>Ga0257106_1000513_pt1 | contig 22787 bp, 11 predicted proteins | sample LP_taG_3_FD_190177 | JGI IMG/M metagenome (GOLD analysis project Ga0257106, IMG submission 190177) | Marine microbial communities from Northeast Subartic Pacific Ocean, Canada - LP_J_2011_P26_10m | ecosystem: Environmental > Aquatic > Marine > Oceanic | place: Canada: Northeast Subartic Pacific...
GTTGTGTATTGTTCTTCTTTCTTGGGAAGAATGTCTCTCTCGGGGGCCCGCGGAATGGAATTTTACATCATCATCAACAACAACAACAACAACAACAACAACGTCATCATCTCTCTCTCTCTCTCTTACTCTCTCTCTTTCTTCGACCTGCTACTGCTAGTTTTCCTCTTTCAAATAAACTGACCGCGCTTCTTTCAAACAACACCAACAGTTGCTCTTTCCTTCCGGAGGAGACGTCGAATCCAGAGGAGGAGGGAGAAACAACAACAACAACAACAACAACAACAACAACAACAACAACGCGTTCGCAGTCTTGAACGAAGAGCTCCGCCGAGACGTTTTAATCGCCTCCGTATCTAACGCGGACCACTTATCGGAAACGTTAGAGCAGGCACACAAAATCGCCACCGAAACCGACGACGCCGGGGAGACGATTTTAAAATCGCTCTCGCAACAGAAAAACAGACTCTTGTCCGCGCGCGCCGCCGCGACGAGCATGGAACGGGACATGGAAAGCTCAGAGAGGAAACTACGAAGGATGGGATACGAAAAGTGCGTGCAGAAATGGATGTGGCACGTGGTCGCGCTGTGTTTTATAGGCGCGTTGGGGACGTTTGTGTATTTTAAAATCACCAACCCGGATTCGCACCATAAAAACGGACACCGCTTGTCGGATTACAAAATATTGGAGACGGACGAGGACACCGGGAAGTTTGTGTAGTAATAAATAGCAGTTTCGCGAAGAACTTATATTCTTTGGGCGACGTAGATGTAGAGATAGAAAGAGAATGAGAACATGGTGACATGTTATGTAAAAATGTATACTAAACTCAAACGAACAACAACTCGCCTCTTATGCGTTGAAAACTTTTCACAAATCAAACCTCAGGAAGACAAAGAAGACAAAGATAAAAATGAGCGGAATAAACGTGGAAAACGAAGATCTGCACGCGTTGGTCATCCTCGCGTCTTCCTCGGATTCGTTTGGAAATCTTCGAGAGGAAATCGAACACCAAAGAAGAGACGACGCGACGACGGAAATCCTCCATCGAATCCAATCGAATGCCGTCTGCGTCGTGGAGTTGTTACAAAAGATGGACGCGATATTAACGAGCGAAAACACCACGGTGAGAGCGAGAGCGACGGAAGTTCTGGCGAAATGCGTTAGGTCTATGAGCGTTAAAACCACGCAGCAGAAGGAACAACAGCAACGCGTGAGAGAGAGTTTACTGTTGACGCAGTTTTTCGCGAGCAAGTTGAGAGAGTTGTGCACGTTAACGCACGGGTTGGACGGGATGTCGCACAGTTTGAGATGTTTGAAACGGGCGATGACATTTGATGACGATGAGGAGGAGAGAGTCGTGAACAGTCGCGCGAACGACGAGGGCGATGGTAGAAGAAGAAGAAGGAGATATAAAGATGCGGCGATGATTAACCAATGCATCGATGGCTCGATAAAAGAGCTTTTCGAGCACGTGCACGCGCCGAGTTTAGCGCACAGAGATCGACAGAAAGTGTACGCGGTTTTAGAGGAGTTGTTGAGGGAGTTTCCGCGAGCGACCGTGCTTGGCGGCGACTTCGACGACGACGACGACAGAGGGTCGGAAAATAAGAATAACATTAGCGCGAACGAAAGAGACGAAAAGAAGAAGAAGGCCGTCGGGAGATTGGAGAGCATCGTGGCGAATTGCGACGGGGAGAGAGATCCGAGGAACGTGTTAGCTTTGTGTAGATTGTGGCGAGAGCTGCCGAAAGCGTTCAACGAAGCAGAAGAAGATGTCGTAGACGCCGCGGATAGTACGACCACGACAACGAGCGCGCAAGCGTTCGTGGCCAACTGCGAGGAAGTCTACGATGTTGTCGCGGCGTATTTTCCTATTTCTTTCAAACCGCCGCAAAACGATAGCGTGAAAATAACGAGGGAAGAGTTAGCGAGTGGTTTAAGAATTGCGATGACCGCGACGAACTGTTACGCGCCTTTTGCGATACCGCACGTGTTGGAAAGCGTTGTGAGCGGCGGCGAAAATGAAGGCGCCGCTACTGCAGTCTCGGGCGAAGCTTGCGCGGATGCCATCGATTGTCTCGAAACTATGGGTTCAAGTTGGCCAGACGAGGACATCGCGACGGATGAAATCTGCAAAAGCGTTTGGTCCCGGTTGCGTCTGTGCGTCATTTCTCCGAGAGATTTGGAGTGGTCGAAACCGGTGAGAAGAGCGACGGCGAGGTTGTTTGCGAACGAAAATTCGACGTTTTCCAGGAAGATTTTGAAATTAGCGTTAGACGATCAAAGTATAAACGCGTGCGAGCAAGCGTTCAAAGCGTATAAAGCGCACAAGAAGGAACGAAGCAAAGATACGCCGACGGCGATGGAGTGCGATGGTGATAGTGACACAGAACAAAACGCGATGGAGGTGGACGGAGAAAAAGAGAACGAAGGCAACGGGTGTTGTGGGGGAGGGTGCAACAAAACGCAACACGAAGTACATTCAAGAAGCGACGAGATTGAAACAACCGCGAGAGTTGCAGCGGCTGTCGCGGGACGGTGTCTCGGTGCCGCCGCCGCGGCGAACGTCGCCGCGGCGAAGGTCGCCGCGAGCGAGAAACTGAAAAAGTTATTAGGCGCCATTCGAGACGATGAAGAGGATGCGAACAATAATTCCATGCCGCATTGGCGTTCGATTGCAATGGTTCTAATCACGCCAACGATTGGTGGTGCGCTCGACGCCGCGCTCCTGTCCTCCTCATCATCATCCTCATCAAAGAGTTCCGTAGAAGAAATATTAGGAAGCGAATTGCGCGATATTCTTCGCGATACGCTCGTTTCTGGACTCCGCTCGTTTACGTGTAAAACGAAAGACCACGACGGCGTCGTGTTATCCATCGCGTGCGCTTCAGCGTTCCTCCAGTTCCCAGAGTTTTCGAAAGTTGAAGATACGAACGCGAAGAAAGCATATGCGGATGTCTTGGAAGCTTTGTTTTGGGTTGCCACGACGGCGTCGAATGAAGAAATTGTGTTTAGTAATAAGGAGGAGAAGAACAAAGATGACAGCTCGTCGCCAACGCTCGCCGACGAAGCCGACGACCGAAGATTACGCGTCAACGACGCTCTCGTCGTCGCCATAAACTCCGGTGAATCGAACGGAATACTCGCTGGCCAAACGATATCGACTTTAATCGAGAAAGCGCTTTTCGATGAATCCAATGGACACGCCGATCGCCGCCGCCGCGCTTTGGAACTTTGTCTCGCGATCGTGACCACAAACAAGAAGAACACGAACATCATCGGAAGACGATCGTTTCGTGAGAATATTGTCGGTGGGCTTGCAAAATTAATCGCGGAAAACCCCGCGTTGCGTTTACGCACGACCACCGCTTCGGACTGTTTACTCGCCTGTTTGCGCGGACGAGCGTTGGAGAAGGAAATCATCCTCGCGCCGGGCGAACCCCCCCAAGACGTGAAGATGAGCGAAGACGCGCTTTCGGCGGAGCTGTGCGCTAGACTCGTGCTCGGTGGGCTTGGTTTCGGTATACCCGAAATGAACTCCAACTTCGCGTGCGCTACGATGGCGTGTTCCTCCTCCGAAGCGCAAATCGCGTTGGTTGGTTTGTGCGCGTCCATCGTACTCGGCCAAGCGAAAGGGAACTTCGAAAACGCGTGCGCAAGTCTGTGCGGCGCGCGCGCGGTCATTTTATCGGACGAGAATAATGAGCTGTTGAAATTGACCGCGCAAAGATTAGTCGATGTCGCGTGCGCGACGAATCCGTACGATACGTATTCGAGTCTGAAGAGACGAGCGGCTTTGCACGCGCTCGCGTCCATGGTGCACAAAAGAGGCCTCGATCGATTCTTCCCGAATGAAGAGAAGACAATGTTTTCTAAACATAACGTTCAAAAGATGGTTTTTGAGAACGAAGAAACGAGTGGGGTATTGCTCAGAGCGCTTCTATTTTCACCGAGCGCGAAAACGGCTTTGAATACGGCTAAACTTGAACTCGTCTCGACATCGTTTCTTGAGTTGTTACTCAAAGGCGACGAGGACGCGAGAGCGAAACACGTCGCCGGAGCCTTCTATCGAGCCATCGAAGAGGAAGAGATGAAAAACCGCGGAGATGCGTTCGAAGAGGAAGAGGAGATAGTGCACTTCGCGCATTTGCTCTGCAGTTCTTCTTCTTCACCACTCGTTTCACTTTCAACATCTCTTCTTGGATTCCGATCGTTCGACCACGGCTTTCGCAAACCGGTGCGGGCGCAACGGTACGTCATGGAAACGACGAAAAGAATTCGCGAACTCGCTCAGAACAAGATGTCTCTTCACATCGCTTCCGCCATAGTTGCTCTCGCTTCCAGCTCATCCGCCCTCGTCGCTTCCTCTTTAGAGAGCGGCGAGAACTGCGACGTCCTCCTCTCCTGCGCGGCGACGGTGTTAACGAGGACGACTTCTACGAAAGAGACAACATCCGACACGATCCCGACCGGAGCCTCGGTCATCGCCTCCGCCTTCTTCAACGCTCCGTCCACTTACGACAGAGACATGCATCTCACGGAAAAGCACGCGAGCAAACTCCTCCTCGCCTTATGCGCCGCGTGCAAATCCCCGTCCGCCTCGGTCGATTTCAAAGTTCGCGCGTTGCGCACGCTCGCCAAGTGCTGTACAACCTTACCGTTCAACGCCATCTACCCGTCTCGGTTTGAAGTCCTCGAGAACTGTCGCGCGTTTTTAGACGATCCCATGCGAAGAGTTCGACGGAGCGCGGCGAAAAGCTGCGCCAGTTGGGCGCCGTTGTGTACTAAAATCTAGTATTTAGTAGTTAGTTGTTTTAGTACCAACCACACTTTTATTCACACGCGAGACGAATTTTAATGCCGGAAAAGAGAACACGAAAAAGGACGACAGACATTCCTAAAGAAAAAAGGGAAGACGAGGAAGCGAAAGCGTCGCTTTTGTTGCAGTGGCGAAGTTTCTTTGAGGAAAAACATCATCATCATCGACGACGTAAACGATGCGGTTTGCATCCGTACTGGGAGGAAAAAGAATGGAAACCGTCACAACAGTTAAAATCCTCCGGAAAGGAAGAAGACGAACAGCTCCCGTCGCGAGAGGAAATCATCTCAACGTTTGGCCTGTTTGGAGGATCGAAGGATTCGAGCGAAAACAAAAACGAGAGACACCACTGCGAGATAGATTTCACCACGGGCACGTGTGTGAACAGAGAGAAATGCGAAAGGTGCGAACGGTGGAAACGTTTCCTGCACGGTGGCGCAGGCGACGCGGCGAAGAAGAAGAAGAAGAAGCAGGACGGTGGAGCAGGAGACGCGGCGAAGAAGAAGAAGGAGAAGCAGTACGAGGTATTTACGAGAGATTTGGTCAGAGGTGTGGTGCAACACGTCAAGGAGAGATGCATGGAAAAGGAGATCGGGAAAACGAGAGTGGTGGTCGTTTTAGAGCTCGGCGCGAGGGATGGGACGTTCGCTCGGGCCTTCGTGCGAGAATGGAGGACGGATGAACGAACGAGATTGGAATACTTCGCGTGCGACTCGGCACCGAAAGACGCGTCGGTGATGAAACGCGACGCGAGCGAGGCGATAAGAGAGATTGGAAAGAAGTATGAAGGAAGAGATTCTGATACGTTATGCATCGCTCTCGTATCGTGGATGCCATTTCAGATCGATTGGACGAGGGAGATTCGTAAACACGCCGCGTTTGACGAGTACATTTTGATTGGAGAAGGAGAAGGAGGGATATGCGGCAGTAAGCAAACGTTTGGTCGAGAGGATGAAGGTGATGATCAAAGCGACGGCGACGACGAGGAGGAGGGAGAGGAGGACAATGTTCCAGTACTCTACGAACGCGAAGGTTTCGCCATGCGCGAATTGGAAAAAATTAAAAATTTGGGCAAATCGGACACGACGTACGAACGCGAGGGCACGCACTCGAAAACGATTTCGTTTCGTCGGCGGGTAGATATACAATAGATATAGATTAGATCATTCAGCAGCAGCATCAGCAGCAGTAGTAGTAAGTATCGCATTAATATTCAAAATTCCTATCGTTTGTTACTTTCGATACTACGCGAGTCGCATCCAACATCGCTGCTAAGTCTAATCGTTCTTTTTGTTTCCTATTATTCGGACTAGTTCTATCCACGACAATGCAGTCCTCGTCCGTGCCAAAGGATTTTCGCGCGCGGTGCAAGACGTCTTTGCGCACTCGCACGACTTCCGGACGCGCCGGATCTTGAATTATAAAAGAGTCGCCTTTAACGCCGACGACGCAAACGTAATGCCCGACAAATCCATCGTGAGAACGATGATGATCGCGAAACTCATCATTCGCGCCATGTTCATCGTCGTACCCGTTCTCTAACACTATCTTATCCACCAGAACGATCAACATCTTCTCGCTCTTCTCCCCAACCTCTCGTTCCATCCATTCGTCTTTCATCCCGCCTTCTACCAATCGCACTTCGATCCCGCTCTCCTTCTCTCTCGCAAGCGCAAACGCCCTCTTCACCCTCTTCGCGTCCATCTCGAACGTCTTTTCGTAAAACCGCTCGTTTTTATATTGTCTCTTCGCGCCTATTTCCGTGGTGTAAAAATGCACTCTCTTCGCGCCGAACGCGCGCAACGCTAAGGCGATTTCAATCGACCACACCGACTCTGCACCCTTCAAAAACGCCTTCAAATCTCGCAAATGAATCTCTTCGTCGCAAAAGCAGCCTTTCGAGAGTTCTCTTAAAATCATTAAAGCGCACGCTAAGCCGCAATCCCACGAGCGTTTCTGTTGAACGAACGGGAGACGTAATCGTCTCGCCGTGTGTGTGATACTCGCGCCGTTCGTGCATCGCTGCTGACTCGACAATTCTACAAAATTACATTCGTCGTCGTCTTGGTTTCCCTCTTCTTCTTCTTCTTCCGAAATCTGGTTTCGTTCTTCGACGTCGTCATCGCGTTGACGAAATTCCTCTCGTCGGTCTTCTCCTTCCTTCTTTTTCCTCCTCGTCTTTGCCGTTTTTGGGTTTTCGCGCTCTCGTCGTCTTCTTCTCTCTCGTCGTCGTCGTCTGACCATTTTTATATACTCTTTGAGAGCTCTTTTTGTTCGGGAAAAATTGTGCGCAAGCACGACACGAAAAACAAAAAGGGGGAGGAAAAAAGAGAGCAGTGTATTGTTTAGGGTTTGAAAATCGAGTCAGAAAAAACGTCTTATTTTCTTCTCTCTTTTCAACTGTTCTTTGTCTCAACACGTTATACATCTCCAGCGAGGTTTACACACAACTCTCATCACCCGAGGTAAAAACAACTTTCGACGCAAACTTCTGCGACGACGCAGACGACGACGGCGGTCTTTTTTTTTCTCTCTCTCTCTCTCTTTGTGTTTGTTTGTTTGTTTGTTTGGGGAAACAACATTAAGAACGGGGATTCAATTTTCGGATCGTTTTTTATATATATGTGACACGATGATCGAATTTTGGGAAAGACTGACCCCTCCGTCGCCTTCTCTTTATCACGTCGCGACAAACGCTCACCCTTTGTGCGCTACCTTCCTCTGCAGAAAGAAAGAATAAAAGAAAGATGGCCACGCAACGCAAAACCGCCGTCGTGATTCGGGGGCAAAAGACTCAGTTACCGAACATCTCCATCTCCAATCTCGCCGCGAAGAAGCAAGAAGAACCGAAGAAAGTGAACTTTGGCGAAGTGATGAAAAAAGCGTCGCAGAAAGCATTTCGAGGCGGCGTTGCCGGGTTTGCAGCCGGGGTTATTCAAGTCGGGTCTTTCATGTGGATGCGAACGACGATGAACTACCAGTACGCCAACGGCGGGACGTTAGGGAACGCCTTGAAAACGTTGTATAAAGAAGGCGGCATTAAGAGATTTTACCGAGGTTTGCCGTACGCGATTATTCAAAATCCAATGTCCAGATTTGGCGATACCGCGGCAAACACCGGGATTTTGGCCGCGTTGGAGGCGTTTTATCCGCAAATGCCGGTGCCGGTGATGACTGGTTTCGCCTCCGCCGGCGGGGCCTCGTGGAGAATCTTCTTGACGCCGGTGGATACGTTTAAGACGACGTTGCAAGTGCAAGGTTCGGGCGCGTTGGAGTTGTTGAAGAACAAGGTGAAACAAGGTGGGGTTGGCGTGTTGTATTCCGGCGCGGCCGCGAACTTTGCCGCGAACTGGGTCGGGAACTACCCGTGGTTTGCCACGTTCAACTATTTGCAAGCGAACGTGCCGAAGATGGACGGTACGGCTGGTTTGGCCAGAAACGCGGTGATTGGCGCCACGGCTTCTATCGTATCCGATTGCGTCTCAAACTCTTTGAGAGTCGTGAAAACGGTCAAGCAAACGAACGCGGACGCGTCGTTAGGGTACGGGGACGTCGTGAAACAAATCATCGCCAAGGATGGCGTCAAGGGTTTGTTCGGGAGAGGTTTACAAACGAGAATGTTGACGAACGTGATGCAATCGATGGTGTTCTCGGTATTTTGGAAGGCGATCGAGAAGTCTTTGAACGACAGAGCCGCGGCGAAGGCGAGCGCGCAAGCGAAAGGCGGGAAGAAGAAGAAGGCGAGCTTTACGATGGCGCACGCGGATGCGTTCGGGTTGCCGCCGTTGATGAAGAGATCGAGCGCGGCGAGAGATTGCGAAGCGGCGAACGGGTTAATCGTCGCGTAAGTCTCATTAATAATATCGAGTGAGAGTCGGATTTAATGATGATTAAGAGTAGACGGTAATATTTATTATTTATTCCGTTATTAAAACAAGCGTGCGCGTAAAGCAGCAGTTTCTCTTCTTTTTTACGCCAACTTTGGCAAAGGCTCGTTGGAAAACACGTACTCGTCGCCTTTTCGGACGATCGCCACGCACTCGCTTCCAACTCTCCACGTCGCCTGCGCGATCGGCGTCGGATCGAACAAATACAAGTCCGGCCAATTTTGTTTTATCGCCTCGGTAGCCTTCACGGCGTTGTAGTGCGGTATCGTGTGGTTGATGTGGTGCGCCACGTGCGTGCTCCCAATTCTGTGATGCAAAAAGTCGTACACCTTCCCGTACGGCCTATCGATGGTCATGAACGCCCCCTTGACTAAATTCCAGTCGTCGCCTTCAAAATGCGGCACGTCCACGTCCGTGTGCTGCAACCACGTGTACAAAACCAACCAAAAGTTGGTGAACAAATACGGCGCCAGATACAAACCAAACACGGTCGCAAAGGACGTTTGCATCGCCCAGTATGCCATCGCCCCAACAGTCAAAGCCACGCCAATGTCTGAGTACCACACCTTGTTTTCCCATTTTCCCGGAAACAACGCGTGCTTACCACTCGCGCCCATCTTCGGCACGAAGTGGTTTGTTTTCCCTCGCACCGGACCGCCGCTCGCGCCCATCAACAAATACAACGGCCACCCAAACACAAACACGCCGATTAAATTCAACGCAGAAAACAACGTCTTCCCGACTGTCTTTCTCAAACCAAACGTCAAGTTCGCCTCTTCGCTGCCCATTTGCGCCGGTACGTGCGTTTCCCCTTCCGACACGTGATTCGTCCTCGAGTGGTGCACGGCGTGGCTTCGTTGCCACGAGAAATACGGGACCAACAACAACGAGTGCAAGATGTACCCAACTGTATCTTGAATCGTTCGGTTATCCGAAAACGCACCGTGTCCGCACTCGTGCGCGGCAACCCAACACCCAGTCGCCGCAGTCCCAGCCACGTACGCGTACGCGATCCACGCCGGCAAATAATACATGGTAAACGGCAACGTCGCCCACGCCGCCACCCCGACTGCTAACGTTATCGCCGTCGAAACCCCAGCGTACATCAACGACTTCGCCGTATCTTTCTCAAAACATTCTTTCGGTATCTTCGCTAACACTTGCGCCATGGAAGGAAACTCCTTTTCTTTCGCGTTCAACGCTCGGCCCTGTAAACCAGAGAACAACTGCGTCTGTTTAGAACCGTCGTACAAATCCGCGTGTTGGACGTATTCTTCTTCCAACGTTTTTGATGCCGCTGCTACTGATGACGACGACGGTATCGTCGTCGTAAATACCCTCCTCGCTCCTCTTCTAACAAAAGCATTCTTCGGAAACTGCGTCGTCGTCTTTCTCAAACAACAACATCGCGAATGCGTCGTGGACGCAATCGACGTCAGCGCATACATATCTTCTTTTGTTTGCTCTCAACGCACGAACAACAACGTTCCTCAGACCCTCCTCCTTAGCAAAGAAGAAGACAAGCAGAGAGAGAGAGTGATTCTCTCGAAAGAACAAAAGAAGGACTTTTAAAAAGGACGACGACGCGGCAAAAGAGTTCTACACTTTCGCTTTTCGCGTGTTTGTTGTGCGCTCTTTTCGTTTTTGGAACTTTTTGAGATAAGTTTGAAAAGAATTTAATTGAACGAAAACAAAAAAAAAATGAAAAAATTTTTACGAAAAATGATGAAATCTCTCTTCTTTCTTTTTCTTTTATAACACTCTCTCTCTTATAATAATAACACTCTCTCGATAATACTTTTAATAATTACGCGGACAAGAAGCCTTCGGTGAACTTGGTGCACAATTCCTTCAACTTAGCATCGGTGGCGTCGGAGATGACACCTTCGGTGCGGATAGCTTCCAAGATGGAGGAGTCGACTTGTTTCATCAAGCCGGCTTCGAACGCGCCGATGTCTTTGACCGGAACCTTATCTAAGTAACCCTTCGTGGCGGCGTAGATGAAGACGACTTGGTTTTGGACCGGGATCGGTTCGTATTGGCCTTGCTTTAAGGCTTCGGTCAAACGCGCGCCTCTGTTCAACAAGTATTGCGTGGCGGCATCCAAATCGGAACCGAATTGCGCGAACGCGGCAACCTCTCTGTATTGCGCCAATTCCAACTTCAAAGAACCGGAAACTTGTTTCATGGCTTTCATTTGCGCGGCGGAGCCGACGCGGGAGACGGACAAACCGACGTTAATCGCCGGTCGGATACCTTTGAAGAACAATTCGGTTTCTAAGAAAATTTGGCCATCCGTGATGGAAATGACGTTCGTCGGAATGTACGCCGACACGTCGCCGCCTTGCGTTTCGACAACCGGCAACGCGGTCATGGAGCCCCCGCCGACGTCGTCGGACATTTTCGCCGATCTTTCTAACAAACGCGAGTGCAAGTAAAAGACATCCCCTGGGAACGCCTCACGTCCTGGCGGTCTTCTCAACAAAAGACTCATTTGTCTGTACGCGACAGATTGCTTGGACAAATCGTCGTAGATGATCAACGCGTGCATGCCGTTATCGCGGAAGTATTCCGCCATGGCGCACCCGGAGTACGGCGCCAAAAACTGCAACGGTGCCGGATCAGAAGCCGTCGCCGCGACAATAATCGAGTACTTCAACGCATCTTTATCGCTCAAAGTCTTCACCAACTGCGCAACCGTGGATCTCTTTTGGCCAACCGCGACGTACACGCAATACAACTTTTTCTTTTCGTCCGTGCCGTTGTTCACGCTCGCTTGGTTGATGATCGTATCAATCGCAATAGCCGTCTTTCCAGTTTGCCTATCGCCGATGATCAATTCTCTTTGTCCTCTACCAACTGGCACCAACGAATCCACCGCTTTTAACCCGGTTTGCATTGGTTCGTGCACAGACTTTCTCACGATGATCCCCGGCGCTTTCAACTCGACTCGTCTTTGCGTCACATCCGCGATCGCGCCTTTCCCGTCGATCGCGTTCCCGAGACCGTCCACGACTCTCCCTAACATCCCTTTCCCGACGGGAACGTCCACAATCGACCCAGTTCTCTTCACGATGTCGCCTTCGTTGATCGTCGTGTCCGATCCGAAGCACACCACGCCGACGTTGTCGTTTTCAAGGTTCAACGCCATCCCTCTCACGCCTGAGGCGAACTCCACCATTTCGCCGGATTGGATTTTGTTCAACCCGTACACGCGCGCGATGCCGTCCCCGACGGATAAAACTCTCCCGATTTCGTCGATGTTCAAATCCGTGTAATGGTTCGAGATTCTTTGTTCGAGTAACGAGGAGAGTTCTACCGCGCTCATCGCCATGGCAGCTTTTTGTTGTTGTTGGGGAAAAGAGTTCAAGCCGATTGTATTCGAATGTCTCAACACGTTTAAAGAAGAAGAGGTGGAGGAAGAAACCCCCGCGTTCGAAGCCTGCACCACTGCGCGGGCCGTTTGGACGCTGATTCTCCGGAACATATTTATGTCGTTGTTGTTGCGTGACTACTGCTGTGCGAGTGCGGAAAGTAAACGCGAGAGCTCGAACGAGAGAAAAATCCGATCAGATCGTTCGTTTTAACCCCAAAAGGACCAAAAGGTTAAACCCTAATTTTTATCAAAACCCTAAATACTATCGCTTGAAAAAAATGCTCTCTATCTATCTCACAGTCTAATCAAAACGGGTGCAGGTTCTTTCTATTCTATTAAATAATATTCAACCGTCGCATCAACTTATCGGTCAATTGCGCGACGATGACTTCAGTTTTACTCCTCGCCAATCGTTCTAACTTCTTTTTCAAATCGTGCGTTTGCATGATATCTCTCGGTGTGTCCGCGTGTTCGAGTATGTGACCCATGGCTTTTAAACCGGCGAGTTTACAACCGGCGGTCGCCGCGGGCGCTCGAACGGAAGGTTCGTCGAGGACGACGCCGAGAACGGAACCGACGACGTTTTTCTGTTCACTTACGGCTCGGGAGAGGCGGCTGGATTCACCGATTAAATTCGCGAGCGCGTGGAGTGTGCTTTCGCCGTTGATGTTGCTTTTGTTTTTTCTGGAAAACGCAAAGGCGAGGACCAAGACGTCCAAGGCGTCCGCGGTGAGTAAACGCGCTTCGATTTCCCAAGGTTCCGCGTTGAGCCAAACGACGCAGGCTTGTAAAGCGAGAATTTTGCGTTCGCAGTTGCCTTCTTGATCGATGACGGAGACGAGCGTGTCTAAGATGCCGTGTTTTACCAACTTTTCTCTCGCCGCTCGAGACGCGGAAACGCAGCTGCACAAGAGAGGCAAACAGACGTCTTTTTCCGCTTCCGTGCCGCTCGTGGCGATTTCGCACAGAACCCAACTCGCGTGGCACGTTGCCGCTTGTTGTTGGTACGATTTCGAAGCGACGCACAGATTTCGAATCGCTCGCAACGCCGCTGCTCGCGTTCGACCGTTACAGGCGACAGATTCGTAGAGTAAATCGACGTTGATCACCCCGGCGCGTTTCGAGCCGCGTTCGGCGTCGAAACCGAGATAGCCGATTTGGTTATCGTCGTCGTTGTCTTCTCTCCACGTGATTTCAATCAATTGCGCGAGTTTGGGAATGCATCCTGACTTTTGTAATCGATCTAAAGTGTCCGCATTTTCCGTCAAAGACTCGATTGTTTTCGCCAATTTTTCTCTGGTTTTCTTCGACACGACGCAGATTTGCGCCAAGAAGCCGTGGATGACGCCGATGTCGCAGAGCAAGTTTTTCGTTTGCGTATCGAAAGATTTGAACCCGGTTCTTTTGGCGTTTTGCTCCAATAAAGCGAGGTACTCGTCGTCGTCTGAATCGTCATCGTCGTTACCCCCGTCTTTATTGTCATCGTTCGTAGACTTATCTTTGTTTTTTTTCTTCTTCTCGTCGTCTTCGGCGTTGTCCTTCTTTTCGCGGTCGGCTTCGGCCGCGCTACCTTTCCCTTCGGAAAGCATTTTCGATGTCATCGCCTGGTTGCTCAACAAGTTGGCGATGAAATCAGCAATTTTTTCGTTCGTTACGGTCGATGAGGACGTAAACGTCGCCGGGTCTTCGTTTGCTACTTTTGCCTCTTCGAGATGGCCAAAGTGCGTTTGACCCAACGCTTGCACCAAATGCGGAAAGACGTTCGCTTTGGCCAACGCCCGCACGTTCGCCCACGTCGCGTCAAGTTGCGCGGCTTCCTCCTTTATGATTTCCATATCCGACTGACGAATTTCGCGTTCGATGTTTCGTAACTCTTTATCGTCGAAACGCGATCGGTCTTGCAATTTTCTCTTCAAAGATACCATCGCCTGGCGCATTCGTACCGCTTGGATTCTTTCGCGAGGTTTTGGAGGGATAAAGGCGGCCCGAGCGCAATCGACGGCGATTCGCGTCAACGCCTTACCGGATTCTCCGAAATATCCGACGGACAAAGCTTTTGCGATCCCAGGCGCAACACTCGGCGCGATGGCGGAAAACGCGGGTACCTGACACTTAGCGACTGATTCCAATAAGTTTAAAGCCGCAATCTTCGCTCTCCGAGAAGACACTTCAAAGTCTTTCGCGGCAACTGCACTGGCGAATCTACACACATCTAAAGCGACGAGTGCACTAGCTAACGCGATTCGACTCGTTTGATCCGCCGCACGCATGGCGAAAACGAGCGCTTCGAGTGCGACACATCTCGATCGATCGTATTCCGGCGATTCGTTGGACAAAATATCCGCCACGGACGCCAGCACTCTGCGTGAGGGGATAGCTTTACACGTGCCGTACGATTCTACCGCATCAAGCGAGGACGTCGCGTGCGTCTTTGTTGATGGTTTTGTTGCGGTGGAACCATTTTCTTGGTGATATCCTTGCGTGGCCTCTTCCATGATCGGATGCCCGCTTCCATCGAACATGAGATGGTAGCGTTCCATGGAATCTTTCACCGATATCCCGGCTCTTTCGACTGCACCGTTCTCTTTCAAGTCCATTGCCGACGCGAGCGATTCCCACGCGTCGTTTATGTGCGCTTCATCAAATTGCGACGTGCCGTACGACCCATATAAATCATCAAACGAACTCGAACGCGAAAAGCCGCGATTGATGCGAAGTAAAGCGTTGCCGGAGAGCTTCGCGCCGTTCAAAGCAAACTCACCGTCGTCTTCAAAGCTGCTTCTGTTTTGTTGATCAGAGCTCTGGTCGTCTCTGAGATGCTCGCCACCGTTTTGAGAGACTGGCGTCCCTATGTTAGACTTTGGCGTGGACGGACCGGAACTTTCGTTATCCGAATCCGCCGAAGTGCGAAAAGCGGAGGACCTGTGACCTTTGTTGATATTGTGCGCCGTTCCCGCCAGTTTCCGTCCACTCCGAATATCGAGCCATTCTTTTAAGAGCGTCCCTCTATCGCTGGCAGTAACCGACGGCGGCAAACTTTTCACGTCTATGCGCATGTTGTTTCGTTTATATCCTGGTCGGCTTCCGTTCGCACCGCTCTCTCTGTCTGTCGCGGCGCTTGCGTTTTTATCATCATCGAAATCGCTCTCTTCGTCCGAGGAAAGATTCGAATCCGATTCGCTGCTATCCTGTATGTTTCTCTTCTTCTCGTTATCTAACACCGCATCTGCCGCCATGAGCGCCGCCGTCGCGCGATCAATCGTCGTCAACTTTTTCAAATCCGGTTTTTCGTCGCCTTCTTTTCGGAGTTTTTTCTTTAATTCGCGTCTCTCGAGCTTTAATCTCCGCAAATCCGCGCTGTTCTTTTCGTCGTCGACATTCGCGTTGATCGTCGATGTCGGTCGTTCCGAGGAAAAGTAGATGGAATCCCTGTACTCCACGTCGACTACCATTTTATCTACCGCGCCAGCGAGTCCATCTGCAATTCGCATGGCGTTAGTGTTACCTTCTTGTTCATTATCGGCTTCTATTAAAGCGTTATGCGCGTCTCTGATTTCTTTCGGGAGCCAAGTCGAAGCTAGCTCGTTTCGAGCGTCTTCAATCCACGGGTGCTTTAACAACTCCCTCGCAGTCGGTCGCGTCGACGCGTCTCTTCGGAAACACTGTCTCAAAAAATCTTCGCACTGTTTGGAAATACCCGAAGCTGGAAGCGGCGGTATGTCGTCTCTGACCATTCTAAACAACGCCGCCATTGGCGCTAAATCAAAATAAGGCGGCTTTGTAGTCAATAACTCAATCAACGTACAACCAACGGACCAAATATCCGCTGCGGTAGTAACGCCGCCAGTCATTTCGATAATCTCCGGTGCCATCCAATACGGCGAACCGACGACATTATCGCTGAACTGTTGAGGTGAGGAGGGCGACCCGCCGTTGTTACTGCCGGGAGATCTCAAAAGGCCTTTCGCTGGCGGCGTTTCCAACGTAACGTCGTTGCTCGCATTTAAACGCATCTCGCCGTTGTTGTTCTTATTTTCCTTGGCACCTCCTCCTTTCGGTGAATTTCCGGGCGACCCGAGCGACTGCCGTCTCCCACCTTTTTCCTTCTTTTTCGGCGGCGCCGGTTTCCCGCCGTCGAACAAACCGCTCGCATCACTACCGCTATTCTCCTTCGACAAACGATTCTTCAGCGCCATTTGCGACCTCCTACTTTTAACTAGCTTTGCCGTTTCTTCTTCCTCTCTTTTCGTTCTTAGTAGTTCTACATTCGGCGACCGCGCGTCGACGTTGCTATGACTAGTGTTGTTGCTCTTGTTATTCTCGTCGTTACTATTCTGGTAAACGTCGCCAACTTTACCCGTGGCCGTCGCCGTGTTCACTTTCGTCGCCACGCCGAAGTCCGCTAATTTAACCACTCCATCCCTGGTGCATAAAATGTTCGCCCCTTTCACGTCTCTGTGAATCACACCTTGCTCGTGTAAATATCTTAAACCTTTCAAAACGTGAAACACGTACACGGCGGCTAAACTCTCCGGAAACGGTCCAACCCCTCCAATCCCGCCGGAAATGCTGTTCGACGACGAGAAACTCTTCAACGCGGACGCTAACGACCCGTTCTCGCAATACTCCAGAACGATGTACAAGTGATGGTCGTCCCGAATGGCTTCGATGTACCGCACGACGTTTTCGTGTTGCAAAGAACTCAACAAGTCCACCTCCCCTGTGACGAGCGTTAAATCTTTTTCCAAAACGCCCGCCAAGGAAATCTCTTTTATCGCGACGACTTTCTTCGAAGACGCGTCGACGCCTTTGTACACTTGGCCGTACGCGCCTCGACCGATGGTTCGAACGAGTTGGTACTTGTTGTTCAAGCCACCGACGATGACTTTGACCGCGCTTTCGTTTTGGTGGTTGGTGGAGGAGATTCGATTAGTGGAATTTTGCGCATTCGTCGTCGTATGATGAGCGGCGTTTATATTCACATTCATCATGTTCGTCGTCGTCTGAACCGTCGTCGTCGGTGGTACTTTCGACGACGACATCGAGTCTCGACCGAACATGTTCTCGTTCGTGTTCTCGTTCGTGTGTTAATGAACGCTTTCGGAGTGAGGAAAATTCTTATTTTGTTGCCCTTTCGTGTTTCGTCAAAATTCGTCAATCGAAAGGTCTGGATGTTCTTTTATACTCGCTCGCGGGTAGGTACTACGACTGTGTGTGTTTTACGTTATAAATAGTATGATACAAAAACGATACCTAAAGCAGTAGCAGGTAAGAAGAGAGAGTGTGAAGTTATGCACAGGAAACCCTCAATCAAATGTAGCATCACGCGGCGGCGTACCCGTCTCCGAGTCTTCCGCCGCCTTCGCGTTGCATCGTCGCCAGACGGTCTTTGGCTAATTTTTTCGCCTCTTCTCGCGCGTTTGCGATGTTTCGTCGCAGGAGCATAAATCGGAAGACGAGCGTTGCTACGAACGCGATGATGATTGTTGCGAATGGGTTATCGATTATTGCGCCTTTTCGTTGAAGAAGTGGGAGAATCAGCGCGGTGTATTTCTCTTTCGCGCGTTCCGTGGAGAGCAGGATGGAGACGGCGAATAAGAGAAAGAGGAGGAAGAGGAGGCATGCGAGGACGGCCGAAGAGAACTCCGCATCGTTGGATTTCGATTTATCCTCTTCGTCTCTCGCTTTTAACGCGGCTAAATCGTACCCATCGCGTTTCCAGGTCATTTGTAAATCGCCAATTAATCCGTGTTTAAAAGCCGCTTCGCAATAGGCGAAGTAAAATTCGTACATGCGCACGAAGCGTTTGCTGTACCCGAGGTCGAAGACCTTTTGTTTGCGAGCGAGCATGCGTTCGCGCCACAAACGCAACGTAACCGCATAGTGTAAACCAATGTCGTCGTAGGAATCTAAGGATAATCCGTTTGGAGCTGCATTTTTCATGGCGGAGATGGACGGTAAATGACCGCCGGGGAAGATGTACGCGCGGATGAAATCCGAAGTGGTTTCGCAATACTGTTTGTATCGTTCATCCGGGATGGTGATGACTTGAATCGCGCACGTGCCGTTTGGTTTTAAGCAATTTCGAACGGTTTCAAAAAAAGTTGGCAAGTGTTCGTGCCCGACCGCTTCGAGCATTTCGATCGAGATGACTTTATCGTACACGTTCGTCTCGTCGCGATAGTCTTGAATTTTGATTTCAATCAAGTGCGAGACTTTCAATTTAGCCACTCTCGCGCGCGCTTCTGCGGCTTGCTCTTTGGACAACGTCAACCCAGTGACTTTACACCCAATTTTTGTCGCCAAGCGAATGGCGAGTTGGCCCCACCCGCAGCCAATTTCGAGAACCTCATCGGTTTTCTTAAAGTCGAGGCGAGCAATCATGGCGTCGATTTTATCGTATTGAGATTGCTCGAGGTGAATTTCTTTCTCCTCGAACGTCATTTCTCGGTTGCCATTCATGAGAAGCTTATCAATGTACATGTTATCGTCGCCGTTCAACTCCGCGGGCGTTCCGTCCGCGTTCTTCACGTGCACAGCGGACGAATACAACAACGTGTTGTCTAAGAACAAGGAATAAAACGCGTTCCCGGCGTCGTAGTGGTACTCGATGTTCTTCTTCGACCCTTCCTTGGTGTTCGATAACGCTTTGTGCGCGGCCATTTCCGCGGCGCCACCAAGGATGGACAAGATTGCCGCCATCATCTCTTTCGGGTTGAACCAATTCTTTTTTGGATTGGACAAACCTTTCTTCCTGTTTGATTTTTCCTGCTTCGACGGATGGCCGGAACAAATCAAATCCAAAAACGCCATCACGTCGCCGGAGAAATCGTTGTTCATGTACGCCTCACCGAGTCCGATGTCCTGTCTCGTGATGCACTGCTTGAACATATTTTCGCTAAATATGGTCAAACGAACTTCGTCTGGGACTGGTTTACTCTTGTCCCTCTTCCCGGAGATGGAAAAATCAATGCCCGTGGGTAACGTAAACGTCAATTTCGCATTCGGCGGCATCCATTTCCTGGCAATCGTTTGGAACATGCTCATAAACGCTGAACCGAGCAAAGATTGTTTCGGCTCGACGTCAAATCTAGGCATCCATGGAACCACGTCGTCTTTTCCTAAAAGTTTCTTGCACATCTCCACCGCCGAGTGTATGCCGTCTTCGTGGAACCCGTATCTCAACCACGCGCCGGTAAACCACGTGTTGTTTTCACCTTGTAAGCGACTCTTCAAATCCTCTTGCGCCTTGATCGCGTTCTCGTTAAACACCGGATGGCCTAAGTATTTCTTAATCTCCACCCTTTCCTCGTCGATTTTCTCGTTCGGATTGAGCGTCACAAACACGTCCTTCGCGCCTTTAGGTAAATTTTGCAACAAGTTCACCCAATACGTTACGCACACGGAATCGTTCTCGCCCTTTTTTCCGATAGACTTGCAGTTCCAACTCGCCCACGCGCTTCGATTTTTCGGCATAAACTGTGGGTCGTCGTGTAACACGACCTCGTTCCTCGTCGTGCGAAAATTCGATAAAACCTCCAACTCTTTCTCCGTGGCGTTTTTGCCAATCATCGCCAACGCTTGGTGCGCGTGACAGGCAAAAATCACGTGGTCAAACTTCTCCTTCGTTTGCTCCCCGGTCGCCGCTTTCTTAGTTTCGGTCGTTTTCACTTTAATTTTCGATTTCGAAGCGTCGTCGAAATATCTGTGCACCGTGTGCACGTACCTCCCCGTCTTCACGCACCCGTCCGGCAACGCCTTCAAAACCGCCTCCACGTACGCCTTCGACCGGCCTTTCACCACCCTCCACACCGGTCGTTCGAAGATCTCCAACAAGTGGTGATTCGCCCAAAATGTAATCAGCGGTTTCAGAGGAAACCCGAGCGCGTCTTTATCGTTACAGCTCCAAATAGCCGCGCACATCGGCAACACGTAGTGGTCGCGGAAGTAATTCGAATACCCGTTTTCCCGCAAATATTCCCCCAACGTTTTAGTCTCCCAATATTCCTTCTTTGAGCCGCTCAACACGTCGTATTTCACTTTCTTGAACTTAAGAATCTCCCGTATCATGTTCCAAAACTTTGGATTCACCGCGTTCCGTTTTTGCGCGAAGATCCCACGCAATCCTAAACTCCCCCACTCCGTCTTTTCGCTTTGTAACGAGAAACTCATGTCGCTTTGCTCGTGTTTCACGCGCAACTCCTCGAACAAACCGACCAAATGTGGATACGTGGTCAAATTGAACACTTGGAATCCTAAATCAACGTCCAAATCTCCGGCGTGTTTTGACTTCTCGTGCGTCAGCGCGTGCCCGCCGGCGGTTGGTTCGGACTCGTACACCGTGACCGCGAATTTGTTCGATTGGTGGAGCAAATAGGCGGCGGATAAACCGCTGATGCCGGCGCCAATCACGCAGACGGTTTGTTTCTTCTTTGGACTTTCGTCGTTAGGGTCAACATCGTCGTTGTTGCCGAGTGATGATGATGCCATGACGAGATTGCGTTGTCGTTTGTTCGTGGAACGACGAGTGCAACAAGTAAATGTTCTTTTTATGAAGTGTTGTTGTGGCGTTCGTACAATGCAGAGAATATGCGGTGTGTACTGTAGTAGTCCACAACGTAGAATATTATAATTAAAAAATCAAACGACCGAGCGCAATGCGGACCGGCCTGCGGCACCACCGGCGGCTTGCGCGCCCATTTGCGCCCCTACCGTGCTGGCGTTGTGCCCACCAGCTCGGAAACTCGTCCAGACGAGCCGCATGGAGACGACCGAGAGAACGGCGTCGAGCGCGAACAAACAAAACGCGATGGCGTAAAACGCGCCTAAAACTTTATCTTTGTTCAGAGCGGATTTGAGGACCATCATTCCAGCTAAGGACCACTGGTCGCCGGCGCCACCGGGTGGGGAGATGCACGCGTAGACCATAAAGGCCAAATGGCCGAGGTACATGAGGAAGAACCAGCCGAATTTTAAACCCGAGTCGTTTTTCGCCGCCATGTACAGGCGACGGTACCAGATGAAGTACGCGCCGGGGACGCCGGCGAGAAAGTAGATGATGGCGACTAACCAAGAGACGACTCTGCCGTCGACGAAGAACGCGCCGGTGACGGCGCAGAGGTTCATGAATAACGCCAAAACTAAGCAGAGGTAAGAGTAGTAACACATCCGCACGGCTCTTTGGTGTTGGGAAGGAATTTCCGCGTCGATGTTGTGGTACGCGATCGCCCAGAATTTAAACGGCCAGTTGTTGACTTGTTGCCCTCCACTGCCACCGTTAGCGCGCATGGCGGCTTCTCTCGCGGCGAGCTCGCGTTCGCGTCGCGCGATATCCCCCTCGCGCTTTTCGAGTTCTTTCCTTTGCTGGGCTAAAGACTTATCTCCTCCTCCTCCAACGCCGCCACCGCTGCTACTACCAAACGCGCCAAACCCAAACCCACCTCCAAACAATCCACCCCCACCTCTTTTCTCTTGTTGTTGTTGTTGTTGTTGTTGTTGCGGATTCGTCGTCGTCGCGGCGGCGTTATCGTAGGCGCCGCCGTACGCGCCAAACGTGTCCATCCCAGAATCTCTCGCGACCGCCCCTGTCGGCGCTTCGTACACGTCCGTTGCCGCTTTCTTACTGTTCTTATAACTGCTTTTTACTGCCGGTGGTGACGGCGCTGTGCTGCTCGATCCTCCTCCTCCTCCTCCTGATGGTGGTGCAAACGGATTGGAAAACTCCGTGGAATCTTCGTCGTCGTCGTCGATGTGTACCGTCGTCGTCGTTTCTTGCAAAGACCCGCCGGCGTTCGACCCGCCCCACGCGCCGCCGCCATCACCTCCACCGGTCTGTTGGAACGGATTTCCGTTGCTGCTCATATTTCTTCACAGAAGAATATAAAGAGAGAGAGAATATAGAGAACGAGATCCAAACGTCTCTTCAACGGTCTTTCTTCAATGCTTCAGAATTTTTCAAAATCTCTCTCCACTGATCTCCTCTTTCTGTCCTCTTGTCCTCCTTGAGACTGTTTCGGTGAAAAGTGTGGCGTGTGTATGTGTTGCGCGTTATAAAGATCGCGAAATCCTCCTTTCTTTCCTCCTAAACTCTGAAAAGAATAACAGTACAAGAAAAAGTGCCGTAGAACGTGCTCGTCAGTTTTGCTCTTTCTTGCTCTGCTCTTTTTTTTTCTGTTTTTTGATTTTTTGGTCTCTGTTTTTTTCTCTTCTTTTTTCTCTTCTTTTTTCTCTCTCTCTCTCTCTCTGTTGTGCTTCATTGTATAGAAGAAGGACGAAGACGAACGAAGTTAAGAAGAAGAAAACAGAGAAGAAGAACTCGTTCTTTTATTCTTTTATTCTTTTGTTCTTTCTTTCTCTCGCGTTTTTTGTGCGCTCTCTTGTTCTCTCTCTCTCTCTGCTGAAGTTGTCGTTGTTGTTCTTGCGAGAGGAGCATTGGAAGAGCAGAGAGAGAGAGAAAGCACGACTACATTTTGAATTCCATCGAAACATTCATTCAGAAACGATGGAGGACGGTTACTCGCAAACGCTCAAAGACCTCCTCGCGCAAACCCCTTTAACCACGGACGCGTGGGTCCAGTGCGACTCCTGCCAAGTCTGGCGACGAGTGCCGAAATTTGTCGCTTTGAAGTTAGGCGAACACGAGCAATGGTTTTGCCACAAAAACTTCCACCAAGAGTTCAGCACGTGCGATGATCCTCAGGA
>Ga0257106_1000514_pt1 | contig 22783 bp, 15 predicted proteins | sample LP_taG_3_FD_190177 | JGI IMG/M metagenome (GOLD analysis project Ga0257106, IMG submission 190177) | Marine microbial communities from Northeast Subartic Pacific Ocean, Canada - LP_J_2011_P26_10m | ecosystem: Environmental > Aquatic > Marine > Oceanic | place: Canada: Northeast Subartic Pacific...
CCGTGTGAGCGAGACAGATAACACTTGGAAAGAGAGTTAGAGTTAGAGAAGGATATACCACATATATATATAAAGGTGGTGTGCAACACGCTCTCTTTTTTCTCTCCCCAGAGGCGATATATACGTGCAGTAAGTGAGCACATTTATCCAAAGAGATTTTTGTTGTTCGTTTTCCCCAACAGAGGGAGGAGACTTGTCTATTGAAGAACGCTCTCTCGTATCTCTCCGCATTCTGGACAACACTTGGGCGAAATAAGAGTTTATGCTTTATATTCTTTCCCTAGAACTTCTTTGTGTGCAGAAGGTGTTTATTCCTGTTGTTTCTGTTCCTGTTTCTGTTGCTTTGCGATGAGGAAAATATCGGAAGCGTTGTGACTGCCAAAACCTTTACTAACCGTAACATTTTCAATGACGACGACGATGGAAGGAAAAGGAAAAAAAGGAGCACAACAACAACCAAAATGTCGCGTGTGCGCACAAAACGAATCTCTCTACGCGTGCCCGAAATGTAACTGCCGATATTGCTCGGCGAAATGTTACCGCCTGCACGGCGACGGGAAGTGCGTCGAAGCGTTTCACGCGGAGAGTTTAGCGCGGATGATGAAGAACGAAAAACATTTCGATGGGGATTCCGAGGACGAGGAGGAGAAGAAGAAAGAGATGGAAGAGATGGTGATGGAGTACGAGAGGCACATGGAGAAGGACGAGAGGGAGATGAGGACAAAGTTTGGTTTGGAGGCGAAATCGTTTTCGTCGTCGTCCTCCGATGACGACGACGAAGAAGAAGACGACGAAGAAGAAGACGAAGAAGAAGAAGATGAATACTGCACTTTATCCGCAAAACTCATGCGCGCGTACTTGAAAGAAGAAGATAATAAATTCTCCGGAATTTCCGAGCGCGACTTTGCCGCGAGCGATAAGAAGCGTTTGGAGAGAATGTTGCGAAAAGGAGAGATTCGAGTCGAACCGTGGCGGGCGTGGTGGACGATAGACGACGACGACGAGTTGTTACTGCGAGACGACGGAACGGCGAAGATTGTCGCGCTTAATGATGATACCAACAATGATGATGATGATAATGGTTATCATCCATCGTCGGTTTTGGGATTTCCGTCGCCGCCGACGGAACCGCTGCCGTCCTACTGGTCTCTTTTACCGCCGCCGAAAAGGACTTTGAAGAACGACAAAAGGAAAGGCGCGGCGACGGCGAAAGTATCGGCAAAGCAAAGAAACATCTTTCGCGAAACAGTCGCAGGCGCGATTACTTTATACGCAATCATAGCTCGCGCGTTTAACGGCGATCACGCGTGTTTCGACGCCGCGGCGACGTATTTGATGCATCATCATCATCAGAATGATACTAATAATAAGAATAACAACGAAGAAGATAAAGAAGAAGAAGAAGAAACGAACGATTCCGTCAACGCTCTTTTAGCTCTCCACGTGTCTGCGGTCATCAATACACACACGCTCGTGCCGAGTGGATTATTCTACGACGCCTCGAAATCGGGCAAAGTTGCGAAAAATTTAGAATCCGACGCGTACGCGATGTTGCGCTCGCGCTCGAAGAGAGTCCTCGCGATGGAAGATTTACGGTCGATGTTTCGCAAAGCGATCGAAGACTCTTATTACGACGACGATGGTGATGATAGTAATAATAATAAGAAGAACAAAGAGTTCCGCTCGAACTGTCGCACGATGGAGCGAAAGTTGTTCTTTGCCGAGTGTTTCGCGAACGTTACAGACGAAGAGTTCTTCGCGGCGAATTCGGTGGCGGATGATGAAGCGGACGCGGAAGCAGCCTTGATGAAAGTCTCCTCCTCGTCATCATACCCGAAAGAAATCCAACTCACGACGTCGACGGAGCACAACAAAATCGTCTCCAACGCGTATGCGTTCGACGCGAATTCAGAAAACATCTGTTTCGACGTCCGATCGCACGTCGGTGGTCACGTCTTTGACGGCGATTTGATCCAACTCGTTGACGTGTCTACGAAAGAAGTCAAAACGGTGTTACGAACCGTACACGAAGCGAAGTGTGGCGTCGCTTTGTTTCATCCGTTCGATGAGAACGTTTTGTGTTGCATCGTCGGTCCCAGACATCCGACGGAAGAATGGGCGTACTGCGCGCATCATCGCCGAGGATACGTCATCGATTTGAAAGATTCTAATGTTGATTCCTCCTCGTCCTCGAACACACAACAGTTCTCTTCTTCGCTTTCATCGAATTTAGAAGCGCGAGATTTAGTCAGTCCGTTCACGAAAGGCGCTTTACGAGGCGGCACGCACGTCCACGCGTTCTCGCCGGACGGCGCGTTGGTGAGCATGACGTACGAGGACGCGATTTTAGCGGACTGTACCGACGTGAACGTCTCGAGATGCAACGCTCGGAACATCGCGGTGACGATTTATAAAGACATCGTCGAAATCGATAAATCGAGAAACGACCGGAACGTTTCCGGCGGGTTCACCGTGTGCGTGACGGAAACGACTCCGGACCCAACTCTCGGTTCCGACGAAATCTCTCGAGCGTACGAAGATTGTTGGATGGATTCGAGGACGTTATCGTTCTTGGGCGACTGTCGAGACGAGCGCGGGAACGTGCTCACGGAATTGTTCGTGGTGGAGTTACCGCGAGACGTGGAGAAGTTAAAAGAAGAAGAAGATAAAGAAGAAAGATTACTTCAAGGCACGCTCACTTCCTATCCGAAACCGCCGCAATCGGTCAAGCAAAGACGCGTGACGCGGTCCAGCGGTTGTCAAGGTTCCGTTCGATTTTGGCCTCGAGCGAATCCCGCGGATTCGAACGTCGTTTGCATTTTACTTCGAGACGAAAAAGCATCCTTCCAGTTACACCTGGTCGACGCGACCACCGGCGAAATCGAGCAACTCTCCTTTCTCAAAGACGGCGAAGAAGTCAACTCTGCCTTCTCGTGGTCGCCGGACGGCCTTTACGTCTGTTTCGCGACGAGTACAAACCGAATCGCTCGGACGTTTACGCGCGGCGGCGCGAGGAAATATCAGACGGAATATTTAACCCCTCCTCCAAGAACCACCAACGACGATAATAAAATCCGCCCAGAGTGCGTTTGCGTCTCTCCGAACGGAAAGTTCGTCTGTTTCCTCAAAACAACAACAACATCACCGCCAACAAAAATCGTCTGTAACGTCTCAGAAGACAAAGAAGGAAAAGGAAGAGGAAGTGAGCACCCCGACGCGAAGAAGAAAATCCTCGTCAACCAAATCTTCCTCCTCGAGCTACCTCTAAACAACAAGGAAGTCGACAAAAACGACGAAAAGAAACCAACGTCCGAATAGAAGAATATACGAGAGAATAGAAACAACACCGCGACGAGAGCGCGAGCGAGCGCGAGATCCAGAGGTTGTTGCGCATAACAATAGCACAATAGCGTAAAGTTAGCGAGAGAGATACTCTATAGAATTCTACACACGTAATAGAATACTAAAACAAAAAAGAATACTAACAAACTCTTATATACTATATTCGCAAACGCTTCATCATCAAAAACACGACCTGAACCACTTAAGCATCATGAATACTCTCGATGATACGCCGCTCGTCGTCGAGAAAAGCAGTGCTTTTCGTTTGTTTGCATGTGAGGAAAAAGTCAACAACAGACAGAGAATTAAAAAAAAACGCTCGCTTTTCCTTTCCGAAAAAAAAAAAGAAATCGCATTTCGCGTTTAAAGAAGAACAAAACGACACGAAAGCATCATGTCTTCTTCTGCTACTGCTTATAATGCTCTTGGGGTGAGAACGCGAGCGCAAAAGAGGCGGATCGGGGAGCGAGATGTGTGGGATTTGATCGTGAATAACGACGATATTTGTTTCAAACACATTCTTCCGAAATTGAATTCGACGGATGTGAAATTCTTGTACGGAGTGAATACGGAGACGAGAAAGTTGATTAAGATATCGTCTCGCGCGGATGATTTGAAAAAGAAGTTTGATGTGAAAGAGATGTCATCGATATCGACTTTGGAGTTTGTGTGGGAGAATCGATCGTTGTGGCCGAGATGGTGGAGCGAAACAGATTTCTACTTGCAAGTTGCTAAAACGAATAAACTCGAGTTGCTCAAGTGGATACGAGAGGAGAAAAAGTGTAAGTGGGATTATATGACAATTAATACGGCCGCAAACCAAGGTAATCTGGAAATGGTCAAGTATTGCGTTGCAAATGAGTGTCCTATTGATGAGTGGGCGTGTAAATTTGCTGCCCAAAACGGTCATCTCGAGTGCCTCAAATACTTACGCGAAGAAGGCAAAGCGCCATGGAATTCTCTTACTGCCACTTGGGCGGCTAAAAATGGTCATCTCCACATACTCGAATATCTTGTTGAACGCAAATATGATAAATATAGCGAAAAGGCGTGTGAGGTTGCGGCCAGGAACGGCCACTTAGACTGTTTGAAGTACTTGCGCGAAACCGCCAAAACGCCGTGGAACTATCGCGCCGTACTATTTGCACACAAGAAAAACCAAACCGAATGTGTACAATACCTCCTCGACAACGACTGTCCTCTCCCAGAAGGCTGGTCGTACGAAGACGGAGAGTTATACGTGCCAGAATCAGAAACAGAATCAGAATAATTACGCACATCCTAAATAAAGCCGCCGCACCCTTGTAATACTACTAAAGAGAGAAACACACAACAAAACACCTACACTTCCTCCACAAAAATTTCCTCTCTACACATACACACTTAATAAAACGCAAGAGCAAAAGCAAAAGAGGAAGAGAGACAAAAGAGAGAGATTTATTAGAAGCTCTCTCTTTACTCGCTTTTATTATCATCTCAGTGTTACTCTGCTCTATCAAACGCTGCTGCTCTTTTAAAGTTAAAGTTGTTCCACTTTGGACAACATGACGGACACGTTGGAAACCGATTCCTTCGCTCAACATGAGGAGTTTAATGAGTCTAATACTAACGATTCAGTCGCAGAGAGCGTACGAGAAATCCTCCAACACGCGCACAGACACGTCTCCGACGCCATCGACGCGGATAAAAACAACTACGGAGAATCTGCGGTGAGAAGTTACAGTTTGGCGATGGATTACTTCAAAACGTATCTCAAAATGAATGAAATTGGCAGCTCTGGAGGCAAATTCGGTGAGTTTCGCGTCGCGTGCGATTCAACTCGTACGATGGAAAGAAGAAGTTTAAGAAGAGAAGGAGAGAGGATTTAGTAATATTGTCGTTTAAATCGTCGTCTTTATGTGTTTTTCGCTCTGATTCTTCTTCTTTGTGTGTTTGTTTCATTCATTGGCGATGACGTATAAAAATGGTCGTTTGCGAGATGTTTACGAGGATGCCGATGGGAGGACCTTTCTCGGGTTTCGCGACAAAGTCGTCGTTCGCTTCTTTCTCTCATCAATGTTCTCTCGTTGTTTTCGTCTCTCTTTTCCCTTCTCTCTCTCACTTTTAGATCGAATGACTGATCAAAATCTCTCTGTTTACCAACAATAACATTATACAGGAACAAGAGACGAGAGGGCGCAACTCGTCGCGAAAATCGTTCAGTATCAGAAGCGTTTACAAAAGTTGAGGAGAGATTTGATGCGACGGAAATACGGCGAGAGAAGTCTAGAGAAGTCTTCTTTAGCGGCAGAGAAGGAGGAGGAAAAGGAAGTCGTGGTGCAGTTGACTGCTTCTTCGTCGAACGGTTCGGAAACGAAACGAAACGACGACGACGCGTTGCACTTGGAGACGATCATCGAGGACGAGGAGTTGAGGCGTCTGGTAGACAATGATAGCGACGACGACGAGAGCGGCGAGGAGAACGGCGGCGATAGGAGTACGAATAACAAGAGTAGCATTAGTAAGAAGAAAACAAAGAAGACGGCGGCGGTATTCGATCGATCGTTATCGGCCATGCCGCGGTTGATGAAAAAAACGAATAGTAGTTTGGACGGCGATACGCGGGAAGGAAGAGATAGCGGCGGCGGCGGGGGTGTCTTCGATTGGCTCTTGGACGCGTTGGATGCTTTGGACGATAAGATTGCCGAGAAAGTGGAACGCGCGGAAGACGCGCTCTTCGACGCCTTCGAGGACGTCCAAGATTCTTTCAAGAAGACCTTTTCGTTTCAAAAGAAGAAGAAGCATAGCGAAGAAGAAAAGAATGACGACGTTTAGGACAACGCAAAATAATAATCATCATCGTTCGAGAAAACGACGAGGGCGGTGAAGACGATTTTGACAACCTTCTTCGTTCGTGCGATGGATAGATAGATGATATGCGCTATTATTACAACTCGCCGCCGTCGCCTCGGCCGCTCGTCAAATCTTCCACCAACTTGTGCGCTTGTCTGTACGCCTCGTCTTCTTTCCTTTGCGCTCTTTTCTTCTCGGTGAACGCGTCCTCGTCGAAAGGTTCCCACCCGCTTTCGAGTTCCTCTTCCATCGTCGTCGGTCGTCGCGTCGGAAATTTTTTACACGTTCGCGCGCACATTTTCTCTCGAAACATCCTCGTGTCTTTGTTTATTATTATTCGTTGAGGAGGAGGACTATTACCACTACTATCACTACTATCACTACCACTACTCCTACCGCGACTCTCTTCCTCATTTGGTGTGCTCTCGTACAAAATCGAATACATCTCCGATTCGTCCAAATCTTCCTCCGAACTGTACACCATTTGCTCGCAAAACTCTCGCATCCGGTGCGACCACATCCCACCTTTTCGAAGCGTGGTTTCCATCGACAGCGTTTGCGCTTTGTGCAACGTTTTTGGCAAAACGGTTAAACCTGGACCGTTGAAATAATTGTGCCCGTCTTTCCCGTGCGTGACGCCGTAATACTCGCCCCAGAACTGTTCGTCCTTACACGTGTCCTCGAAACTCTGCTCGTATTGATCCACTCTGAGACGTTTCTGTACTTTCTTCCCTTTCCCGTGTTTACGTTCGGTTTCTCGAATATTCGTCGTGAGTTTATGCGCGATGGCGTGACACGCGTCGCAACGCATGTGAGAAGGAATTTGCATCGAATTCTGCTCTTCCTCGGATAAACCTACCATTTTTTTTCTCGTCGTCGTATCAAAACTCTCCTCCTCCTCCTCGTTCTGCTGCTGCGCCTCGAGCGTTTCTAACTTTCGTCGTTCTTCTGTTTGCAATTGTTGTTATTAATAATACGATTATTGTTTTGATTGTTAAAATATATATAACAGAGAAGAAAAATATGAACACACATGCGTGATCAGAGAATGTTGCAACAAAAAGAAACAAAAAGGCGTTTTAAATTCATTGACTGTTGATTGTAACGTATCACAAACACAAACGATACGAACGCGATCGAGAGAAGAAGACCAAGAAGACCGAATGAGAAAGGAAAATGCGGTATAAGCCTATCGTACCTCTCTTCTCCCGTCGCTCGTCCTGAAACGCCTCGAAAGATGACGATGAAGACGAAGAAGGTTGCTTTTGTTGTTGTTTTTTCCCTTCCACCCCCCCAATGGGGAAAAATTCAAAATTTTCCGACATCATAATCGCGCTCATCATCATCAAAAGAAGACTAATTTTAAAGAGCACGAAGAAAAAGAACGAAGAACACGCGGTGTTGCGTTTTGCTGCTCTTTTTCTTCCTCCTTTTTTCGATGATTTCTTTGATAAAAGTCGCGTTCGACTGCGTGACATCATCGTCGTATGATGTACACTCTTGTCTTGTTTCAGGGCAGAAAAAGTGAAGAATGTCGTCCCCCTTTACTTTTCTTTGCATCCTAAACCCTAACTCTCTTAGGTAAGGGACTACAAAAACAGTCATTTTCGGATTGAACGAAGTAAACATCACATCAACCACGCGATAGGATCAATACAGACGTCCGTATCTATCGCGCGATGCGCTTGAATTGATCGATGAGGTCGTAAATGAAGAAGTACAGACACATCTACTATTTTTCTGATTTTTTTATACCTGTTTTGTTACAAATGTAAAGAGATATAGATACACCCTTATTTACTCTCTACGCGCTCTGACTTAAGCGAATAAGGTACATCGAGCAGCAGAAGCGGTGGTAAATGAAAGCAGCGTTAAGAGCAGTACTATCGGCAGCGCTGAAGAAGTGGCAACGCGTGTAATGCAGAACAAAAACTCTCTGATCACACATGTGAATATTTTTTCTATTTTTTTTGTTCGTTGGTGCTTTTTAGGGGAAAATTCGCTTCAGAAATTTTCAAATTAGTATTAAAGAGATACGCTATTAAAGCGCACTTAAAACACACACACACCACGTATAAACGAGAGGAAAAGAGAAAGAGAGAGATTTAGAGTCCGCGTTCTTTCTTTGTACTCTCTCTCACTCTATCTGTCGTTCTTTGTGTGTGATTTAAGTGTTTAGGGGAAAGTGTGAGAAATTTCAAATTTCGTTAAAGAGATACGCTCTTATTTACTCTCACATACACGCAATATACTTCATAAAACGCGCACATTTTGTGCACGAGAGAGGATTAGAGAGAGTTAGAGTCTGTGCTCTTTCTTTTTGCTCGGAATCGTCGCGTAACAGCTCGTTTAAAGATGAAATCCTTCTCGAGCAAAGAGAGGAAAGAACTTCTCAAACGATGGAACGAACGAAACAATAAGAACACGAATAAGACGACGAACACAAAAACGAACGCTCCTTCGATGCGTTCTTCAAACTCTGACGTTGTGTCTTTAAAAGGAGGAAAAGGAAAGCCTCGCGATGATGATGAGGAGAATGAAAAGCAAATTGGAAATTCGAAGACATTTGAGTCAAGGAGCAGTCGAAGCGCGGGAAAGACGTCGACATCGAAGGATGATTACGATCGTGATTTTCGCTCGAAAAATGATGCACATGGAAGCAATAACAGTAGTATTTCGTCGTCCTCTGGAGTATTAAGGCAACGGCAAGAGGAAGAACAACGAAATGTTTTGATGAAGCGGAAGAAACTGAGTCGCGATACGGAGAACCAGAGGGGAACAAAGGATTTTGCGCCGGATGACGAAGATTGGAGGATGCAATCGAGGAACGTTTGGTTGAGCAGTTATTATATTATTAATAATAAGAGCAGTGTTGTTGTTGCTCCTACTCCTGATGCGAATACGAACGAGGGAGGAGTTGTAGATCCGAATGATTTTGATGACGCCTTTAGTACTCGTCCCGGCGTCGAGGACGGATTCGTGAGTAAAGGTCCGCGAAAAGAAGAAAGTGGGCGAGAAGAGAATATCCCAAACAACAACAACATTTCCATCGCAGAGGAAAGAAAACGCACGAACACCGCGGCGACGACTTCATCAAAATCAAAAACGTCTTCTCGCGGAGGAAAAGAGGACAAATATCTCCTCTACACGCAAGCGATGGAACGTTTGGCGACGAAGATGAAAACAGAAAACGACGAACAAATGAATCAATCGAAACGTCTCGAAGAAGCGCAAACGAAAGAACACTTAATGCTGAAGAAATCTCTAGAAAAAGAGCAAATGCTAAACAGGAGGTTGGAGAAAGACTGCGAGAGTTTGAAGGAGAAAAAATTGACCGCGGCGCGCGAGCGGGATCGGTTTTCCGAGCGAGTCTCGCGGGCGGAAGCGGAAAAGGAAAGAGTACTCCGAGAGATTGCAAAGACGAAATCGAAAAGCACTCATCTCTTGAAAGAACACAAGTTTACGATCGAAGCGCAAGGGGCAATGCTGGAGCAGTTGCGAAGAGAATTGGAAACGAGCGAGAAGATGGCTTTGGACGCGGAGAGGAAGTGCGACGCGATGACGAGAGAACGAAGCGAGACGGAGGAACGTTTGGCAAACGCCAGAGAAAAGTTGAAATCGATGGAGGAAAAATCCACCGACCAAAAGCAAAACTCGAGAGCGATTACAATCGCGCACGAGAAAGTCATCTCCTTGACCAGAGAGTTGAAAGAGAAAAAGGAAATAAATGCAAAGATGGAAGAGACGAACGCGAAATTGCAAAAAGAAGTCAACGCTCGAAAGCGAGAGTTTGCGGAGATTCAAAAACAGTTGGAATCGGACGTGGAAACTGAACGAAGTTTACGAGTACAGGCGGAAAAGAAAACGGAAAAGATGATGGAAGAAATGCAGTCGATTGAAGAGGAAAAACGGAAACGCATCGAGGAGTTACGAGTGTTGGAAGAGACTTTGCGCTCGATTGAAGAGGAAAGAGACGCTTTGAAGAAGACGGTGAGTCAATGCGAGCTTGAAATCTTCAAACATTTGCAGGTCATCGAAGAAAATGATAAGATTGAAACTGAATGGATTGGAAAGTATTCCACGTTGCAAGAAGAGATCGAAGTGCGAGATTTGAAGGCGATAGAATCGTACGGGTTGGTGGACAACAACAACTCTAATAACGAGGTGCAGCGCAAAGCGGCGGAGATTGATCGAAAAGAGCAATTTTTTTCTTCGAAAGCATCATCGAACAACAATCACTCGAAAATGTTAGCCGTCGAACGACAGAAAGTGACCGATGCGATGAAAGCGAAGAGATATTTAGAGAGGCAGTTGCAAGACGAGAAGAGAAAGTTGCAAGAGAAGGAGAAGATGTTGAACGCGCTCGAGGAAAAGTACGCGGCGACGGCCAAACGCGTCAATTCGGACGACACGAAAGCCGAAGAAGCGTTGAGAATTTTGAACGAGAAAGTCGCGAAGATGACCACGGAGATGCGCGAAAAAGACGAGCGGTTGAAAGCGAACGAGGAGTTATTGCACAGAATGCACTCGGAGAAGAAGAAGCGGGACGGTGAGCTCGAACGCATGCGCGTCTCGTTGACGCAGAAGGAGCAGGTGGTAAAAAAGTTGGAGGATGATTTGAAATCATCAGAGGCTCAAAAGGCCAATAACAATAACAATAGTGACAACCAGCAACAACACGTATTTATGATGAAGGAAAAAGACGCGACGATCCAAAGCGCGCAATCGAAAGTGGCCGCGTTGGAGGCGAAAGCGAAGCAATCGAGCGCGAATGAAGAAAACTTGCGCAAAGAGTTGGAACAGTTGCAAAAGAGCGAACGAACGGCAAAAGCGGAACGTGGACATTTGGAAAGGCAGTTACGCATGGCTGAAGAGAAAGAGAAGAAGTTATCGGCGCAAGTGGACGCGATGAGCGTGGATCGGCAGAAATCTTCCTCAAACGCGGCGGAGCTCTTCGAGGCCAATCGGCGGTGTTTGGATTTGAGAGCCAAATGCGACGCGAAGGATAAGCAATTGGAAGAGATGCGTCGGAAGCTCAAAGAGGCGAAAGAGTTGTACGAAAACGAGCGAAAGATGCACTTACAAACCCAGGAGGAATGCGCGATTTACCTTGAAGATTTTCAAGAAGCCGCGGCGGATGCGGAGAAGACGATTTGCGAGCACCAAAGGACGATTGAGACGAACAAAGAGGAGATGGAACGGTTACAGACGAACTTAGCGAACACGGGGAAGAAGTACGAGTTAGCATCGTCGGAAGCGCAGTCGTTTAAAACATCTTTGGAGAACACGCAGACGGTGTTGAGCGCTCGCGTCGAGGAAATCGAACGTTTTCGCTCGCAATCGACCAGCGAGAAAGAGAACATGTCCTCGAAGCTTATGTTCTTAGAAGATGAAAGCGCGAGTTTACACACTAAATTGCAAGAGAAGCAAACGAAACTGAACAAAGCCTTGGGTGACATCTCTAAGTACCAACAAGAATCGGAACAAGCCAAGCGGCAACTGGACGCTTTCCGCGCGTCCAAAGAAGTCACCGAAGAGCGGTTGCGCGAGGAACAAGACAAGTTGAAAAAATCCGAACAAAACTGCGAACAGTTGTCAGACATGTTGAAAAAGAATGTCGAACGACACGCGAACGTGTTGAGCGCGAACGAACGCATGAAAAACATGGAAATTGAGGATTTGAAAGACGCGTTGAGATCGCTCGAGAGGAAAGCGTTGAAGATCGCCGAGGTGGTGCACATCGATAAAGCGTTTTTCGACGGGTTGGACGTGGAAGCGCAAGTGATTGTTGAAGATTTTTGCGCGACGAGTAAGAACGTGTCGTCGCCGACGCCGTCGAAGATGAACGTAAACAATGGTGGCAAGACGCCGATGACGGCGCCGTCGGCGAATCGAGGGAACTTTGTCTCCGCGCCTTCCTCACCCGCGGATAGATTTCAAACGCCGCAAACGTCCATGCAAACATCCTCGCGACTCGGCAGAACAACGATTGCAACGACGACGACGTCTAAAAGTGCCGGAAAACCAGTACTCACATTTTCGTCCGCTGGTAAACATCAACATAAAACCCTAAGTCACGTTTCGCAACGCATCTGGGGCATGGTCTCGGAAGCGTCCAAGATCAACGTCGATTTACAAGGGTTAGCGGAAAGCGCCAAGAAACGATTGCAAGAACATCAAGAACAACAGTTGAGCGAGAAAAAGAAAATCAACAACAGCGCGGTAAAAGCGTTGCGTCTCGACGTCGTCAACGGAGAAGATTCCGGTCAAAAACCGAAACCGGCAAAAGGTACGCCTTCCAAGCGTCGTGTATTACAACCGGTTCCGTTCAACGCGCAGTAGAGAGAGAGAGAGAAAAATATATATAGCATTACCAAGAAAGGCATAATAGAATGTAGAAGAGAGAGAGAGCGTTGTTTGAATACTAATACTACCAGATTTACTATATATGCGGTGCCTTCCTCTGTCGTCGCTCGTTCGAATGTGAAAGTTTGTTTCATTTCTTTAAAAAACGGTCGCTTTTATTTTCGGCAAAAAAAAATACTATGAATACCAACAACAACATCTTTGAAGACATTGACGCTCGCGAGGACGAGAACATGGACGAGGACGAGCTTTTACGACAGCAGCAGAACACCTGGACGATGTGCATCGAACACGACGGCAGCGCGCGACGAGATGTGCATCCTCCTCCTCCTCGGTTGATCCCTTTGTCCTCCTTATCCAAGGAAGGCATCGAGGCATCCGAGATCCGAATGAAGATGATGAAATACGAAGCCGATACGAAGCCCTTTTCGCCGCCGCCGCAAAGGAACAACGGTATGATGGGTGTTGCCGTGCAATCGGTGTCAAAATCTGTTGGCACGCAAACAACAACCGATGATGTCGACGAGGAGATGTTCGATACAGATGGTGCTGAACAACATTCGATGTCTCTTGGATTGCGCAACGATGAAAGCGCGCTGCCGAAGAAGAAGCCGAAGGTAATGAGGACGGCGGGGACAACGAGAATTTTGGACGACGGTGATAGTTCGGGCGACGATGGAGAAGTTCAAACGGTGAAGAAGAAGAATGAGAAGAAGAAATCTTCCTCGTCGGGTACTCGGTGCGATGATAAAAAAGGCCACTGCGGTTTCGGCGTGCCGGGGTTTGTCGAGAAGCAGCCTCAAATGTTGCCGTCGCGGCTTCAAAATCCATCGAATAATCGAGAACAACGAGAAGAAAAGCAACAACACCAGTGCAAAAAGAGTAGCGATAACGCGACGACGACGATTGAAGACCAAGAAGGAGAACCCGCAGTAGTACCGAAACACAATCATCGCGAATTAAACGCTCTCGGCGACTACAATCGCAACGGTCGTGCGACGAATAATGCTAATCGAAGAGATCAATTCACGTCATTCGTATCGAATCCGGACAATAAAAAACTCCTTAAACGCATATGCATCAAAGCTGGAAACAACGCTCGTTTCTTTCTTTCGAAAGTTTCGAAATCGTTCAAAAAAGTAACGCTGCGAGATTTTGGCGTCATGAGTTCCTCGAACCCAGAACAAGGAAGAGTCAAAGCGGTAAAAATTTCCGAAATCGAAACGCCCGCGCAACTCGCATTGTCCGTCGAACACGGATAGCAACTCAACGATCTCGTTTTCGCCGCGTTAGCCGACGGCGGCCGCCTCGAGGTTTTGAAATACATTCACGACCACCTCTTACCGGACAAAATGTACCTAAACTCTCTGGCGGTGGAATACGCCAGTCAAAACAATCATTTGCAAACTTTACAGTATCTCGTTGAATACCACAACGCGCCTTTATGCAAGGACGCCTGTTGGAGAGCCGCTTGGAAAGGTTCTTTCGAGTGTTTGCAATACTTGGTCCTCGAACGCAAATGTCCGTTCGATCGACACGAGTGCCACGAGATCGCCTACCAAAGCGGACATTTTGACGTCGCGCGATGGATTAAAGAGCATTAATAGTATTCATTTTATTGATAATATCATCATCATCATCATCGATGACTACTACACTACTGCTCTGAATGCACTGCTGCTGTTCGATGCTCTTCTCCTCGACATCATCATCGCGTTTAATTAAGTGTTGTAAAACTCTTTCTTTTCTTTTTACTCCTTTTAGCAAAATATGCGTTTTCACACTAAAGAACCGCATTTGTAACCTCTCATCATAAACATGATCATCGTCTCCAAATCGCCACCACCACCACGCATCGCGACTTTGTCCTCGCGAAATCGATCGAGAACAATGCTAAAAACACCCCCGTTATTAAGAAAAAGAAGATTCAATGATGGTGTTCAAACACATTTCTTCTCCGTTTTAGGGGAAAATGCAGATGCCAACAACGGGTTGACGGAGGGTTTAAAGACGAAGATGAAGATGATAAATAGACGCGAAGCGATGAATAACTGCTTAAAAATCATCGCTCTCCTAATAACGACGAGTAAAAACAAAGCGTTCGCGTACGGATTGAACAAAAAACCGCCCAATAGTGATGATAACGAACCCAATTTGGTATCGTTTCTTGGGATAAGAAACTCCTCCAAACAGGAGAGATTCGAAGCGAGCGAACGCAAGAAACGGGAAGCTGAAAAGTTACGGGAAAGGAAAGAGGAAGAGTTGGAATCGGACGCACCTTTGATGACGTTGCCATCGGGAATACAGTTTCGGGAGTACGACGAAGGCGTGAGTGGGACGAAACGGTGCAGAAAAGGCTCGAAAGTTTCGATTTTGTTTAAAGTGTTTCGATTGTCCTCGGGCGCGTATTTTAAGTACTCGTCCGGAGGGACGGCGGTTTTGTTGTGGGCGCGAGGATACGGCTCGGAAGGACTCGACGACGTCGGCGTTCCGTATACTTTTATACTGGGAGAAGAGAATAGTTTGCCGAGAGCGGTTGCGCCGGTCGTCGTTGGGATGCGTCAAGGCGGCGTGCGAAGGGTGTTGATGCCGCCGAATTTGGGATACGTGAACGATTTTGTGCAACCGCAACCGGATTCGTACGGCGCGAGGCGAAGGCTGGAGAATTATCGAGACGGTCCTTTATTATTTGAAGTAGAAATCGTGTCGGTGAAAGATCCGGGGAGCGATGATAGCGAAGGAGTGAGCGATGATAGTTTGGATTTGAAGAACGGCGAATCTGGTTTCTATAAGCTACCGTCGGCGCCGACGCTGCTCGATAGATAATTTTTAATGTACATGTAATAATACAACGCCGCGCTCATCGTTTTTATTATGTTCCTCTTCACACTGTGATTGAAAATTGAAAATTGAAAATTGAAAAAAGAGAGAATGAACGCGTGAGTAAAAACAACAACAACATCCAAGAAGAACGTCTTTAAATGTAATCGCCCGGTTGGCACAGTGTAAACCATTAAAGTCGGTCAACCCCGCTTCCTATCATGAGGGCAGAAATGATCGATGTAAGACGACATTGGACAGATTCGCTCAAAGCCATGAAAAGCTAACGAAACCGTGGCAGACGTCTACAACAAAAGATTTATGGATATGATATGCGCGCTTCTTGACCCAACATCCGCGAGAGAAACGCAGCGTTGCAACATAAAGCGCCCTAGAAAAAAGATTCTACTAATCTAGCACGCAGACCAGGGCTCGCTCGATGACACTACAAAACGTCGAGCAGCCCGGGGTAAGTCGCGTGCACAACAAAAGAGAAGTTTAAAACAAAAAGAAAATGTGCCAGCAGACAGGTCGACGCGAGCGACCCGCGTCGCGCAAACGCAACGCGGCATCTCGTATCGGTTTAAGATCTGGTCTAAACTATAATCTATGCTTCAGCCAGACGGCGAACGTTCGGTTTAAGAATCGAACGTTCAGATGTCCGACGTACAAGCAATACTTTACTACTCCTTTAAAATATACGAGAGCGAGAGCGAGAAAGAATATTTTAATCGTACCTGTTTACATCGCGAATGAATGGGTCTTCTCGACAAAAAGCGCATCATCATCGAAACAAGAAGCCGCAGAGGGAAACACCACCCCTGCGCTACACCAGAGTCTCTTTCTCTCTTCGTCGGTAAAACGGTAAACCCTTCGCTCAACTCAAGAGTGTCTCAAAAACTGCACCGAAATCCAATTCCAGTACGCGTAAAAAATGGTCACCGGGACGGCGACGATTGACGCGTGAATGAACGAAAAGACAGTTTTAGTATCGTTGCTGTTTTTACCGACGAAATTGTCCTCGCCGTTCGGAAACAAAAGGCAAAGGAAAAGCATCGAGGAAACGAGGAGGAGAAGGATTCCAATTTCCTTGTTCGCCGCCATTTTTTCTTTTGTCTTTCTCTCTCTGCTGTCGAAACAAACAGGCTAAACGCGCGCACAGAGGGTCGTTTACGTCGTTAAGTGGTACTTTACTACTTTACACTACTTCTACTGATGATGCGATGATAACTCCGAAAGAGCCGCTCCGGAAAGCGCTGCTCTTTTGGAACATTTTTTGTGGAGAGAATTTGCTCCTTTTTTACCCTTCCCTCTAAAAGGACCAAAATTTACGATAAACTACTACATATTACGCTCAATCAAAACACGCACAGAACTGACTGCTTCTGACGCGTAGTATTCCACAAACGCGTCTTAAACGCTGCTGTTGTTTGATTCGTGCGTGATATCGTCTCTGTGGTGGTGCGTATCATCGCCACTGCTCATCATTTACCCTTCATTAAAAGGACCAAAATTTATTTGCTCTATTATATTCTACGATAAACTACATATTACTTATTATGCCCGCCTCCTCTCCTCCTGGCTTGCCTTCGTTCGAGCCTCCACGGCACTTCCAAATGCCCTTTACTGACCGCGTTCGGGTCGCACTTCGCACGAGATGGGAGTTTGACTTTTTTCTTAGTAAAGTCTTCGTTCGCTTCTTTACATTCGTCGCATTGCATTTTGGTTTCGTGGCACTCGGCGACGCACGGTTCTCGGAAGGAAATGAACCCGTGTTTGGCGAGTTCTCGGATGACGATCCATTCGGTGTCGTCGCGTTCGACGTTTGCGGGGACGTCGCATGGGTCGTAGTAATGGTATAACGTCCCGTGTTGGGTGGAGACTTGGAAGCCGTAGATGGAGACGGAGTGGCAGCGTTGCAACGCCAACAAGATGCCGTACAGACCGGAAGTGGCTAAAAAGTTGACCTTTTGCGCCACGTATTCCACGAAATCCGGCGCGAACGCGTAGAGCTTTAACGGTTTCTTTTGTTTCGAGTTCCAAAACAAACCTTTGATGGCGCTTTTCGCGCGGAAGTGGATTAAAATGCTCTCCTCCGTTTTCGGCTCGTGGAAGCCCCAGTTTTGGGTGTTGGTGATTCGGTACGTCGTTTTCGAGCCGACGTGCTTTTCAAAACCTCTCGTCGGAGCGCTATTGAAACGAAAAACCATGTCGTGGTCGTCGATATCGCCGCCGTGTTCGTAATTCAAAACGATTCCCGACGAACCTACCACCGCGCACGTGCCGAAAAACGAACGTCCAATTTCGTCTTTTTTCGGCAAGATTTTCGCAAACTGAGAAAAGAGCGGCTCTTCGTTCGGGACGAGAATACGATACCCGCCATCGGGATCTTTCTCCTTCCCCGGCAACGTCACCACGACTTGCTTATCTCTCAAAACTCGATCTCGATTGATGGCTAAATCGCCTTCGAATTCGCCCGTAAACGCTTTCAAGCAATCGAAACCTTTAAACTCCGTCGGCATCGGTTTCACCCGCTCGCACCCGTCGCCTTCGTACAACGCCGAACACAAGCATTCGTTCAATTTCTCGCTATACGCGCCGTGCTTGCCGCATTTTCTTCTTTTATTACCTACTACCCTGTTTTTACCGCTATTATCATTATTACTACTCGTACTACTCCTACTCCTCTCCGACGACGAGGCGTCCTCGGCGTCGATCTCCTCGTTATCATCGTCCTCGTCATCGATCGTCGCCACGAGCGAGTACGGATTCTTACTATTGTTATTAGTATTAGTATTCTTAGAACCACTCTTCGCGCCGCTTTGTTCGTCCTCTTCCTCCTCCTCCTCCTCCTCGCCGCTCCTTTTCCCACCAAAACCACCCTTAAAACCACCTTCAGAGGATGACGACGTAAACGACGATAAAACGTCCTTTTCCGAAAAGGAAGAATCCTTCTCGTCAAAATCGCGAGGACGCGTCATAAATTCTTGACGTCCTCCTCTGTCGTTTCCTCCTCTCGTCGTTTCCTCTGTCCACGTCAAAACGAACAAAGTCATCACCACGGCGAGTAAGGGAAACCATCGTTTCAAAATCATCATCCAAGCCCGTTTCTTATTCGACGAAGACCCGCCTATTCGAGAGAGTTTTGACGGCGTTCCGACGAGCATTTTGATGTGTTATTTGTTGTTATTTGTTGTTGTCGTCGCGATGTGGTGGTGTTTGGTGGAGGGAGAGAGAGTGTAAGTGTGTTGTGATAAATTTGTGGTGTTCTTTTGTTGTTGTTCTTTCCTCTGCGATGATGGATTAAATAGGGTTTAGGGGTATGACGAACGTATATGTATGTAGTTCAACTTGTAAGTCCAGTGTTTCTCTCTTGTCCAATCTTCTTTACAGTCGTCTCGGAGAGATTTACGATACATCTTTCTTGAGCTCGTCCTCCTCGAGCACGAGACGCAAACCTTCGATGCTCTCGCGGCGCTTCTCGTTCGAGAGGCGTTGCGCCTCGAGCTCGAGCAGCAACTTCTCATTCGCGAGGCGGAGCTGTTTGAGCTCGAGCTCTTCGATTTCTAAACTTCTGCGACGTTTCCTAAGCGCCCGTTCTTCTTCCTTGTCTTCTTCTTCTTCTTCTTCGTGTTTTCGGCTTCTTGTTTTGAGGACGTCGTAACAACACTGAAGCGGTTGCTGCGTCTTTTTATCGGTAAAGAAGCACGACGGGCACTTCCAACGCTCTTTGTCGTCGTCCAAAGTTCTGCTCACGACCGTTCTTTTCAGCAATTCTAACGAGAGGTACTCCGAGATGTCTCGACCGGGATCCGTTTTCTCCGCTCTTTTCAAGTATTTCGTCATCGCTTCCGCCGCTGCTTTGTCCCACCTTGAAATTTTGTCCGTGGGACGTTCTTTCCACCACTTGTGCGTATGCGGGGCAAACCTTTCCGGGTCTCGAAGGTGATCGTAAAAATCTAACGCGTCTTTCGAGGCTGTAATTTTCGTAGGATCCAAGTTTCTCACGCGTAAACCGGAGACGGAGCGACATCGCGAGAGAGCCACGTACAGTTGTCCTTCCGCGAATATCCTCGATCCGTCGACGAAGCACGAATCGAGCGACATGCCTTGGGACTTGTGAATCGAAAGCGCAAACGCAATCTTCAAGGGTATTTGGACACGAATACACCATCCGAAGCCAATTACTTCCTCGGTGAAGGGATGCGGAAGCATCGGTATGGCATACGACCATCGCTCAAACTTGACGTACGGGATTTTCTTCCCTCTTTCGGCCATGTTCTCGAGCCATTCGATTTGTTTCGCGAGCAATTCGAGTTCGCGCTGTTCGTTTCGAGACTTCTCCGGGACTTTCTCGAGCTCTTCCTTGCGTGTTTTCAAATGGACTTTGAATTCGGCATCTGAATTCGCGTCGTTAAACGATACAACCTTACCGCGCGACCCGTTGGCGAGCTTTTTACCGTCGATCTCAACGTTGACGAGCATGATAACTTCGGCGCCTTCTTTGAGCTCGAGTTTCGGCTGCGCTTGCCAATCTTCCTCGATTCTAGGCAAGTGTCTTTTTAAGATTGCCTTGTGGTCCTCGTGGTCCCTGTGACGCGCGTCGACGTACGGTTTGACTTTATCCATCGCTTCGTAGGTTTCAGCCTCGGTTTGTAGCTCGTCCATTTTTATCTTGTTGTGCGCGTTAGTGCTTTTATTCGTCGCAAATAAATGAAGTTCAGAAAGTCCACCTTGTTCTCCTTTATTAACATTATTATTATTATTACTATTGTTCATAACGTAACGAACAATCTCCTCGCCAGCTTTAGCATCTCCGACGCGTATGCCGTTCAAAAGTCTCGCAAACGCCTCGTCTTTGCCTTGTCGATACACCTTTGTCAACTCCACCGACTCCAATCGCAGAGCGTCCCACGTGAACGACTGGAACGCGAAGCCTCGATTCAAACACACCGCCGGGCAAAAGCTTCCTCCGTTGTGCTCGCCGTGTTTCTTCGCTTCACACACCGGCTGCAACTGCAAAAAGTCACCCATCAAAACGACTTGCATCCCTCCGAACGGCTCTTGCGGACGTTCGCGTATCAACGCCAAATGTTCCGAAACTCGATCGAAATACTCCCCCGAACACATCGATATTTCGTCTATAAAAAGCACGTCCACGTCTCTCACGCGTCTCTTATCCATCGGCTTCGCGTACCCCCAAGTTTGCGACCCAACGTTCTTTTGCACGAACGTCGCCGCGAACGCGTGTAAAGTCGACCCTCCGATCGCGACGCCCGCGATTCCTGTACTCGCCGTCACCGCGACATTTTTTCCCAGTTGTTGCAATCTGAGCACCGCTTCTTTTAAAATCAACGACTTCCCGGTCCCGGCGTTGCCGGAAACGTACACGTTTTTACCCTCGTCAACGATCGAATGTAACGCGTGTTGTTGTTCTTCCGAGAATTTCGGTGAAGAAGATGATGGTTCTCGTTGTTGTTCGTGCGCTTCTTCTTCTTCTTTAAAAAGCGCTCTTCTCCTCTTCCTCGACAACACCGGAGTCACCGGTTTGAGTTTCAACAATTTCGATTTCTTTTTCTCATCGTCTGATGCTTTTGTTGGTGTTGTCTCTTCCAACGAGAGGACCTTCTTCATTCTCTCTCTTCCTAATCTCTCTTAGTCTCTCTCTCTCTCTTAATCTCTCTCTGGAAAGGTACTGCGGGTTGTGTATCTAACCAAAAGAAGAGAAAAAGCGTAAGCGCTTTTGTGCACAAAACGGATGGAATTACACCTATGAAACTCAATACGATTAAGGAAAACGCACCGAATGCGCCGCGATATATCTCGGACGAATACTTTTACGCGAGAATTTTTACTCTGAAATTACGGTGCGTGTTCGGAACGCGGATGTTAACGCGTCTGATGGTTTTAGCGCGCTTTTGTTTGCGCACAAAACTTTGGAGAGATTTTGTGAGAGAAAAGAGTTTTTTCCAAAAAGGTGCACACAAACAAAAACACACAAAAACACGCGACGACGAGAGGCAAACGAACGCTCTTTTCCTCAGATGTTATATACTAGTAGTGTGTGTTTTGTGAGGAGTGTTGATTCTCTGAGAATACTTTTTTATGGTGTGTGTTATGTAAACCCGCGAGAACAGAAGAAAAGACGCTTGGTAAAAACATGCAAACGAAAGGTGCTCATATTAATTTTTGGAACATTAAGCGCGCGTGCGTATGTTTATGTGTATGTTACAAATGCGTCTCTCTCTTCTCACTTTAATTCCCCAGTCTCAACTGCGAGGATTGACTCCCGAATGCTCTGCACTGCGCTCTCGCCTCTTGGTGTTGCATTAACGAGTTCAACAGCTTGAACTCTTTCCTACATCCTTGGCACCGGTAGTTCGCGTCGTCCGCTCTGTATCCTCCCCCACTACCTTCGTTCTCGTCACCGCATCCTAATCTCGGAACCATGAAGTTTGCGTTTTGCTTGTTCACAAAGTCGTAGGCGGTTCTTCTCGCATTCTCCTCTCCCGGACAAGAGGGGCATTTTCCGGATTCAAAGTGCGACACCGATCCGGATGCGGATTTGTACATCCTTCCGCACGCCGGGCAAGGAACGGTTCTTTCCGACGCTGGCGTCGAATTAGTCGAATTAGGCTTGGTCTGGTACCCGAGATTCGTGTGCATCCTCGGGTTTGCGAAGATGTTCCCGAGCAAACTCTCTAAACTCCAATCCTTGCCAATATCTTTTCGAAACATTTGCGTTTTTCCTTGCTTCGGGTGCTTCAAATACGTACCAACCGTCCCGGTCCGATACCACACGCGCACGAGCACCTTGTTTCCGTCCTCGTCCAGCTTCGAGAACGCGATGACGCCTTCGCGCCTGTCGTGTTGACACATTCTGTACCCGTAACGACTCGCGAGTCGTTTTATGCGTTCGATGGACATTTCATCCGATTGACCGCCGGACGAATCGGAATCGTAGTCGTAATCAGACATTACCGCGTATAGAAAAGAAAAAGAATATAACGATAATCGAATATATATATATGTATGTATAGTTTCAACAAAGGTTGCCCGTAGGTGAAAGAAAAGGTTCGTTTGTCGGTGGTAATACTACGGGGGTCAAGTTTTAATGCGTTATCCGTGGAAAAAAAGGATAAAATCTCTCGCTTTTGTATTCTCGCTTTGTCAATGTCCACGCCGTAACAGGCTCTGTTTATATTTGAATCTCATTGAGCTCATAGCACTGATAGTACTGGATCTGAGAGTACAGCTCGCGCGACGTTCGCAAACAATCGAATCTCTCTCGCTCTCTCTCTCGCTCTTCTTTTAACTGAAACCGCTGTTTTGTCGGTCGTCGTCGTAGAACGCGTTGTTTCGAGGCTGTCTGTTTTGTTTTCTTCTTCTGCCCCCCTTACCGTTTGGTGTTCCTCTTCCGTTA
>Ga0257106_1000516_pt1 | contig 22705 bp, 13 predicted proteins | sample LP_taG_3_FD_190177 | JGI IMG/M metagenome (GOLD analysis project Ga0257106, IMG submission 190177) | Marine microbial communities from Northeast Subartic Pacific Ocean, Canada - LP_J_2011_P26_10m | ecosystem: Environmental > Aquatic > Marine > Oceanic | place: Canada: Northeast Subartic Pacific...
CCCACTCCGTCCCACTCCGCCGTCCGCAGGCAACTGGGCCAAGATCCTCAAGGATCCCAAGTTCGCGACTCCCCTCAAGGGCCGCAGCAACAAGGACCTGTCCGACAAGTGGAGGGCGCTCACTCCCAAGACTGGCAAGACCCCCACCAAGGCCAAGACTCCCACCAAGGCTGCGCCCAAGTCCCCCGCCAAGTCTCCCGTCAAGAAGACCCCGGCCAAGAAGACTCCCACGAAGAAGACCCCGGTCAAGAAGACTCCGGCCAAGAAGACTCCGGTCAAGAAGTCCCCGGCCAAGCCCGTCACCCCGACCAGGCCCCCCTCGGCGAGGCGGGCCGCGAAGGCTGCGACCCCCAAGGCGAAGGCTGTCGCTCCCAAGGGTGGCGTGACGAAGAAGACCCCGTCGAAGACCGTCGTCAAGTCCCCGGCCAAGTCCCCGGCCAAGCCCGCCAAGAAGAAGGAGGGTGGCGGCTTCTGCGTGATCATGTAAATATAGCACAATTGATATCACAGCAGGGGGTGAGGGAAGAGAGAAGAGGGCCGACGGCGGTCAGAAGGGAATGGATTATTGAAACGCGAACTGTATAGGAACCAACGTCTTATTCCACACGAGAGAAACACCTAAAGCTCGTCCTTGACCCCGCCCCGCCCGACCTTCTCCCACGCCGCGACCTCCCGTCTGTGCATCATCGTCAGCGCGTGCTCGATCGCCCACACGGAACCGGCCCGATGGCTCATCGCCGACCGAAACCCGCCAGACGCGTCCCAAGCCTCCGGGGTCCGAAAGGCCAAGCCCCTCTCGTACGTCCCAGCCGCCACGCCCCTCGCCAACTCCCAGCCCTCGTCGTCCATACCCGCCAGTAACATGTGCGACGCGACCGCGTACGACACGCCGGGCCAAACCTCCGCCGAGTGCGGGCCGCTGGTATCGACCGTACCCGCCTGAGTTGCTCCGTTCACGGCGCCGCCCGCATCACCCGCGGCGGCCGCGTTGAGCCGCGCGAGGGAGGCGAGCGCCGCGCGAACTTTGCGCGCGGGTAGGACACCCGGCGCGCCGATCGCCGCGAGCGCCCACTCGCCCATGACCTGAGCAGCGGACGATACGTCCCCCCCCTCCTGCCCGCTCGCGTCGAAGCGGTAGTACCCGGCGGCTTCATCACCACCGGCGGCTTCATCACCACCGGCGGCTTCATCACCACCGGCGGCTTCATCACCACCGGCGGCTTCATCACCACCGGCGTCTGTTTGGAACCAGAGCGCCTCGTCGTGCGCGACGGCGGCGGCTCGAAGCGTCCGCTCCAAACTTTCCCGCGCGTCCGTCTCGTTGAGGTCCATGGCTAGACCCGCGCCCGCACGTAGCGCGGCGAGCCACAGCCCGCCCGCGTACGCCGACGTGTTACCCCTCGCGCGCCACGCGACGAACGAATGGTCGGGCCCCGCTCCCTCGTCGTCGTCGTGTTCAATCAAACCGTCGCCGTTCCTGTCGAACCTCCGGAGCTGCGCGGCGAGGGACTCGTAGCACGGCCGAAACAGGCGCGCGAGTACGTCGCGAGGTATACCTCCGGGGTCGTGCGGGCCCCGGAACCCGCCCCGCATGGCGTGCGCGCGGGCCAGAGTCAACATGAGCTTGGGCGCCAGATCCTTCCACGCGTTGACGTCGGTGAGGTCAAAGGCGTTGGGCGACGAGGTCAGCGGCGCATCGAATGGCGCCCCGAGGTCCCTCGGCGCCGATCCCCGTACCTTCCTTCGCTTCGGCGCGCGCCCCGCGAGCCCCGCGTTCCACATCAGCGGCCGTTCCTCCTCGTCCTCCGAGTCCACGCCGGCGACCAGGTCGGCCAGGACGGCCAGGTCTAGACCAGGCCAGAGCATGGCGAGCGGCCACGACCCGTAGAAGTGAACGTCCAGGGCGTTGTACACCGGCGCGTCGAAGCTCTCCAGCAGACCGAACCTGCCCATGGTCCCGCCCCACTCACCCCCGTTGCCCGCGACGTCCGCGGCGTCTCCCCCTTCGCCGTCCTCGCCGCGCCATCCCCCGGGCGCCGCGACGGATGACTCCGACTCCTCGGCGTCGCCGTCCAGACCCGCCACGGTCAACGGTCGGCCCCACAGCGTGCCGCCGTCTACCAGGTAGTACAGCTCGTTGAACAGCGCGGAGACGAACCACGCCGGCCGGCGCAGCGTCGGCCTCTCGTCCCGTCGGCCCGGGTGACCCCGCCCCCGCCGGCCGGGCGGGTCGTCCAGGTTCAACTCCTTCGCAGCCGCCGACTCGATGAAACCCCGCTGCCACCGCGCGATGTCCCCTTCCCACTCGTCCGCGCGGAGCAGCGCCTCCGTCGCGATGTCCGGCGCGGCGGCACCGCGCGGCACGTCACCGCGGTGTATGAACGATCTGTGGTACCGCGTGTACCGCTTCGCCCACCCGGCGCCCCGCGGGAACGAAGTCGCCGGTAGGTCCCACGCCGCCGCGAAGGTCACGTTGCGACGCTCACCGGGCGCGAGCGTGAACGCCGCGCTCACCGCACACGCCGACAGCGGGCCCGCGGAAACCCCGCCCCTGTGCTCGTTCGCCGCCGTCGCCTCGTCCCCGTCGAACCCGCCGGCGTCTTCAAACGGTCGCCAGAACTTTAGGTACGTCGAGTCGGCGTCGCCAAAGTCGTACATCGGTAGCACGGTCACGTTGACGCCCTCGTCCTCCCTCGCCGCCACCGCGACGCCCCCGTGCCACGGCTCCGATGGGGTCGTGTCCCCGTACACCACGTCGTCGGTGTGCATGTGCGCGCCGACGATGGATCCCCGCCGCTCGAACGCGGCGTGCGTGAGTTTGTGCGGCGCGAGCCTCCACGCGCCCCTCGGGGGACCGACGTCGATGGGCGCGACGTCCGTGGTGGCGAGGACGTTCTCGAAGCTGAACGCTATGGCTATGTCCGCGGGCTCGTCGCCGTCGTTCACGGCGAGGAAGCGAAAGACGCCGACGGGCATGGACGCGTCGCGGTACCCGCCCGGCGTCACCGGCGAGAATTGCGTCTGCGACAGCCGCACCCTACCTCCGGCGCCGAGCGCGGATGGATCGTACTCGTACCACGACCGCGGGTAGAGCGCGCGGTAGATCCCGCCGGAGCCGTCCGCGGGCAGGACGCGCCGCGAGCGGGTCTCGCCGACGCGCGAGCCGTCCGAACCCGGCCCAGCGGGCACGCCCTCGATCACCGCGTGCGACGGCAGCGCGGAGAGCACCGTGGCGGTGCCGTCGACGCGCGCGGCGAACAGGGTGTGCGCCGCTGGCCTGTGCGTGTGACCGCCGACACGCATGTGCCACCTCGCAAAGTCCCCGCGATACGTCCTGCCGATCGTCCCCGCGCCCATGCCCCCGACGGGCGCGCCAGCCACCGGCCCGTCGTCCACGCACGGCACCCTCGGCCTGGCGCGCTCGCTATCCGCGGGTCCGCCCATGGCGTGGGTCCAGGCCACGCCGACGGGCGGTCCGAGGGCATCGTCGGGGGTTGGATTGCCACCCGCGACGACGAGATGAAGAAGGAGCGCCCAGAGGCGCCAAGGCATCGGCGCCGTCTGACCGCGCTAACAATCTGCCGAGAGCCGCGTGCGAGCGTTTTGCTTTTTGAAAACTTGAACCACACGGAGCCGCGCACCCCCCTCGGAGATGACGCCGATGAAGTCATCGTGCGCGGTCCAGGTGGAGCTCATCGCCCAGCGCCGGGAGGCCAGGAGGCTTCGGGCGCTGCAAGAGAAGGCATCGCTCCAGGAGGAACGGAAGAAGTCAGCGGCTGTCGGGTCAACGATCGACGACGTGCGCTTCAGCCGAATGGTAGAGCTGGAACGACGGAGCATGATGGAGTCGGTGGAGTCGTCATCCAGCGACGACGACGACGCGAATGCGACGGACGTATCCACATCCGCGCCTCGCGTCGCGGTGATGGTGCGCAAACGTCCCCTGTTCGACCGGGAGGCGACGAGGGGCAAGCAGATCGATGTCATCACGTCTCTTCCGAGGGGCCGACTCGCGGTGCACGAGCCGAAGACCACCGTGGACTGCTCCAAGCGGGTGGAATCGTCGGTGTTCGAGTTCGACGAATCGTTCGGCGAGGATGCCACCAACGACGACGTGTACGACAGGGCCGTGGCGCCGCTCGTGCGGCTGTGTCTCACCGGCGCGGAGGAGGGAGCCAACGCCACGTGCTTCGCCTACGGCCAAACCGGCTCCGGCAAGACGCACACCATGTCCGCGTGCTACGAACAGACCGCGAGGGACCTGGCGGTTGGGTGCGAGGAGAACGGTCTGAGCATGAAGGTCAGCTTCTACGACATATACGGCGGTAAGTGCTACGACTTACTCAGCAACAGGGCTCCCTGCCAGGCGCTGGAGGATGCGCGCGGCCGGACCAAGATTTTAGGACTTCAGGAGGTCACCGCGCTGAACGCCGACGAGGTTTTGTCCTTGGTGGAGCGAGGGATGCGATGCAGGAAGACGAGCAGGACGGACGGTAACGCGACGAGCTCGCGGTCGCACGCCGTGTTCCAGGTCACGCTCAAGTCGAAGCTGCCGAAAGAGGAAGGGGTCAAGAGAACGCCGGCGAGGCTCGCGCTCGTCGACCTGGCGGGGTCCGAGCGGGGCGCCGACCGGGGTAAGCTCGTGGACCAACGGATCAGGCAGGAGGGTGCCGAGATCAATAAATCGCTCCTCGCGCTCAAGGAGTGCATCCGCGCGCTCTCCGTCGGGAACGGCGTGAACGGAGGCGCCGGCGGCGGGGCGCTCGCCGCGGAGCCGAGCTTTGTCGGCGAGCAGAGGGTGCCGTTCCGCGGGAGCAAGCTCACGCAGGTGCTGAGGGACGCGTTCATAGGGAAGAACAGCAGGACCGTGCTCCTGGCACACGTCTCACCCGGCCACGGCCACGCGGAGCACACGCTGAACACGCTCAGGTACGCCATCAGGCTCAAGGACGGCGTCGACGGGAACGTCCAGAAACCGACGCCGCCCAAGAGCACCGCGCGGCCGCAGTCGCCCGGTTCGCCGCTGATGAGCGCGGACCCGGTATCGTCCCCGTCGTCCGGCGAGAGCGGCGACGAATACACGCCGTCTCCCCGTGCGGTGGACCCCGAGCGCGTCAAGGAGGCGATGGATGCGCACGCCAGGGCGGCGGATGCGGTGGGACGCGCGGGCGAATGTTTGATGGCGCGTCACCTCGAGCTAGCCGACGTCGCCGAGGAGGAGCGTTCTTTGCTGTGCGATGCGACGTCACGCGCCGCGAGGGTGACCAAGGGGAAGGGCAGTATAGACATTCTCGAGCACTACGACTACTGCGACGCGCTCGAGGAATTGCTGGAGCGAAGGACCGCGATGGAGGAGGGGCTGAAGGGAGCCATCGAGGCGCTTCGCCGGGCGCAGGCTGACCAGATGGCGGCTTCGGCGGACCTGGACTGGGTTGAGGGGCGCGGGGACGGGGATCGATAGGCTCTCGACGAGCGTGTATGTGTTGTGCTACGTTGCTACCCTAGTTTGCTACATTCACGTCGCCGCGTGTCAGCTCTGTTCCTTGTTCCGGGTCAGGTAGTTGGGATCGCGCCTGAATTTGTGCAGGAATTTATTGAACCTGTTAAAAAAACACGACGTCATACTAATTGCCCATACGAAAATAAAAAGAACTTACCAGTTGTCGATGACGTTACCCACCCCGAGCCTGTCGTCGCCGATGAACGACTCCATGTACCTGAACAGGTCCATCGCGACTCGCTTTGCGAATTCCTCTTTGCTCCCCAGCACCTGCTGTTCCTTCCCCACCACCTCGGCCGTGGGTTCGACGCTCACACCGATTTGTGCGTTCGGCCCCACCGTTCCGTCGGGATTGAGGGGCCAGTTCAGGGGGAACACCTCCGACGGTTGGACGTTACTGACGCAGCCGCGGTACTCCCACGGCGAGTTCCCGGCCTGGACGTACAGGACCAGCGCGCTGTTGTTGTCCAGTAGGTTCGCGTTGGGTATGAACAGGCAAACGTCTCGGACATCGTGATAGGCACCCTGCAGAAGGGGCGCGAGGTCGAGGGTCCAATGCGTGGCGTCGGCGCGCGCGAAGGAGTCGCTGCTTATGACGAAGGACTTGCGCACGAACACCGCGCCGAACAGCATCGGCGGCGGTGCCGGCACGAGAGCCATGGGTTCGGGTGTCTTATCTGAACCCTCTGTCGCGCGCAGGTGGTAATGAAGAAGGTTGAGGAAGTTTCTCGTGCCTTCTTCTGCGGCTGACGCGACGACGATGCGGTATTTGCAACACGTTTTGGATCTCAACACCGACGCGACGCGTGCCCACGTCGCGCCATCGCTACGCTATTCATCCACATCCACCAATCTATCGGCCTACTTCTCCTTCTTCTCCTCCTTCTTCTCCTCTGTCGTCTCGGGCTTGCCTCGGCTTGCGATGAACCCGAGCTGGACGAGGAATTCGGGCGCGCCCCGCGTGAACTTCCTCGGCACGAACGGCAGCGCGACCGCCATGACGCCGATGCCCCCGATCACGTACAGCGTCAGGTATCTCCAGTACGAATTCTCGTCCAGCGCGAGCTCCGCGCTCCAGTGCACACCCGCGACAGCCGCGCCGAGCAGCACGTGGTACCACTTCAGAACCCTCAGCTTCTTGGGGATCAGCTTCATGTAAATCAGCGCCAGCTCTCCAAGGATGAACCAAGTGAGGAACAGGTACGCCACGCCGTTCCACCCGATGTGCTTGGCTCCCGCGGCCAGGGGCAGCCACATGGCGTACTGCACAGCCTCGTGCACGAACGACTCCTCCGCCACCCTCTTCTCCAGGTATTTTGGGAAGTGCGAAGCCACCGCGGCTGCGTCGCGGAAGGAGTCGTTGCGCTTCATCGCGAACCCGACCGATCTATCAGAGACGACGCGCGTGCTCTCCCTTCTGCGCCAACCTTCACCCGCGGATCACCGACGATCTATATCGCCGCGGACCTCGTCCAACTCGTGCTGCTGCGTCTGGATCCCCACTGGGTGCGCTATGCCGATAATACCTAAAAGTTTTACGTATGTATCCTAGTCATTGGCAAAGGATTTTTAATAACACTTTTAACACCAATAATCACCACGTCCAACTGTTTGCCTGTTCTACCTGTAGCACCATGTCCAGCTCAAAATTAGTACCCTCGACGTGCTTCCTCCTTCCTTCAAGAGCTTCCTTCACGCTGACCCCGAGCCCTCTCTTCAACGCGCGTGACAACACACCGCTACACTAAACAAGATGGGGTGAGTTACCATGCCGCACCCTCACGCCCGTAGCAGCGCCGTGACGCCGGATCCGCGCGCCCGGACCCTTCGCGAGGCGCGGTTCACCGGTTCGCCCGACGGGGCGGGATCCGGGGCCGCCCGCCATCTAGGGTCTGGATGCCCGGACGAGGCGTCCCGGGGACGGTTCGGGACGACGACGAGGGCGCGAGACGCTCGGGGGCGACTCTTTTCGATTCGGGCACCTCGTCCGGCCATCGATGAACGTCGTTCCCGGGTCGATGCGCCCGCGGCGGCGTCCCCGCGCCGTCCGTTCGCCCGTGATTTTCGTTTTAGGGTTCGGGTATTTTCCAGGAAATAACCCGACCCTCTCAGCGTCGGATCGACCCTCCCGCAGCGCCCCGCGACCGATCGCTGACCTTCCGCTTCCCTCCTGTCCTCCCCTTGTGATTCAACAGTAAGACTCGTGGTCTTGGAGCCGGTCGTAAGCTGCGCAACCTGCGCCGCGAGCAGCGCTGGGCGGACAAGGACTTCAACAAGGCGAACCTCGGTTCCGAGTGGAAGAAGCCCTTCGCCGGCTGCTCCCACGCCAAGGGCATCGTCCTCGAGAAGCTCGGTATTGAGGCCAAGCAGCCCAACTCCGCCATCCGTAAGTGCGTGCGCGTTCAGCTCATCAAGAACGGCAAGAAGATCGCCGCCTTCGTGCCCCGCGACGGTTGCCTCAACTTTGTCGACGAGAACGACGAGGTTCTCATCGCCGGCTTCGGCCGTAAGGGCCACGCCGTCGGCGATATCCCCGGTGTGCGTTTCAAGGTGGTGAAGGTGGCGGGTGTGGCTCTCTCCGCGCTCTTCCGCGAGAAGAAGGAGAAGCCCCGTTCTTAAATTGCTTGGGTTTGGGGGGAGGCGCGAAAGCTCTGGGAGATTCGCGACGAAAGCGTGTCGTCGGCCCACTTAGCAGGCTTGATAATACGCAAAGAGTTTTACAACAAACACACGCGCCCATCTAAACGTCCAGCACGTTCCTATTCCGATCCACGCGCACGGTCAGCGTCCGTCCGCTCAGGGAGCCGCCGAACGGACCGCGCGAGTACAGCCCGGGTAGGTAGGCGTCGTACGCGGGGAGGAACCTGTCGACGAAATCCGCCACCTCGTCGTCGGTCAGCGCTCCCATCCCACCCGCCCTCGCCTCCCTCTCAGCCTCCAGCCTCCACTCCCTCACCCACGACCTGTCCTCCACCACCACCACCACCCAGTCGTCCACCGCGCCGTGAAGCCGGTCGTACCCGCCGTCGCGCAGCGCCCGGTCGACGGGTACGAGGTGCGGGCTCGTCCCCGCCGCGGCTTCGTCCCCAACGGGCGAGAAACCCAGCATCCAACCCTCAAGCAGAACCACGTGCAGCGGCGCGGTGACCACCGGCCAGACATCGCGCGGCGCCCTGTCCCCTCGTCCCATGCGCATCGTCTTGTCGTACCTGGGCACCGCCGCCGTCTTCGCCCCCGACCCCGCGTCGTTGAGCAACCGCAGGGACTCGATCGTGGCGACGCCCAAGGGGACGTCGTGCGACCCGGGGTTTCCCCTGAACCGCAGCAAGGGGTTGGTGGGGTGGTCCGCCGCCACCCGCTCCTGCTCCTCGCCCGTCAGGTACACGTCGTCGATGGATACGGACGCCGCTCGAACGCCGTCGGACTCGAGCAGTTTGGTGAGCTGGGTGACGAGCGTGGTCTTGCCGCAGCCCTGCGGCGCGCTCAACCCGACGACCAGGGGCGGACACGCGCCGCCCGGGGCTGCGTTAGACCTGTGAGCGTCCAGACGGGCGACGCACCACAGGTAGACGGGAAGGTAGTACCTGTACACCCTGGAAGCCTGCGCGGGGTCGAGCGACGTTTGGTCCATCGAGAGCTGCTCGCACAGCCGCGTCGCGACGGACGTCCACCGGTCAACCTCGTCGTCCGTCGCGTCCTCACGGGATATAGACAGTTGGTCGATGAGCGGACCGCCCAGGACGTAGTCGCGCACCGCCGCGCGGTCCGAAGGGTCCGGCGAGTTAGCCATGACGGGGACGCGACCGGGTGGAAAACTTAGCTGACGATGACGAGGCTGACTTGGACGCGACCGTGGATGGAAGCGCCAGTCGGGGGACAGGCCGATACGATTGAACGGAACGTTCCCACGATACGTCCGTGTATCGATGAGATGCGCGGATGCGGATGCCACCGACGCGGGGGGCATCTCCGCGCGCAGCCCTGTGACCTCCGGCTGAGAACTGCAACTCGTAACACTACCGTCAACAGTTTGATGCTGGAAATTGAGCTAGGGATCAGTGTTCGCGTCCAGGGAGGCGACCATGGCGACGACGATCGGTGACAACGCCGTTGTCATCGACTTCGACGATGACTTCATCCGCGCGGGCTACGCCGTGCCCGAGCGCGAGCCCGGGGTGCTCCAGCCCGCGCTGGTGCGCCCCGCGGGATCTGGCGCCGGCGGGGAAACCGTCCGACCCATCCGCGATCGCCGCGTCGAGGACTGGGACCAGCTCGAGGCCATCCTCGCCGACGTGTTCTACCGCCAGTGCGCGTGGGTCAAGGGCGACGAGGGGGCGTGCCTGATCACCGAGCCCCTGTTCACCTCCAAGGCGGACCGCGAGCGACTGACGCAGATGATGTTCGAGTCCTTCAACGTGTCTGGCCTCTACATCGCGGAGCAGCCCGTCGCGGCGCTGTACGCGGTGGGCAAGGTGACGGGCGTCAGCGTGGACGTGGGGTACTCCGTGACGGACGTCGCGCCGGTGGTCGAAGGGAGCGTGATCTCACCCGCGGCGCAGAGGTGCGAGGCGGGCCACTCCCTCGTCACCGCCGAGCTCCTCGCGCGCTGCGGCGAGACGCACGGCGCGCTGAGAGAGCACGAGAAGGACGCGGTCAGGGACGCCACCGCGGCGGTGGCCCCGTCGGAGGATGACGCGAGCGCGGCGTTGAAGGCCGAGACGTACACGCTGCCGGACGGGAGGAAGATGTCCGTGCCGGGTCCCGCGAGGAGGGAGTGCGTGGAGTCGGGTTTGTTTCGGCCGAGCGGCCGCGCGGGTCTCGTCGACGCCGTCGAGGCGTCGATCACCGCGTGCTCGTGGGAGCAGAGGAGGGCGGTGGTGGACGCGGTGGCGGTGTGCGGCGCGTGGGCGGGTCGCACCGAGGGTCTGGACGCGAGGATGCTGACGGACCTGGAGCAGCAGCTACCCCCGTCGATGAAGCCGATGTTGGCCGGAGTGCCGGAGTACATGCCACCGGGGACGGGACGGTGGGCTCCATGGATGGGCGCGGCGATCCTCTCCAAGGTTGTGTTCACGCACAACCAGCACGTGACTAAGGTGGAGTACCAGGAGAACGGTCCCTCGGTCACCGCAAAACTCAGGGGATGAAAGTCGAAGTCTTGAAAGGAACTACTCTTCTGTGAATTATCATCAAACGTACATTGGGGGCCCGCTGGTGGTACAAACAGGCGGCCGACTCCCAAAGTGTTCTACAGAAATTTGCGGCTTCGATGCTGTCGAAGTCGTCTACTACACACACCAACACTTAAGAATCGTTCGGGCGGCTAATCGATCGCCCCTATTAGAGAGTGCGCCGAAGCTGTCCCAAGGATCAAGAAAGTGTGGAAGATTTGGGATGCGCGGTGGCGCTTAATCCCAGTCATCGTCCGAGGAGACCGCCTCGCCGTTAGCGATCTTAGCCTTCCTGATCTTCTCAGCCTGCTTCTTCTCCTTTCTGGACATCTTGTCCTTGGACTTCTTCTCCTTCTCAATCTTGACCACGTTGCCGAGGGCGTCGGTGATCTCGTCGAGCTGCACGGCGGCCTGGACGCTCGCCTTAGAAGCCTTGGCCATCCATTCGGCGTCACCCTTGCAGTTGCACTCCGCGATGCCGTCGGCGGCGTCCTTCTGCATGAGCCACGTCTCGGGGCAGAGCGCGGAGCAGAACTCGTTGTTGTGGGTGATCATCACCACGCCGCCCTCGTACGTGCGGATGGCTCCGGCGAGGGCGCCGAGGGAGTCGCGGTCGAGGTAGTTGGTGGGCTCGTCGAGGATGACGATGTGGGGCAGGGCCCACATGGCGGCGGCGATGACAACCTTCACCTTCTGGCCACCGGAGAGGGCGGACATGCGGGTGTGGGTGCCGAACTCCTTGTCGAGGCCGACGTCCTCGAGGTGCTTCTCCACGTTGGCGGTGGTGAGCGGGGTGGCAAAGGCGCCGGCGCGCTGCGCAACCTTCTCGTCAACCACGAGCATGTGCTTGGTGAAACCCCACTTGGCGAGCTTGGTGGCGGAGACGTACCTGTTGGAGTTGTAGGTCATGCCCACGAACTGAACCTCGTACTCGGTCTCCTTCTTCACCGTCTTCCTGCCGCCGGTGAGCTTCTCGATGCGCCACTTGACCTTGGACTTGTTGCCCTTGTCGTCCTCAATCTCAAAGGTGCAGGGCTCCTTGACCTTCTCCCTCTCCTCGTCGGTGAGCTGCATGGTGTCCTTGGCGAGAGCCTCCTTGTCGTCGCCGTGCTGGAAACGCCAGCGGATGTACTCGTTGGGGGTCTTCTCGAGGTGCTGCTCGATGTGGTGGAAGGCGTGCTGCGCGACGTAGGCGACGCGAGCGTTGGGGTGCTTCCACACGGTACCCTCCTGGGGGATAACCTCACCGGTGAGGAGTTTGATCATGGTGGACTTACCGACGCCGTTGGGTCCGACGCACGCGACGCGCGACGCGAGCGACACCTGCACGGTCACGTTCTTCACCGTGGGCGTCTGGTTGGCGGGGTAGGTGTAGGTGCACTTGGCCATCTTCATCAGGGGCTTGCCCTTAGACTTGACGCCCTCGATGAAGCCGGGCTGGGGGAACTTCATGACGAACCCGGTGGAGGACTTCAGCTCGAAGTAGGACTTCGCCTTGGGGTTCTTCTCCACGTACTGAGTGAGGTTACCCTTGAACTGCTTGAGCTTGAGGCTCTCGATGGCGATGATGTTGTTGCACACGCGGTCGAGGAGGCCGGTGTCGTGGGACACAATCACGCAGGTCACATCCTTGAGTCCGAGGAGGTACTCCTCGACCCACTTCACGTTCATCACGTCGAGATGGTTGGTGGGCTCATCCATGAGAAGGATGTCCGCGTTGAGACACATGGCGCGCGCGAGCGCGAGCTTCATGCGCCAGCCACCGGAGAGGTAGGTCACCAGGGTCTGGCCCTGGTTGGGCTGCTCGCCGAAGCCGACGGACATGAGCATGCGGTCGATAACATCGGCGGTGATGCCCGCCTTCTTGATGCGGGGATCCGCGAGGATGTAGTCGACGCAGGGAAGGTCGGAGAGCTCGCCGACGATGTCAGCCTCGACGAAGACGGTGCGGAGCTCCGAGGCGGGGGGGAAGCCGTCAACCTGCTCGTTGGCGACGGCACGCATCAGCGTGGTCTTACCGGAGTCGTTACCGCCCAAGAGACCGTACTTGTAGCCGCGCTTGAGCTTGAGCTTGGTGTTGTGGAGGAGCACCTTGGAGCCGTACGCGAGGGTGAAGCGGCAGTCGCAGAGCTGCTCGACGTCGTCCTCGTCGTCGCTCTCATCCTGCTCGGTGAAGTAGAGCTTGGCCATAGCCTTGTACATCGAGTTCGCGGCCGCCTCGGAGACCTTGTACGCCTTGAGGTCCTCGACCCAGTCGCCGTCGTCGTCAACCTTGCAGTTGATGAGGGAGCACACGAGGGTGGTGACGTACTCCGCAGTCTCGGCGGGCACGCCGGCGTTCGCCTTGACCTCCTTGGCGACGACGTCGCGGACAGCCTTGACGGACTTGTGCGTCTTGAGGCTGTCGCCGATGGACTCGAGCTGGTCGAAAGCCTTGCCGCACACGGTGCGCGCCTCCGGGTCGGAGACCTCCTCCTTGGCCTTGTCCAGAGCGGGCACCAGCTTGGGGAGGAAGGGCGCGGCATCCTCGGGATCCTCGACGAGCTTGGACATGTTGTTGATGATCACGGCGCACATGCGCTTGGTGGCGGTGGTCCTGACGCGGAAGCCGAGGAGGAGGAGCGGCGCGATGAGCGCGAGGGGCGCGGCGGTCACAGTCTGCACAAAGGTGGTGGACGCGAGCTTCTGGACGCACTCCACGACGAGCTCGTGGTCGATGGTGGCGGCGACGAGCGCGGGGATGAAGGGCTCGACGTCGCGGTTATCGATGGAGTTGCAGATGTTCTCGAGGCACTTCCTGGCCGCGACGGAGACCTGCTCCTTGGAGTCGTTCACCATCTGCGTCACGACGGGGATGATGTCGTTGAGCGCCTCGGAGATGGCCAGCGGGGAGGTGAGCGCGAGGGCGCTGACGGTGTCGAGCGCGCCGACCATGGTCTGCCACTTCTCCTTGGGGTCCATGGCCTCGAGCATGGCGGGGAGAACCGCGCGCACGCCGTGGCCGGACATGGACTTGGCGAGCACGCCGAGCGCGGCGGCGGCGGCTTCCTGCACCTCCTTGCTGTGCTTGTCCGCGCAGCAGGTGACGAGGGGGGAGACCAGGGTGACCATCTGGTGCTCGGCGCTCTGCTTGGCGGTACCCGCGATGGCCGCAACGGCCATGCAGGCGCCCTCGCGCTTGGCGGCGGTGCCCTTGGATCCGTCCGCGAGAGCCCCCGCGAGCGCGGAGAGATCGGCGGAGCTCAGACCCGAGCCCGAGGACTTGACCTGCTCGGCAATCTGCGACGCGGCGGTCCGGCTCGCGTCGCCGCCTTCGAAGACCGAAGAGCTCAATACGGACATTATGGTTGGGGTTGTTTTGAAAGGGGGTTGGAAAAACCCGAGTGCAGCTGGAATGAGAGGGGGATCGGAAGGTTAGCGACTGGCGCGTGAAACCCAAAAAAAGATGTTTGTCACGAGAAGAGCGCCGGTTGGTGGCCACGTGGTGGTGGATTGCCGGTGAATTACGCCGCGTCCGCGAAGATCGGCCGCGAAGGGGCCGATATCGGAGACGAAACGCGGAGGGGTTCGAGATGAAGAATCGTTCTTCGCGAGGACGCGTCCGATCCGAGCAGATCCGGGCGAAACGCGCCGATTCGACCCCACGGAGGAAGGCGGAAAGGCGGAACGGATGTCACATCCGCTTTTTCCAACCCCCGCGGTGAAAAATCCGCGAAACGTTGGAATCCCCGCGCGTCCCCATCGACGCCGCGAAACGCGACGATCGAATCGGATGCGCTGAAGGTTGACAGGACTGGACGATCCTGAAGAATCGCCCGCTTTCGCGCGCGTCCTCGCGGGTTTCGGGCGCCTCGACGCGAGTTCGACGGAAGGTTTCAACATCCGAGGAAAGCAAAATCCGGGGAAAATATCCGGGCCGGGAAGCGACGCGGGGGGGCGAGGGATGGTGCGCACCTTATGCACGACGGTCGTTTGACGTAGTTTTGGGTGTTTGGAAGAGGTTCGCGAGTGTGTTTCGCGTTCCTTCGAGTTTTGCTCGCTCGCGCGTGCGTTGGTGAGTGGCGGGTGTTCCCGATCTAAACTGTATTTTGCGCGCAAGGGTCCAAACCTGACTGTATAAAGCGCAGATATTATTGGCTGCGTGGCGGTCTGCTGACTCACGCGACGCTCGAAAACACTTTCCTGCCCAGGAGACATAGGAGATTTTTCGGCAATCTCAAGATCATTTTTCGGTTTGTGGTCGTCGAGGTGGCGGGTTTGGCCAATAGGGTTCGGGATGGAAATACGGTGTATCACAGGTGGAAAGTGTAATATCTGCGTGTCAAACTTTTTATCTGAAATGCGGGATTTCGTGTGCGTCTCAAGGCCAAATTTATGTGCCTATTTCAGAGAAATGTTAATAGGCGTGATTTGCAAAATCGTCCTAACTGATTTCCACTCCTACAATCAGCGCCAAATGATGTATAGTGCGATCTGATTTTTCCTCAGCATCGCATGCCGCCTCTTTGCGAGCGCGCTGACGCCTCCACACTTCACGGATCGACGTGAAACTTCGCGATGATGAAGCTTACGTCATGACGCGTCGAATGCATGTCTCAAAAGTAAAAAAAAAGTAAAAAAAATGACACCGGTGAGATTTGAACTCACGCCCTTTCGGACAGGAACCTTAATCCTGCGCCTTAGACCGCTCGGCCACGGTGTCTGCTTCCGAATTTCATTCGGTAAAGGTAATGTCTTGATGTGAGTTGTTGAATTTCTAGGCACATAAACCTGTTTGGGTGACGTTCGTCCAAATCTCACCGGTGTCATTTCTTTTACTTTTTTTTTACTTTTGAGACATGCATTCGACGCGTCATGACGCGGACGGAGATATTATATTGTCGCCGCCCTCCCGCTCTGACTGATTCGCAGTGCTGATTTCAACATCTTCATCGCAGTTCCACATTAATTCCCTGCATTATACGGCTACCGCTACGAAGCCTCGAGAGCCCTCAGGACCTCCTCGCCAATCGCCCTCACGAGCGGCACGCACACCGAGTTCCCGAGCTCGTGGTACCCCCGCTCCGGGTCCGGGTAGAACGTCTCCGGAAACCCCTGCAACCTCGCGCACTCACGCACGGTGTAGTACCTCGGCCTAGTCCTCACTGACCCACTCTCGTCGCCACCGTCGTTTCCAACCGGCGGCACCAGCTCGGCGTTGTACACGCTGCTCTTCCTGTACGACGCGCACAGCGTCCTCGCGACGCCATCCGTGGGGAACAGGTACCCCGCGTGTGTGTTGGACGCGCCAGGGTCGACGTCGCCGGCCCGTCCCTGCTGCTGCCTGCGGAAGAACGCCGCGGCCCTGTCCATCTGGTACTCCGACACCTCGCACCGCGCCGCCGCCTCCCCGCGCTCATCCTCGAGGACGTCGTCAACCGTCCCGCCGCAATCACTCGGCTCCTCCGGCCACGCAAACACGCCGTCCTCCCTCGCCGCCCGTAGGTCGGACCTGAACCCCACGAAGAACACCCTCTTTCGGCTCTGCGGCACCCAACCCCGCGCGTCGAGCACCCGGGTCCGAACCGCGTAGCCGACCGACTCCAGCGCGGCGACAATCTCCGCCATCGTCTCGCCCCCGTCCATCGTCACCAATCCCTCCACGTTCTCCAGCACAAACGCCCTCGGCTCAGCCGCGACGAGCACCCTCAGGATCTCACGGAAGAGCTGTCCCCGCGGGTCGTCCAAACCGAGCATATCCCCTCTGCGGCTGAAGGACTGGCACGGGAACCCGCCGGTGAGCACGTCGTGCGGCGGCACGAGCGTCTCGCACACGTCCGTGATGTCCCCGCAGCAGATCAGCGGCGGTGTCCGCCGCGGTGACGCGTCGGGGTTCGGTGACGCGTCGGGGTAGTTGGACACGTCGTCGCGCCACGATCCGGCGTGGTGCACCAGGTAGGTTCTCCGCGCGCGCCCGCACAGCTCCGACGCGAACACGGGGGTTCCGCCCAGGCTGCGCAGCGCGACGCCGAACCCGCCAATCCCCGCGAACAGCTCCGAGAACGTGAACCCATCCGTCGACGACGTGAACCCATCCGTCGACGACGTGAACCCGTCCGTCGACGATGAGCCGGCGTCGCCTTCTCCGTCCACCGCGGCGGCGAGCGCGGTGTGCGCGGCGGGTCGCCATCGCGGAGGTGATTGGCCGCGGGGTGCGCGCGACGCGCGCTCGTCCTCGGCTCGTTTTCGCCTGGTGCGCTCCAGCTCGTCTTCCGGGATGAGCGGCGACCACGACCTGAGCTCCGGCTCCCTTCCCGAGCAGCCCTCGTGTCGGCTCTTCGTGTCGACGTAGCACGCGGGTGAACCGATGCGAACGTTAGGGACGTATCGCACGTCGCCGGATGCCAGGAGCTCCTCCATCGCGTCCACCTCGCGTTGACCCTCGGAGATGCCGAACACGTGCACCGCCCATTCGTCGCCGGAACCGTCCTCGCGCAGGGACTCGCCGGAGACGTACCCCGTCGCGCACAGAGCCTCCCACACTCTCGCGTCGAAGCGCGTCACTCCGTTCCACTTGAGCCGCCCCGTGCCCATCAGGGCCTGCCTGACCCTCTGCAGAACCTGCGGCCGGGAGGTCACGAACGCGCCGACGGGGATGCCCACCCCTTCCGGCAGTCCACGCCTGTGCGGCCGCCACGCGCACACGGGCCATCTGGGCATGCCGCCCCTCGCCAGGAGCTGAGACTCGGACACGCGACCGCCGCCATCGCTGCGCGGCGGCTTTGCGACGGTCACGGTCGCTGCCCGTGCCGCCGCCGACGACATCACTGTGGGAGATTTCGATTCTGGCGGCTTGATATCATAAGACTTAGGAGAGATATATTTTACTTTAGCTACATGGGGGTCGGTCGCCGTTCAGACGGTAACGGTAACTTCAGCGACCGCCCCGACGGTAACATCGACGTCAGTGACCGCCCCGTCCGGCACCACCGGCCCCGGCACGGTCCACCTGGCGGGCATGAAGTTCAACCTCGCCGTGCCCGCCTTGACGTGAGCGCTGAGCGCCTCCAACCCGGCGTCGCCGATGGCGTTCGACCGGAGGTCCAAACTGCGCACCGCGCTCTCGAGGCATTCCCCGAGTGCCCTCGCCAGCGCCGTGGCTCCCTCGTCCCCGATGGAGTTTCTCTGCAGGTCCAGCTCGACTCCACCGGCGCCCAGCCCGAGGGAAAACGCGGACGCAATCGCCCCCGCGCCCGCGTCGCCGAGGTTGTTGTATCCGAGGTCGAGGCGACGCAGGGACGGCGCCGATGCGAGGCTGGAGGCGAGCGAGATCAGGCGCGGGGATATCTCCGCGATATCTCCGGCGGGATGGATGTCCTCGGCGCCAGCGGGGTCGAGGCGGCTGGCCGGTTTGTCGTCGTCGTCCCCAACCGCCGTCGGCGGCGAACGAAGGAACCCCGCGCCGGACTCGCCGATATCGTTGGCAGAAATGTCGAGGTGGGCGATGCACGAGAGGCGTCCGTTCGGGATGATCATCGCCGCCGCCAACGCGGATGCCCCCGATACTCCCAGACGCGTGGCGCTCAGGCTGAGAACCTCCAGGCTCGGTCTCGGGTCATCCGCCGACCCAGCCGCGCACGCGTTCGCGATGGCCGCGGCGCCCACAGCGCCGAGGGGATTACCGTCCATGAACAACTCACGTAACACGGGCGCGCCGCACACATCGGACGCTGTGAACGGCTCCTCGTCGTCTTCCTCGCCGACGTCGGGGACGGACGGCGTCGCGAGGATCGACCTCGCCAGCGCAGCCGCGCCATCCGGGCCAATCCCGTTCATGGGAACCTCCAGACGCTCCAGGGCGACGAACGCGTCGGAACGAGCGGCTGTGGACGCGAGTGCGACCATGCCCTCGCACCCTATCGCGTTGTTTCCGATCCTGAGATCCGTCAGGGTCGCGGCCAGTCCCGCCGCGGCTCTCGCCTTTGCTCCCCTCGCGAGCCCCGCCGCGATGGCAGCCGCGCCCTCCGCGCCCACGAAATTCCTTCCGATGTTCAGCGAGCGCAGGACGCACCCTGGCGACGCTAATGCCTCACCCAGTGCCGCCGCCCCGAGCTCTCCCACCCCGCAGTTCTCCAGGCTCAGCGTCGCGACCGAGCCCTCCGCCACGAGCGCGGATATCGCCCTCGCGCCCACGCATCCCAGCGACGGGTTATCCCCGAGGTTGAGGTTCAGCGGCGGTGCGCGATGCTCGTCGGCGGCGGCGTGGCCGAACCCGAGCCCGCGGATCGTCGCCGGGACCCCGGGATCCGTCGAATCCCCGCCGATACCCGCGGCGACGGCGTCCGCCAGCGCCGCGGCGTCGTCGCGGTCGAGGCCGCACGACGCGAGCGTGAGGCACCGCAGCGTGTCCTCCTCGTCCTCTTCCCCGCCGCCGAGCCCCCTGAATCCCCCGCTCGCCCCGTATTCATTCGCTATGTCCGTCAACGAGAGCGCCGAGCCGGACCTGACGAGCGCGGCGGCCTTGCTTCGCATCCGCGCGATTGCCCCGAAAAGCTCAACCTTTTCAACGGCGCCGAGCTGGGCGGCCCGAACGTCCAGGCGACGCACCCGCACCACCGGGCATGCCAGCTGCTGGATGAGCGCGAGGCACACGCCCCTAGACTTGACGTCCACGGCGAGCCTTCGAAATCTGGATCCCGCCGCCGACATCACCGCGTGCACCTGCTTGGGCGTCCAGTATCCCCGCTCCCCGTCGGTGGAGCAGTGCGCGTGAAGCTCTTTCAGGGACTCGCGGTTGTCCCTGATGAGGGAGACCAGAGATGCCCTAGAGATGCCGGCCTCGCCGGGAACCTTAAGGACCCTCATCTTACCCCTCGCCGCGCTCACCGCGGCGGTCACCGTCTCCTTGTTCACCTGCGCATCGGGTGGCCATTGCCGCGTCAGCAAAGGAAATTGGGAAAATTTATCAAAAGTGCCTCTCGCGGTTCGGGAGGACGGAGGCGGGCGCACCTTGAACGTCTCGTCCGCGCCTCGCACGAAGTCGAGCTCGCGCCAGAGCTGCTCGGGCGGGAGTTCCCGCATCATCTCGCGCCAGGTCCTGCACACCGAGGCGCACCTGGCGCGCGTGTGCGGGGGCAGCGTGGCCAGCACCCGCGCCGCGAGGTCGCACGGAAGGATGGCGATATCGGGAGGAACCCGGGAGGCGCTCGCGCGGGGCTCGCATCTCTCCTCCGCGGAGCGATGACGCGAGCTCTCGAGGGTTTTCGGAGCGACACGCTCCTCGGAGGACATCCCTCGCGAGTTCTCGCCCTACGTCAGTCGAGTACGCGCGCTGCCGCGGAATGGTGGGAGCAGCGGCCGAAATGACGGTGTATTATCTCAAGCCAGCCGCCGGTCTCCGTGGAAAGTGGAGGTGGAGAATCGTTTGGAAAGCCCGGGAAAACGGACCGAAACATCCACGGTGGAGGGGCCTGCTCGTGGAAAGGGGAAAAATCTGTGAGAGAACTGCATAACGTTATTTCAATCCTCGCTGTTGTGAGTGTACAGTTAGTCTCTGACTTTTGCAAATTATGATAATTTTGCAGCTGGTTTTGACGACATTATTGTTGCCACTTTTCGGTCTGGCGATTTGTTGTGTTCAACAGTCGCGCGCCGGCACGCGCGCTCGCGTGCGTCGCGTCAACGCGTGGTGTGAACATGAGCTACCGTCGCGAATGGGTTGGCGATGCTCCACCGCGGGGAGGCGACGACAGTCGCGCGGATTTCAGCGCGTGGGAGCGGAAAGTTTTGCTCTTGACCGACCAGTTGTGCACCCGCCTAACCCTCACGCTCCACGTCGTGGCGATGCCCTTCCTGTTCGGACCGTGGGCCGCGCGGCCGGTGACGAGCCTGGCCGACGACCTCTCGCGCGTGTGGTCCAACGCTCTGGTGACGGCGACTTTGGTCGCGCTCGCGTGGGTGATGCGCGCGAGGCGGGCGTGGTACGAGGCGAATCGCGTGTCGATCGTGGTGACTGTGCGGTCGCTCACGCTCGCGTTCTTGTTGATGGGGTACGTTCACAGCGGCGCGTGGGACGTTTCGCGGCCGCAGCTCGTGATCTCGCGGCTATTTTGGGGAGTGTGGGGCACGGTGGGGTGGCAGGTCGACAATCTGCTCAGCCTGCTCGTCCAACTGGCGTTCTTCGTCTTCCTGCGGATGTCGCTGGCGCTGAAGGAGTCGGCTCTCGACGGGATTGAGGATTGGAGGTGCTCGCCTATGGGGATATGCTCGCCGTCAGCCAAGCTCCCGGCCGCACGACGGGCTGAACTCGAGCTCGAATCTGATTTTTCCTTCTCCATGCGCGGGTTCATCTTCGACTTTGGCTTCCTGGTGGTGATGCCGGCGCTCATCCTACTTGTCAAGAAAAGGCACTCGCGGCTGATGTTCGCTGTTGAGAACCAAAGAGCCATAACATCGCGAGGACGCGTGCCCTCGCGACAAGGCGGCGATCGTGCATCGATGAGTGTAAGCTCGACTGGGTCTCGGATGACATCGAGTATCGATGGGGACTTTGGGTTGTTTTCGCAAACTACAAACGCGTTCAAAAAGTTTTGGAAGCGCACAACGGTGTGGGTGCCGCTCATGGAATTCCCTGACCCAGCAATGGAGGCGCGATTCGAGTATTGGCACCGTTTGCAGATGTTCACAATAGATTCGCTGAAGTGTGGGGTGTCCCTGATCAGCTCGTCGGTTTTCTACGCGCGCGTGAATTCGGTATCGTCCACTCCCCAGTCAAAGCGGTTCAACACGGTGTTGTACTTCGTGGTCAACTTGCTGCAGATATGCTTCATGTTGACGCAAAAGAGAACATACATCCAGTACCGCACACCTTTGATCATCGGCTTACGTCTGATGCTGTATGCTAACAGCATAATAACCTTTTTTGGGATTCTCAACTTCCAAAGGGCTGACACGGACACGGACGACGTGATGCACTTCTCCTTGGATGTTCCGCTTCTCTTGGGTGTGATCCAGGCTATCGGTATGCACCTGCTCATGCGCTCGTTCATCGTTACATTTGTGAGCATGGCGTGTATATTCGCTACGTTTATCAGGAGCATGGCTGTGGGAGGGGCGGTATCGAGCATTAAAGGTTTACAAGTCTCATTCCTCCTCGAACGCATCGGTCTCAGATTTGACTGGTTCAAAAATAAAACGCAGACTGAGATGTTCATCCCCCCTACGATGTTGTACGGGCTCATTTCCGTTCTTACAACGTTCGTGGTTGAGAGCCGCTATAGGACAATATTTTTGAGGATTCAAGGAGACTCGGAAAGCCACGATGATGCTCGGCAGGTGGAGGCGATTCGACAGTCCCGCTTCTACCGCAACACTGCTTCAGAGGCGGGATTGGCAGAGGACTCAGGTGGGATAAGGCGGAGTGTTCGGCGTCGGACGTCCACGAGAACAGCCACCTAGTAAACTTAGTAGCGCTCATTGACACCTTATACTGACATCAACGAAATACGGGCCTCCCACTGCTCGCGCCGGACTCGTCACGCTGCAATCCAACCCCCGTCAGATCAAGCCGGTGAGCCGGCTTCTTGCTGCCGACCCCACTCAGCCGCCGCAGCGATGAGGTGAGCTTATCGACCATAGAAACGGGCCGCGGCAGCACTGTACCTGACCTGAACGGCTCACCCGCGACGGCCGTCGTGGGCGCCAAGGTTACCATCCTGGTTGTGGTCGACGCCCTCTTCTGAGTCGCGGCGCCGCTAAGCCTCCTTGTCGCACCAGCCCCTGGGGTGGATCCGCGCAATTGCGCTACGCTCAATGCTGACGATGCCGTGTTTGGACGTGACTCCTTGGGATATAAATCCGGGTGCCTCAGCGCGTGCTTGTGATGCTCCCAACGGCACAGAAGCGAATTGTCAAACCGCGGGAATTCAAAGTTTTCCAGGTAGGTATCGTTCTCCGCCGGATCCGAGGACGGGAAACACCGGTCAAACTCTCCCGCGCGCGCTAACTCAGCCTCCGATTCCACGATCACCTCTGGCAGGTCCTCCATTGGAACATC
>Ga0257106_1000518_pt1 | contig 22690 bp, 21 predicted proteins | sample LP_taG_3_FD_190177 | JGI IMG/M metagenome (GOLD analysis project Ga0257106, IMG submission 190177) | Marine microbial communities from Northeast Subartic Pacific Ocean, Canada - LP_J_2011_P26_10m | ecosystem: Environmental > Aquatic > Marine > Oceanic | place: Canada: Northeast Subartic Pacific...
GGTGTGCAAGCTGGTTAAACGCAGCCTTGCATCACGAAACGTCCTCCGTGTGGCATGGTCAAGACGTTCGTCGAGGTCATCCATCCATTGCTCCAATTCAGCGCGGATTGGTACGCTTCGTTCAATTGCGTTTGAAGGGGTTGAAGCCCGGACGTCAGCAACCAAGTCGGAAACGAGCAAATCAGATTCATGACCAACCGCTGAAACAACCGGTATGGGGCTTGCCAGAATGGCGCGCACCACCGGTTCCAAATTGAAAGCCCACAGGTCTTCAGGTGACCCGCCACCACGCCCAACAATCACCAAATCGACCGGTGGTTCAGATCTCTTTTCTGCGGTTTCAGGACGCGCCATGCGCCGCGTTAGGGCGAGGGCTCTCACGATTTCTTCCGGCGCTCGCTCGCCTTGGACAAGCACCCCGATAACCGTGCGGCGCATCCCTGGCCAGCGGTTGTCGATGAGGCGGTGCATGTCCGCCAAAGCAGCGGACCCCACTCCCGTGATGATCGCGATGTGTTTTGGAACAAAAGGAGGCTGCATTCGCACCCTGTCAAGTTCACCTTCATGGCGAAGCTGCTCAATCAACATCCGCTTGGCTTCTTCCATAGCGCCGAGGGTGTTGACAGGCTCGATTCGTTCGACGATGAGTTGGATGTTCCCTCGTTTTACATAGACGTCGAGGCTTGCTGTTACTACGACTTCAGTTCCTTCTTTGATCGATGGATGAATGGTGCACCGACCCTTCCAAATCACAGCGCTCAGTTGACCATCGTCGTCCCTGAGGGTGAAGTAGGTGTGGCCCGAAGGGTAGGATTTCCATTGAGACACCTCTCCCTTGATGGATTGGCGTTGAAACATTGGCTCATGCGTAAGCGTCCGTTTGACCAGGGATACAAATTGACCCACGGCGAGCGGGCCCGTTGTCACCTCAGCGCGCCCCGTCATGCGTTGAAAGAACCGTCAACGGTTCTTGAATCATATGCGCTTATTGCTCGAAGTTCTTGAGCCATCCACGACGCCAAAAGAAGGTTAACATCAAGCAGGCAAACGCGACCATGATGGCAATGATGCCCCAAAAGCCACCAACCAATTCCAATGGTAAATCGTCGTTATTCATGCCAAAAATCCCAGCGATAAGAGTCAAGGGAAGCATGATGGCACCGATGATCGTCAACGTTGTCATCACTTCGGTCAACTGCGCGTTCGATTCTGCGAGCTGCAGGCTGATGTTGGACAGGTAACTGTCTCGAGCTGAAGTTGCCCCAGAAGCGTAGTTGTTGGCGCGCTTGACAAGCGCAGTGGAGAGTTGATTCAAATCCGAAAAATAACGAGTAACGCCCTCGCTGATCAAGCGTTCGTTTGATCTGAGCAGACGCATGGTGACGGTGTTCAGCGATTCAATTGACTTGCTCGCTTCGCGTAATTGCCGCTTGAGGTCGTGCAGCCCCTCGAGCACACCGTCATACCTTATGGCCGGGTCAAACACCTGAAATTCCAAATCATCAAGTTGACGCGAGTATGTGTTGAGAATAGGGACCCAGTCATCAGCAATTGCGTCGAGCATTTCGTACAGCAAAAAATCTACACCCAGATCAAGTTCTGCTTCATCGGCTTTCTTGAATCGCCGAGATAAGATGTCGAGCGCTGGAATGGCTGCATGTCGAACAGTGATCAGAAGGTTCTCTTTGATGAAGACCGCAACAGGTTCCGTATCAAGGCGATTATCTGCGTCGCGGGCTTTGATGACGACAAAGCGATGGTTGTTGAACTTCTGAGCGGTCGTATCAGCGTCGCCAAACGCATCTTCAACGGCCAACTCAGCGAAATCCATGGTTTCAAGCAAGAAGGCTCGCACTTCTTCATCAGGATGTAGAACATCCAACCAAGTCAAACCTTGGCCTTCAATGGCTTTGAGTGCAGCATCTAAGGTGGTCTCGCCGCCCCTTGTCCGATCGGAAGCAACGGTTTGTAAGCGCAGTTCTGCCATGCAACGCCGTTGTTCTTCTCTTTCAAGACGGTTTCAGTCTTCAGAAGAATCTTCCTTCGTATTTCCGCCCTCGGGGCGGCGCTGATGCAGATGATGGCGTTGTCTTGCTTCGACTTCATCCAACTTCCGCTTAATTTTTCGTCGGAGGAATTGCACTACAATGTAGGTGGCAACCGCATTTACAAGCAGTAAAAACCACTCTGTGCGCCCCCATTCTTCGAACAGAATCATTCCTCCATTCAAATCGGTGGCCGCAGATCGATATCGACGTCACCGTCGGGCAAACCAATGCAGCCCAGCCGTGCGCCTTCCTCGACCAGAAAGTCGTCCAAACCAGGTGGCAACGGATCTGGGAGTGGCACTTCCCCCAGCATGAGCGTCACCATGCAAGCCCCACAGGTTCCCGAAGTGCAGTTGGTTGGAATTTCTACGCCCGCCTCGATTGCGTGATCGACAAGGGTTCTGCCTGATACAAACGGTGTTTGCCCGAGAAGATGGGGGCCCCTTAGAAAGCGAACAACGGGGCGAATCTCGTCGTTGAAGGGCTCAAGGTCCAAGGTTGCTTCAACCGCATGTGCGGACATCTAAGCCACCTCACCGCATGTCTTTGTGGCGAGTCCAGCGTCCAGTTTGCTTGTTGAAGTACAAACCAGCCTTCTTCATCCACTTGTTGAACTTGGTAGCACCAGCACCGGTACGGAGGATGAAATCCTCTCTGTCTTCTTGGGCTTGGATGTATTCTTTCGCCGCTAGAGTTTGGTCGATCCAATCGTTGATGTCCATGAGTCCGCCGGTGAGGCCGCCTTCTTCGACGACCTTGGTCATCTCGTCGGCTGTTGCTCCGGTTTCTTCCAAGTCCTTTCGAATCAGTTCGTTCACACCGCTAAAGTCCATCGAGGCTGGCTTTGGTGGCACAGGGTTGCGCGGGGCCCTGTCTTCCTCGATGAGGATGCGAGTGCCATTGGCCATTCGTTCTTCGACCAGATCGCCAAGGCCAGAAGTGAAACTCGTTTCACATTCCCAGCACATGAACGCCCAATCTTCGGGACGGTCTTGGTCTCGTGCTTGGCGTGGATCCATTTCGTCGCCACAGTGAGGGCAAGCGTGGAAGATGAGTGCGGGTACATGGTTGCGACGGAAGTCGACGATGTCTTGGGGGGTTCCCTCCAGTTCGAGCATCTCATGGTCACGGGCGGCTTCAAGGCCACGGGTTTCCAATTGGTCGCGAATTTTGACCTTTTGATCGTCCTTGCCTTCATCGTGGAGGTTGTTCTCCAACTTGACGATGAGTTCAACGGTCTTGCCAAGGCGGTTCATCACCAGTTTCTGGGCGCGGAAGGCTTCAACCTTGGCGATTTTAAGTCGCTCTTTCTGCTCTGCAAGTTCAGTGAGGACGTCCTTCTGCTTGCGCTGAAATTTGATTTCTTCAATCTTGGATTCTTGCTTCTTTTCAGGTGCGAGAACCTTGGAAAGGTAGCGTTCTTTTCCGTGGCTTTGTGGGCCAGCAGCGATGATTGTGATCACACCGTCTGCAATGTCGGCTTTCAAGCCATAATTTTCGATCAGCATGTCCTTGTCGATTTTCTTCAAATCGCCAATTTTCAGACCGGCATCGGCCAACTGCTGAGCGGTAGTATCGTCTATTCCTCGACGTAGTAAAGCGAGATAGGTGTCCTTCTTTGCCATAGCATCCCCTCCGACAAGTCCATGCGAGGCGCCACCACTAAGAAAAGGCTCGCCCGCAGAAGCGTCTTACAAACATAGGTTTCGAGGGTATTTGAACTCATGATTCTGCCGTGGCTTCTGTGAAAGAAACCGCCAACGAAATCCAGTCCTCAAGTTCCATCTCTTCTGGCCTTGCTTCCATGCGTTCATCATCAACATGATGCGCATAAGCAGCCTTCCAACGGGCGTTATGCCAACCAGAGACCCGGTTGATGCGACGCGGCGATCGTTTGAGGGTGGTTCGAAGCTTCTTGCGCCGCTCGGCAAACGCCAGGTGAATCATCTGACGAGCCAACCGAGCGTCGCAGGCCCATTCCTCATGGTGAGCATCGAGGGTGACGTACCTCGAATTGACCTTCGGGTTTGGGCTGAAATGGTGCGGTCCGATTTTATCTTCGAGTTCGCAATCCCAATCCAGTGCAACAGTCATGCCAAGCGACCCAACATCGCTTTCGTACTCCATGACGAGGCGCTCAGCAAATTCTTCCTGAACGAGCAGAACCACGTGATCGAGGTTGCTCGTGCGTGGGTTTCTCAGGTACCTAGTAAGCAGTTCAATGAGCGGTGAGGAAATTTGGTAGGGAATGTTGGCAACCATTTTGTCAACATCAGCCGGCCAGGCAACGGTGAGAGCGTCGCCTTCAATCAAGGTCAGTTGTCCAGCCGTTAATTCAGGAGCAAACGCTCCACGCAGGTGTTCAGCAGCAACTGGATCCACTTCAATTGCCGTGACGCGACAGCCCGCTTGGAGCAAGACTTCTGTCAATACTCCCGGTCCAGGACCGACTTCGAGAACATGGTCTTCTTCTCCAACATCACCCAATTCAACGGCGCGCTGAATCAAGGCATCATTCACGAGAAAATGCTGACCAAGGGATTTGTCAAACGGGAGTTTTGCCCTGAGGCTATCGACCAACCAACGGGCGCCTCTCATGCCTTCACCGGAAGGAGGAGGTCAATCAACCGTGGTTGGATATTTCGGTCATCCAGTTCCGTATGGAAGCGTTTTGCAAGCAAATCAGCGGCGTCAATGCCACATGCTTCATTCAACGCTGCAAGGGTTTCGAATCCGCTGGAACCACGTGCTTCGACCATCTGCATGGCTTTTTTATTGCCCACACCAGGCAACAATTCGAACGAATGTTGTTTGAGGGACATGTTTCCAGCGCGGTTGAAGAACATGTCAATGAAATGCTTTTCATTCTCTTCGATGAAAATTTGAATCACGAGGGGAAGGTCAGCCTTGACGTGGTTTGCGACTCGACCGAGGTTGGTCATGCCAAGCACACGCTCGATGTTGATCCGCTTCGAGGCATCGGTTCCGATGTAGACGCGAGTTGTGGTCAATAGGGAATCAATTCCGGCCTTTGGTTCCAATCGGCACAACAGCATCTGTCCTTCACTGATGGCGACGATGACATTGTCGGTGAGGTCGTGGTCAATCACACGCGCCCATGTTTCTTCCATGAGGGGTGACTTCTGTTGGGGGCGCCCACTGCGTTGACCGCCTTGGCGTTGTCCGCCTTGGCGGTTGTTTGGACGCCGCTGACCGTCGCGTTGACGGTTCGTGTTTTGGCGAGGTTGAGGGGTTGCTTTCTTTGCTTGTGGGCGCGGGACCTCTGAACGCCCTTCTGCGGGTCGGGAAGGTCGGTGATCTGCACCAGCACCAGTTTTACTGCCACGGGTTGGCACCTTGATGTTACGGTCACGACGGACGCCTGTCATTGAGAATCACCACTTAGGGGGGGTTTTACTCAACGCCAACATGTTGGCGAACGATGTCGAGGATTTCCTTAATCTCGCTGTCTTCGATGGATAGACGGCGAGACGAGAGAACTGCCTTAACAGCGTCGTCGTGCATTGGCATCAACTCTGCCAACTTTGCAGCGAGTTGTGGGTGAGGGGCAAGTTTTTCGGTTTGAGTCAAAGCATCACGGAGGGATTCAAAGACTTCTGGAATGGTTTTGTAGCCGTTGCGGTGGTCGCTGGAAGCCCATTCTGCGTGTTGCAAAGCAGCTTTCTGCTCATAGGTCAGGTTGTTCCGGCGTTCTTGTGCGTTCAACAGCATCTCACGAACGGTAGCAAAGTCAACGAATCGTTCTTCTTCTTTCATATGCATTCCTCACTTGAGTGGGCGCAAGTGCTCAGGTCGAGCAATCACAGTTTTTGGCATGTTGCCGTCTTTAACAGCAATGACCCAAGCGACACCTTGTCGCTTTTGGATGTGGCCTGTGCGGCCATTGAATCGGCGGTGGGGCATGCCCATTTGTTCTCCTCCATCGAGGACGATAGCGACGCGGTCGCCTATTTGGTAGTCATGCATGACTCGAGCGATGTTCACTCGGCTGCGTTCGCTCTTGCGACGTCGTAGAATGCTTCGTGTTCCGACTCGCAGGCCCTTGGATCGCTTCATGTTTTTCGACTCCTTTGCGCTTGAATTGGCAGATGTACATCTTTCAAGCAATTCGCCGACCTGCCTTCCCCATATAAGCACCGCGACGGATGCAAGAGGTGAAGCGGAGGTGAATTCAAGGATTGACTTGCCCTTTCCAGTTGTGCAAAACCGTCAATCAGCGTGGATGTCACCCACATCGAGCCACAGCACATCGCACTTGGCTTTGATGAGCGAAGAGAGGCTTGGTTGGGTGCGGCCACCGTCGCCGTGGATGGTTTCTTTGACGTAAGTTCCCGATTCACACCGCAGGGTAAACTCGACTTCCATCACGCCGTCATCCATGACTTCAATCAGTGGCTCGGATGTTTCAAACACGGTCCTTCGGCGAATGAGATCGGCGCGCCGATGAGCGACGCGTTCCGGGGTGCGTTGAGCAAGTTTTACGCCAGCAAGTTTGTTGACGGTTTCCTCGATAAATTCCCTCGTGGGCAAGTCAAAGGTGACTGCAGGCGGAGGCCCAGCACCCATGATCCGTTCAATAAGGTCACTTTTGGTCCCAGATTTCGCCAAGCCCAATGCTTCTGCCTTTTCCACCAGTTCCGCTTTTTTGAGAGCCTTAAGTTCTTCTTCCGAGGGGCCTTCAATCACTTCGATGACTGCAGGCAGGGGCATCTTGTGATCGTTTTTACGGTCGCCGCGTCGATTGCGGCGTTTCTGATTTTTCCGTCCTTTCCCCCCACGGTCCTGGACATCAACATGCGTCAAGTCAACTGGAGCAGTGAGTACAGCGTGTTCGGCTTCGCTGAGCGGCACCACACGGAATCGAATGGTGTACGATTTTTCAGCAGGCGTGTCTTTAACGCGCACCACTTCACTGCGGTTTGAATCGCGCAGGCTGGTGATGATGACACTTCCTTCCGCAGCATCGTTGATCGATTTCTGTGCCGCCTGCAAGTCAACTGTACGAATCTTTGGCTCTTTCATTTCGATAACGAAGGGCCGGCCTTGACCCATGCAGCGCACATCGATGTCTTCCCTACCCATGCCGTGGAAGGCGTGTTCTGTTGCCTCAAATTGATTCAACAGTGGATTTCCAATGAGGTCTTGAACGCTCTTTTTGTATTGCAAACCAGTCTTGTCGCACTTCTCACATCCCCGTCCCTTACACGCTCGGCAAGGCCAGCGGGTCTGAGGGATGCCGCGTTCCAATTTCTTATAGCGCCCATAGAGGTAATGGGCTCGGATATCGAGTTCGACGGTCAAGGTGAGCACGTCGATAAGGGCTAGGATTTGCGGCTTGTCATTGACGAGTTTTTTCCCTTCCATGCGATCGTTTAGGTTGCGGGCAATTTCAGTCACCAGTCCAGACTTGAGGGCATCAGAACCACCGGCTCCAAATCGCTTGCGGATTTCTTCTTCGCCATCGATTTGATCCTTAGGAATGCGGGCGCCAAGTTGCAATCGAGTGGCTTGATAGGGCTGGATGGCGTCATGGATAATGTCTGCGAGTAGGTTCGCCTCTTCGTAGAGGTTTTCACAGAACGGACACAGGGGAATCTCGCTCCGAGCCGCTTCAAGATGTGAATCCCTGCGAACGACACTGGCGCGAAGTTCAACACCTGATTCGGTGATGGTTTGTTCGAATCGCTTTTTGCCACCAAGCCGTCCCAAACAAGGGTCACAGGTGCCGATTCGCACGAGGTGCTTGTGACCTGCTGGCGAGGGGGCGCGGGGGATTTCTTCCATGTGGGTGCCAAGTTGATTTGGCGTAGAGTTGAGGTCGAAATCGGGCTCTTCTTCCTTTGCTGTTTCCTCTTCTGCAGGTTGTTCGTCCCAAAGCGAATAATCGGTTTCACCAAAGCCAGCGTTGGCGTATTTCATCCAATCTTCGTCGTCGTTGTCGTCCGGTTGTTCGTTTGTTTTTTCGGTCACTACAATCACCACTTTCTCGGGGCCAACCCCAAAGATAGCAAACCATCGTGAGGCTCACCCGTTGATGAATACACCGGTCAGGGGTGATTGAAAAATCATGCTTGAGTTTAGCCTATATCTGCAAAGTATATCCAAACGGAGATGAGGCCGAGGAGGATTGCGATTCTTCCAGCTATGTACGAACGACAGCAGCAACTGGTTTGCCATTTGACCCTTCCCTGATTGTCCAAACCTTCTCCGAAGTTGGAGCGTTCAGCAGCGATAAAAGTATAGACTCGTGATCGCATCTGCACGCCACCTTTGTCCACTTTGTGAACATGGCTCTCACCTGTGGGCTGAAAGAGATGCGGGGGGCAGGATTCGAACCTGCGAACCGATAAGGAATGGGACCTAAACCCACCGCCGTTGACCAAGCTGGGCGACCCCCGCGCAGATTGATGGCGGTGACTCTTAGATTTGAAACAAACGCATCAAGCGGATGCTTCGAATCCAACAGATTTGACAATTTTAACAAGGTTAGAACTGCTGACATCGGACGTTGTGAGGACATTCCCAACATTGTCTTCGTAGGAGATGAAGGCTTTCAAAACGCCAGGCGTTGCTTCGAGTGCACGGGTAACTCTGCCGGAGCAGCATCCACATGTCATTCCGGTGATTGCGATGGTGTGCGATTTTTCGTTCATGGATTTGCCAACGGGGCGACTCTTTTCAAATTATTCTTCAAAAGGCTTCCACCATCGCAACAACAGTGAGTTGCCGACGACGCTCACAGAGGAGAGGGACATCGCAGCAGCGGCAAAGGCTGGAGGCAACAAGAAGCCAGTGAATGGCAGCATGATGCCCATGGCTAATGGTATGCCGATCAAGTTGTACGTGAAGGCCCAACCAAGGTTGGTGTGAATGCGACGCATGGTGGCTTTGCCAAGTTGGATGGAAGAAACGGCATCGATCAGGTCGTTGCGAAGCAGGATGAAATCAGCCGCTTCAAGGGCAATATCAGAGCCAGCGCCCATTGCGATACCAATGTTGGCGGTGGACAAAGCGGCGGCATCGTTGATCCCGTCTCCGATCATGGCCACCGTGCGTCCTTCGGCTTGGAGCCGGCGCACATGACTCGCTTTTTCATCCGGTTTTACACCAGAGAATACCGTTTGAATGCCCACTTTATCAGCAGCAGTTTGGGCCGCTTCTTGACGGTCACCAGTCAACATGATGACGTCCAACCCCATTTGATTTGCCAGTTGTACGGCTCGCGAAGAGGAGGAACGGATTCGATCGGTTGCTTCGATCCATCCAAGCAACCGTTTTGCGCGACTGACCAACACCAACGTGACCCCTTTTCGAGCCGCTGCTTGCATGCGCTCGTCAATTTCCGAGGACCATTCAATGCCCACTTCCCGCATTAGGTCAGCGTTTCCAACGGCTACAAGCGCTCCGTTTGCGTCACCCACAAGGCCCATGCCGGGCATGGTTCGAACGTCGGAAACTTCTGGGCGTTCGTTTGTTACGTTAGAGCATGAAGTATGAATTGCATCGGCCAGCGGATGGATCGACTCCTCTTCCAACGCCGAAGCAAGACCGAGGATTTCTTTGACCTCAGTGTCGAGCAATTCAATGTGACTGACCCTCGGTTTACCGGAAGTGAGGGTTCCAGTTTTATCGATCACAAGCGTATCGGTTCGATGCGCTTGTTCCAAGGCTTCGATGCCTTTAATCAGCAAACCATGCTTGGCTCCTACGCCAGTTCCAACCACCAACGCTGTTGGCGTGGCTAATCCAAGAGCGCACGGGCAGGCAATCACGAGCGTCGAAACAACGACCATGATGGCGAGTTCCCCTGAACTGTCAAACGAAGTGTAGGCACTGGCTCCATCCGTTGCCCACCAGAAAACGCCTGCAAGAAGGGCCAGCACAACCACCGCCGGGACAAATACAGAGGCAATGCGGTCAACCTGCCGCTGAATTGGCGCTTTGCCCATTTGTGCTTCTTCAACAAGAGCGATGATGTCATCGAGCAATGTATCGCCCGCAGGTTTTGTTGTTCGAACGTAAACGGTGCCATCGAGTACAATTGTCCCTGCCATAACGGCTGAGCCATCCGTTTTACGAACGGGGTATGGCTCACCGCTCATCATTGACTCATCGATGCTCACGCTTGAACCTTCAACCGTGCCGTCCAGGGGAATGGTTTCCCCCATGACCACCTTCAGTAAAGCGCCAATACCGATGGTTTGAATTCCTATTTTTTCGGTGTGACCAAGCGTTTCATCGATCACTAAGCGAGCAGTTTTCGGTTGCAAAGCCATCAAACTGTGAACGGCATGAGTCGCTTTCATTTTGGCTGAGGACTCCATCCAATTGCCAAGAAGTACGAAGGCGATGATGAACACCACGCCGTCAAAAAAGACATGAGTTGCTTGACTGAACACGCCGGGGGGGTTGGGTAATGTTGGCGCCCAGACCACACAAACCGACCAAAGGAAGGCCACGGTCGTCCCCAAATGAATCAGCACATCCATGTTGGCGCGACCTGAACGAAGCGAAACCCATGCGCCTTTGTGAATGTTCCACCCCGACCACAGGTACACGGGGAGGCAAGCATACATGGCGAGCATCAATCGAACGTCAAGGTTGTATTCTCGGCCCATATCGTCAGCAAACATCGTGAGCCAAACCGTCGGAACTGCGAGTGCAAGAGCAAGGATGGCTTTGTTCCGTTGTGCATCCAATTCGGTACGAGCTTGTTGTGTACTTTGAGGCGACCCAGGCCGCTCAGTTGCCCCAAAACCTCCTCGTTCAAGGGCTTGAACTACGGCGTTGAGCGTTGATGCATCAGCGCCCTTGGAAAGATGGATGCGCCCCTGGTTCAATGGCAAATTGACATCAACCTCTTCCACTCCGTCGACCGCCGAAGCGATCCGTTCCGCAGAAATTGCACATGCGCCGCATGTCATGCCCGTAATGTCGAGGCGGAGGGTGGTCTGCATGAGGGTTAGCGCTCCTTAACGACACGAAATAGGATCACAATCAACGATGTTCCAATCGCCAGCATCCATGGTGATGCAACCGCAACCACAGGTGCACATCCAGCCGATTTGATCCCAGCCTTTACCGCCTTCTGCTCGGGTGTATAGGCGCTTCATTTTGCATTGACATTCGCATGTCTGCGCTTTCACCCGGGCCATGGCGTTTGATTTTTTGTAGTCATTATAAGGCTTATGTTTTGACTACATTAACGCAAGGGGGCTAAATCCAACGAACCCGCCCACACATCCAAGCCCCGTAATCTGCACGGGAACACTTGGCCCAATCGAACGACAGGAGGATGTTCACCGTTGTGATCCGGTTCAGCCGGTACCACGTTAAGGCCTTGTTCATCAACCAGTAAACGCTGTTTTCCACCGAGTTGCTGAACGTGCATTCGCCCGTGAATTGAGCCGTCATCAGCGAGGTCCAAAAACACCCAGACGCCCTTGAGGCCAGTGATGCGGGCGTTGTACCTCATTTCGCCTTCGACCACAGAATCTTCACTCGATTGTTCGCCGATGGCACCGCCGCGCAACAAATGGATGTGGTATGCGTTAGCAACGAGTTCCCACTCCAATCGTTTCGCTGCATGGCCCCGTTCAGAACAATGCACGGCAAGCGAAGCAGTTTCTTCTTTGTCATGGATCCAAGGCATTTGATTGAGGTGCGCTTTGAGTTGGCGGTGGGCCATCAAATCGGGGTAGCGGCGGATCGGTGAAGTGAAGTGAACATAAGCATCGAGGTTCAATCCAAAATGCCCTAAGTTCTCTTCGCTGTATTTGGCTCGCTGCATCAATTGGAACAACCCTTGGTCGACAACCCTTCGAACAGGGCCTGTGAGTTTGGACGCCTCGGCTTGAGCGATTTCGAGAGCATCGAGGATGGATTGGCGAGCCTCGGGGTCGAGCACGCTAGCAAGGTAAGCCTCAACTTCACTTTCAACAGGGTCCTCTGCTGCATCGAGGCCTGAGAGGTCGACGCCAGTACCCGCCCAAGCACCAAGCAAGTTGCTCAGTTCACTTGTTTCGCTTTGACCGTGTGTTCGAGTTGATGGGCGAGGAAGTTCAATGTCGACGCCGAGTGATTCGAGTTTGGCGTTCAAAGCCTCCACTTCAGGTGCATCCGGTGGTGCGTGGCAACGCCATGGCAGCGGGGCGTCCAACGCTCCGAGCAAATGACCCACTGAAGCATTGGTTGCAACCATGAACGATTCGATCATACGCGTTGCATCGTTTGGCCACTTGACTTCCACGCGTATGTTTTCATCGCCATGAAGCCGGGGACGGAGTTCAGCGTTCTGTATGTTGAGTCGAACTTCTGATGCTTGCCATGCTGCAGCCAAATCAAACATCGACTCGAATTCAGTCTTGCCGATTGCATCCTCATAAGCAAGGTTTCGTTTGACATTGATGACCGCTTCAAACGCTTCGGTCGATGTGATCTCATTTGCTTCATTCAATCGCATTGCGATGACCATTGAAAGCCGATCGACTTCTGCTCTTAGGGAGCATAAATCGTCAGCCAGTTTCGGCGGGAGCATGGGCAAGACCGCATGCGGTAAGTAAACGGAAGTCGCTCTGTTTCGGGCAGCGGCATCGAGGGTTGTGCCAGGCCGAACATAATGCGCCACATCAGCAATAGCCACCCACAAGGTGCGTTCAGGTCCCTCATTGACAAGGCATACAGCATCATCGAAATCCTTCGCATCGTGCGGGTCGATTGTAACGAAGGGCAAGTGCCTAAGATCGGTGCGTCCTTGGTTCACAGCAGCATTGCCGTCCACTTGTGGCAGTTGTTCAGCAGCATCCATCAACCGCTGGTTGTATTCCTGAGGAAACGGGTTGAACCCACCCTTTCTTTTACTGTCAAGTCGATGATTCATCAGGCTTCTCGCGGTGTGATGCTTTGCTTGGAGCAACAGCAACGCCATGCTTGGTTCTGCTTCATGAAAGCGCAAACCAGAGCGGCGTTTGGCAATGAACCTTGCTTCCTTGGCTAAGTCGAACGAGCCCCATGTGCGAATGCGCTCACCTTCGACCAAAGTGAATTCCTCAGGATAATCTTCGCCTGCAAGATGGGCCATCCATACCCTCTCCAGCATGGCATAGCGCTCAGCATCGCCCGCAGATACATACACGCCTTCTTCAGCGTTGATTGCGTCCCCTTGTTTGAGCGCTGGCAAGCCGCCTAATCCGGGTGAGCCGCCTTTTGCATGCAGTGAAGAAAAAGACTGCCACGAGCGGACGTTGGCTTCGATTGCCTCGACATGAGCAGGGGTGCGAATTTGAACGCCCTTCCCCTCCACTTCAGCAAACCTTTCGCCTTTCGAACGAGCGGTGGCTATGGTTTGATCTAATTCGCTTCGAAAGGTACGCTCGGCTTTCAAATCGAGCTTGAAACGCTGTTCCAATTGTTCTTTTCCAATGAGAAATTCTGCGAGTGAGGCCCCCTCCCAGACGGTGTTCCAAAGGTGTTCATCGTCCTTGAAATGACCACATAATCGGCGCCACAAGCGTTCATCAGGGGGGCTTTGAGGCCCCTTGTTTCGCTTGTTGTGTTTGTTTTTACCCCTGTTGCGCGGCTGAGCCATGAATCACAGCCCCTTGTCTCGAAGCGCTTTGAGGGCTTTGACTTGCGCTTTGTTCAAACCATTCGCTTCTGGGAGGACAAATTCCAATTCCAAATCGCCTCCATCGTATCCAGCACCCGTCACTTTTCGCCGGTCGCCAACATGAGATTCAGGGGCGACGGCGAGCATAATTGATTTCCCAGAAGGAAGTTTGACCTTGACCTTGCCGCCGAGCATTAGGGTGGTGTAAGGCGTCAGAACTTCTTGTACGAGGGTGGCTTGATCCCAATACCGTCCATCGCCAAATTGGATTCGAACGGTGAGCAACACATCGCCTGGCTCGCCTTCTGGATGATCGTGGCCTTGGGCGCGCAAACGATTCACTGTGCCATGTTTGACTCCTGGTTTGATCGTCGTTGAGAGGGTCACGGATGTGGCTTCCATGGTGCCGGCCTGATTGGGTTTGAGCCGCTTGAATGTGAAAGGAAACCGTCCGCCTTGTTCTGCCTGTTCGACGGTCATGTCGAGGCTGACTTTGATGTCCGCTCCCTTTTGTTGGCGCCTTGGTTGCTGACGCTGCTGCCGCTGACGCCCGCCTCCCATGCCACCGCCTCCAAACATCTGTTTGAACATGTCATCCATGCCCCCTCCGCCGCCAAAGGAAGATCGGCCACCGCCGCCATACATGCTTGACATACGTTGTTGCTGCTCGAATTCATTGCGCTCTTTTGCAGTACCGATTGTATCGTATGCTTCCTGCACTTCCTTGAATCGAGCCTCTGCCTGAGGGTCATCTGGGTTCCTGTCAGGGTGGTATTGGCGAGCCTTTTTGCGAAACGCACGCTTGATTTCAGCGTCGCCAGCATTCTTGCTCACACCCAACAGGGAGTACGGGTCCTTCTGTGCCATTCGGGCTAAGTTCGCCGCCCCTCCCACATCAACCCTCGCCTTGATAACTTAGCGTGAAAACAAGTGGACAAAGGCGCGGTGTTCCGCGTCGGAGTGGTTATAATCACCATGTTGGTGCCATTGAAAGCCCGAGGTTGTACCATGCCTGTTGAGAATGAGAAAAAAAGCTCCTTTGAAGACAAAGTTCAGGACCGTCAAGACTGGATTGAATCACAATTCCGCCGCATCTCACGTGGTTCTTGGGCTCGTATCATTCGCATGGCTCGTAAGCCTACGCCACAAGAATTCAAGCAAACTTGCATCATCTGTGGCATCGGCATGTTTGTTCTCGGCGGCATTGGCTTTGCTATGCTCGTCCTCATGGACAACTTCCTGCCTTGGTTGCTGCAAGACGTGATCGGCATTGGGAACTGAAGGAGATATTTGAGATGGTTAACGCATTTGTAGCATTTGTACGTTTTGAAGAAAAGTTGCTGTTGCTTCGTCGCAACAAGCAAGACCCCGATTTCGCAGCCCTTTGGGATGGCGTTTGGGGTGTTGGCGACACGGAAGAAGAAGTCCTCACCCGAGTCTCTGAATCCACAGGCATCGCTGTAGAATCCCTCCACTATCAAGGCTCAGGCATGGACCGTGGAATCGACATGGGTCGGAACCTCGTTGACGTGGTCCCCGTTCTTGTGGTTGCCAGCACCGATGAAGTGACCCCAATGGGCCGCTACACGGAAGCCGAGTGGATTGACCCGGGCACCCTCCAAGATTACAATTGCATCTTTTCCAACCTCGACATGGAGAACAACGACACGTTGTTCGGCGACATGTACGGTTCAGTCGGCTCCTTCCTCTACATTGTGAAGACAGCGATTGGTTCGGAACAGCGTGTGGCCAATGAAATGTACGCACGCCTGCATGGAAGTGGATCGTTGACCTCGCTTCAAGGTGAGATTATGTCCATCCTCCACCCTACTGGTATGCGTGGCTACCTCTTCATCGAGTCGAGCGCTCTGCACCATGTTGAGAAGTTGATCGGACGCTCCGGCGGCCGAGACCCAGCAGCCCGCCGTGGCCTCAACCAAACTCCACTCAAAAATGCCAAGACCGTGCTCCCAGGGTCGGCTCCATTGGCCGATATTCTCCCGTACCTTGAACCAAAGGCAGTGACTTCTGGCATCGAAGTCGGATGCATTGTGGAGATTGTCACAGGTGCGTTCAAGGGCGAGAAGGCCCGTGTTTTGAGCGTTGCAGAATCCAAGGAAGAGGTCAGTATGGAATTGTATGAACAACCCATCCCTATGACCTTGAACATGCGTGGCGACCACGTTCGTGTCGTGGAGCGTGTGGAGTGATTTTCACGGGCCTAGTCGACCAACACCCATCGCACAGCGCGATTATATAGGGGTGTTTTGTCGGCTAAATGCCCACGAAAGTGAGTAACGGAGATGAACACTATGCCAAAACCATGGACATCCGAACTCATCAAGAAGGCGCTTGGCGTAAAGAAGTGCAACGGCAGCCTCGAAGCTGCAGTTGAAGATCTTTCGCTTGAGAAGGCAATGGACGTTGCTCGAGATAAGAACGGCCAAGGCCACCTCACCGGTGCTGATCTGAAAGCCCAAACACGAGAAATCATTGGAACATGCGTTTCAATGCGAGTCAAAATCGACGGTCACTGGGCAAATGACGCCCTCGCCATCATTAGCAAAGGAGAATGGGACGAGCGGTTTAACTGAGACTCACGGACCGTGGTAGAGGCGTCGTAGAACGCCTCGCTGACCACAGGGGTGAACAAAAATGGAAGAAAAAATAACCCAAGCAATAACCGATGCACTTGAACGTGCACCAAAGCGCAAGTTTGTCGAGTCCGTGGATATCGCATTCACGATTAAGGACGTCGACCTGAAGAACCCAAACAACCGTATCAAGGAAGAAATTCGTCTTCCATCTGGTCGCGGCCGTGAACTGAAAATCGCAATGTTCGCCGCAGGCGAAGCAGCGACTAAAGCAAAGGCTGCTGGCATTCACGTCATTACGCCTCAAGAGATCGAAGACCTCGGTGGTAACAAAGGGAGAGCCAAGAAAATTGCAAATGCTTACGATTTCTTCCTCTCTGAAGTCCCTCACATGGGGCTCATTGGACGATACCTCGGTGTCGTCCTCGGTCCTCGAGGCAAGATGCCTCGTCCAGTCCCTCCAACGCTTGACCCTGGCGTCATTGCAGCGGGTCTTCAATCGACGGTTGTCGTCAAGTCTGGTGACAAGATGACCTTCCAAATTTCATTCGGAACCGCAAAGCAATCCCAAGAAGAACTCAACGCCAACGCTATGGAAGTTTACAACCGTGTGATTTCCAAGCTCGAGCGAGGTATTGGTAACATCCGTACCCTCTACATCAAAACTACAATGGGCCCATCTCAGATGGTTGAGGTGGTCAATTGATTCCAAAGGTCGTTTCTTGGAAGAAGGACACAGTTAAGGATCTCGTTTCCTTGCTCAACAGCGGAAAAACCCTCGCTGTGATTGACATTCACGGCGTTCCAGCCGGTGCTATGCTTGGTATGCGTGCATCGTTGCGAACCGACATGAACATTCAGGTCGCTAAGAAGCACTTGATGCGCCTTGCTTGGGAACAAGCAGGCCACGCCGCAGGGGACATTGAAACATTGTTTGATGGCGCAGTTCAACCCGCTCTTGTTTCTTCCTCGAACCTAAACTCATTCGAGATGTTCACTGAACTCAAGAAGACCGAAGCCGGTCGTGCTGCAAAGGAAGGCGACGTCGCTCCTCACCAAATCGTGGTTGAGAAAATGGACACTGGAATGCCCCCAGGCCCAATTGTTGGTGACCTGAACTCCGTTGGGATTCCTGCAAAGATCATGGCCGGTTCGGTCCAAATCCAAAAGCGAACCGTCGTGCTTGAAGCAGGCGATTTGTTTGAAGGCGAAATGGGTATGATGCTCTCAAAGATTGGCATCAACCCAATCGTCACCGGTCTGCGTCTATGCGGTACCCTCGAAGGCGGCACTGTGTTCGCTCCGAGCACCCTCGACATCGACTACGAGCAATTCGAAAGCGACCTCGTCAGCTACGCTGCAGGCGCATTCAACCTTGCTTGCAACATCACATGGTACACGACTCAAACCATGCCAACCATTCTTGCAAAGGCCAGCCGCGAGGCTATGGCCGTTGCATTGGAGGCTGCGATCGCTACCGCAGACACCATGCCACATCTCGTTGGACGAGCACACCGTGGGGCTATGGCCGTTGCGGGGTCGCTTGACAGCGACGCACTCGATGAAGAACTTGCAACCATGTTGGGCGCAGCAGCATCCGCTGCCGCATCCGCTGCTGCAAGCGTTTCTGAAAGCACTTCTGAGGCACCAACTGAAGCCGCAGAAGAGGAAGAAGAGGAAGAAGAGGAAAGCTTCGGCGGACTCGGAGATCTATTCGGTTGAACACAATGAGGTGAAAAAATATGGAATACGTATACGCTGCTATGCTACTGCACGCTGCTGAAAAAGACATTGACGAAAAGACAATCAGCGCCATTTTGAAGGCTGCTGGTGTGACCGCTGACGACGCTCGAGTGAAAGCACTCGTTGCATCGCTTGCTGGTGTCGACATCGCTGATGCAATGACCCAAGCCGTTGCCGCCCCTGCTGCTGCTGCCGCTGCTCCTGCAGCTGGCGGTGCTTCGGAAGCCGCTGCCCCTGAAGAAGAGGAAGAGGAAGAAGAAGAAGCTGGCTTCGACGGTCTTGGATCCCTTTTCGGTTGAAACAGGTATCGAGCGCCGCCGAGCGCACAAGGAAACGCGTCTTGCACGCGTAGCCTCGTGATGCACGGTTGTCCGATTCGGTCCCTCCCGCGGAACACCTCGCCCTTTGAGGGCGGGACTGTGGGCTAACCGTGCACACGCATCTTCAAACGAAAACGTTTGATCGAAAAAACTCCCTATGGCCGTTAGGCTGCATGATAAAAACCGCATCAAAGCGTTGATGCTACATCGTTCTCTGGACCACACATGGTCCGACGAGCTACCCTTGATTTGGAAGTCAGCGTCTCTCCTGTTCATGCCATCAAAACGCTGCGTCTTCTTGCTGAGGAAGCAGGTTGGTCGATGGAGCGACATGAAGGCTCTAGGCTTGTCGATCGATTTGCGATCATCATGCCAATGGCACAATCCACGCGTACGCTTGGTTTGCGCATCCTCGACGGCCCCCTCAGTGGCCTTGAGATGACCACATGGTCCGAAACGAGGGGGTCAGCTGGAGCACTCAACATCATCTCGTTGGTTCTCCCAGGAGGTACAGATCACCCTCTCATTCAGACCTTGCTCCAACACTGGGTTGCACGCTCGCCAAGATGCCCATGGCACTGGTCTTTTTCAGAACGTTCGAAGGTAGGATACATGCTTCCAGTGTGGCGGAAATCACGGAAAAAGTTTCGCGAACTGGGCTTTGACATCAAAAAGAAAGGATGGCCAAACGAGCCTGTGTCAGGTTGGCCCAAGTAAGCATACCAACCGGCCACCTATCATGATAGGTCTCATCCTTAGCACCAATGGGCCTGCCTCCCCGTAGGGGAGGCGGAAGCAGTTGTTAGGTTCGTTGTCTCAATCTTTCAAATCCATCTTTTTGGCGGTGCTGATGGTGACCATGTCACTTTCAGCCGGAATCGTTGAGGTCAATAAGGCGCCATGGCTTATCGAAGATGCTCCAAGTGAACTTGAACCACCGGCACTAAAACCGATGCATTCGGGTCCAGCCGACTGGGAATTAGTTCCGAGCAGTGCTTCCGTCACAGTCACAAAAAATACTGCGATTTCAGATGTGACGTTCACATGGACTGCTTGGAGTTCTGGTATGGTCAACAGCACCACGAGCGTGTACACTTCAGGTGATTCAGGAGAGCACAACAGCATCGTCATCGACAGCAATGATAAGGCACACATCGTGTTCTATCGTGATGACAATTCGAACCTCATGTACTCAACCAACAAAACAGGGTCTTGGGTGACCTCATCGATTGAAACCAGCAACAACGTCGGGAAGTACTGCAACTTGGCCATTGATTCAAACGATGATCTTCACGTTTCTTATCAGTACAACTCCGGAAATGCACTCAGGTATGCTTACAAATCAGCAAGCTCGTCCTCATGGTCAACGACGACCATCGATAATACAGGTGGAAAGTTCACATCCATTGCCATCGATTCCAACGATAAACCCCACATCGCTTATCGGGACAGTGGAGGGGATTTGGGCTACGCAGAGAAAACTGGAGGGTCGTGGTCCTTCAGTGCCGTTCAATCTGTTGGCGATACCGCCTTCACGTCAATCGCCATCGATTCAAATGATGACATCCACATTGCTTACTACGACGCCAACATCAAGGACATGTTCCACCTCACCGACACTTCTGGCTCATGGGTTCGTACATATCTAGAGGACATCGGTTCTAACACGGGTGGAATGTCTCTCGACATAGCTATCGACCCAACGACCGATGAACCAGGCATCTCTTACTTTGACTCAGACGCCACCTCGCTAAAATACAGATATTACACCGGCAGTTCGTGGCCTGGATTGACCGTTGAGAACAGTGCAGATTACGGCCGTTTCAATTCCATCGCATACGACTCTCTGGGGAATGTTCACATTTCACACGAGCTAAACGGTGCGGACGATTTGTATTATTCTTCAGACAAAACGGGTTCCTGGGTGTCGACTGCCGTGCACACCACCAACAGCGTTGGCACACATACGGCCATTGCTGTGGACAGTAACGACGACATTCACATTGCTTACCGTTACAACACCGGTGCAGACCTCTACCACGCGACTGTTCAAGGGTACAATGCCGGTAGCGTCACTCGTACAGGTGTGACAGGAGCGACCTGCAGTATTTCTCCATCAATTCCAAACGGATTGATATTGAATCAAGGAACATGCACCGTCAGCGGAACGCCAACAACCAGCGGCTCCAATCTGACCTACAACGTCACGGCAACTTCCTCTACGGGCGTTTCCAAGACGGGTGAATTCAGCCTCTGGGTGACCCCCCCTAAACCAAGCGACATCGTGTATTCATCTCACGATTTGACGCTCGAAAAAGGGACGCTCATGACGACCACGACGCCTTCCACCAGTGGTGGTGCTGCAACCTCATGGGAAATCAGCCCCTCAGTTCCAAATGGTCTCGCATTCAGTTCGAGTACAGGTGCCATCAGTGGGACACCCTCCGTCTTGCAGACAACCGCAGTTGCCTACACCGTTTGGGCCAACAACTCGGGTGGTTCAGCCTTAACAGAAATGAACATCACCATCAACGATGTTGCTCCGAACTTCTACTACGGGGCTGCGAGCGGTGGAGGCGCACACACGCTTGTCCTCTATCTTAATCAAACCATGAATTCACTCACACCGAACCATGCATCCGGTGGCGGAGCGATCACTTCGTGCAGCAGTTCACCATCGCCTCCATCTGGTCTGTCGTTGAATTCGGCATGTGTTCTTTCAGGAACACCAGACGCAACCGCTACCGGTGCCTTCTACACCATCACGGGAACGAATACAGGCGGTAGCGATACAGAATCGTTGTACATCGAAGTCCGCTCTTACGGTGGAGCATTGACCGTTACACCAACCAACACTGAAGGCAGTGTGAACAGTTCCATCTCAGACATCTCGATGTCCTACACGCACCAAACCAGCAATTACGGTTGGACTTCGGGTGTTAGCAACTCAACCTCCGCAATCCTGACCAATTTCCTGAACACTCCTGCAACCCACCTCCTCGGCGTTGATTCGGGTGAGCGAGGCGAGATGGTCATTGTCTATGCGCACAACGATACGAGTTCCTCAAGTGGTACGTACAGCTTGGGCATGACGTACCGCTGGAACGGAACATGGACCGAAACGATTCTCGATACCGCCACGGACACAGGTCATCATCCATCGGTCGCCATCGATCGACAGGGCGCTATTCACATCGCTTACACTGACTATTCGACCAACCCCGATGTACTGCGTTATGCCACGAATGCTTCAGGCACATGGGTTTTCACAACGCTTGGGTATTCAGCAAGTGACAATGGTGTTGGACGAGGGACTGCTCTTGTTGTCCATCCTATCACTGATGCCGTTCACATCGTTGCCACAACGTACGAGAACTCCTCTCGCGGCCTTCGGCACTACACCAACGAAAACGGTTCATGGACCAACGTGACCATCACCGACGCCACGAAAGACGAAGGTCACGACCCTGCCATGGCTATGGATGGTGACGGAAATCTCCACGTCGTTTACTATTGTGATACCAGCTGTAGCGATTTGCGATTGTCCAGCCGAATCAACGGAGTTTGGCAAAACGAAACGGTTGCAAGTACCAATAACATCGGGAAAGACCCTGACATCACCATCGATTCACAAGGTACGATCTACATCGTATCACAGTACACCACCGACCTGAAAATCCACCTGTATTCAGGTACACCAGGAAGTTGGACTGCACAGACCGGGCTTTCAGGAGGAAAGGCCTATTGGCCAGTGGTAGGTGTTGATTCAAACGATGCCGTTCATATCTCCTATCATTATGGATTAACCGCAAAAGATGTGATGTACATGACGAACGCTTCAGGCTCTTGGTCAACAGCATCCGAAATCAACGAAAGGGGTGGTTGGGGCAGCGAGATGATCATCGATGCCAACGATGACATCTTTATTCCGAACATAGCAATAACAGGACCGAACAAAGTCCAATTGACCACGGTGGAGGGTTCAGGTCAAGGATTAACGGCTCGTCCAATCTATGACATTTCGCCGATGCTTCCTGATGGTTTGACCATGAACTGGCGCAATGGGACAATTTCGGGGACACCGACTGAAGTCCTTGCCAACACAACGTTCACAGTCACGGTCGCTGCGCTCGGAACCACCACCACAGCGACCTTCACGCTCTATGTGACGGGCGCACCCGGTGTCATCGCTTACAGTGACATTTCAGGTACCAAAGGTACGACCATCACATCAGTCATTCCATCGATTACCACCAATGGTACCACCGGTAGCGTCACTTCGTGGGTCATCAACGGATCATTGCCTTCCGGTTTGACGTTCGAGGCCAGCAACGGAACAATTTGGGGTACGCCAAC
>Ga0257106_1000520_pt1 | contig 22632 bp, 9 predicted proteins | sample LP_taG_3_FD_190177 | JGI IMG/M metagenome (GOLD analysis project Ga0257106, IMG submission 190177) | Marine microbial communities from Northeast Subartic Pacific Ocean, Canada - LP_J_2011_P26_10m | ecosystem: Environmental > Aquatic > Marine > Oceanic | place: Canada: Northeast Subartic Pacific...
ACTTGACGCGTAAGGCGATAAAGTTGACCGGTGGTACACCAGTGATGTACGAGGCGAGCGTAGACAACGTCGTTTCGAATATTTGCTTAGCTTTGATATCGATTGCGGTGTATTGCCTCTTCGTTTGTGTCGCGACAGCGTTCGTTTTGTCGTTGTCGGACAGATTATTCTCCTTTCCGTTTTTGTCGTTTTTGTCCTCCTCTTTGTCCATCGCGTCTTTCTTCACCTCTACTTCTTCATCTTTATCTTCTGTTTCTACTCGTTCCTCGCCAGTTATCGCGACATCCTCGACTTCCATTTTCGTCGTCGTTTCGTTCGTCGTAGTTGTGTTTGTCGTATCTTCGATTTTACTCGGATTGGCTTCTTCTTTTTCTTCAACAGCCGCCGCTGCCTTACCGTTCGCCGCCATGGCTGGTTCCGAAACTTCTTGAATGAGAAACTCGTCCAATTTCAAGCTCTCACCAATGATGTACTTAACACACGAGTGAAGCAAAAGATCGTCCCGTCGATGCCACGGGTACTGTTCTTCCCCGGTTTCAAAGTCTTCCTCTTCGTCGCTATAATCGGAATCGTTCTCATTCACGACTCGGTATTCGCCGTCCTGATCAGAGATGAGCAACTTTCTTCTCTTCTCTTCTTCCGAGCCTCGGATGTTTTCGTGGACAGAGTACGTGTAAGCTCTGTATTCCGGCACGTTCGACACCAGCCGAATTCGTACCGCTGGAACCATCATTTCTCGTTCCGTCTTTGTCACGCCAAACGCAGATTCTCTCACTCTGCACTTCGGCATTCTGTTCACCGCTGCGGAAACCGCCGATGCGTCCGCTTTCTTTCCCATCGACATCTTTTTCGGGTCCAACATCATTTTTTCGAAATCCAGGTTACTGGCTGGTGCCTCAAACGTACGTTCCAACCCATCGGTTAATATGCCCTTACCATTCTTGGCGTTTTCCTCCGCTTTCGCTTTTCGTCTCTTTGCGTTTTCGCGAAAGCACTTCTTCGCCCACTTTTTCCTCTTCTCATCAAACGTGGCGATGAAAAACGACGCGAAATCTTCCACCAACTCCTTCACGTTTTCTACATCCGCTTTTTCAATCGTTTCGTCGTTTTCCAACAACGCTTTCCTTTTGATGAGATTCAACTCTTCGATTTCTTTTGGCGTGAGCGTTGTTTCTAGATGTTCTCCTTCCGCTTCTTTCTTCTTGTTATTTTTCGCAGGCGACGACGAGGAATACGCCACTCCTTTCCTCTCCAAAACCTCTCTCAAAACCTCTCTCCTATCGAACGATTTCGCGAACAACTCCTCGCAGTCGATTTCATACGTCACCGGTTTCCCGCGATGGTCCTCCGGTATCTCTCGCAACTCTCGCTTCTTCTTTTTCGGTTTGCTCGTCGGTTTAGGAGGAGGAGGAACAGCCGCCGGTTGCGCCGCAGCAGCTACGACGGGAGCACGAGGAAGAGGCAAAGCAGGAGGAGGAACAGGAGGATGAACAGGAGGAGGAACATTCGCCGGCGCTTTCTTCGGTTGCGGACTTGCCAACAGAAGAGGCGCTTTCGCAAACTCATCATCTCCTTTTTCTTTTTCTTTTTCTTTTTCTTTTTCCGATGATGATTTTACCATCGTCGTCTTTGCCGCGACCGCATCCGTAGTACTGGTAAAAGCGTTTCCGTCGCTCTTCATCGTCGTCGTCGTCAGTTTAATGTCTTCTTCTTCTTCCTTCTTCTTCACTTCTTCTTTTTCTTCCTTCTCTTTAAAACTTGAATTTTGTTGTTGTTGTTTCTGTTGTCGATGATGTTGCGCGACGTAAAAGTCGTCTCCCTCGTCCTCATCATCTTCTTCGGTCGACGACGACGATCTCATCTTCGCATCGTTCTTCCCGTTGTCTTCTTCTTTCTCTAATTCTTCTTCGTCGTCGTCTGAATCGTCGTCCAAAATCTCAATCGTAATCACGTCGTCTTCTTTTCCATTCGTAATATTCAAAACCATCTCTGATTAGATGATGATGATGTAGAGAGTACAACACACCAACACGCGCGCGAAAACACAACTACAAAAGTAGTAGAGAGAAGAAAAAAACGCCTTTACCAGCAGCGCGTAATACTAAAGAAACGCCCTTCTTATGCGCTCCTTTTCCTCTTCTTTCGTATATACAATTATTAAAGCTTCGCGTGTGTTTATGTGGCCTAGAGAGTAAAAGAAGTCAGAAGTAAGAGACATTCGCATTTCACTATAACCCTAAATACTTAAACCCTAAATGACAGGGTCCAGGGTTTCGAATTAGGGGAGTTCCGGCGGGTTAGTGGTTCGCTTTAACCACCAGACCGCACTTGCATTCGCGCGCGATTAAGAGAGAGAGAAAGAAAGAAAGACCACCGTGTTATTGTCGAAGGAAAGCTTTTAAGAGAGAGAGTTTAACGGAAGAGAGAATTGAGAGACTCTTTTCTTCTCTCGCTTTATTATTACGACGACGACTGCGTAAAACACTGATACACGAGTACTACGATGGTAAAGACACGGCGAAAGAGAAGGCAGACGAGGGAAAAACACCAACAACAACCACGCGAAGAGGAAGAACGGAGGACGATAAAGAAGACAAAGAAGACAAAAAAGAGGAGCAAAAACGATTCAGAAAACGAAGCTTTAAAAGCAGCAGAGGTAAGGATATATATCATCATCCTCGTTCGTCGTCAAAAACAACTTTTCTGCGCTTTGTGAATTTGAATTTCGTTTCGAGTCTTCTCGGAAAACGAGAGACATTTTCGAGAGAGAGACTTAACCATCCTCCTTTTCTCGATTTACAGCATGTCTCGTAATACTAATGAAAAACAACACATTTATCATCATCATTACAATAAACATCATCAGGGAGTACAAAAAGCGCGAACGCAAATTTGCGTGCAGTTAAGCGCATTACGACGTTCGCAAGCGTATTTGGACACGTATACGCTCGACGGATGGCGCTCGTCGAATCAGGAGAAGTTGAAACCAATCGCGGAGTTAGCGAAGAAACGGAAAGATATTTTCTTCCGGAAGTTGAAAGTCAGACAAATGTTTGAAAAGTTAAACTACGACGAGAAGAAACTGGAGAAGTACAAGTGCAAAGAAGATTCGGATGGGGAGATTGAATGCGAGGACGTGGTGTGTTGCGAGTGCGGATCGGGCGAGTGCAACGAGGAAGATAACGACGTCGTGTTTTGCGACGGGTACTGCGATTTGGCGTATCACATGAAATGCGTGAAACCGCCGTTGAAACCGGAAGATATACCGAAAGGCGACGAAGGATGGTTGTGTCCTCTGTGCGATTGTCGCGTGGACGTGATTTACTATCTGAATTTGGATTACGATCAAAGGTTAGACATTGAAACGTGCACGCACTTGGACGTGTTTAAAAAAGAACAGGACATGTTCGACAAAGGCATAATACCCGGGACCGCACGGTTTTATTTACACGGTGAGAACGAAGAAGACGTGTGGCCGAGCGACGAATCCGAGGACGAAGATTTCAAAGAGAAGAATGAAAAAGACGACGGTAAAGACGACAGCGACGAATCGCTCTCCGGGTCAGCGGTAGTTCCGCAATCATCCGAGAGCGACGACGAGAGCGAAACGTCGAGCGAAAATAGCAGTAGCAGTAGCAGCAGCGATTCGGCAATCATCATAGAAGGACCTCGGAGAAGAGCGAAAGTGGATTACGTGAAATTAAACGGCGACTTGTTCGGCGACGCCGTTTTAGACGGCGACGAGGAGGAGAAGAAAGACGCAAAAGTCAAACCGATGGCGGACAGGCGCGCGCAATTAGCCGCGTTAGTCGCACTGAATAAGAAGAAGAAAAACGAAAGCAGCGGCGGCGAGAATAAGAAGGGAAAAGCAGCGAGGAACAAAAACAGCATTAGCAGCAGCAGCAGAAACAACAACAACAACAACAACAAAAATGGCAAAACGAGTAGTACAAAGCGCTTAAGCGACGACTCTCCCGCTTCTCCCGCGAAGACGAAAGGAACGCAGAGAAACGGAGGAAATAATCGACGACGTAAACGACGAGGACGAGAAACAACAACAACAACAACAACAACAACAACAACAAAAACGAAAACGTCTTCTGCGCTGTTGTCCTCGAAATCGACGAAAGCACACGAGAAGAAGAAGATGAAGATGATGAACAAGTAGTTTAGATGAAATACAAAAATTTAATTGAATTGATTTTTCGCGTCACAACACGAATACATGCACACAACACCAACGGGTTTAGAGGAGGAGGCAGAGGAGAAAGAACAACAAGAAGAACAAAAACGTTTAGTAGAGGAGGATATTTTGATAATAATGAGGTCGAGGTTGCTTTCGAATGCTTTCAAGTGCCTGTCGCCCGGACAGACTCGTCACATGTCGTCTGCTTCTTCGATTGGAAATTCCATCCAAAGCGCGATAGATATCGCGAAGGAAAGCGAAGCAGAAGCTTTAAAAAATGCACCAAAAATGACCTATTACTCCGCGTGGTTCTGCCCATTCGCACACAGAGCGACATTGGCTTTAGAACGACACCGTGGTTTCCTCTCCTACACGTGGGTCGAATCCTTAGGGTGGGAGAAACGAAGCAAAACGAACGAAGAGATTAGAACGAAACACGAGAATTGGTACCACTATAAATCGCCGGATTTGTTAAAAGCGAACCCGCTCGGGATGGTACCGACGATTAAAGATGAGTTTAACAACGTGATCACAGAATCGATCGTGTGCATACAATACATAGACGAGATTGTGAACGGAGGTAAGGAACCGATATTAGCGTCTTCGGCAGCCGAACGCGCGAAGGAACGGGTGATGGCGGATTTCGTCGCCAAGACTATTTGTAGCAAATACTATTCCGTGTTGGTGAGACAAGAGGAAACGGAGCAGTTAGAAGCGTTCGGAGAGATTGAGAAGGCGATTGAGAAGTTTGCGACGCATTTAGTAGATGATGATGTGATGATAGATGGCGAAAAACGCGAAAAAGGACGGTTTTTTAACGGTCGCCAAACGCCCGGTTTAGTCGATTTAACGCTCTTCCCGTGGGCGTGGCGACTGCCGGTGTTTGAAACCCACCGAGACGAAAGGTTCAAAATCGACCCGTCTAAATCTGTCGGTTTGCGTAAATACACACGATGGTTGCGCGATATGGTTAGTCGAGACGACGTCTCGCGCACTTTACCAAACTGGCAGGAATATTTACAACACATAACGAGATACGCCGACGGTTCCGCTCGATCCAAAGTCGCCAACGCCGTTCGAGACGGAAGAAACGCGCACGAATACGACGACGAGAAGGACGACGTCAAAGAATAATAATAATAATAGAATGAATGATGTGTGATAACGATAGCGATTTGAATAATGTCCTTCAGTAGCTCCAAGCACTTTTTTGTATCTGAAAAGTCTTTTCAATCAAAACCCCGAAAAAAGGTCAATTCTATCCAAAATTCTTCAATATTCCACTTGCAATAATTGAATAAAATGTTTGCGGCGGCGAGTTTTGTATCGTCATCATCCTTCGCTTCGTCGTCGTCGTCGTCTTTGAGAACGAGGACGAGTAATAATAATAACAACAATAATAATAATAGCGGGAGAAGAGGTGAGTTGCACGTATTATGCGCGGCGAGCAAGTCTCGAGCGAAAAAACGGGCGGCGAAATTGAGCGGCGACGACGGCGACGAAAATGCCGCTCAATTAGGAAAAAAAGAAACATCGATGTCCAAGCAACAAAAGGATAAGCTGAGAAAGCAACGGTCGGAAAAGTTACGCGCGATCGTTTCCAGCGAAGGCAGAAGGTACGAGAAGATTCAGAAAGATTTCTCGCTGACGAGAGACACGGCGAGAGAATACGTGCTCTCGGTGAGACAGAAAGGAGGAGGAGGAGGCGAAGGCGTTGAAGGAGAGAGTGTACTGCTACCGCTGTTAACGGATTGGCTCCCAGTCGCGGAGATCTTAGTCGCCGACCGCGTTTCGTTGGAAGCGACCATGGCGTTTAAGAAACTCGGGATGAATATGCCGGAAACGGACGACAACCCGAACGAGCCGAAGAAAATCGACGGCGTCCCGGCGGTGACGGCGATGTTGCCGGGGAGGAAAACGGAGATTTGCGCGATGGCGTTTAACATCGCCGGAGCGCCGTTGAGAGATATCGAACACGTAGAGTTGGAGTATGGGATTGAAGATTGGGGGTCGTTTGAGAATTGCGTGGACGGGTTAGCCGCGAGAAGCGGCGACGACGGCGCGTTGGATCGAGCGTACGCAAAGATTGGCGCCACAGCGAACGAAGAGCCGAGAGAGATCAAAGCGAAATACCGCAAATTAATCGCCACCGCGCATCCAGACAGAAATCCAGACGCCGACGTCGCGGAATTCAACGCGATTAAAGACGCGTACGAGTTAATCGTAGGCAAAGATTGCGGCGGCGCCTCCTTTGAAGGTCTGGGCACCAACCGGGACTTTATCGTTTTAGATGGCACGCCGGCGCACTTCGGCGACGCGAACAATAAAAATAAGATGGAGTTCAACGAAAAAACCATCTTGTTCGCCATGAGATCGTTAGTCGGTTACGACCGAGTCGGTCAACACTTCAACGCCAGAAATTTACGACTGGCTAAAGCCAAAGGCATGTGATAGTTTTTACACATCTTCATCATGCAGTATTATTGTTTATATTATTATTATTATCATTATTATTATTAAATTAAATCCGTTCGTAACGACGAATATGTGTCTTCTATTCCGCGGTGGTGGCTGCCGGAATCACGGCAAAACTTTTGATCGCGTCTTCTTTTTTGAGTTTCATGAGCGTCCCTCCTTTCGCGTATCTTCCCATCTCGGGTATGCTCGCGCATTGAAATCTGTTCGCGACGCCGAGCTGCGAGCCAACGATGATAGCTTCTTCTATTGAATCGTCGTCCGTTTTCCCAATCAACGCAAAAGCAGCTAAAGAATCCCCGCTGTTAAACTTGATGCCTCGTATCCCCGCGCCACCTCTGATTTGCGTCTTAAAATCGGAAACTTTCACTCGTTTGCCGCGACCTTTTTCAGACACGAATACTACCCACGGTCCTTCGCGATCGATTTCTGATTTTTGAATGATCGCCATACCGGCGACTTTCGCCGCGCCCCCTTCAAAATGTTCCACAAACGCCACCAAAGGTTCATCATCGTCGTTACCAAAATCTAGAATGTCATTCTCTTCTTCTTGTTCTTCTTCTTCGTTATCATCGCCTTCGTCATCTTCGTCGTCTTCGGCTTGGATTATGAAATCGTCGTCGTTTTCGTCGTCGTCCTCCTCCTCTACCCCTTTAGCTTTCGAGGCCCCTTTCGACGACGACTTGATCTCCTTCAAAGAGATCGCGCGGACACCTCTGGACATTCTGCCTAACTTTCGCACCGAGTCAACGTCAAAACGAATCAGCGTACCGTCTGTGGCGCCAACTAAAACGGAATCACCATTTTTGGCGACTAAAACTTGTTTCAACTTGTCGCCTTCGTCCAAAGCAATCGCTCTCTTCCCATTTCTTTTGATGCTAGAAAATTCCTTCGCGGAGACTTTCTTGATCACGCCGTTAAGCGTAATCATGACCAGGAAGGTTTCGTCTTCGTCTTCTCCTTCTTGCGGCTCATTCGGCGTTTTCTTCTTCATCAAAGCGGAAGGTTCTAAGCTTAAAATGGCAGTTATCGATTCTCCCTTATCGATGTCGACAAATCTAGTAAACGGCGTTCCTTGCGCAGTAGTAGACGCCTCGGGAATGTCAAAAGCTCTCACCGTCAAAACGTTCCCTTTATCGGTGAAGAAAAAGACACGATCTAAATCTTTCGCGTGCATTACTTTCGCGATGGAATCCGACCCCTTCAATTTTGACATTGATTTCCCTCGCGTCCCTCTTCGTTGAGCTTTGAACGTTTCCGGTCTCGTTCTCTTAATGTACCCTCGCGAGGACATTATGATCAACGAGTCGTTGTTTGGTATTTCGTGCTCAACTTCAATCGATGAACTCGTATCAGTTTCAATTGTTGTTCTTCGCGGGATGCCGTGTTTCTTTTTCACCTCCAACGCTTCCTCGCAAACGACGTCAATCACCGCCGACGTGTTGTCGAGTAGGTTTTGATTCCCTTTGATAGAACTCAAAAGCTGATCGCGCTCCTCGACGAGCTTTCCTGATTCTAAACTCGTCAAACGCCTCAAAGGCATTTGTAAAACCGCTTCCGATTGAACCGTAGTCAGTCCCTTCATTTCTCGTAAATTTTCCATCGCTTCTTTCCCGTCCTTTGATTTTCGGATCATCTTGATCACCGCGTCGGTATCTTCGAGAACCGTCAGAAGCGCTTCGACGATGTGCATTCTCGCTCGATCCTTCTCCAACGAATACATCGCGCGTTTACGTATGACATCGATGCGAAAATCTAAAAACTCTTGCATCACTTCCATCAACCCCAAAACTTTTGGCGTCAAACCGACGAGCGCCGTGACGTTCACGTTCACTTTCACCTGCAATTTTGTCCTTTTATACAACGAATTCAGCACGGCTTCTGCGTCACCACTTCTCTTCATCTCGACGACGACGCGGACACCGTCTCGGTCCGATTCATCGCGCACGTCCGCGACGCCTTCAATCTGCCGATTATTTACCAAATCCGCGATTTGTTGCACCAAAGTCGCTTTGTTTTGCATATACGGAATCGACGAGATGACGATATCTCTGTCCAAACTTTTCTCCGCCGCTGCTTTATCGTCTTTCTTTGCCGTTTTCCCACTTCTTTTCCGGCTGGAAACTTTTGTCCTTGGTACAATTTCTGCCACGCCTCTCAAAGTCACCCCGCCTCTTCCGTCGCGGTACAAATTTCTCAGCGCGTTCCTATTACTAGTACTTCTACCACTATCGTTTTTGTCGTTATTATTATTATCATTAGCGTCCTTATTATCGGCAAATATAACCCCACCGGTGGGAAAATCCGGCCCTGGCATGACTCTCAACAACTCTTCCAATTTCACTTGCTCTCCTTTTTGCGCCGCTCTGGCGAAGACCACCAACGCGTCCGCCACTTCCATCAAGTTATGCGGCGGTATGCTCGTCGCCATCCCGACCGCAATCCCCGTGCTCCCATTAATCAACACGTTCGGTAGCTTTGCCGGCAACACCATCGGCTCTTGTTGCGACCCATCGAACGTATCCGCAAACTCCACGCAATCCATCTCCACGTCTTTCAACAGCATATCTTGCGACAACTGTCTGAGTTTACACTCCGTGTACCTCATCGCCGCCGGAGGATCGTTGTCCATGCTCCCAAAATTCCCGTGTCCATTCACCAACGGCGCGGACATGGAAAAATCTTGCGCCATTCTCACCAACGCGTCGTACACCGACTGATCTCCGTGCGGGTGAAACTTCCCCAAAACTTCCCCGACGACTCGCGCGCACTTTTTAAACGGTTTGTTGTGATCTAAATTCAACTCGTGCATGGCGTACAAAATGCGTCGATGGACTGGTTTTAATCCATCTCTCACGTCCGGTAACGCTCTTCCGACGATCACGGACATCGCGTACGCCAAATACGACTGTCTCGCTTCCACGTGCAGTTCCAAGTCGACGATGTTCGAGTCTGATGAGAATTCTTCTTCTTCTTCTTTTACGAAAGATGATTTGTTTCCTCCTCCTCCTCCGCCATCGTCAGAGGATGATGAAGACGCAGCAAACGTTCTCACTTTTCGACGACGATAAAGAGGAGGAACGCGACGATGATGCTGTTCTTCTTCTCGTTGTCTTCTTGAAAAAGAAAGCGAAGAAAGAGAAAGAGAAGAAGACGGACCACCAAAGCGAATGATTTTTTCAAACGGTTTTGGTGTCGCCGTCGAAATCATCGTTTTTGATGAAAGAATTTGAAGAACAACAGATGACCTTCTTCGCATCATCATCGCACCAAATCCTCTTCCTCTTCTTCTAGAGATAAATAATGACGACGACGATGATGGTGATGATAGTAGCGTTGTTGCTCGTATTCCTTCTCTTCTCGGTTGTTGTTGTTGCAACATATAATACTAATGCATAAATTTTTGTGTCGCTCTAAAACTGACGTTTGTTTGTTGTGTAATTTCTTCTTCAGAGGAGGAAAAAAATTCGAAAAATCAGAGAAAAATTTCGAAACGACACTCGAGAAAAAAGAAGGAAAATTTCGATTTTTCATTTTTTTTTCTTTGGTTTTCACACAGACAGAAGTGGCCTGATGAGTGTTTCGTTTTGCGTTATTTCTAATGTCTCGACATCGAGGCAAAGTAGTGGTCTCGACTTTGACGAGGGAAGAAGAAACCGCAACAAATAATACCACCGTCCAACTCGTTTTCGACGACGAGGAGCCAGGAGAGGGAAATCGTAAAAGTCGAAACTTTCATCGTCGTCATCGAAATAATCAGACTTTGACGAAAACGAATTCGGCTTTGTCGATGATGATGATGAAAATGATGAAAACGAAAATGATGAAGATGATGCAAAAGAAAACGCGAGGGTACCTGGCCGTGTTTTTAGTCTCCGCGATATGGGTGTGCGCGTCGTTTATAGTGAAAGATTTAGAAAAAGTTGGGGATCCGTTGACTTTGACGGCGTTGTTTAACGCGTTGTTTTTAGTCTATTGGCCGGTGGAGATGAAAGGTTACTTTTATCTAGAGAAGAAGAAGAAAAAAAGGTATCACTACGCGATGTTCCGGAAATGGAAGGAAAGTAATAGTACGAGATATATATCATCGTTTTTAAGCGAAAACGAAGCGTTGAGGTGCTACGTCATCGTCCCTCCGTTGTTCTTTCTCGCGCAGTTTTATTTCAACAAAAGTTTACAGTTTGTGTCGGTGACGGTGAACACGGCGTTGTCCTCGGTCGCGCCGGCGTTGACGTACGTGTTTGGGATTTACAGAGGGCTGGAGAAACCGGTGAGAGATTCGAACGGGTTTTTAAAAGCACTCGGACTCGTCGCAATAGGAGTGGTTTTGACGGCAGTCGCGGACGATGAGACCGCTTTCGGTGGTGCTTCGGGTATGACTGCAGGCAGCGACGAGGATTCGCCGAGAACCCGGAACGAAAATAATAGTTATAACAGTTATTCTTCTTTTGTGAACATGGACACCGCATGGGGCGTGTTGCTCATTTTAGCGAGCGCGGTGTGTTACGCCGGTTACGCCACGGAGGTGGAAATCGCGTTGAACGCGGTGAAAGTGAGCGACGGTCATCGCGACGAGAATAGGAGTAGGAGTAGCAATCAAAATTTTTCTAGGAATAATAGAGTAGGCGGCGTGTTGTTAGAGGAACGCGAGGAACGCGAGGAAGAGGAGGAGGAAGATGAAGACGAAGGCGAAGAAGACGAGGAGAGAGAGAGAGAGGCAGCAGAGGTAAATGAAGGAGCAGCAGAAGAAATTACGGGACGACGGCAGATGAAAACGGAGGCGAAGAAAGAGCTCCTCGCCGCCATCAAGGATTCGAAATCGCGACAGATTCTTGCGAGCGTCGGCACGTTCGCGTTCGTCATCGTTTTATGTACGATGCGAAAATCGATATTGTCCATGAACAAAAGTGGCGGGATGATTGTTTTGAAAGGTCTGATCGATAACGCGTTGGCGGAATACTTGTGGTGCGTCGGGGTTGCCGAGCTCGGAGCCTCGGTCGCTTCCATCGGTTTGCTGTTACAAATCCCTCTTTCGGCGGTTGCCGAGCTTTTGTTTGTGAGAGCGGACGAGGAGGTGTGGACGCGAACGACTGGAGGTATTTTTGCAATGTTTTGCGGGTGCGCGTTGATTGTCTATGGGTTCATAGGCGCGATGAAATTCGCCGGAAGTTCCGAGGAGGATGAAGAGGATGAGGAAGACGATGATGAAGATGATGAAGATGATGACGAAGACGACGCCGACGATAATGCTACCATCGCTCGCGCTCCGTTGTTATGATGCATTTTCATTTTGCATGCTATTATTGTACACTACCTACTAAAACTAAAACAGCTTCTCAACTCTTTGCGCGCAAAGTTGTCATATAATACTCATTCTCGTAATACTCATTCTCGTAATACTCATTCGCAGCAATGTTTATCAGCCGCCTGGGATACGCGCTCGCGCTTCTCGGACTGACCGCATGGTAACTCGAATTCGAGTTAATGAACATCACGAATTGGTTCTTCTCGTACGGAACTTCTGCGACTAACTTGAAATCCCCTGAGTTCTTAAATTGTACATCCCAGCCTATTTTCTTTCTGTGTTTCAATCTTTCCGCTTCGCTATACTCTTCGCACGCACCGGCGCCAAGTAAACACTCGAACACCTCCAAATTACCCCCTTTCGCCGGATCGTTTTTGTCGCGAAAATACAGCAATCCCGCGTATAACTCGTGCGCATTATCCACGTGTAATCCACGAACGCGACTCTGGCCTTTTATCACCGGCGTGTTTACTCCTATCTGGGCGTCCAAAGTGACGGGAGCTGGATTTTTCTTTCTGCTCATCAACCGAACTTCCGTCTCCATCTCTCGCAGCTTAAGTCCGTATTTCTCCTCCAATCCGCCGTGATACTTTGTAAAGACCTCCTCGCCGAATAAATCGATGACTTCTTCGTAAAATTCTCGACTGGAGTGATACCTGATGAACTCCTCCCACGCTTTTGATACTATTTGTTTATTACTATCTATCCCGTTCTTCTTCGAAAACACCATCGACGCTCGCAAATCGACTCTCCTGTTCGCGGCAATCGAAGTCCTCCCAGGTTTGGCAATCTGCACTATATCTTCGTAATTCGGGTAAAACTTTTCGAGCTCTTCGTAAACGTCATCAGGTAAGCAGTTTTCGATGACGACGTGAGGATACGGATGCAATCTCACGTCCGATTTTCGAGCGTTTCGTAACACCGAGAAGGAGGAGGAGGAGGTGCTTTTTCTTCTCGATTTTTGCGAATACGAATTCCTTTCCGATGACTCTGCCGCCCAGCCTTGAACGACACCACCAAAGCGTGCATCATCATCATCAACAGCGGCATCAAAATCGTAATCATCGATGTATCCCCCTCCTTTCCTCGTTCTCGTTCTCGTTCTCGTTCGTGCGATTGTCCCATCAAAATCATTTCCTCTCGTCGCTCCAAGCATCAAAAGCGCAAAAAGCGCGACGAGCACTTGGAAGAAGACAGAAAAATGATGCATTCCTCTCCTCTGCAATCTCTTTCTTCTCTCTCTCTCTCTTTGCGTTACACACGCGCAAAGTGTATTCTTTTAAGTGTGATGATGAATCCGTTTTTAATTAAGTAACAATTAAGTGAGGATGATAAAAATAAAAATATAACAACAAAAGCGCTTTTGCTAATAATAATAGTGTATAAACGGCTGGCGCTCTCTTCTTCTCTCCTCGTAAAGTGTTGTAACAGGAGTAAACATTGGTCTTCTTTGTCTTCTTTTCTCTCTCTCTCTCTTTATCATCGCGCGATGATAGTAAAGAGACGCGCGGCGAGTATTTTACTTCTTCGGGACTTCCACGGCGGAAGGCGCTTTGAAAGCGGGTAAAGTTTCCGCGACGTCCGGAACGTATCTGTTAAAGTACGAATCGTTTACTTCGACCATTCGCCTGCCATCGGCTTCGGCCAACTCTCTCAACCTTTCCTCTTCCTGCGCTTTCTTCTTTTGTTCTTTCAACTCGCGCTCGCGTTTTTGCGCCAACTCTTTTTGCTTCTTTTTTTGCTCCTGTTCGAGTTTCTTCTTCGCCTCTTCTTGGGTTTTCTTTCTCGCGGCTTGCTCTTCCGGCGTGCCTTGGAAGAACGAGTCTACGTCTTCTTTGATTTCGGAGAAGGATTTTAATCTCGGTAACAGTTGCGTCAAATCGGACGCGGAGGAGGCGGCGGCGGCGGCGTCGTTGGAGGTTTTCTTCTTCGAGACGGAGGCGGAGGAGGAAGCTTTCTCGTAAGAAGTAGAGTCTTTCTTGGTGTCGGTTTTGTTATTCTTGTTATTCTTATCGTTCTTGTTTGTTCCACTGATGGTGCTTTCGTCGTTATTGCTGCCAAAGATGGCCAACGCGGGCGTGCTTCTTCCCGACGCCGCTTTTGAGCTCGCCTTGGAGCCTCTTTTGCTGCCGTTTTTGGAGGCAGATTTCGAGCTCGGCGCCTCTGGCTTCGAGAACGGCAACAACGAACTCCTCGGCGATTCTGGTTCGTTGGCAATTTGCTCCGGATCGGCCAAACCGAGCATAACTTGCAAGCGTTCGAAAAACGTCAACTGTCTCGGCGCTCTCGGTTCTCTTCGTAAGACCGTTCGAACGAATTGTCTCTGCGCCATCTGCGCCGGTTTCGCAATCACGGCGTTGCCGACTCGACCAACCACTTTGCTCGCGCGGAAAAACAATCGTTGCGGTAACGTGAACGGATTGAACGTTTCGATCAAGTCGAGTTCAAACCCAAACTTTTGCGATTTGACGATGCACTTCGCTTTCGCCAATTTCGATTGTTTGAACTGTTTGAACGCGTATCTCGGTAAATCAAACGCCAGGTATCTCGGCGTCAAGAAGAGATTGTACTTGAACCCTTGGCCTCGACCTCCAAACAACGTTTCGTTCTGCGCCGAATACACGTCAAAAACGAAAAAGTTCCCAACTCTTGGCATGTTCAATTTCGGCAATTGCACGGCGTCGATGCCGAATTTGAACCTGTCGCTGAAAATACGCACCACCGGTCCTCCCGGTAAGAAACTCATTTCTCTCAAATCTTCCGGCATAACCGACGCCGCAAACACCAACACCGAAAACGCGTTCACCAACCCTTTGTCGTCGCAATGGTTCTCGATGAATTTCTTGTACGAGATGACGTGTTTCCCAGTTTTTAACAGTGTTTTTGTCGTGCTCGTTTTCTTCGTTTTGTTTTTCTCTTTCTCTGGAACAAACACACTTATGACTTCCGAGGCGGTCAGTTTTTTCATCCATCGCAATCTCACGACAGACGCGACCACCGGGGTGGCGACACCGAGCAACGCGTTCCGTCTCGACTCGCTCGTACCAATTAGAAACTCTCGCATGAACAGAATCATCGGCATGGTGAAGAGCGACTGTGTTATCAAGGATTCTTCTGTTCCTTCTTCTTCGGATGATCCTCTGGACAAACATTTCCTCCCGGAGACCACGGAGACGACGAAACACGTCGCGCGAGGGATGTTTATTTTCTTCGTGACATTTAAATACGTCATCGGGGAGAAGAGTTGCCCCCACGAAATCTGCACCATTTTTATATATTTAGTCTCCTCCTCCAGTGCTCTTCTTTGTCTTCTCAAAAGAACGTGCAGGTAACAGATATACTTTATACCAATGGAGAGAGAGAAAAAGATTATTCACATTGGTGTTCAGAAACCCAGACCACAAAAATTCGTTTAGGGTTTCAATAACACCCTAACCAAAAAAAGCAGAAAGCAAAGAGAGAAAAAGTGGCAGAAGAAGAGCAGAAGAAGAAGAAGAAGAACCAAAAAATGGCGAACACACGATTCGTTCCGTGGCACTCGTGGGAGGAGTGGGGGTTCGTCTGCGACGCTTTTGTTTTATCATCAAAATCGGGGTCATCGTTTATTACGTCGTCGTCGAGGTCTCGCTTTTTGAGTACGAGAAGAGAGAAGAATATGTGCGAAGATGAGAAGAAGAATGTTCAAAGAACAACACCGTTGCCATTACCATTACCAACAACTGTTGAAGATGGTAAAGAAGAAGAAGAATTTGAAGAAAAGAGTAAACGAAGAGCGTTAGAAATAGTGCAAATGTGGAGAGTGAGAGGCAGAGTACCGTTGGCGATCGACGCGCACGCGCAGATTGTGGAGTTGCAACTAATGGACGAAGAGGTGATGCGAGAGAGGAAGAGAAGGAGGAATGAATCTACCTTGCGCCTTTCGTACGCGATGACGTTAACTCGACTCGTGAACGGTATTTGCGATCCTTCGCAAAAAGGCAAATTTGCGGTGAGCGTCCAAACGCTCGCGACGCAACTGAACGTCCCGAGAACGCTGGTAGATATTCGACACGATTCAACGCATAATCAGTTACCCTCGATACAGCGGTTAAGGAAAGCGAGCGAAGACGCGATTGGGTGGTTAGACGCGAATTATTGGGAACGGCAGAAACGGAAATTAGAACACGTTACAGAGGAGATGCGATTGGTAATTCGAGCGATGGTCGAGTGCGAAAGAGGACAAAATGTGAAAAAAAGCAAAGACGAGTCGAACAGTTCCGACGACGACGAGAGCATGTACGACAGCGAAGAGGAAATGCACGCGAAAACAGAGAAAGCGAATAAAATGAAACGGGAGAAGGAGACGAGGAAGAAAACGAAAAACAGCGCGGTTGGGCGTTTGAAACGGTTGGTGCCAAGATCGAAACCAGACCGCATGTTAGTGCACGCTTTTGTTCGAGAATTATTAGACGCGAAGGAGGAGGAAATGCTTTTGATCGTTGAGAACTCTTCTTACGACAAAACAGACCCCGACGAAGACCTCGGAGAGAAGCACAACACGGACGCGATCGTTCGGGCGTTTTCTAACGTCATCGACCAAATCGATTCGAGAGTCGTCGACGGATTTAGCTGCGCCATCCTAGAGTTTGGCACCGAAGAACTTCTTCACGACTTGGCGAACGACACGCAACAGATTATAAATCCTATATTCGAGTTCGCGTGGAAACACGCGGTTTCTCGCGACGTCGCGAAAGCAACATTTATCGCCGAATGGTATCAGAGACGCGGTAATGATAGCGTTAGAGGTGCGAATACGAGCGAATACGTTCAGAATAAGTTTCAGACGTTGTTATCTTCGGACGGGGTCGGGGGCGCAATCGCCGCGGATGGAGGAGGAAGTAAGAATAAAAAGAAAAATGCAAAAACGCAAAACAACAACAAGAAGCGACAAAAAGAAGAAGAAGATACTATCGCGTGGAGAAAAGCAAAGCAAGGAGAATGGATTCCAGGAGCACCCATAGGCGCACCGATACGTGCTCTATTTCCCCCTCGCGAACTCGGCGACGAGAGCGACGACGAGAAGATTGTCCTAGAATCGGACGCGTTTACGCCGAGGAAGAAACAAAAAATGGAGCAAGGGCGCGACACAAACTTTCTTACCAGAAGAAACGAAGAATTAGCTTTAGATTTAGAATACAACGATATAAACGAGGCAGAGGATACCGAGGACGATACCGAGAACGAGGACGAACAGCCAAACTCTGTTCTTCTGCGTGAAGACGAAGACGAATTTGACGACGACGACAAAGATGAAGAAGAAGAACAAGAAGAAGAAATAGGAGAAGAAGAAGAAGAAGAAGCCACAGCTAAGGTCACCGTAAACGGCAGTCGCGTCCGATTAAACAGTCGAGAAGTCAACGGCGTCAAAGAGAGCGTCGCTTGTTTGTTATGAGTATTTTTAGGTAATTTTTTAGTAATAATAAGAATCAAAAAAGCACTGAACAAAGCGACAGAAGAAGAAGCGCAGAACATAAAAAGAAGAAGACAAATCGTTTGAACAGGAGAAGCACTTTACCTACTGCGCGAAGACACAACATAAAGAATAATGAGAAACTTACTTCCTTCGTCTCATTCTCTCGCGCGAACGACATTTTTCTCCTCCTCTTCTACCGTCCGAGAAGACGAATTCGACGGCGGATTCGTCGGCGGCGAAGATGAAGAATTACGGAGGAGGAAAAGTCAACATAAGAATAATAAGAATACGATCTCCTGCGCGCCGTCGATGGACGAAGAGCAAAAGCACGCGTTCGTCTGTTTGGAAAGCGGACACATGGTTTGCGCTCGGTGTTTTGTTGATGGGAAAGAAGAAGAAGAACAAAATGCGACAAAAAGGAGGATGATTCTGTTGAAAGATACCGAGGAGGAGGAAGACAAAGAAGAAGAAGAAAAAAGCAAATCCAAGAAGAGAAGAAACGCGGTTTCCGTGGAGCGACTTCCGGAGTTGCGAGCGACGTTCGTCGCGTTAGAAAGAGGCGAGTTGTTGCTCGTGAACGATAGCAGTTTTTCTTCCTCCTCGTCGTCGTCGTCTTTGGACGTGGAGCGCGTGGCGGATGTTCCGAGCGGGTGCGTCTCGGCCAAGTTCTCGCCGGATGGGCAAATGTGCGCGGTGTTGACGAAAAGTGGGAAGATTCTCATCATGAACGCGGACTTTTATTTGCTAAACGAAAGAGAGAGCTGTTTAGAAGACGTAGACGAGGAGGAGGAGGAGGAAGAGGAGACGATCAAATCTGGTAAAATTACCTGGCGAAATGACGGCGAGAGTTTTTGCGTGTATTGCACGACATTGAAAGATGGGAAGAATCACTTGCGAACGTATTCAAGAGATAAGTTGGAGATATTAGGCAGAGGAGATGTTGATCACGAAGACGACGAGACTGGACCGGGTAGAATGGGCGAGAACGCCGCCATTGCGTGGCAACCGCGAGGCGCGTTGATTGCGGTTTCAGGCGTGGCGAGTAGTAGTAGAAATAGCACTAATAATAACGCCGAAAAGGAAGAAGAGGAAGTCCCGTGCGTCGTATTTTACGAGAAAAACGGCTTGCGACGATCCTTCTTACTCATGCGCGGGTTTCAAGGTTCGAAGATTACGCATTTAAGTTGGTCCGTAGATTCGTTGACGTTGGCAATTTCAACGTACGACAAAGAGAAGCTCAGAAGCGCGGCGTCGATATGGACTCGCGGAAACGCCAATTGGACCTGTAAACGATGCATTGAAGATAGCTATAGCAGTAACAACGTAGATGATGGAAAGATATATGCATCGTTGTCGAAGTATGCGGAATTTGATGCTATTCATCCAAACACGCTCCGAATCGTTTCGACAAACGGAGAGGACGAAGTCGAAGTAAAGACGCAAACTTTCGTTTGGGAAGATTGCACGAGTTCTGATTTAGGCACCGCGGCAGTTATCGATGGTGAGATTCTCAAATTGACGCCGTTCTCGCGCTGCGTCGTTCCGCCGCCAATGTGCGACCATTCTCTACGGTTCCCGGCGAAAATATCAGAGGTTGCGTGGAGACCGAACGCTTTTCGTCGATCGCTCGAAAACGATGAAGAAGACGAAGTCTGTTTCGTCTCTTTACACGATGGACGATACAAAGTAGTTCGCGTCAACGAAAACGCGGAAGCTGAAGAATTGTTTGATGAACGAAATGACAAGAAATCAGTAGTCGAAGAGACGATGACGATGCCATTTAACCTGGAGAAAAGAGACGAGTTCCGCTCGTATTGTTGGATTGGCGCGAACACGCTCGCGTGCGTGAGTAGTACAAACGAATCCATCATTCACAAAATCGAACTGGATGATAAGTATAGTAAAATCGTAAAAGTGTCCGTGATCGAGTTGGAGAATACACGACGTGGAAGAGTTGTGACGAAACTCGCGCATTGCTGTAATGGTAATGATGATGATAAAGATGGAGTTCTCGTGGCGTTTGTCGCCGGTGAAAAGACGCCTCTAATTTTCTCAACGTCTGATGCAAAGCAATTAAACATCGCAGCATCGACACCATCTGACGAGAACGTCATCACGCACGAGTTGCAAAAAGCAAAAGCCCTCGCGAACGGTCAAGTCGTCGCGTTGTACTCAAACGGGGATTTGTTTCTCTATCGTATTCTCGGCGGCGATGACAGTAAACGTCTTCTTCTGATGAAAAACGTCGATTCCTTCGAAGCGTTTTACGAGGACGAAAATAACACGTGGGTAAAAAGTTGCGACGCGGAAGGAAGGAAACAGTATTACAAAACCGTTTCTACGCCAAACGCAATCGCGTGCGTCTCGCGAGACTCAAAACTTCGTGTCGTGCGTCTGTCTTTATCGAATAGCAAATCGAGCGCCGCGGCGGTGGATCAACTTTCGAAGTCACTGGAATCGCAAGCGTTTTTCAATAACATCATCGACCCAGTCGCGGCGAGACGTAACTGGAAAGACGTCTCCGGCGACGGTAAGACACGACTTGGTGAGTTGGCGTTTGATTCTTTACACGGCAAAATGCGCGCCGCGATGCGCCCGGACGACGCCGATTTTGCAACTCCATCGTCTTCGGTCGCGGGAAACGCGGGGGCGAATTTCGCGGATATGGCCAAACGCTCTGTCGAGCGCGGTTCGCGAATCGCTGCTATACCGCCTGGATCGTGTACTGTCGTTTTGCAACAGCCTAGAGGAAACTTGGAAATCATATCGCCGAAAGCGCTCGTGTTGCCATCCATCGCCAAGAGCTTGAAAATGCGACATTTCAAAACCGCGTTCCGTTTGTGCTCGAAAGAGCGCGTCGATTTGAACGTTTTAATCGATTATGATTTCCCATCATCCATAGAACCAAACGCGGACGATTTAGTTCGAGGATTAGAAACGCCAGAACACGTGATGGAGCTGTTGGAAGCCTTGCGGGTTGGCGACGCATTCGCGGAGGATGGCGGGTACATGCGCAAGCTCTGCGCGAGCGCGTACGCAGAGTGTCCGGATCGAAAACAAATGTTGGAAGATCTTGGGGTGCAGAAAATCCGAAGAACGTGCGAAGCGATACGAACATCGATTTCGAATTTGTACATGAATGCTGGGGACGGCACATCGCGATGGTCGCTCGCGATGTTGACCTCGTACGCTTGCGGCACTGGTTCGTTCTTGGACACCCACGCAGAGAGTAATAAAAAAGACAACAACGACGTGCTATCAATCAAAGCTGCCAAACGCAAAGACTTGGCGGACGCGCTAGAGATTGTTGCTGAAGTTCGAGCGTTTGAAATCAAAGACGCCTCGAACAAAGCGATGAGTACAAAAAATGTTTCGGCGTCTTCGGTTGCCGCCGCGAACGACGTCATGAATTCGGATTCCTCCGACGCGGATGAAACCGAATTTATCGGCGCACAGTTTACAAAACAAACCGTTTCCGCGGCGCGCATGTTGAAGCACTTACTCTTTCTCACCAATGATCGCGAGTTATTCGACGCCGCGTTATCGACCGGTGATTTAGCCGTCGCGCATCTCGTCGCCATGAATTCCCAAGCCATGGACCCGGGTGAGTTTATGCCGGAGTTGCAACACTTGCACGAAATGCGCGAGTTTGAACGCCAAGCGACGATTTCTGAGCGCCTGGAGATGTGGAAAGATGCCGCTAAATTTTGGTTGAAAGATAAATCGCTCGAAAAAGCATCAAACGTGGCCGCAAAACACGGGTTATTTCCGTACTTGCATGAACTCTGCGAAGAAGATGAAAACGGCGACGATTTTGAAACCAAGAAAGTCATCACGAAATACCACGCTCGGTACTTGGAAAGCGTCGTAAATCGATCTGAAGACGCAGGTGTTGCGTACTTGAAGTGCGGTGATTACGAAAGCGCGTTGAGATGCTTCACCGGCGTGTCATCATCTTCATCGTCGTCGTCAAAATCTACCGGATCTAGATCGTCGTCGTGGCGTTCCGGATTCATCGTCGCCAAGGAAAAGTTAAAATTTTCCGACGAAGAGATGGTGAAACTCGCGAGCGAAACGTGTAAAAACTTGGAGCAAGCGTCGAACGATTACGTTTCTGCGGCTATTATTGCCTTGGATTATCTCAATGACGTGGAACGCGCGGTGGCAAATTTCGCGTTGGCAAACAAATGGAGAGATGCAAAATTGACGTGCTTCGCCAAAAATCGAAGCGATGTGTTCGAAACGACTGTGTTTCTGGAGTGCGTGGTTGGCGCCACGAAACTTCTCGAGCACTTCAAAGACGTGCAAGCGCGAAGCGATAAGTACAAAGAGCGTTTGATTGGTCTGCAAGAACGACGCAAATTGTATAAGAGAACATTTACGAGCATCGAAGAAGGGCGCACGAGGCCGAGACGCGCTACCTTGGATGGATCGGAAGATGAAGAATACGACGACATCTCTGAAATGAACTCTGAGTTTTCAAATGTCTCCGGGTATTCTTTATACGCCACCAGCACGCAATTCGGAGATGGCTCTGCCATCAGTCAACAATCTTCCTCGCGATGGTCCGCGTCCACCGTCGGCGGTCGCAGAAACAAAAAGTCCAGAAAGAACAAAAACAAAAAGAACAAGAACGGTTTGCGCGCCGGTGGACCAACGGAAGAGAGAGATTTATCTACTCACGTCATAACGGAAGTTCGCGTGAGCGAAGAAAAGTTGGAAGAGTGCGCGGAAATTTGCGAAATTTTAATCGCTTCGGACAACGGTTCCGACGCGAAAGTGTTGCAAAACGCCGCCTCGATGGCGATTGAAAAGTGTAAATTAATGCGCGTCGCGGCGAGGGAAAGTTTGAAACAGTTGATCGAAGAGAAAGAGAAGGAAGAGGAGTACATCGTCTTAGTCTCATCGTCTTCAAATAACAACGTTTTACCTCCGGAACTCATGGAACGCAAACGCGAAATCGAAGCGGATTTGAAAACCATGCGAGAGAGCATGAACGCAAACGCGAAGGACGACGAAGACGTCGTTTCCTACAAATGGAGTTCCATTCGGACCTCCGCGAAGTGATGATGCATGATTGTATATCATATATATCATATAGTACTGGTATATAACTGCTTTTAATAATAGTATATAGTGTAGTTATTTAGTGTGCAACACACAAGATCTCCTCTCTCTCTCTCTCTCTCTCTCGTCGTTTATCTCACCGCGTCC
>Ga0257106_1000521_pt1 | contig 22620 bp, 37 predicted proteins | sample LP_taG_3_FD_190177 | JGI IMG/M metagenome (GOLD analysis project Ga0257106, IMG submission 190177) | Marine microbial communities from Northeast Subartic Pacific Ocean, Canada - LP_J_2011_P26_10m | ecosystem: Environmental > Aquatic > Marine > Oceanic | place: Canada: Northeast Subartic Pacific...
TTTACCTAATACCTAATGTACCTAATATACCTACGCAGGACGATAGGGCGCTGACCGCGAAAGCCGTCGCGCACCTGTGCGGCCTGTTCTCACGAGACGCGTGGCACAGCGAACACGTGTCGCACTCCGACCTCGCGTCAATCGTCAAATCCTTTGGTGCGTTTATTTTCACATTCGTACGGGCAATTGGTATGACGTCGTGTGTTGTGTACAGCCGACGTGCCGAAAGTTCTCGAGGAAGAACACTGCGGCGATTTCACGAAAGTCGCGAGAAGGGCACTTCGCGAGCTCGCAAAGCCCGTGGAGTCCCACAGCGGCAGGTACGAATACGAACCAATTGGCTAATTAGACCCTGGCTAACCCCTATTACGAGACTGACCGAGACCTGGCCTCGCCCCCTGACCTACCAGTTTCACCCCCGCCGAGCTCACCGCGGTGGTCACCTCGTACGAACGCGCGTACGACGAGTGCTGGGCGCACCACCCGGAGCTCATCGAGGTCCCGGGTTCGATTCCCATCCCGATCGAATCGATGCCCTCCAGCGGCCACGGCAAACCAGAGCCGAACTACGTGAACCGCGTGTATTGCCCGGTGAGTCTATTTTAATCTTTGTATGGGCAGTTTGTATGACGTCGTGTTTTTTTAACTCGTAGACGGATGAAAAGAAATTCGATCGCTACGCGGTGGACAGGTGAGTTTATTTTATTTCTCGTACGGGCAATTAGCTAGTATGTGTGACGTCGTGTTTTGTTTATTACAGGTGGCCGAAATACGCAAAATCCGCCAGGTTCTACGATAGCCAGTCGGAGCTGAGGGATGGAATCTCGGTGACGCGCCGGGTGCTGCGATCGTTGATTCCTTTCGTCATGAAATCGGCGTCCAAGCACACCGTCGCTCAGCTCGACGCCGTCGGGTACGTACGTTTAACAGTCACCGAGTCAATCCCAAATACCCAATTACCACCCAATTAACGCTGACATTCAACCACTGACTAATCCGCAGGGCCGTGTGCGAACGGTTCGGGGTCACAACCGCGTTCACCACCGAGGGCGGTGACAGGACGACGATGAACCAGATCATAGAGCGCAAACGCGCGCACGAGCGGTGAGTTCATCGTAATCTTTGCATCGGCAATTAGACTGACGCTGAAGTGTTTTATTTGTATACAGTTTCATACTTTCCAGGGAGTCCTACGACGAGGCCGACGCGGACGACAAGCGGGCGAGGACACCTATGACGAAGCAGTCGACAGGGACGAATGGAGAGCCGGGGAAGAGCGGGATCGGAAATGCCGGGAAAGAATGGGAGTGAATTCCTCGCCGCCGATGACACGCGCCACAGCGTCGGCTCGATGGTTCGCCATTCATCTCAATTTTAGACAGGTGTCTTTGCCGGTTGTGAGTGCTCCACGTGTACTCTAGGTTGAGTTGAGCCACCAAAGATGTACACGTGGAGACCTGAGTGTTTCAACCGGCAAAGACACATGTTGATGGACCATCGAGCCGACGCGAGGCGCGCCAGGCCGGAGCGCCGTCGACCCGATTGATGAGAGCCAGCTGTTCGTCACGGATGCTTTCGCGGGTCTCGTGCTCCACATGTACAGATCATGACGTCCATCATGACCATCGTGCATGTGGAGCGCCTAAATGACTTTCTTCGTTTGACCCGCGAAAACATCCGTGCCGTCCTCAATCGGGCCGACGGCGCCTCCGAGCGATACACCAAACGATACGAACATGGCCGATGACACCCGCCGCAGCGTCCGCTCGATGGTATGACTCTGTGCGGGTGTCTTCGCCGGTTACAAGCACCCCACGTGTACTCAACCGCACGCATCAAAGAGATACACGTGGGATCTTTGGTACATTCTATATTGAGTAACTTCCCACGTGCTAGACCGGCGAAGACACCTGCTGTGAGGACCATCGAGCCGACGCGCGGCGCGCCAGGCTGAGGTGTCGTCCACCCGATGAGTCGTTTCCTTTAACTCTTAAGACAAAGATGCTTTCGCGGGTCTGATGTTCCACGTGTTTTAAGTCCAACGAGCACGTGGTATGTGGTATCAGGGAGAGATCCGCCAGGACCCGCGAAAACATCTGTGCCGACTCTCATCGGGTCGACGACGCCTCCTACGTCTAGCTAGAACACACACACACTTACGAACGATACGAACACTTACGATTCAGTTCAACACACTACTACACACACGCGCGCCTTCACACTACTTGTACGTACGCGATGCTCTCACACAGATCTCCCACCTGGTCTTATTACAACCTCCCGCGGCTAGCTAACAAACGCCGGGTGTCTCTCTCTTCCACGGACCACCCGGCTACTCCTCCTTCTCCATCTTAGCATCGAGATCGAATTGACGAGTCTCATCTTCATCTATCCCGAGCTGAGGTAGTGGAGGCACCAGATGACACCCACCATCCCCCACACCGCGTAGCAAAACTGCCGTCCGTTCTTGTTGTTCACGAACACCGCGTTGAAGTGCTTCACCGTCTCCCCCAGAGTCTCCCCGACGCCTCCCATGGAGTCTCCCATCCCGTCTAGCAGCTTCTTGTGCGACTCCGCTTCGTCGTGGATGTTGTCGGTGATGGAGCGTAGCATCGCGACGCGGTCGGACATGTGCCCGATGGCGGCGTCGTTGTCGCGCTCCAGCGTCTCCGGGTCGTTTCGCATCTGCATCTCCACGGAGCTGCCGTCGCCGAAGAGCGATGCGCCACCGGGCCGGCTAGCCTGTCTGCCCCTGGAGTTCGAGGTGGAGGAGGGGGGAAAGGGGAGATCTCATTAGAATTGTTTTCGGAGAGGGCACCCTAGTGTGTGGGAGTCGTGGGGCGGTCACTAGGTGGTCACGAAGCGCGGACGCGACGAGCGATGTTCGTGCGTACCTCACGGCATCGTTCTGGTTCCAGCTGGACATCTCCGACGTGCGCACACGGAGGAGGCCGCGCGTCGACGAGAGTGGACCGGGGGTGACGTTGAGAATGCATCATTTATTTTTGGGCGGGCGGACACCGAAGCGGTCGGTCGCTCGTCTGAGAGCGCTCAGCAGCGGCAGTCTTATCTGGTGCCTCCTCCACCTCTCGTGCGCACTCACTCGAGAGCCCACGCACTCGAGTTAGCACGACCGATGTCCTTCGCCGTCGCATCCACCGCGAGCCTCCGCGCGCCCGTCGCCGTCCGCGGCGATGCGGCTTCCGCCCGCCGCCGCACCCGCGTCACGGTACGCACCACCGTGAACACATCGCTCGCTCATCCCTCCCGTGACGTGGAGCCGACTTGCTACACATCGATGCACAGCTGTGTCCACAACATCCATCCACGCTGACCCCGCCGCTCTCCCCGCATCATCTACGATACCCCTCAACGCAGGCATCCCTCTCCCCGTCGCATCCCACCGAGCGCGCGTCCATCGTGAAGACCGTCGTGGACCGCATCGCCGGCGCCTCCCTCGCCATCGCGGCCACCGTGGCCATCGCCACATCCCCCGCGTCCGCCATCCAAATGGGGCTGCCCGAAGAGGAAGTCACCAAGCTCATCTGCGACGCGGCGTGCGAGACCACGATCAACGACGCCGAGCTCGTCACCACCCAATCCGGCCTACAGTACCGCGACATCAAGGTGGGCGACGGCGTCCAGCCGGAGATCGGCTTCCAAGTTGGTAAGTTTATTTTAATTCTCGTATGGGCAATTGGTTTGACGTCGTGTTTTGTGTACAGTCGTCGACTACATCGCGAAAAACGAGCAAGGACTGGTGCGTTTATTTTTATTTCCGTATGCGCAATTGGTCTTCTGACGCCGTGTTTATGTAACGTGAACAGATCTTCGACAACTCCCTGGAAAAGGGAAAGCCGAACGATATTCGCATCACCGGACTCGGACCGGGCGGCGACACGAACGTCATCCCCGGGCTGGACGAGGGCATCCTCACGATGCGATCGGGCGGTATCAGGAGGCTCTACATCCCGGGAGAGCTCGCGTTCCCCAAAGGTCTGGCATCGGCGCCGGTAAGTTAATTTTTAGTTTCATACTGGCAATTGGAGTGACGCGTGTGTTTTGTTCACAGGGGCGGCCGCGGATCTCGGCATTCTCTCCAGTCGTGTTCGACGTCAAGCTCCTTTACATCCCAGGACTGGAGTGATCGTGTTAGTAGAGGTACTTTGAATATGAATATGAATGTGAATTATGAATATTAACCCCGAATAGGTATCCGACTCGCACCCTCGTACGCTAACCAACCCACGCAATTGAATCAATAATCGTCCCCTCGAGTGAGCACCTCCTTGCACGTGGGCCGCAGCAAAATCGTGTGCTCGTACTGCGCCACGTACGAACCAGTCACGTCCACGAGCGGCGGGTACGGCTGGATGATACCGTTGTCGCACAGGTTCTTGAGTGCCATGAGGTATTTAGTCTCGCCGATGCGGTCCAGAAATCGGCGGCAAAACGCCAGAGTGCCGAAGTTTCTGTCGAGGTTGCGTGTGGGTGATTGGTCAGGTGTTTGGACGGTATTTGGGTGGTATTTGGCTATTTGGGTGGGAGACTGGCAGACTGCTGTGCGTACCTGTCGATGACTCCGAGGAGTTGCTTGGCGCGCGGCAGACGCAGCGGAACGTGCCCGACGTCGTAGTTTTTCATGTAGTGCGAGCACTCCAGGTCTTCGCGGACGTACCTGCGCGATACAGCAATACAAAGGTCGTGGGTTCGAACCCGTCAGCGATCGATTGCGATTGAATGCATCGTTCGTTGAGAAGGCACGGGCGTTCATCGTCGAGTTTCATCAAAGGGAGAAGCCGAGAAAAACCAACCCCACGAGTTCCAGATGTGAAGGCTAAAGGAGGCCACGGAGGCTCTTGGACGCCGTCTCGTGGTACTATGATGCCATTCGTTCGCTCTTCGGATCGAGTGTGTGTTTGTTGCAGCGCCGCGTGGGGACGGAGGGAGAAAAACTCTCCCTATGGGTAAAGCCACGGTGTGTGCCGCCTATGGGTCGTTAGACCCGACGGCGACGGCGATTGCCCCCGGTGCGACGCCTCGATCCGATTCGAATGAATGAAAAAAAAGAATTCGGCGACGATGACTGGTAACGGGCCGACACGCAAACCATAAATAAGGTGAGTGATGCGTACCCTTTGCCCGTGCTTCCGAACGTCTCGATGGCGTAAAACTCCCCTTCCTCCATCTTCGTGGTCTCGCCGCCCCTGACGATCGGCACGGATTTGCCCGCGTGTATTTGGTACGGCGCGATGGAGTGCCCTAATTAAATAAATACAAGTAAGAACACGCCGTCACGTCGCTGCAATTGCCCGTACAGACGGAAATTAAGATAAACTCTCACCGTTCAAGTTTCTGCAGCACTTGACCTTGTACGTCTTGCCGTTCAGTTCCACTTCGTGCGATTCCATCACCTCCTCGATCGCTTCGCCGATGTCGCATAAGCGCACGTCGATGCCCGCTTCCTTTATTCCGCACTCAGTGGCTTCACGCACGGCGTCCAGTAAAGGGTCGTACTTATCGTTGAACGTCTTTGTAAACGCGCAATCGATGATGCGGCCTGTACAAATGCCCATACGTAAATAATAGAAATAATGGAAATAATGGAAATAATGGAAATATAAATAGAGATGATAGAGATGCTTGACACGCACCGTTGATTTGCGTGCCGAAGTCAAACTTGATGACGTCGTCTTTGTCGATGATCGTGTTGTCGCCTCCGTTCGGGGTCCAGTGCGCGGCGATGTGGTTCTGGCTGCACCCGGTGGGAAACGCGATGCCGGCTTCTAGTCCTCGTTCCTCGATCAATCTGCGGACGGAATTTTCCAAAGTTTCTGTAATAAGAGTTGAACAACAAAGACGTCAGTTTCATTCAGATCGCCCATACGTTTGATCACGGAAATAAAGTCCAATAAAAATAAACGACAAACAAAACAAGACGTCAGATTCACTCTGATAGCCCATACGTTTGATCACGGAAATAGTAAAGATGAACGCACCGCACACGTCTATGAGTTTCATCCCTGGCTTCACCCAGTCGCTTATGTACCGCCGTACTTCTCTGTGAACCTCCGAGCACTGCCGCACTTCGTTGTACATGTTCTTCTCTAAGCGTTCGAGCTCGCGTTTTTCTTCCGATGTTTCCCGCCAGACGTTGTCGTCCTTGTAGTGCTGAATCTCACCCTCCGGGAAGACGTTGTTGAAGAGATGGGAGACTGGGACGGTCGGCGGGGCGGTCTGGCCCGCGGCGCCGGAGCCCGCGGCGCCGCCTCCGCCGCCTCCTCCCGTCTTCTTTTTCTTTTTCTTTTTCTTCTTCTTCTTGGCGGCGGCGGATGGGGTGCCGTCGGCGGTGGCGGCGGCTTCATCACCGGAGGCTTCGTCGTCGTCAATGCCATCGGCTCCTCCACCGGCGGCGGCGGTCACGTCGAGCTTGGCGAGCTCGGCGGCGACGACGTCCTCATCCGTGGGCGCCATGGGTATCAACACGTCGTCGAAGGATCGAGGGTGATGCGACGTGGAATCGATGTCCTCGACGTGCGACGAACCGAGCGCGCGGTCGGCGGTGACGAGCAGCCCTAACACCTCGGATTATATTCACGAAAGCAGAAGCAAAATATTTTTATTTTCCTCAACTGGAATAAAATTGCGCCGACGACCGCTGGCTACTGCGATGATACTATACAACTCGACGCCTCTGTGTCCTGTCCCTAATGACCTCATCCCGAACCATCAGTCGTCCTCGACGGGTGCGTATTTTTTGTTGAGCTTCCGCCACAGCTGTCGTTCCTTCCCTTTATACCTCTTCAGCAAGTTTGGAATCTCATCCATCTTGCTCGGATTGTGTTCCGAGTAGAACGCTTTCAGTCGCATCCTCCACTCCGCCTGCGCCGGGTCTAGGGTGCCGTACCCGCCCCCCGGGACGTGCGAGAAGTTCGTGAAGTAGTCCACCACGCCGAGCATCGTCGGTAGGAAGAAGAGGAGGAGGAAGAAGACGTGGAGCGGGTTCAAGCCGAACCACAGTTTCTTGTCCTCCGCCTTCTTAAATTTGCGTTCCTCGATCTCATCCTCGCGTTGTTCACGCGCGTTCGCTCTGCGCACCGCGCCGTCACCCTTCGGCATTAGGGTTTAGGGTTTAGGGTGTATGTGTGTGTGTGCTAAGTGTGTGGTGTGTGTGGGCACACCGGTGCGGGCGCTTGTGACGAGTCGACTAGGTTTGATTGAATTGTCGTCAAGCCGCGGCCTCGGGCTGAGAATCGGCACCGTGAAGTGCCGATTTCTTCTCGGAAGAAACGAAACTGAAGTTAAAGCGTTGACTAAAACACACCTCGCCCTCACTTCCGTCGACACCATGGACACGAAGCAGAAGAGAAAACGAGACGAATACGAGTCGGATCTCGTGACGTTCATGCGTATGGGCTCAATATCGATCCTCGACGTCCTCGCCGTGAAGTTGCCGGACGTGTTCGCAGGCGAGATCTTGACCAAGCTCGATCTGACGGAAACGCTCAACTTAGCGCAGGTGAACAAGACTTACAACGCCGCTGTGTGGAGCGTGGGTGGCGTTCGGTCGTTGGAGGCGAAGATCGAGGCTCACAAGAAGAAGCCTGGGAGGAGAAGGTGGCCGCCGTATCCGATGTACCTCGCTACATACTCCGGTAACGCCCCCGCGGTCAGGGCCCTCCTGGAGTCCGGGGTGGACGTGAACAAGATTAATTATTATTCTGAACTCTCTCCCGTGAAGGGCCAATGGGAGACATCCTTGTACCTCGCTGCTGAATATGGGCACGTCGCGGTAGTGAAGCTCTTGATTGAAAAAGGTGCTGATCTAAACGAAGCGCAGATACCAGGCAGATCGCCTCTGAGCGTCGCCGCTAACAAAGGCAACTCGTTATGCGTCATGGAGCTCTTAAAGGCGGGCGCGGACGTCAACCTCGCAACTGTACCCAACGGAAATACTCCCCTCATGTACGCAGTTAGGGGGCGCGAGGCCATCGTAGCTCTTCTCGTCCACCACGGCGCGGACGTTTCGTTGTGCAACCACCGCGGTGAAACAGCGTTGACCATCGCTGAGAAATACTCGGATGAATTGACAGCGCCGACAAAGGATGAATCGGAGGACGGCAAACAACACGATCTGCGCGAATTTCTACACAAACGCGCCACGTCGTCGGCGTACAGAATTGTGGCGATGCTGAAAGGCACCGATCATCGGAAATATAGTTAGAACAATGCCACCACGTGTAATGACGAAATGAGATTAGCGCACGACCCGCGAACTAGCTAGACTATCGATCGTCCTCCCTCTCTAATAAGCGATACCGAATACGTCACCTCTGATTTCTTCTCGGAAGAAACGAAACTGAAGTGAAAGTTTTTTAAACTGAAGTGAAAGCCACGACTGAGGTAACTTCGCCCTCACTTCCGTCGACACCATGGACACGCAGAAGAGGAAACGAGATGAATACGAGTCGGATCTGATTACCTACATGCGCATGGGCAACATATCGATCCTCGACGCCCTCGCCGTGAAGTTGCCGGACGTGTTCACCGCGGAGATACTAACGAAGCTTGACATAGAGGATACACTCAACTTAGCGCAGGTGAACAAGACTTACAACGCCGCCGTGTGGACCGTGGACGGCGTTCGATCGTTGGTTACGAAGATGCGTCCGATAAAGGGAATGCATCGCATGAAGAACCATGTAATGACATACGAATCAGGGCCAATCTTAGATCCGATGTACCATGCGGCAGAGAACGGCAACTTACCCGCGGCCAGGGCCCTCCTTGAGTCAGGGGTGGACGTGGACAAGACTTATGACTACGATGAAGACGAGGACACGACAGCCATGAGCCTCGCTGCTATTGAAGGGTACGCCGCGATGGTGAAGCTCTTGATTGAAAAGGGTGCAGATCTGAACTTCAATGATGTGAATTCAGGCGCGACGGCTCTGCTCGAGGCTGCTAGGCTAGGCCACTCGTTATGTGCCATGGAACTCATAAAGGCGGGCGCGGACTTGGACATCACAGACATCTTTGGCCGAACTCCCCTTATGATCGCAGCTGGTGCTCCTAGAGGACACGATATCATCGTAGGTCTTCTCATCAACTCCGGTGCAGACGTTCATCGGGTCGACGACGACGGTAAAACGGCGTTGACACTCGCCGAGGCAGCCGCGGCGAGGGACCTCTTGGACATTCCTTACGATCCTGAAAGCAGAAGATACACAATCATGGGAATGCTGAAGGGGATCGATCGCTATCCCCCCGATAGATATGGTGATTAGAACCAATTCCACAGCGTGTAATGACGAAACACATAAACGCTAGCTAGACTATCGATCGTCCTCCCTCTCTAATAACAAGCGTCACCCCCGCCGCCCGTCTCAGCTCAAGAAAAAAATGGTATTTGCAAAGTCCTGCGTCAAAGGATTATACCCACTGCCGGTGACGGTCGCGTCAAGATCCGCGTGTCGTCGCATGAACTCCTTCGTGCTGATAACTTCACACGCTCGATCTCGATGCCCCCGGGGTAGCTCACCACCGTGATTCCCCGGGGTAGCGGCGCCTTTGCCACCGGCGTCACCGATTGAATTATTCAATTCAATTGAATTATTAAATTCTCGAGCCGATCGGTCCAACGACGCCAGCGCATCAAAGTCGGTTGGAAAGAACACGTCGCACCCGCCCACCTGGTCCAGGTAGGTCCCTAAGTCCTCGCTCTTGCCACCGGGCGCCTGCGTGGCGACCAGCGGGGCGTTGATTCCCTGCGTATCATAGGATAGACAGCGTCGGGTCAATAAATAACAACGGAATGGAAATTATCAACGGCAATTACGGCGAATGTGCGAGTCACAACGACGCACCGGAACCCGAACGTTGGGAAGTGAATCGAAGTCCGCGGCGATGAGCCTATGCCCAGGCCGTTTGTGATGCAGCGTCTCGAGCAACGACAGCGCCCCGGTGGGCACGAAACGCGCGTCCCAATCGCTTTCACCGCGGAGCCATCGGTCGATGAACTTTTTCGAAAATTTGCCAAAACTTTTGCCAAAACTTTTGGCAACTGACGCCTCCATCTGATGGCCTTTATCGATCGCATCGCACGCCCTGCGTAACAGCGGGTCGGTCATCGGCTCCAGCCGCTGCTCAAACCCAAACACGGCGTTGTCCTCGGCACGCCTACGCGCGAACACCCTGGTCTGCATCGCGCAATTGTGGTTAGGATCGTCAGTGGGAAGCACCCTGTCGTGAGGTAAATTGTCCAAAACTTCGAGAGCGACGACGAAGCACGAATCGTCGTTCGCCGCTCCCCACCCTTTGGCGTCGGTGGCGTCTCTTCGTTCCACCGAATACGTCGCTTTAACTCCCGCGTCATACAGTTTGCCCGTACGCGATTTGTCTCTATTTGGGGTATGACCAGCCGTGTGTGTGTGGTCAGTGACGACGTTAACGTCGGCTCCGAGTTGCCTTTTCACAGTTTCCCTTTGAAGCTTTGCGAGTTGGTGCGAAATCTGTAAGAGTTGGACAAAAAAACACGACGTCAGCGAACTAATTGCTAGTACAGGTGTGAGAAATAAAATAAACTCACCTCGACGCCCACGTATTTCGTGCGGGCGTACACGCGCGGGTCTGCGTCGCGTATGTGCGCCAAGATATTCGCGGCGCACGTCCCGGTCCCGCCCCCTAGCTCATATATCGTTAGATCTGAATCTGAGTCTAATTGCGCGTACGCGTGCTGCGCGAGGATGTACCGCGCGATCGCGTTCGCGTAGTGCGGTCGGAAGATCTCCACCGGTGTGAGCCATTGCGATGCCAGCTGTGTATACCGCCCCGCGAGTACCCGCGCGTAGTCTTCTTGGCCGAGCAGCGCGTGGAACGGAATGGGCTTGGACATCACTCCGACGGGATTGCGTGAGGGTTGCGTGAAGTACCCATCGTCGCGGTTGTACAGTGCCTCTCTCAGGAAATCTCGCAACAGCCACCCGTCGTTCGGCACTTTCATCCATTGCTGCTGCGACGCCGCCGCGAATGTGGTGTGGACATCTCGCGCGCGGTGCGATGTCGACGTCGAGGACGCGGTGAGGTGGGAGGAGGATGCGCGCTGTGCGATCCAACCCCGGCATCGCCTCGCCGCCGCGCCACTCATCACTGGTGCGCGCCCCAAACACTGATTCGATTCGCGCAGTCTCATTCATTCACACCGGCGATGATTTTTCACTCAAGTCATTTAGTTCACTCACGGAGGCGGCGGTGGCCACACACAACACAACAACAAGTCACGATGGGACACGGCGATGGGGCGCGCAAGGGCCAGGCTGGCAAGGCCACGCACGTCCACGGCGGCAAGTACGTCAATCGCGAGGGGTTCAAGGCGCACCGCAACATGAAGCGCGCGGTTCGCGACGTGGACAAAGAGGATGCGCTGAAAGGCCGCGCGTGCGTGGGCATCTGCCGACGATGCGTGCAAAAGGTGCGACACTCCCGTGACTCCCTGACTCCGGCGATGCGCCTATTACGCGTTAACGGCTCTAATTACTGATTCCCACCGTCCCATCCGCACCACCACAGGTCCAGTGGAGGTTTCAGTTCGGCAAGTACAAGGCGCGGCTGGGCAACAACAAGGGCAACTGCGGCGGGTGCAAGCTCAAAACTATCGTTTTCGCCTACCGGTCGTTGTGCGATAAATGCGCGGGTGAGCGGCGGCTGTGCCCCGGGTGCGGCAAGCCGCCGGAGGATGCGCGGCTCGCGGATGGCGACGGGGAGCCGAGCGATGGAGAGGATGGGGAGGGGGACGAGAGCAGCGACGAGGACTTGGACGGCGTGGTCATCACACACCTCAGCGACGACGAGGGGGCGTAGCGTGGGAATCGACGAAGAGAAGACGGGCGCTCCGATGTATTCCTAGCTAGCTCTAAGTGTTGACCATGCAAAACAGTCACGGGTTTTCGTAGACTATTTGCTATTACATTTAGTTGATCCATCGAAATTCCGACAGAGCAAACAGTCAGGGTGTCATCATTCAGCGCGATATCGGCCGAAAAACAGTGGATGAGGATCTCATTATCATCGAAACTCGAGCTCGTCGACGTCGTCACTCGCATCACTCAAGGACACGCGCGACACCTGCACACGATGGAGCGCGGCGCGATCGATACCGGCGCGATCACGACGGCACCACGCCTCGCGCTCGATGCGAACGCGCTGCTTGCCTACGCCAAGGCCCACGTCCCGGCCGTGCGCAAGGCTGGGCGGAAGGTCCACTCGTTGCATATCTCGCAGTTTGGGCACGGGCAATCGAATCCAACCTACAAGCTCCAGTGCGTCGACGTCCACGGGAAGGATATTAAAGACCTGAGCTTCGTGCTGCGAAAGAAGCCGCCTGGCAAGATATTAAAGTCCGCGCACGCGATCGAGCGCGAACACACCGTCCAATCCGCCCTACACCGGTCTCGAACCGCCGACGTCCCGGTCCCGACGATGCTATCCTTGTGCGAAGACACATCAGTGGTGGGCACGCCGTTCTACCTGATGTCGTTCGTCAGAGGGCACGTGTTCACCAAACCCGGGCTGGATCACCTCCCGACGCCGGGACATAGACGCGCGGTGTACGACGCGATGGCGGACACACTCGGCGCGCTGCACAGACTCGACCCGAAGCGCATCGGGCTGGCAAATTTCGGCGGTGGCAAAAGCAAAGTGGCGAGCGATAAATCTAATACTAATACGACTTACAGCAAGCGACAGCTGGAGAGGTGGGCGGGGCAGTACGCACTGTCGCTGACGCAAGTTAACGGAGAGATGAAGCCTGAACCACTGATGGTGGCGCTCATCGAGTGGCTGCGATTTAACTGTCCGTTAAACGAGCCGGACGGCCGTTTGGTTCACGGCGATTACCGGCTGGATAATTTGGTGAGTCTATTTTAATGCTTTCGTATGGGCAACTAGATTGCTGACGTCGTGTATATTTCTATTTATTTATTTGCAGGTTTTTCAATCACCCGTCGGCCCAGGGCGTCCTGTTCGAGGCGCCAAACCCGGCCGGGGTATCCTCGCGGTGCTGGACTGGGAGCTGAGCACCGTGGGTTCGCCGTACGGCGACGTGGCGTATTGCTGCATGCCGTATAACCTCCCACCGGCGTCGGTAAACACGCCGGCGGCGTATCCCGCGTTCACGAGTTCGAACCCTCCAGAGGTGAGTTTATTTTATATTTAACCATCTCGCTCGTGTGGGCAATTAGTTGACGGCGTGGTTTTTTCACACACAGGGCGTTCCGACCGAGCGCGAGTTTGTGAAGCGATGGTGCGCCGCGTCGGGGCTTCCCGACCCGATGAGACGCCGCGAACACATCGCGGGTGACCCGAGCGGTGCGAAGAAGGCGGTTTGGCCGTTTTATATGGCGTTATCGCTGTTCCGCGGCGCGGCCATCTTAGCCGGCGTCAGGGCGAGAGCGGGTAAGTTTCTTTTATTTCGCGTGCGTATGGGCAATTGCACTGACGGTGTGTTTTGTTCACAGCGATGGGAAACGCGTCGGCGTCAAACGCCGCGCAGGCGGGGGCTTTGGTGGAGACCCTAGCGCACAGGGCGCTTGTTCTGTGCGGTGTGGACGTGGGTTCGATTCCCCGCGCGATCGGGTCTCCGGGTACTCCGGGTGACCGTAAGCCCATAGAGGGGCTGACGTACGAGAGGGGCATGGATCCCAGCGAGAACGCCGCGGCACTTTTGGTAAGTTTCTTTTTATTTCCGTACGCATGGGCAATGATGTTGACGGCGTGTTTTATTACAGGTTAAACTTCGCGCGTTCATGACTGATCACGTGTATCCCGCGGAGCAAATCCTGGAAACGCACGCGGCCACAGACCAGCGCTGGAGCGTTCACCCAAAGGTGGAGGAGCTCAAGCACTTGGCAAAGTCCGCGGGGTTGTGGAACCTATGGCTGCCCAGAGACAGCGGCGCTTTGATCAAGATTAAGGTTAGTTTATTTCAATTCTTTTAATTCTCGTACGGGCAATTGAACTGACGTCGTGTTTTGTCTTTTTTGGTTAACTCTTGCAGGGTGCGGAGACTGATGGGTTGATGAAAGGACCCGGGCTGACTAACCTGGAATACGCGCACCTCGCCGGGTGCATGGGCGCGTCCGTGTGGGCGTCCGAGGTTTTCAACTGTTCCGCCCCGGACACCGGTAACATGGAGGTGTTGTTGAGGTACGGCACTGGGGCTCAGCAGGAGCGCTGGTTGAAACCTTTATTGTTGGTAAGTTTATTTCTATTTCTATTTATTTCTATTTATTTAATTGTATTTCCCGTGCTTGTATGGGCAATTGGTTTGACGTCTTGTTTAACTCTAACAGGGTAAAATTCGTTCTTGTTTCGCGATGACCGAGCCGGCGGTGGCTTCCTCAGACGCCACTAACATCGCCGGTTCGATCGTGACACGTGGCGATAGCTATGTGATCAACGGCCGTAAGTGGTGGACCTCCGGGGCGTGTGATCCTCGGTGTGAGCTGGCGATATTCATGGGTAAAACAACCCCGGACGGCACCGTCGGCGTTCCCAAGCATCGGTGAGTACTCTATTTACCTCCTTGTCCACCCCGACTATTTACCGTTACAATTACGATTACGTAACTCACATTCCGATGATGTCATCCTCCCTATCGCGCCATAGGCAACAGACGATGGTCTTAGTGCCCATGCGCGCCAAAGGCGTGGAGGTTGTTCGGCCTTTGCCCGTGTTTGGCTACGACGACGCTCCTCACGGCCACGCCGAGACTTTGTTCACCGACGTGACTGTACCGGTGAAGGACGCTTGTTTGTTAGGGGAAGGTCGCGGGTTCGAGATTGCTCAAGGGCGTTTAGGCCCCGGGAGGTTGCACCACTGCATGCGACTGATCGGAATGGGCGAGCGCGCGCTGACGCTGGCGGCGAGGCGGGCGGAGGTGAGTCTTGTGTCTTCGTATTTACCTTTACGAGACTCTAATTACCTATTTAACCGACAGGCGCGGGTGGCGTTCGGTCAGCCGCTGTCGAAGAACGCGTCGGTGCTTCAAACCCTGGGTAAGATGCGCGTACGACTGGACGGCGCCAAACTGGCGACGTTGGACGCCGCGAGGTTACTCGACGCCGAGGGTAACAAGTCTGCCAAGGGCGCAATCGCGGCTTGTAAAGGTGAGTTTATTTTAATCATCGTACGTGCAATTGGACTGACATCGTTTTTTGTTGTTAAGTCGCGGCTCCGGCTGCCGCCATCGCGGTGATCGACGCGGCGATTCAGATCCACGGTGCGTTGGGCGTGTGCGACGACACCCCGCTGGCGAGGATGTTCGCGGGTGCGCGGACGTTGCGGTTGGCGGACGGGCCGGACGAGGTTCACCTGGAGACTATCGCCAAGTTGGAAGTGCGGCGGTCGCGGATGTAGGATTAAATATTATAGTGATTTATTTGTGTGTCAATCATCAAATGCGTAAAAAAACAGTCGTCATTCTTTCGTTCGCGAGCGCACGTCGGCGGGCGCGATGCGTGCGGTGTTCATCGCCGCGTTGGTGTCGATCGCGGCGGTGTCCGCGAGGAAGGAGGGCGAGGACATCGTCGTCCGGCCGAGCCCGGACACCGTCCACTTCGGAGGGTACGAGTTCAGACCCCCGACCCTTCGCGCGATTTGCCCAATCTGAAATGCCAACCTAAACCCGTTCGTCACCTCACATCCCCCACCATCTCACCGTACCTATCTCATCACCAGGTGGAGCGCGGAGTATCCCGCGGTCGCCGTCGCGAACAGCGGCGACGTCGTGCACCTCTGGACCGTCTCCGGCGAACCCGGCGGCATTCCCCTCGACGCCTGGGCCGTCCCGGACGAATTACAATCGATCTGGCAAAAACAATGCGGAAAAAACGACGGCACGCAACCGGGGTGCCTGGACAGAACCCACTGCCCGGTGCCGCACTGCGGCGCGCCCGGACCTCACATCATGACAGGTCCGGTGCGTGTTAAAGGCGCAGAGCCGGGGGATATTCTCAAGGTGGAAATACTCACCACGGAACCGTGGAGCTCGTGGGGATGGAACACCATCCGAAAAGGCAAAGGCGCACTCGGTGAGTTTTTATTTTTATTTTATTTATTTCTTCATCTTTTATTTCCGTACTCACGGGCAATTGGACTGACGTCGTCTTGGATACTCTTTAATCAACAGGCCATCTACCCGAGTTCGACGTCCCGGAGACGATCGTGATCCCGATCGACGTGGACAAAAATACCGCGACGATGCCGTGGGGGGGTGCCGAGGAGGGTGCCGAGGGTGCCGACACAGCTGTGCGCGATAAGGGCGTGGAGTTTCCTTTGAACTGCTTCTTCGGACAGATGGGCGTCGCGCCAGCTCCAAACAAAGGTGAGTTACATTTCTATTCCCTTCCGTACGGGCAATTGAACTGACGTCGTGTCTATTTACCCTTAATAACAGGAACGCTGTCCTCGATCAAGCCGGGTGAACACGGCGGCAACTTGGACAACAAGGACCTATCACACGGGTCGACACTGTACTTTAGGGTGAACGTTCCGGGGGCTATGTTCAGCGCCGGGGATGGGCACGGCGCGCAGGGCGACGGTGCGTTTATTCTTTAATTAGCATATATATGGCAATTAGACTGACGACGTATCCTGTTAACAGGCGAGTTTTGCGTCACCGCGCTGGAGACTTCGCTGCACGGCCGATTTCGTCTCACCGTGTTGAAAAACGACGACGCGTACACTGATACCCATACCGGGTCTTCTAACCGCAAACACGGCACCGGCGTATCACTGTTGGACAGTGTTGAACGGTCACTGTTCGCGTCGCATTTGGCTAATCCACGCGCGGAGACTGACACGCACTACGTGTCGATGGCGTTTCACGAATCCCTCGACGTCGCGGAGAAGGAAGCGCTTCTGGACATGATTCGGTAAGTTTATTACTCCCTTTTATTTATTATCCGTACGGGCAATTAGATTGAAAATGAAACTCACGTTTCTATTTAGCACTAATCGTTTTTTTCTTATCATCAGGTGGCTGCACGAGCTCACCGGGGTGAAGACCACGGATCTGTACCGAACCGCGAGTTTAGTGGCGGACATGCGCGTCACGCAGGTGGTCAACGTCAAGAAAGGGATCCACCTCAAGTTTCCAAAAGCCGTAGTGGAAGGGCTTCGCACCGGAAGCCCATACGAAACGCGGTACCCAGCGAAGAAGCCGATTGAACCGAATACAAACGAAGAGATTATCGAATTCATAAACGGTGAGTTTTTATTTGTTTTCGTACGGGCAATTGGTTTGACGTCTTGTTTTGTTTCATATATACAGGAATCGATCCTAAAATATTTGAGGGCGTCGACGCGGCGAAAGTGTTCGCTGAGATTGAAGCCGAGAAGACCCGTGTCAGTGCACAGATCGAGTCCGTGACTGCCGAGATTGCCGAGATCGCGTCGTTGCTGGAACAGGCGGAGATCGCGGCGCAAGAGATGGAAGCCGAGATGAGCAGACAACGATTCGAACAATCAGGCGAAGATCATCTCGACTCGGCTTGTGACCAGTGCGACCTGAGCGACGAAGCCGCCGCTAAGATCATCGAAGAGCAGCTGGCGCGCGGGCTCAAGTTTGAGGATAAGTTTTCGGACGAGAACCCCGAGTTGGTGTCGCAGCTTCGCGAGATTCAGCGAAAGGTTCGTTAGACTATGTTTTTATTTTCGTTCATCCACCATACGGGCAATTGTACTGACGGCGGTTTCTAATTCAGGTTTACGAGGAAGCCGTCGCGTTCATGGAGGACGAAGCCACCGACGAGGAGAAAGAGATGGGCGCGGCTTGGACCCGGGAGAACATACTCGACCCACTCCACGAGGAGTACGAGCGGTACGCGCAGGCGCAGAGGCAGAAGGAGGACCCGGGTTCGAATCCCGGCTGGGGCGAAAACGACGACGACGACGACGAGGTTGTCTTTTCGCAGGAGAAGCCGGACGAGGATGAATTAAAATCATCGGCGGAGGCGGCGGAGGAGGAGACACGCGTTCGACGGCGAATGGAGGTCGAGGAGACGCGAGAAGAGAGGCGTCGGGCCGAGGCTGAGGCTGAGAGACTCGAGGCTGAGAGACTTGAGAGACTTGAGGCTGAGAGACTTGAGGAAGCTGAGAGACTTGAGGCCGAGAGACTTGAGGAAGCTGAGAGACTTGAGGCTGAGAGACTCGAGGCTGAAGAGAGACTCGAGGAAGCTGAGAGACTTCGTATTCTCGAGGAGGAGTCGGAGTCCGCCAGGCTCGACACGGAGGCGGCTAAACTCGCGCGATTGAAAGCAGAGACGGAAGAGCGGGACCGCCTGGCACGTCTGGCCCAGCAGGAAGAAGAGGACCGTGTGGCGCGTATCAAGGAAGAGGAGGAAGCGGAACTCCGCCGCGTTCAACGAATGAAGCGCGAAGCTGAGCAAGCTGAGCAAGCTCGCCTCGCCGCCGAGGAAGAACGACGACGCGCTCTCGCGGAGGAAGAAGCAGCCGAGGCCAGACGGCGAAGAGAAGCGGCCGAGGCTGAAGAACGCCAGCGCGTCGCGGAGGAGAAGGTGAGTTTCATTTTTATTTTCGTTTATTTTCAATCTTCGCACGAGCGATTACAAACTGACGAACTGTGTTTTGTTTATCTCTCACAGGAAGCGATTCGTATCCTCGAGGAGGAAGACGCCAAGCGCCTGAAACTCGAAGCGGACCGGCGCGCGCGAGCCGCGGCGGAGGAGTCACGAAGGCTCGAAGCTGAGCGCGTGAAACGCCTCGAGGAGATCGAGGAACGCCGAAAACTGCAGGAAGCTGAACGCCAAAAGGAAAAGGTAAATTTATTTTTAATTGTCGTATGGGCAATTAGTTTGACGGTAAGTGTTTTGTTCACAGGAGGCCCAACTCGCAAAGGAGCGAGCTCGCAAGGCGGCGGAGGCTGAAGCCGCGCGGCTCGAGCAGGAAAAGGCTGAGGCGGCCGCGATGGAAACCAGGCGCGTGGAAGAGGAAGCCAGGCGACGCGCGGCGGCCCTCGAGGAGGAAGAAGCGGGACGGAAAAAACAGCTGGAAGAGGCTAAGCTCGCTGCTGAAAAAGCACATGCCGAGACGGAGGTGAGTCTCTTTTCCCCTATCAACCCCGACTATTTACCTTTACAATTACCCAACTCACATCACGTTCCCCGATGTGACTATCTGCTCACAGGAAGCCAAACGGCGCGAAGAAGAGGCGAACGCGGAGATGGTGCGTTTCTTTTATACTATTTCCATACGGGCAATTAGACTGACGGCGTGTTTTGTTTCCAGGCTCTCATTCGCGAGGCGCAGGAGCGATCCGCGGAGGCGGCGCGTCGTTCGCTGGCGGAGGCTGAAGCCGCGGAGGCCGAGGCTATCGAACGACTCAAGGACGCGGAGGCGGACTCCGTCAAGGCGGACTCGGTCGTCGAGAAAGAGTCACCTTCATCGGGAAAATCTGAAAAGTTCGCAGAAAAGCCCGCGGGCGAAAGTTCTGAAAAGTTTGCTCGGACGCCTCGAACGCCTCCGAAACGTCGTAAGGGCTTCGGGCGACCGAACAAGCGCCCCGCACGTCCCGCACCGCCCCCGAACACACAGCGCGGAGGCGAGTTGTGATTGGATTTTTTAACAATACAGATTAAGTTTGTATATTCACAGCAGCTCAAGGGTAATAATTTAGTCTATGTATGCACCTGCACCGTCGTCATCACTGGAACCTCCTCACTCGTCGTCGGTGATGAACGAGTAGGCGAGGTAGAACAGCCCGAGGTACACCAGCGGCGTGAGCGGCGACGACTCGCTCTTCTTCCCTCGCTTCTTCGGCGACGATTTCTTAGCACCCTGGGACTTCTTAGCACCTTGGGACTTCTTCACCGGCGCCGCCTTGTTTGCAGAATTTGAAGACTTCTTAGCAGATGACTTAGCGACTTCTGAACCCTTCTTGGCCAGTTGCACCTCCGGGAGGAGCGGGTTGGTCTTCTCCACCGCGGGCTTAGGGCCCACCTCCTTGGGTTTCGTCGTCTCGAGCTTGGGCGCGAGCGGGACCTGATCGATTAGATTGCGTATGAGGGGTGACCGGTTAGTGTCTATTCGCGCGGTATTTCGGTGGTATTTGCGCAATTGGTAATTAATTGGGTAGGGTGACTCTGGTTTGACGCGTACCTTGGTCGGGGCTTTCGGCGCCGGCGCGTTGACCCCAGGCACGCGCTCCTTACCCGCCTTCAGCAGCTTGGCCTTCTTAGCCTATACATAAAACCGGTGACGTCATTCTAATTGCCCGTACGGGAAGGGAATTAAATAAATAAACTCATGTATATACGGGAATAAAATAAAATAAACCCACCTTGGCGCTCGCCGCCGCTTTCTTCTTCGCCGCCTCCTTCGCCTTTTTCTCCGCCGCCGCCGCTTTCTTCTTATCCACGGCGACTGTCTTCTTCAAAGCCTTGTCCTGCGTTGCCGTCTTGGCGGCCACCTTGGCCTCCTGCGCCGCTTTGAATTCCGCTTCCCTTTGAGCGTTTTGAGCGGCGATCTGTCAACAAGAAAAAAACAAACACGTCAACACTCTAATTGCCCGTGTAGATGCCCACAAAAAATAAACTCACCGCGTCGGATTTAGCCTTTGCGGCGTCCTTCTTTGCCCTGACCTCCGCGTTCTGCGCCGCGACGCGTGCTTTCTCTTCCAGGCGTCGCTCGGCCCGGATGCGGTCCATCTTGGCCTCGTACTCCGATCGCAGCGCCGCGTATTTGGCCTCATCTTCAGCCTTCTTTTGCGCGTTTGAGGAAACAGAGCTCTGTGAATAGAAAAGAAATACGAAGTCATCACTCTAATTGCCCACACAGTTGCCCATAAAGTAAACTCACCGCGAACGATTCCTTCTTGGCCACTATGGCTTCCGAGTCGAACGACTTCTGCGTCGGTTTCTTCTCTTTCTTTGGCGCCGATACCATGTCCTCGGCGAGCTCGGCTTTAAAGTCGGCGAAGCTGTCGAATGACTTCTGCGCCGTCTTCTTTGGTGCGGCGTCCGTAGGGGCGGTTAGACTGACCGGCGACGGATCGTTGCCGGGGGATGCCACTTTTGCTTGGTTGGACGCTGAAACCTTGTCGTATAGCGCGGCGGCGTTGAGCTCAGTGGACGGTTCGGTGGCGGTGGGTGCCGCCTTGGTCTTGGCGAGGGCGGCGTCGGTGGGTCCCACGGCGGTGAGCGCGACGATGCCTGCGATGAGTGTGCCGACCACGGGGTTGGCCCTGGAGTGATCTTCCTCGTTTGCATTGTTCGGGGATGAAGCCTTGCATGCGGGAGCGGTGACGGCGCGGCGGGCGGTGGCGCGGTTACCCGCGCGGGGACCGACGACGGGACGCGTGAGCCGGAGCTGGTGGTGTGAAGCCAGGACGGACATCGAGGTGTGAAGAAAGCCTGCGGGTCAGGACGGGCGGGGAGGGACTGATGCTTAGTCGAGGTGTTGGTCGGGTGGGATGATTAATTCTGGGAATTGGATTTTCCCCGGGGCGTTGAGGCCGAGGAACGGTGACGGGACCGGTGACTGATTGGGGTTAACCCGGCGGGGGAGTGGGCGGCGTGAGCGGCGGTGCCACAGGGCGTACCTTCGAGTCGACGCGCGTGTCAGCGGCGACCGTGCGGTCTGATGTGTGCCAAGTCACATCCATCCGCGCGGTCGATCCGCGAATTCACGCTCGCGAATTTACCCAAAATTCAGCCAAAAGTCGTCGTCTGATTGGCCACTGGTGCTGAGCTGGATCGAGACGAGTGAGCACCCTTGGCCCATTACTGGTAACCGTAGCGTTTCGGTCGAGTTTACGGTTAACGAAAATAGCAAATTCGTTTTGCGAGGTTCGCGGCCGTGACCTCTATAAATCCGGAAAAAGTTCTGTAAAACCCTGAGATTTTACCTTTTTTGATGTGTCTGAAAGGTCAAATTAAGTCATTTTACAGAACTTTGTTGTATTTGCACAATATAAAAAATCCAAAAATCCAATCCATCCACCTATTTTTAAACTTTTGTATATATGCTTTAATAAGACATAAAACATAAATAATCCAATAATCCAATAATCCACCTACTTTAAAACTTTTCTTAGGGGAAAGAAAAAAAAATAACTTGTTTACTACCTTCCCACACACCCCGCTGTAAGTAAGACGAGTAAATGTGACGAAAATCACGGGAAGTGGGGGAGTGTTCTATCAATCTTCTATCAGCTCCTATCAATCTTCTATGTAATGACTTTTTCACCACATCCGAAAGGGACGAGACGAGGTGAAAAAATTGGTCTTATTTTGGTCTTCGCGAAGAGGGTTCGTGACCAACCGCGGCCGTGACTGGAGCGTAGCGACCCCATTCTCCTGAAAAGGTAGAAACGTGTTTCTACCCCACCAGAGGCATACAACAATTGAGACCAAAATAAGACAGGACAAAAAGGTAGAAAGGTAGAAACGAAAACAGTTTTTTCAGAGCAAACACTACATAACATAAAAATATAACACTCGTATAATTTACAACTTATGCTTTCTACCTTTCTACCTTTCTACCTCCTCCCGCCCGTCACAAAGTTCCGTGGTGTTTTTGGAGGTAGAAAGCTGTTTCTACCTG
>Ga0257106_1000522_pt1 | contig 22616 bp, 11 predicted proteins | sample LP_taG_3_FD_190177 | JGI IMG/M metagenome (GOLD analysis project Ga0257106, IMG submission 190177) | Marine microbial communities from Northeast Subartic Pacific Ocean, Canada - LP_J_2011_P26_10m | ecosystem: Environmental > Aquatic > Marine > Oceanic | place: Canada: Northeast Subartic Pacific...
AGAGAGAGGGAGAGAGAGAGAGAGAGAGAGAGAGAGAGAGAGAGAGAGAGAGCAAGGTCAGTCTATATTCTTTGGCGCGATTAGACGGAGATAAGCAGGACTAGGTGTAAGTAACATACGGGGGGGGCTTGGATTCTTTACCGGAGATACGAAGACGAGACATGTAGTACTAACCGTAACCGTAAATATTTATTTACTCCCGATTACGCGCGATGCCGCCCTCCGTGTCGCTACCCTCCGGGTTTCGGAAAATCTTGCACGTGGAATGGGATGCGCAAGCTGGGACCTTCAACGGCTTACCGAGGGAATGGGCGGCCGCTCTGCCTAAAGGCGTGCGTGGGCGTCGATCGCGTGGGTTTCCAATCGCGTGGGTTTCCAATCGCAGGTATCAAGGGGAGAGCCGACAGGTACGTCGACCAGGAAGCTGGCTCGACATCTTCGACCAACTGCTCCTGTACGAAGACGTCCGCACTAACTTCAGTGCGAATTTCGATGTCCACGAATCGTACAATAGGTAATAGGTCAATCCTTTCGCCATTTTCGATATCCTCACGGCTAGCATCCACGATCGATTGTCCGGCTATCATCGGCGCACCATTCAATGTCGCACACAATGTTCACGTGCGCCCTGATTCGTCCACTGCGACGGGATTAGCAGGACTGCCAGCAATCTGGGATAGTGCACTGCAATCATCAGGAATTTCACGAGATGATGTCAAAGCTCACCCACAAGCTGCGCTAGATGCGCTGCAGCTGACTATGGAGGGGGCGCCGCAAAAACCACCGCCCCTGCCGTCCCGTAACACAGTGAAGTTCAAGATGCTTAATGCGTTTGAATTCAATAATTCTGTATCAGATCCGCGCACGTGCTTTCGAGACTTTGTACAGCTAGGTCAAGGCGCTTCGGGTGTCGTTTATTCGGCTGTGGATGCAAGGCCGGGGCCGCACAGGGGTCGCAAAGTTGCGCTGAAATACTCCGACCTAAAGGAACTTGAAGAGCTCAAAACAGAAATAGCCATGCAGTCGTTATCAAGTCATCCAAACGTGGTGAATTTCATAGAAGCCTTTCTCACGTCAACGCACGTTGTCATTGCGCTTGAGCTGATGACAGCTGGCATGCTCACGAGCCTCTGCAAGCGGGATATCCGCATTTGTGAGGAAGCACACGTCAGCTATGTACTCAAGTGCGTGTTACAAGCGCTTTCATTCATTCATCGCCAGTATCGGGTGCATCGAGACATCAAGTCAGACAACGTCCTCATTGATTTCAATGGCCGTGTTAAATTAGCTGACTTTGGGTTTGCCGCATCTTTCACTCGCGAGGCAACCAACCGGACTTCAGTTGTGGGAACCCCCTTTTGGATGGCACCGGAGCTTATTCAGTCCCAGTCCTATGATTGCAAGGTTGACATCTGGTCTCTTGCTATCACCGCCCTTGAGATGACTGATGGAGAACCGCCACTAATGCACGAGCCCGTGATGCGCGCCCTTTTTCTCATTACTGTAAATGAGCCACCTAAACTCCACGACCCAAGTGCATGGTCAGAAACACTTGCTCACTTTATCAGCAATATGCTTATCAAGCGTCCAACGGACCGATCTTCGGCCGAGCAGCTACTCATGCATCCCCTAATGAGTGACGTTGCTACCCAGGACGATTTTGCCAGGCTTGCTCGGACACGGCGCCATCCGTATTTACATATTCGGCTCACTCTTTGGGGAATAGGTCAATAGCATAGTGCCTGCTTGAGAAGAGGCTACCTTGCGCGTGTTCCAGCCGCCGGTGTCCATGATTTGGTCATGTGGTCGTGGATGGCGCTATTCTCTGGCTTCGCGCACAAGATGGCGGCGGCTGCGCTGGCACGGAGCATTGCGGTAGACTAAGCGCGGCACCGCACAGACCAAGGCCGGGGTGATTAGAGTATGTGCGAACTCGGAGGTCGGGGGTGTTGAAAACGCCCGTCCACTTGGCATGTCCCTGGCCTTTTATTGCTCCCACTAGCTTCTTAGCTAGGCGTGGGCGACGCGTCGAGGGTCCCCCGGAAGGCCTGGGCGGCGTTGTTTGTTGTCCCCGTTGAAAGGCAAGCGGCGTTATGAGGCCCCTGGTGACCGCAAGGTTTGAGGCCGAAGCCCGGGTTGGAGCGCTGCTACATATCCCGCCGGCGGGATATGTTACCGCCGCCCTCGGGCCGATTAAACTACGTCGAGGATGATGCGAGTCTCAAGATACTGCCCTTGTAGTGCGGATGGGAAATACACCAGCACTGACGTTGGTTCATTATGACCATACAGCGGGCACATTGCGATGCACAAATCACCTACAGTGCTATTCTGTCGTGATGATGAGTAGCGCATTTTGGTTTGCTGCACTATTGTGAGGAGGAGGGGCGGAGCTTTGGCCGTTTTAGAATCAGGGAATGGAGCGACAAAACCGGATTCTTGAACCTGGAGAACGCCCAAGACTGAGTTCCAAGATGCTCCCGACAAACTAAGACCCTCTATGATAAAAGATCCTCTGGCAAAGCTCCCTTTGATTTGAGGGACAGCATTTAAGGCGACGCCAAATGGCGTTGCGATAAAAGAGAGCGACCTTCCAGAACTGGGATTGGCCAGGTTCCATGAAGCATCGGCGAGTATGGCATTCAAGTAAGTTCGAGGTGAATAAAGAACACCGAGCCACAGGCTTGCTATTTGGCCATTGAGAAGCCACTGACGCAGGTACTCAACACGCCGCTGAAACGACACACACCACTGCTTCAGCGGAGATGTGGCAGTAATGTGAAATTTGTGAGCCAAAATGAAATGAGGTGCCGCTGCAATCCATGGATCCGGGACATGGCCGATGAGGATAGTCTCTTTAATACTATGAAGCCCAGATGCGGCGCATTGCTGCTCAGCAGGCTCATTTGAAAGCTGGGTCAGGTTATCGTGGCACAATTTGATCACCGCGTTATAACGCCTGATTTCAATTTTCAACGCTAGCATGCGCTCGGGCAGGGTGCATCCACGAGTCATCAAAATGCTGTGATTGTTCTCCAACTGACTGGAACCAGAGTCATCCTTCAAAAAGGGGGGGATTTGTAGATGAAGCAGTCTGTAAAACTCGCAAGATGTATCTCCTGTTGCGAAGCACGGCAAGCCAGGCCTTGCACAGAGTCGAATTCGTGGGGGTCTCAATATAGCGTCGGTAATATGGGATATGGTCTGCTCATCACCCAAGATCCGATCGCGGGTTGCTCCTTTAGGAATGTTATCCACCGCACAACAACAAAAGATCCTTGTGTTGCGCAGAAGTGTACCTTGAACCATTCTTGATGTCATGGTTGGTACATTGGTAGAGAAGAAGACTTGAAATTTTGTGTTGCCTGCCGATTTCGCGTCGACATCAATCTGACCGAGCCAAGACAAAGACGATGGCGAGAAGTTTTCTATATTGTACACGAGCACCCACTCCCCGTTCTCTTGCGCGTCGGCCATCAGCTGCGGTGTTGCTCTGACCTCTGCAGAAGGATTTATTGCTCTGGTGGCTTCGCACGGCAATGCTTCTAGCACGCTAGCCACTGGTGCACCTTGAGATCGGGCCTGGATTATGTAAAATCGCTCTACACCAAATTTGGTTGCAAGATTCTGCACAAAAGCGATCACTCCATCGCCGTCTAAGTCTACCCGGGCGAAATGGCGATCGATCAGGAGAAGACTTACATATGATTGCTCACATGCCATTGAATCTAATACACACAGGGGCCCAGATTTCTTGTTCTCCGTTGTTCCTGTCTGACAATACTTTCGCCTGCAGGCCAAATTATGTGCCACAGCCTCCGCGGTCTGTTCAAACGATCTACCTGGACTGCGTTTGTTGATCTCAAGCGCATGTTGAGCAGCATGGAAAGCTCCAAGGCCATTACACACACTGTTTCTTTGATGAAGAGCAACCACACATTGCAGCAATGCAGCAAAGAGAGTTCGGTCAGTCTGGGCAAAAGCAGGCACAATTTTTGTTTCCCAGCATCTGGACACGTCATTTTTTCCTGACGTCAGCGCCTCTGAATCTTGCAGATTAAGCTCTATCTCCCTGGCACAGCTAGAGGCAGCATCGCGAATAGAGCAGATTGGACCCTGCAACAATAACTGCCAGACTCTGGAGGCTGCGACTGCATTGTTCAGTGATGAGCTTTGTTTGTGTGTGTCTCCTAGCCCAAGGTCGATTCTGCTTAGGTGCCTTTGCACTGCCAAGCAACGAGCAGCTTCCACACTAAAGAGCAAGGTTGATAGAGTTGTTGGTAGGTGCGAAATGCTCTCGGTGAATGCATCCATGATTTTCTTATTACCAAGTCTAGCAGCTAGTGTGATTGAGCTTGCTAAAATTTCAGCAGAGAGGTGCAGGCTGTGTGGAAAATGCATGAAAAATACAGAGACGCGCGCGCTGGCGATATGCGCAGCTGCTCCAATTGCGCCAATTCCCATAGCATGGTAGACACTGTCCGCTCTAAGCAACCTTCTGTGAATTTCTGTCAAAGTCGATACCCGTGAAATAGCATCATGAAGATCTTTGACCAGCGCATCAAAGCGGATCGCATCGGCTGAAGTCGTCTCTGTGGCGCAAACAGCCTTTGGGGCGTGCAGCTTATTAAAGGGCTCTGGGCCATTTTGATTCTGAACAGCTCCATGGGTGTTTAAGAATTCAATAATCACATTTTCGGCGCTCAAAACATCCATAGTTCCACAATGCATCTTGATATTGGTGATTGATAGACTATTTGATTGGCTGGGTGCTAGTACAGTCACAGCAAGATGACCCAGGCAATCTCTCACGCTAATATCGTCGGTGAAAAAAGATATGATGTTGAATGTGCTTGCCACGACACTATTATCAAACGCGGCCTGGGAGATTGAAGTTATGATGTACAAACGAAATCCACAGCTTCCAGGTGAATGAGTAGGTCGTCCCCCTCCGCTCCGTGGACAATGAGAAGTGGAGGTGAAGCACTCATCGAATAAAGTTGTGTCGACGCAGCAAGAAGGGAACTTGTCTATGTTTAATAGCAGCGGACATTGGAGAGAAGTTGATTTTAGTAGCATTGTGCGAATGCACAGCCCGGTAATCGGAGAGGCTTTCAGCAAGGTGGAAGATTCAACCGAACAAATCCATCGTGCGCCCACGCCGTCAGGATCAATGATGAGTGGCCAACGTAGAGCATGTACAGTTGCGAGGGCCAGACTCGCCGTGGATATTCCTCTAGGAAGCAGGCCTCGGACCCTCCATCCCATGACCAGAGCATCATCACCAGGAGAGGTGTGGGCATCCCGAAATACCAATCTTTCCGCAGATGCATCTGATAATTTCACGTGCAGAGAAGCTTCAAATGGGTATGTAAACGCTGCTCCGTTGATTGACAAAGGTGTGGCGGTTAGACCGTCCGCCGCTAAGCTGTCTTTTGCCGCCACGCATACAAGCATCCGTCCATTTGGTGCTTGTCTACTGCACGCAAAGCGAACATCGATGGCATGTATCATAGCATCTACGACAAGTGATCTTAGCCGTTCCTCTATTCCCTGCAACTGCTTCGACCAATGCGAAATCTCCATTGCAAGTAGACTCGACACTCGCTGCGACTCTAGGAAATGAGGCTCATCAACTTGACATTCACCAAATACGTTTTCCACGTTAATCCCATTCGCGCACTCCAGCACTCTGCCAAGGAAACCATAGCCAGAGATAGCGCCCAATAGGCTGCGACGACGCGAAGTTAAAGTAAGGCGCCAGTCTGAAGCAATTGACGGTGTTGCATTGGCGACATCAAGTAAAGGCTGCAGAATATTCTTGATAGGGGTGATGGGATTTCGAGCAGCTGCGAAGGATGCTGCAACTGCCGCACGGCATAGCGGAGCACTTATTGTCGTCACATCTAGATCCAGCTCCTTGGCTTTCCTTTCCAGAGAATCTGACATGGTCAAGGCGTAGTCCTCGGGGTTATGGGGGAGAGTGCAAATCACCTGAAGCGACGATTTCAAGGTCGGGTAGCTCGTCTGAATTATTTGTGCAAGTCCGGAGGGCGACCTTGGATCTGTGACAATCGAGATGAGGATTGTTGAGAACGATTTTCTTGCTAGAGCAAAACGCGCAGCATAGGGGAGAGCTTGAGCCTTGCCTTTCGTCGCAAATGCAGTGTCATATTCATCCCTTGCATTGCCCGTGGCTGCAGCCTGGCTAATGGGTTCCCTTTCTGAACCGCTGTCTGCTTTGGAGGTCGCCAAGGCGGTCCCTGCTTCTTTTGCACACTCGATATCAATCAGTGAGGCGCCAGAATGCAATGTGAATAGAGTTCCTTCTACATCACCATTCAAAACTATTGACTGGAGCATGTCAAGGGCATGACGGAGGGATTCACTACGCTGTACACGGGTTGTTGTCGTTCGCCTTGATTCGTACATACCAGGCTGAGCGCATAGCGATTCTTCGTTAATTAGGACGAGAAGCTTGCTAGATTCTTCAGTAGCGGCCAAGAGGACAGCCCGTCTGAGTGCTATCAAAATATTAGTAGCAAAGTCCGTTACTGAGCCACCTTCACAGCCCCTGGCCACCACAAGCTCGGCTCCGTTCATATGCGCCGCGAGAGTCAAAAGAGCTCGACAGTCATCACCAGCATCGCTGTGTAAGAGGATATGTTTCTGAAGGCGCAGAGCATGATACACACACGCCACGTGAATTAGACCTCTGCCAGCTAATAGCGTATTTGAGTTTAGTGGTAGAGGGAGCGCAACCAAAGATGAAAAGTTGGGAGTTGCTATCGTGTCGTCGAGTCCACGTAAAGCTTCGTTGTGGCGCAGGGCATGGTGATCAAGAGATGCGCGCAGTCGGCCCCGACTCCGGCACATCTCGTGCAAGGCGGCGCTGGAGACGTAATGTGAAGTGGGATCTCCACAATCTCTTTTATTTGGATGACTTTGCCCCTGGTAAAAGAAGTCGGCGAAAACAAGTGGCCGCTCATCATCACGGAAGATGGCACTCGCCTCCCAAGCTGAGCCGCCAACATCAAAATGATATGCGGCGACCGAGCTCAAATGGTCCTCGAGCAATACTCGGTCGGAAGCAAGTCTCAGTGGATCCCCAAGCACGCGTCGACATTCGTGAAGAAATATCGATGCTAATGGAGCAAAATTAGAGCCGACCTGCTTTGCAGCTTCCAATTTGGTCCCAATTGCAATCCCCTTGAGGATGCGAAGAACATCGTGCAAACCATGGAATGTATCTGGACGTATGGGGACCGATGGAAACAAACTTGCGAAACATGCAGTAGAGTGAATGAGTGCATCCACTATCAATAGGCCCAGCCGAGAGTTCTTTTCTAGTCCCAGTATTGAAGCCGCTAATGGGTTGAGTATTACACGCATCAAGACTTCGTCAGGTGCACAGAGGTCATAAATCCAAAAGTGGCGCAATAGTCGATTTGAGAGTGATGGCATTGAAACCTGGGTAGTTGCTACCAATCTAAGTGAAAAAAGCATGGGCTGCCAAGATGATTTTGCCAGCAGCATGGTTGAGTCTGCACTCAAGATATTCATACAAGGCACGGCAGGAGCAGTTGCTGCACCGCCATAGTTTAGAAAACTTCGGAGTAACTCGGAAACCTGACCTCCGTATCCGGCAAGTGAACGACGATGAGGAGATAGTGTTGGGACAGAGATGTCATCGACAAACAGAGAGAGTGGACTCTTCACATTCAAACCTTGGCCACGGCTCGTAGCGTTAAGACGGTCGTGTAACCACGTCGCTCTGCATGAGCCACACATAGCCACTTCGAGTTTGGCAGCCGGATGCGTGCCATTAGAAATGCCCTTCATTTTTGGCGCCATGCCTGCTACACGACGAGCAGTCGTTGTCTTGCCACTTCCGCGAGCCCCCCGCAGAAGAGCCCCCAACCCCTGGGTTTCGTCAATTCCGGAAATCGCAGAGTCAAGCATCCTCGCTGTTCGAAGCAGAGCGGGTGTTTCGATCAAAATCCTGGTCGGATCGTTGACCGAAGCTCCGGCTGGTAGCGAGACAGATGAAGTCCACTGCGTCCAGTGCACCTGAAAAGGTAAGTTGGGCTTGTTGCTGAGTGGCACACGAGCAGAGTCTAACTCGTATTTGTTCGGCGGGACATTGAATGAAGGCTCCGATGATACATTGTTTTTATTGTTTTTATTGATGTCACGCTTGCTTGAGCCTGCGAACTCAAGGTCAAAGCTCAACGGCGGAGTTCCACGACACTTGGTTGGGCTCGTAGTTTCATCTTCGAGCTCAGGCGGAGACTCGGCATACAAGGCAAGCATGTCGTCAAGCACAACACCGCCCACTTCCAGCGCCGCAGTGAGAGAGCGAAGGCCGCTCTCACCATTACCTGGTATTTCAACGTGCCCCACTGGGCAAACATGCACTAGCACTGGGTAAAATTCATAAATGCTAGCTTGACTCGTCGCGCTGTATCCTGAGAAAGCAACACTCTGCAGAAGATCTTCCCTCAAAAGGCATTCTCGAAGTCCATGATCCACCTTCGTACTGCAAAGAATGTTTCCAACCACATGCCCCCCAATGGCCCAGGCGATCGAAAATGCAAAGAATGGATCTATGAGGTACGCAATTGCTGAATCAAGCTTTGTAGAACTAGTAGCAGCTTCTACTGAAGCTGCTACTGCACCTGTAGGCATGGTAATGGAAAGAAGGATCGAGCGCAACTTAGACAATGCTGTGCGTCCAAGAGCAGTATCAAAATGATTGGCAAGGGCACGTATGGCTGTTTCGCGGCTTGGGCCAGCTGCATTTATCTGATCAAGCAAGTTCAGCATTGGACGACAAATGTGTTTGAGTAGATACAGAAGGCGACAGCGCATCGCAGATATAAGAGCCTGTTCTTCAGGACTATCGACCGTGGAACTCACATCAGTTGACAGGCACGGGCTTTGGCAATTGAACTCGTTATCTAGCAGCCCAGTGAACGCTACCATTGCCCATGCAGAGCCAAGGTCAAACCAATCCAGAACGTCCTCGCTCACACTGAAAACGCAAAGCTGCACGACAGTTGATGGTGAAATTGCGGTAAGAACACCGCACTCGATAAAGATTCTTGATTCTGGGTTTAATAAGATACGTTCGCCAGATGCAAGCTGTACAACTTGTGCCTGACAATGTTGTGCGAACTCAAAGTTACAACTATTTGATCTGATTCCCGACCAGATCAGAGGTGCTAACATATGTTCAAGTCGAGAAGTGTCATCGGTGGTACCTAAATACTGGATGTACGACGAAGAGACAATTCGGGGTTATTACCATCAAAGTCGAACAGCACCCAGCGAGCACCTCCTATGAAACCGCTCGATTTGACCTCTTCAGATAGAGGCGTGGAGTTGTGAGCTCGTGTTATCACTGCAGCTGCTCTAATCATGGCTGAACCTGCACCATCACTCCATTTCCCATCAGCATTCTGCGATCCCCACAGATCTTCCAGAGGCAGTGCATTGGCTGTGACAACTGACAGTTGTGCTTGAGCACTATACTCGGCTCCTTGCGTTGATCTGCTTGATGCAGCTGCCAAAGCAGCGGCTGCAAATGCTATGCTTGTTTTGCCAGATCCAGGGGCGCCAACAAGGGCAGTTATTCGAGCTGCTCCAGAGCAAACTGTGTCACACAGATACCTGGCGTCCACTACAAGCCTAGAATGTGGCCTAAGTTTCCATCCTGGAGGCGCCCATAGTATGGCTTTAGACACCAAATCGGGATCGTCATGACGAGCTTCTACAGGGTAGATCCCCGAGAAACTTTCTCGCGATATAAGGAACGTACCTTCGAGCAGCAAGTCTACTGTTCGAATGTCTAAGGATTTTTGATGCGCCCGCAAGATGTGTTTGCGAAAAGCAGATGCGAAATCGACAAGCCTATCCGATTCCTCTCCGGGTACATTTTCAGCATTTGGAGGAGCCACCGCATCTTCTCGTTTATCTATCCGGACCTGTTTTGGCAAGTCATTCAAGGTATCACGCAACACTCGGTTCAGCTCCCTCGGCGTCCCGATGCGTACCTTAGCAATGAATGCAAGCCCGTGAAATAGATTCCAAAACCCCATGATTCTTAGACAAAGTAATTCTGATTCATTGGAACCGAAGCCAGCCAAGTTGAGCTGAAGCATGACTATTTGGATGGCATCTGGCAAAGTGCACAAAAGAGGCCGAAAACATCGGTGTAAGTCGGACATACGGGAGGTATCGCTCAAACTGAGATCGGACTTGTGGCTAGTGACCACAATGCGCGGACCGAGCCAAAACGCTTGTGGCCACGACACTGACACACTCGAAGCCAAGACAGCAGTGTTTGACACCACTGCTGCACAGAAGCCTCGAAACATGGACCGTGCCTCTGATAGAATTTTGTTCACTGATGAAAGAAAACACGTAAGCGCATCACACGTCATGGCATTCACACCAACAAAGCATGCCCAGGTGTGGGCAGCGAGCCCTACACACTTCAGAAGCCGCGAGCACATAAATGGAAGAGGACTCCCATCTTGTCGATCTTGACCGATAGTCATCATGGTAACTGTGCAGTCTACAGAAAGAAAAATCTCTCCAGCTGTTGCTGCAAGGCACTCCGCTGTAGAAGCCATACACCAACCTGCACGACTACCCCAAATATGTGCGCCCAAGCCACGTTGAAATATCATCGCCAGTGACAGCCAGCAACGCTCTGTGGCGGGTGTTACCAGAATGCGGGTGTGCGCACAACCCACATATTCAAATCCATATTGGATGGGAGGTATGCTGCCTAGACAGACAACAACATCCTGGCGTTCCTCAGAAATTTCCATCGCGCTCACAGATTCGAGGCGACTATTGGGGGTTGACGTGGACCGTAATTCTAAGCGCAGTGTTGCTAGCCAGTTAAAGTCTTCTATGGAATCTACTCTGAGAGTCACAAGATGACGCGCTGACTCCAGGGCTTGCAAGGCCACGATGAAAAGTGCACTAAGTTTAAGGCATTTTTTTTCGCTCATTCTTGACTGAATTGCTGCAGCGATCGAGGTATGCTGCAATTCGCGTTTTGCGATGACCTCGACGAGAGCTCTGTCAACTTCAGTTGGGGTGCGAGTGAGCGCTGTCACAATAGACTCACACCAAAGTATCTGCATGGTGACAACAACACACTGAATAGGCTGCGCGGTCAAGAGAAAATCATCAGGTTGGACTTCATCACGGTTCACTTCCAGTGATGTATCTGGGTTAATTCTGTGGCAGCTAGCTTCGCTAATCGGCATTCTATCATTCGAATAACCTGCAACAAGGCCAGTATCTTCAAAGGCAAGAGCCGCTCGCATTGCGGGCCTACATCCCTTGACAATGGCTCGGCGGGTAGCTAGATCAAACGCATGAAGCCATTCTTCGAAAGAAGAACGTATCTTAAAATCGAATTGAATTGCTAGACTATCGCCATCAAGCGCAATAATGACCACATCTTTGACAGCTTTTGTGCCAAACTCGACATTTGATATGACGGGGAAGCATGACCTAATTGCGGGTAAGATCATACAAATTACATTGCCCGGAGAAGTCCGCGCGATAGCACCAAATAGGTCGAGGTCGGCGCAGAGATGGAGCCGTGGAAACCCTCGACGTCGGTCTTCTAAGTGCATATGAATCTCGTTTAGAGCTGTGCATAGACCTGATGTATACGTATCAATATGCGTGATCGCAGGCAGTGCCATGGCCTGTAGGACACGAGAATCTGCGGCAAACTTATTCATTAAATCTCTCCACCAAGTCTCGCTGTCGCTCAAAATCCGCTCAGCCGAGGGCAACATGTTGCTCATATCGGAAGGTGTCGTTCTTGTGACATTTGACGTGTCCGATCCACGAAATAGTGCCGCTAGCTGAATGTAATGGCACTGGAACCTCGACAAGCCATCAAGCTGATTTGCAAGTCTGGCTAGAGTTGCTCGCCAATCCTCTACTTCATCCCGGATGTAGCCAACATAGGGTGACTGAAGTAAACGAGCGACCGCGACCACATCGTGTTCTACGTGATTCGCCAAGCGTGGTAGTCTCATAAGAATAGGCACTTTATTACGCCCGCCGTTCACAACAAGTTCAAAGCTTGCAGCTTCCCACGTAGTACGAATAATTTCCAACAAATCACATATTGATGCTTCCTTGGCAGCACGTAACGTGATCGCCTGAATCGCAGGGAGAACTTTGATGGAATGCGTTTCTACAAGAGCTCCTAGAGTCACAGAAAGATGCGAAGGGTTGATGCTGGATGTGCTATCTGTCTGTTGAGCAACAATCGGTGAAACAGAGAAACCAAGAATGTCCTCTATTGCATCCCAATGGCGTCTTTTCAGATAATGAGACTGAAGTTCTCGCACAAGACGTATAACGAGACTAAACTCGTCAGCCATGGCATGATATGCAGCTGCAGCTTGATTCTCGGTCAATTCACCGACACTCGCCTGAAATATTGAGCTAAAGGTTGATAATGCTCTCTCAAGTGAATCTGGATCGAGATCGTTGCATCGTGCCTAAGTTGGGGGAGGAATGATCCACTAAACAAGAAACATTCGCGGACAGGTGACGCTCGCACCTCCATCCATAGCGTCGTCTGATAACGCCAACCTTCAGCTGCGCACCAAAGCTGCCTAAGCCTAGCTAATTTCTTCACTAGTGATTTCAGATCGCTCGCGTCTAGCGGGTCCTGCTGTAGTGCAAATTGATATTGTCTCACCCGTGCAGTCTGAGAGACAAGGTTTGCTATGCTCAATGATACATGGTCCAGATGTCTTCGAGCATCGGCAGGATCTTGAGTTGGGTGTGCCAGGAAGTCTAGCTCTAACCTAGGTGTATGGACAGCCTTTTTGAAGCTCGGTAGCACGAGAAATGAAGTGACACTGGATAGAGCTCTGCTTTTACGGAAAGAGTCGGAGCGCGAAGCGCGCCAACCTCGGCATTAATTTGTTCAGTAAACTGTGGTGCGCCTTCTTGCACCGCAGTATTTGCATTATTCAGACTTGATCGCACTTGTGTATCAAGATTCTTCAACAAGACCGCGCAGTTTATAGTCGTCTCTGGGATTGGAGAATCGTACGCAACAAGAAGCGTGTGTAAGGTGCCGAGGAGCTCGCAAGCGTCGTGAAGTGTGGGTAGAATTGAATTGGCAGTCGCTAAAGTCTGTGTCAATTTCACATAATCATCAACACGTACAGGTACAATAGATAAAGCTTCATGTTGTTGCGCCAGTTTCTGTAACAGCAGGTTGGTCCGGGAATTGTACAGGTGCGGACCATGCATTCGAGCTACACGAAGGCACTTGTCAGGACTTGGTCTCAGTGCGGCGCACACGCTTGAAGAATCAACAAGTATCATACCAACAAATTGAGTCTCAGGGAGCGCGGCAAATACGGCGGACTCTGCGACGTAGCGAGCAAGAAGAGTCTCAAGTTCAGCAATTGTCAAATTCAAGGTGTAAGCGAAAGTACCATGGCCATTATCATTCCCCGGAATGCTGTTTCTGATGTGACTCGAGGCTCCTAACTCAGCATCTTTCAATAATGAATGTGGACACTCCAATTCAGCCTGTTCTAGAAAAAGATCGTGCTCTCTCAGGGATTGCATAAATCGATCGAACCCACGAGCGTATGCAACGGCATACATGGACGCGTTGTCTAGACATGCATATATGCGACTAAGCATAAATTGAAAGTCCTGATTCACCGATAAGATACTGTTGAGATCAAGACTCTGATCGAGGGCGCTCGCTTCGTCCGCTGCGGAAACAAATGGTGAAAATTCTTTGTCAGATAGAAGCCGTGGCGGGGAGGTCAGTATGCCGAGCCCATCAGCTATTATCTCTCTCAGGTGAGCTTTTAGCTCTGGTCCGGATGGACTTGGCATCAATTTCTGGGTAGGTGTAATGAACTCCAAGCAAATGCGGAACAGAGGTCGCAAAACTCGCTGCAGTGGACCACCCGCCTCAAGAGACTCTTTGGCTGGCTCTGAGCCGATCACTGCACCAGCAACCGCGTCGGCAACCGCTGCCGCTGAGGATGTCTCGCCGAATACTCGGAGAGCTATGGCGGATGCTAATGCAGCGTCTGGGTTCGCTGCTGCACATGCAGCTGCTTCACGTGAATTGATATCGTGATGCATCTGAATCGTGAACTTGGAGTCAAGCACTGTATCTGCCTCCAGGCACGCGCGCATCATCTCCGACACGGACGAAGTCGCGACTTGGAGGTAAACTTCAGCGATCTGAAAGTCCACAAGGCGCAGGAACTTGACAAGTTTCTGGCAGTGAGCTCTCATTGCTGCGCGCTGTGTATAACCACCGCCCGAGGTGGCAACTCCGAATCCACAACTTTCCAAGAAATCGGCCAATGACTTTCGGCAACTGCGCAGAATTAGATTGTGCACGCTTTCCATGCAACTCTCTATTTGTAACTCCACTTCAGATTTTTGTTGAGCTTGGCGATCACCGAACTGTGAGATGGAGCCTGTGGAGGACTGCACATCAAACAGCCGCAGTCGCCAAAGTTTTTGGCACATCAACCGCAGCTGAAGGAGACAGGAGCGGTGCATTGGATGCAACAAGAAAAGTTCGTGTTGCAGTGCCTTCTTGCAACGGGAGAGCTTATGTGACTTTGTGCTTTTGCGCCATGCCATAAAGGTCCGCCACTTTGGGAATCTCCGAAAGAAAGGTATGGATTTTAATGCAATGAATAAGGCTGCCTGACGTTCATGCTCTTCGAGGGTTACAAACTCGACTCCTCCATGCTTATGTTTGTGTGTCAACCCTAAAGGCGAGGATAGATAAAAGTCGTCCCCTATTGCTTCGTGATGTACTTGAGATAAGCAATACGGGTTGTAAGGCGATGCTATGCAATACTCGTAGTCAAATTCACTTCTGAATACGCTGCTCGAACCAACGATCATCTTAGTACCATCTGTCCCCGTCCCTCCCAAAGCTGGCCTGGGTGAAAGGTGTGCTTTTGCATGATTTTCCTCATTAAAAGGCTGACCATTTCCCTTGAAAAGTGCAGCCCTAATGGAGAACTTTCTGTTTAAGTGCCGAATATGGGATATGCGCGAAGGCGCGTTTTCAATGGGGGGTTGGGATCGCCAAGGCCTTGCAGAGGCCACCAATGTAGCAGACTGAGAAATGCTTGTCTGCGGAGTCAGTGCTAAACGATGCAACAGCCTGCTTGGTGCAAGCGCATTTTCCAGCGAGGAGGCAAGTAGGTCTGGCTTTCCTGTCATAATCGTTTCTCCCCTGAAGATCTTTTAGATACTGTGGCTTGAGTGCTCCGATCTCATTCCACCCCCCGGACCAACATAAGGAGATAGTAAAGTAAGGGGTGCTGAACTATCGAGGCTACGCGGTGACGGTGCACCGGCGTCTCCGTTATCCTCACGGGGACTGAGGCCACTCTCATACTAAACCCGCGGACGGAACACGAGAACCTTAGGATACCTTACGGGGCTTAGGTTCCTCTCATTCTAACCCTCGGACGGAACGAGAACCTTTCAAGACGAAGCTATGGTTCGAGCGTCTTTATCAGCCCACAGCCGCGCGATAAAGCGGAATTATGCAACGACCCCAGCAGCTTCGTGCTCCGCTAGTGTGAGCCTGAAGCACATGCGCAGACGCGTAGTGCTGCCAATCGCATGGTGACTCAAACGGTCCTTCGGGGGCTGGGATGGGGCGCGTTTGATCCCCTCGACCCCTTTTTCATGTCTGTCGACCTCTCGCAGCGGTCGATTCCCTTCGGTAGGGCTGGGTTGGTCGATCGTCGTCGCCGTCGTCGTCGCGCGCGCGTGGAAATTCGAACACACAATCAAGGGCAACGGATGTGCGTAAATAGCATTTTAATTCCACCGGGAAGGGCGAATTCGTACATAAACCACAACGAAACGACCGTCGACTGAGGGGCTGCCCCGTTCGACGTGAAGATCGCCTTCTTATCGCCGTCTAACACGGCACGCGCACGTTTGCGCGGACGCTGAGCCTCACTGCGCGATTAGACGGAGATAAGAAGGACTCCAGACCCGCCCCGGGGGCCCCGGTCGCAGTCCATAACGCTGCGCAGAAGGTGCTTCAACGCGATTCAATTTAGCGTCCGAGGGTTAGAACGAGTTCCTTGCAAGCCGCCAGCCCTCAAGCCGGCACACATCCTAGCCCCCCCCGCCCGCCCCTGTTTCCTCTCTCGCAATTTCCCGTGGTTAACTTAACTGGCGAGGTTGGCTAGCAAGGTTGGGTTAGGTCAGGTTCGCCACGGCCCTGCTTGTTTTTACAAGCATTCCTCCAGAAGCGCAACTAGCTTGGGCATGCATGGCCGGGTTGGGCTCGCTGCGCTTCGCCTGCCTCCCCTCGGTCGGAGCCACATGTTTGGTTGATGTTGCTCGCTTCGCTCACTTTACACCACTCATCAAAAGTTTCGACGTGCCGCGCGGAATCCGTTCTGGTAGGGTCACACGATCGGCGTCGGCGTCGGCGTCCCTCCACGAGCAAAGTCTAACCTCCACGACACCTGGGTAGGGCCCACACGTGATGTGCCACACTGGGAAATGGTCTATAGGTGCGTCGAATTTCATGACATTCAATCTGCTCTAGTGGCCTTCTTCCTGAACTTTCTTTTGTCCTGCGCCATCAAAATCTGTGAGGATGCTTTCTTTACCTTATCACGAGTCAACTCGTCGTCAAGTTCACCATTAAGTAGATCATCATTGTCCTTCAAGGCACCGTCATTGTCCTCCCAATCTTCGTCAAGCAGTGGTAAATCAATGCGCTGGTTATAAGGGCGAGTTCTCAAAAGTTGGAATTCATCCCCATCTTTGGCTCCATTGTCTCCCGCCTCGTACGTCACAGGACCGCCTGCTATTGAATCATCGTCAGCTGCGATGTGGATCCGAGCTAACAGCTCAATCATCATCTTCTCATTCTCCGACATGACACGAACAGTTGTCTCGTCCGTCAGCTGCAGTTGCTTCCCCCCAACCTCCTCTCTAATGCCCTCCAGCTTGTCTTGAAGGTGCTTTACACCCGCCTTCACAGCAATGAGCATCTTAGCGAGCCGTTCGTACTTCGTGCGACATCTTTCAAGTCTTGCAGCAGCAGTGGCAAGCTGCTCTTCATGATCATCCACCATCTTCCTACGATGGCCTCCACCAGGACCTGAGTATTTGATTTCTTCAACATGCACTTTGATTCGCATCTTCTGTTCGTTGAGAGCCTCAATTTTTTGCTGATTTTCTTTCGTCAAACTCATCAGGTTTTCAGTCGTACTCTCTTGCGAAACGATTTTCTGGATTACCTCGTTCACATCAGAAACGCCTATTCGGGTGTAGTTACCAGCTGGAATTACAGCTATGAAATTCGTCATACCGGTGGCTTCCTTTATTTTTCGGAAGGCAGCTTCGAAGATGTCGATCTTTGTGCGTTGCTCCATCCTCTCTTTTGATAGAGTTGACTGTAAAGATGCGTTTGTCATAGTAGCCTTGACTTCTTGCTCACACCCTGCACCGATTTCACCTGCCTCCTGTGCGGCAATTTCCAAACGCATCTTTTCGCGCTTCTGAATGCGCTCGAGGGTTTGCTTTCGTAGCTGAACCATTTGGTGGCGTTCGCGCAGCTCTGTATCACGCCGTCTTCGTTCTTCCTCATAGCCCCCGCGCACATGTTCTAGCTCCGACTGTGCTACCTCGCGAGCGTGGTTTGCATCGCCAGATAGCAACAAAAGCTCCTCGTAGTCTCTCTGCTTAGCAGCAAATGTTCTTTCAAGAGCAGCAAGTTGGTGATCGAAGCCAATGCGTTCCTCCCTCAAACGTTTTACAATTTGTTCGTACGTCTTCTTAATTGACTGCACAACACCATGTAAGATGTAGGCGAATCTCATGTGTGATTACCTGCGCTTCGTTAAACTTGATGAGCGCCTTGTCTAATCTGTTTTCAAGCATGCGGATATTGCGTGTAATTGGCGAATCTTCTTGGTTAGGCCGTTGTGACTGGAGCTCGAGATCTCTGACGCCGTCCCTTAATTTCTCTAATAGCTGATCTTTTATCTTCGTTTGTTCCCTCATCATGTCGAACTGTTTACGAGTCTTAATCAAGTCAGCCTCAAGATTTCCACTCAGATGAAACGATCCACCGCCACGCTGCATGACTGAAAGTTTAATTCGGACTTCTTTGTTCTCCTCACGCAGACCTGCGAAGGATTTGGTAGAGTGTTAACTGTTGAAACACTGTTGCCAGCGTTTGATCTCCTCCTTGTTGGCGGTTTTGTTCGCTTCCAAAATATCTACATTTGCACGTCGGTCGCCTATCATAAGAGTCCGCTTGCTATTGAGGTTTAACTCGTAAGAGCACCTTGGAGCAGTCGCATGCGCTCTCGTAGATCGTCGACTTGTTCGGCAACGTTGCCATCGACCTCTTTGCGACCCATTACCATTTCGGTAACGCAATTTAACGACCGAATAACGAATGGGCATATATCAAGATCAACGTGTGTGCTTGCACAGAGAAACACCGGTTCGTCGCGGAGCCGTTGAGCCCCCAGCCGACGCCCTCAGGCGCTCTGACGGCGAGTCCGGTGTACTTTTCGAACTAATCCTTACAAAATTTGGCTATAGGTATCCGAGCGAGCGCGGTATAGAAGGCGACTATCGCGGTCAGAACGCGAGTGTGATTAAGCACAATCAAAGTGCGCTTAGCACAATCAAAGTGCGCTTGGCGATAAGCCAGCTGCCTAGGGGGCCTACATTCCGCTCCTTGGGCTATGGCTTGATCTGAGATCACCCCCCCCAGGCTGTGCTCGTTTTGTCAGATCTGGGCTAAACACGTCTTTCGCTAAACTTGTAGCGAGATAGTAAACTCCGACACGGGGAGGCAGCCTAGTGGGGCTGCCCTGCCGTGTGAGGGTGAACTATCGAGGTTACGCAGTGGCGGTACACCGGCGTCTCTGTTATCCTCACGTCACCTCGGCTGCCGTAGTGTACGGAGTCTCTTCACCCATGGACCGTAGGTTCTGTTCGGCTGCCGTAGTGTACGGGGGCCGGGGCTACTGGACGAACGGGCAGAGGATCTGCCTCACTAGGTCCAGGAAGACTCTCCGTCTATTACAGTGCGGGAAGCAACTATAACAGGGTTAGAAAGTATTAAGAAAAGGGGAAGGATGTAGGGTGGCTCTGTACCAGCGAGCCACTAGGGAGATACAAAACTCTCTATCTCCCTAACTTGAGAAGAGCCATGACTGCACTCAATACGTTGTGTAAATGAAGAGAGCGGGTCATGTACCTTGTCGGGGGAAGCTGCCGCGCCTCATTCCATGTCATCCTCACGGAACCTCAGCTGCCGTAGTATAACGCCTAGTATACGGGGACCGGGGCGGGGCTACTGGACGAACGGGTAGAGGATCTGCCTCACTAGGTCCATGACTTTTCGAACTAATCCTTAGCGACGTAAGGGAGCTAATAAACTATCCTAACTTCCTAGTACCACTCGCGGCCGAGGTTGCGCGCCATGAGCGGGGGCGCGTTCGGCCCGGCCGTCGGGTGCCGCAGCGGCGGCGCCGCAGACCAGGGGGGGGGGGGGGGCGGGGCGCGCCGGGGGGCGGGGGGGGGGGGGGGGGGGGCGGGGCGGGTGGGGGGGGGGGGGGGCTCCTCTGTTTACAAGGCTGGCGAACTCGGGCGTTAAGGCGCGGCACCAGCATAATGACAGTCGGAGCTGCCCTGGCGGCTGGTTTGGGGGGCCTCTAAGGCACTGTCGCCATCTTTAATGCACCTCCCCCACACCCCGACCGGCCTTCACGACGGGCCTCGGCTAGAATCAGTCACATGATGAGGAATCACTCTCGTCGGCGACAAGGGCCCGGCCACCTGTGCTGGCCTTGGGCGCGTAGTGGATTCTGCCTGGGTATCTGGGTATCTATGCGTGCAGCTCGCAGAATATTGGCGAACTTTCTTTGGCGACCCATCGCGCAGGCCCTCAAAAGCCCCTAAAATGCTGCCTGGGGTCACGCTTCCGTTTAACACGCAGCTGCGCTTCGGAGGTTCACACGTAGGACGTCTAAGATGAGAATCAATATGACTACGTCGAGGAGTCATTGAGAGCGCAGCATGTCACAGCAAGGGAGTGTCCAGAGTAGTAGCGAATCGCTGCGCCCGACTGAAGGTCCCAAAGGCGCGCCGAGTGATCAGAGGATGCAGTCACAAGATAAGCCGAGTCGGCGGAAAAGGAGGCGTCCCAAACCCAACGTTGATGCTGGGCAAGTGTCTTCTCCAGGGTCCAACCACGGGCAATCGACCAAACTTTGGCCGTCTTGTCAGAGGATGTGGTGACCAGAAGTTGCGCATCTGGTGATATCGAGCACTTTAAAATACACGTATGCCCTGAACCATCTTCGTGCGCTGCCTCAATTACCTAAGAGGAATGACGATTGCAACTATACAGGGCCGATACGTCCGGCCGCGTGGGTAACGCACATGCTCAAGCTCAAAGTGCTTGGATCCAGACGGCCTCCACGCATACAAATTCGCCTATGAGGCTTGGAGTCATGACCTAGTAGCTCGTGTTTGCTTACTCACGTCATTTGTGCCCGCAACGAGACTGCTTCCATCAGAAGCGATAGCAACTGATCGGATAGGTGACAACTCCCCGTCAGTTGGTCTTAATTCGGCGGAACATTTGTCTGCAGCAAGATCCCACACGCGGACAAGTCCCGCATGGTCACCCGTGACCAGTTCACTCTGTCTCGGATGTAAAGTTACTGACGTACAGGCAGATGGTCGGCCGTCTGCACCCAACATCTCGTAAGTCCGCTGGCATCGCGGTGGTGCCCGCAGATCCCAGATCTTCACTGTACCGTCCTCTGATCCCGAGAACATCCAACTTCTGTCATGCTGAAAGCCAACCGCTGTCACCTGCGTAGAAAAAATGGTTGGGTATCTGGATGCCATTGCCGAGATGCGTACATTCCCGCAATGTGAGAATTCGGCAATTGGCGATGAATTCGAAGGGTTTGCAACGTCAAAAATACGAACCTGTGAATTACTGATTACTGTTCATATCTACCTTTACTACTGATTCGGGTGATTGACGTGTGGATGCCCACCAGCAGCCATATAAAGTTTATCTTGCGAGATGGCTAAGCAGTTGACTTGCGAGTCTGGATAACGAACGATTCTTGTGCAAACGCGTGAGGATGCCTCCCAGAATCGAATTTTGTGGTCGTAGCCCGCCGTTGCCAAGACAACGGCAGCCATGTCTCGCAAGACTCGAAGGCAAAACAAACTACTCTAGAGTACTAGTCTATAGATCTGGATACATGTACACATCATTGAGGGAACGGGTCGGCCAGATTGGCCGGATTGGGGAACGTCCGATCGTCCGATCGCTGGCCGACACGCCTCTAGTCGCGAGCTCCGCGTCAGTATAGCGCGAGCACTCAGGCTCCCAGTAGGAGAGGCCGCCTCGAGCGCCGGGCGGGGTACGAGGGGCAAATTTTATATTCCAAATCCCCCTCGCGCTGCAAGCGCCGTGTAGAGCAGCCGTCTCCTGACGGGAAACAGGGCTGCTTAGCAGTCCCATCCCACTCTTCCGTGTTATTTTAAGTTTGGCGGCGCACTGCCAATCACTGCAAGTCACTGCCATTTCCCCTTCAGCCTGGAGCTAAGTTGGGACCCTCGTCGGTCGCTCCCCATCGTCAACGGCCGTTCTCTGCATCCACGGGCTGCCCCGACGCGAACTAAGCTGCTCGCCTTCGACCGGTGGTCTTCCCTGGGCGACCCGCAGCCAGGCCCAAGGTGCGGCATGGCCCACAGACCGAGCGCAGCGCCAAGTCCTGGAACCGCTGCATTGAGCGCCCGAGGAAGACATCGAGATCGTGTTACAACAGAATGACGTCGAGGAATGATGTCGAGCATCATCGAGCAAATATAATTCAACTTACGACCCGTGTGCCAACATCCCTGCGTCCAGGGCAAACCAAAGCGCCTCAAGTTTCCTGCGGGCGGAGCTTTGGCTGGAGCTTCAGCCATTGAAGATCTGCCGAGCGGAGCTGCGTAATAAAAACTTCAAGCTGAGCATGCTTGCTGCTTCTCAAAACTCTCTATGACTGGAACGGATTCTTTTTCTCGTCCGCATACGAGTCTGCTTGCTTCAGAGCGTCCACTGAGGCACGTACAAGTCGCCTATGATGGGGCACAAAAATCCTTAGATAGTGCACAACAATGAGGAGAGAAGACGCCCCATTAATTGCCGCGCTGCGGGTTGCATTAGCGCATTCAAGTCCTTCAAGGCAGCAGCCTTCGGCGCGCTATTGGGAGTCACGTCTATAGTGTTTGCAATGCTATCAATGAGGACCGCAATTTTTTTTTCAAAGATAGTCTGTACGGCCTTCCGTTCCTTGTCTCTAAATTCGAGGAGATTGGAGAGCTCACACACTCGTGTGCTGTTGTTATCTCCCTGCCGCTGCAACATGTCTCCGCCAGCAGTGTGTGTATTGACCTTTGAGGTCCCGCTTTCGTGTAGGGGCTTTTCCCGTCGTCTTTCCAGGGCATTTTCCTCCAACCGGACGGCGTCCAACTCGCGCCGAAGCTCCATC
>Ga0257106_1000523_pt1 | contig 22565 bp, 17 predicted proteins | sample LP_taG_3_FD_190177 | JGI IMG/M metagenome (GOLD analysis project Ga0257106, IMG submission 190177) | Marine microbial communities from Northeast Subartic Pacific Ocean, Canada - LP_J_2011_P26_10m | ecosystem: Environmental > Aquatic > Marine > Oceanic | place: Canada: Northeast Subartic Pacific...
GATGGACAACAACAACAACAACAACAATCTCAGCGTCAACGAAATGCCGATGTCGCCGCAACCGTCGAAGGAAAAAGACCCGATAAAACTTTGGGGGGTGAAACTTTTGTTTTCCGAGAGGAGCATCTTTTGGCTCTTAGCCTCGGGGGCCTTGTTCGCGTACCTTGGATTTACGACGGTGCAAGAGTACGTGTTTCGAAATCACGCGAAAGAGGCTATTGGGTTTCGCTTCGGCGGCGTCGTGACGCTGGTGACAAGTTTTACGTACGCTTTGTTGGGGTTTTTGGAACGGTTGGCGAACGACGAGTTTAGAGAGAGCGGTAGCGGGAGTAGTAATAGTACTAGTGGGGGGGGTAATCATAGCAGAGGATTTAACGCGCTGATAGATGATGAAGAACAGCAACACAACAACAAGAACGCTTTTAGAGGGAAGAATACGACGACGACGACGAGTTTTAAAAGGAGCTTTAATATTTTTAGAAGACGGGCGAAGCTTAAGGATTACGTGCTTTTAGCGACCATGACGAGCGGAGGGATGTATTTGACCAACTTTAGTTTATCGTATATTAATTACACGACGAGGATTGTCGCCAAATGTTCGAAAGTGATACCGACGATGGTCATGGGGGCGTTGATGCAAGGAAGGCGGTACGAGAAGAAAGATTATTTCGCGGCGATGACTTTGGTGTGCGGAGTGTGTTTGTTCGCGCTGGGAGACAGAGCGAGTTTGCCGCAGTTCCAACCCAAAGGGGTGGTGATGATAGTGTGCGCGTTATTTATTGAAGCCGCGGCGGGAAATTTCGAAGAGAAGAGGTTGTTCAACGTCAGTTTGCCGGCGTCGCACGCGGAAGTCGTCATGTACGCGAATATTTTCGGACTTTTAATGACTACGTTTGGAATGACTTTAAACGGCGAGATTTGGCCGATAGTCGCCTACATGAACTCCCACCGAGAGTGCGTGTTCCGAGCGATGATCGCGGCCTCTTTCGGATACATGAGCGTCTCCTTCATCTTGCTTTCCATTCGACAGTACGGCGCGACGAATACAGAGATTATTAAAGCTTTGAGAAAAATGCTCTCCATCGCGCTGTCGTTACTCTTGTATCCGAAACCGATGGGTTGGAGATACGTCACCGGTACGTGCGTGACCGCGTTTGGTATCCTGACCTTATACGCGATCAAGAAGCGAAGGTACGTGAAAGCAGCAGGTAACGCCGAGGCTTTTAAATAAAGAGTAGCATAGAATACGAGAGTTGTTCCAATAATGGTGTTGATGTATTCATTTCTATTTCGCACACAAAAAGCAGCAGTTTTTACTCGAATTTCCCTCCGCTCACTTCGTCATAAAAACACTCTACCTCCGCGCACTCAAAGTCCCTCACTCTTTCAAACACCAACCGAATACACAAATGGAGTTAATCAGCACGCAACGCATGAGCTACGAGTCGTGGCTGCACACGTGGAACCTCGAAGACGACGACGACTTTTCGAGCAGCGACGATGACGACGGCGAGTCTCGCGACACCAACACTAAAGAGCGAAGCGCGACGCTGAAGGATTTGCGAAGAGTCCAGAGGCGGGAGTGTTCGCACGAGGACGAGATAAACGGACAGTGCTGCGCGATATGTTTATCTAGGTTTGAGAAAAAGAGAGAGGAGAAAAGTGACGACGATGGGAACAAACAACGCGCAGTTCAAAGGTGTTTTCGCCTGGCGGAGTTGCCGTGCAAACACGTCTACCACGAAGAGTGCATCGAGAGTTGGCTCGCTCGAAGCCGACGGTGTCCGACGTGTCGAAAGAGTTTACGAGAGAAGAAGAAAAAGACAGGAACGCGGGAGAAGAATGGAAGCGAAGAGAGGTTGTTATCGCGACCAAACGACGACGACGACGAAAATGACGACGACGACGACGCGCGCGCTCATCAGAGTCGACGGGAGTTGGAGCGCGAGTCTGTCCGTCGGCTGCGAGAGATGGAAACGCGGGCGCGCGAGCGAAGGGCGAGGGAGATAGAGGAGGAGAGGCGCGCGAGGAGAAGGAATAGGATGGAGACGGTTTTAGAACACGAAGGAATGAACGAGGAGATCTTTGAGAGCGTCATGACGCACGCCATGGGGTTGTTAGAAGCAACCACGATGGCGGGAGAGGAAGACGAGGAAGACGAGGACGTTGGAGAAGAAGAAGAAGAAGAAGAAGAGCAGAGGCTGCCAAGGGCCAGGGTAGCGAATCAAACAGGCGCTGGGTCGTTACTCGTCGGTACTCGCGGGAACAACTACGGGGCGAACGGTTCGAACACGTCGTAGTTTTATATAATAATAGTAGAAGTAGAAGTAGAGATGCTGTAAAAAAGTTTATACAGTACATGACGCGCTAATTTATAATACACACACACTTTTAAACGAAAACTCTATAACTAAATTCAAGTTGCGTGTACGCGCTCTCGGTTCCTAAACCTCGACGGGCCCGTTCCCTGATCCTGATAAAGGATTCTCTTCGTCTTCGTCGGTAAAAGGTGAATTCGCATCGCGATAGTACCGGTTCGGAATGCCTAACCAAAATTTCCACATCTCAACGCCTCGATCCCATTTGAAAGTTTGATCCGTATCGCAAGGCACGTTTGTTTTCGTGAGTTTGATTTCATCGCTGTCGTCTTCTTTTTCCATCGAGTACATGGCGTACATGCCTTCGTCTCGGGAACCGACGTTGGCGTCGTTGTCTCTCGGAAGCAAAACCGCTTCGCGAATGACAACTCGCGGAGTTTTTTGCTGTTGAGAAGAAGACGACAACGACGACGACGACGACGACGACAACATTTTCTTTTGTCTGTTCGCCGCGGTGTTACTCGATTTTGTCGTCAAGTACTGTGCCGTAGCTTGACGAAGTTGTATTCTCTCGTCTTCCGAAACCGAATCTTCTTCGATGATACGCTCGATCCAACCGTCCGCGTCTCGAAACAACGACGCGTTGGTCTTCTTAGAATCACAAAGTATCTTCACCATGCGCGATCTCGTTCGCGCGTCCGTTTTCGCCGCATTTTCCTCGCTCTCGCCTCTACAAAACGTTTCGTACACTCTCACCGCATCTTCGATTTTCGAATCCGCGGCGTAGGCGTCGATGATGACCAAATAACTCGCTGCGTCTGGCGAAACGCCCGTCGTACTTTCCAACTCGCGAATCAAATCAACGGTTTCATCAATCTCACCGCTCTTTGCCAGGGCGTTAAACGCCGCGTTGTATACTCTCACGTCTACGCGCACGCGCAAACGATCGATTTCTGCCAGGACCCACTTCGTCCCGCTCGCGTCTCTTCGCAAGGCGAAGAATTTCAACAACGTCGCGTACGTGTACTGATCTGGTTTCAATCCCGACTCCGCTAATCGCGAAAGCCATTCGTACGCATCGTTCGGTCGATCCGAAGCTACTGAGGCGTCTATTAACGTGTTGTACGTGATGAGATTTGGCGAACACTCTGCCTCTTCCATCTTCTTAAAGACCTCGTCGATGACTACTCTGGCGTAGTCGTCCACTCGTGTATTCTTCACGGAGGAATTGGACGAGAACAAGACGGAGACGCGTTTGAGAATGGCGTTAAACGTCGCCGTCGTCGGTTTCACGTTCACCGCTTGCATCACTTCTAACACTTTAAACATCTCGGTAATGATTTTCTTTTCTTCTTTTAAGCTCCCCGGCGTTTCGAATTCGCTGTAGTTGAGACCGTCAATGAACGCCGTAAACGTGTGCACGTTTGGTTTCACGTCAATTTTGTCTCTTCTGAGCATGCCGTCGAACAACACTTTCCTCGCCTCGTCGACCCGTCTCGCCAGACACAAACGTTGGATGTACGACGTGTACGCGCGCACGCCTGGTTTCGACCTCGCAGTGGCGTACTTCTTCCTTCCAGCGAGTTCAAGAAACTCTTCGGCTTTATCGAGTCGATTGCACTTGGCAAACGCGGTGACTAAAGCGCCAAACGTGGCTTCGTTTTCCGGGACGTTGAATCCCCGCATCATTTTCAGCGTCGATTCAATACCTTTGACGTTCTTTTCGTCTCCAAACGATTCAATCAACACGTTGAAACAAGACGCCGAGAGTAACTTTGGATTGGCTTTCGATAAAAACCGTTCCGCCTCGGACCGCTTCTTCGCGGAGACGAAAGCTCGGACGCCGGAGACGACCGCGTTGTTGTCAAACTCGGCCGGAAACGTTTTCTTCTCTTCCGTGAGATGCGTTTCAAGACGTCGCCAAAAATCTAACGCCGTGTCCAACGTCGGCTCTACTCTCGGTCCGAGCGCGAGACACTTTGGATCGAGTAATTTCTTACTATTATTATTGCTACTGTTACTACCGCTACTCCTCGCCGCCGCTGCTTTCAGAGAACTATACGGCGCCTGCCGTTGCAACCTGCCATAGTACCCTTGCTCGTCCTCTTCTGAACAAAACTTGGCTAATATTTGAATCACGTCGCAATAACTTTCCAACGAACAAAACATCTTTTCTCCGCCTTTCCGCGCTTTGTACTTCTCTTCGGCTAACTTGAACACCGCCGCGACGTATCTCATGCGACTCGAACTTCTATTTCTATATCCCAGCGCTTTCGTTCGCGCCCTCTCCACGCGCACGAGCAACGCAATCGTCGCCGGGGAAACGATCGATACGGCGTTTTCGCCGTACTTCCCGCTCAAACACTCCCTCAACAAAGCGCAACAGTGCAACACGCAGTCTCGATCGATGGCCAACGCTTGCACGGCGCTGAATACGGTCACTCGTAAACCTGGTTTATCCGGATTCTTTTCCAGTTCAGAGAGAACAGATTGGCATATTTCCGCCGGAGTGGCCGTTTTCGAAAACTGCGACATCGAAGAAGGAGCAGAAGAAGAAGAGGAAGACGAAGCCGTCGTCGACGTTGGTCTTCGTTGGTTCTTCCCGTACGACGGAGAAGAGGGAGACCTCCAAGACGTAACGTTGTTGTTCTTCGTGGAGGAGGCGTTTGCTGCGCTTCTGCTGCTGCTACTCGCACTGCTCCCACTCCTCCACCGTCGTCTCTCATCAAAGTTCTCCTTTTCCGCGCTTTTGCTCGTTCTTATGTTTTCTCTTCTTTCGTCGTCGTTGGAAGAGGAGGACGACGGCGGATAAGAGGAAGACGAAGAAGCCGAAACCGACGACTTTTGACGCCGCCCAAAGAAAACGAACGATAACCGAGTAATACTGTTCTCATCATCATCACTGCTCCTCCTCCTCCTTCTCTCCGTGAAAGTCGTTCTTCTGAAACGCTGTCGTTTCTCCGACGACAACGAAACGCGTGACGACGACGATGATGTCGTCACGGAGCCCAATTTCGCATTAAGTGTCGTCATCAATTCCGTCGTTCTCTCTCCTATTAGTATTAGTATTAGTATTAGTATTACTCCTACTACGAGCGCAGAATATGAGTATTACTATAACACGTATCAGAGAGAGAGAGAGAGAGAGAGAAAAGCAGACAGAAGTTCCCTTCTTTATCGTAATGTCAACACCATTTCGAGTCGTCCCCCGAACAAAGAAAGAGTCGTCGTTTTGTGCAGATTTGAGCTTTTTATCCTTTTTTTTCCTTCTCTCGAAAAAAAGTCTAAAACCCTAAACACTTGAAAAAAACGGGCCAGACACGACGCCGGTCCAAATTTTCTTTCTTTCTCTCTGCGCTCGGAATCCCCACACTTAGTAGAAACACACTTAGAGAGAGAGAGAGAGAGAGAGAGAGCAGAAGAAACGCTTTATTAAAGCGCGAGCATATCATAAACGGAGGAACGAAAAGAACTAAAGGTACTAACTATACCAGAATACGCTTTTGAGGAGAGGAAAGAAAGAGAGAGATGATCATTTCTCTCATTCTCACTCTCTGGTAGTCGGGATTCAAACGATCACAATAATCAAATCTTTCTTTCTCTGGTCTCTCTCTTTTTATACAAAGCGTCTCTCTTTTCCCTCTCGAAACGCTTTGAGACGCGAGAGAGCGAGATCTGCTTTTGTTGCGCGAGATAATCTCTCGGTTTTGGACATCGCTGACGTTTTTACCGCCTCTCTTTTATCGTCATCATTATCATCGCACAGAGATCATCGTCGTTTTATTATAGAAAAGATGGCGCCTTCCAACAATAAATATTTGGAAAAAATCAAAGGCGACGTCTCTTTACATCGAGAGAGAGGCGCACAAAAAGGCGGCGGTTTCGAAGGAATCCCGTGGTTAGAGGACGAAGAATGGGACGGTCGAGTGTTGTGCTGCTCGGAATCCGTGTGTAAGAAACTCACCGCGTTTGGGTTTTTAATGTTAGTCTTGGGGTTGATTTTTGGCTTGTACGTGTACGAGCCGGAGAAGGAAAGCGCGGATTTTATCGCCTACACGGGGAGTGGATTTTATACCCCGATCGCGTCGATTACCTCGCGAATGGCCGTTGAAGGGTACAACACGGATTCGTTTAAAGCGGGACAGAGAAGCGCGTTTACGTTGTCCATGGCGGAGTATTTGAACGTGCCGAGCAACGCGACGAAGGTGACGTTGGTTGAGGACAAATTGTGGAAGAAGAGAAGAAGTTTGAAAGCGTACTACGGGTTTGTGGACGTTGGGTACGTGGCGTACGCGAGAGATATGGAGCACGCGGATGAGTTGAAGACGAAGATTGAAGCGTTGGTGTATTCGGTAGAAGGAGATGCGAACTTGGCGTTTGTGCAGTTGATGAAGAAGAACGGGGTGAACGCGGTCACCGTCCAAGGCGTGTACACGGAGTCGTTGATCAAAGCGCCACCGCCGCCGAGCCCGCCGCCGCCGGGACCGGGGACGGTTCCGGGCCCGCCGCCAACGCCGAACGACGAAGGGTCGCCGGCGTAATTTGATTGAGTAAACGAAGAGATGTATTTAAATCGAGTTGATTTGAATGCGCTTTTTTGCTCATATTGATGGGATTGTACAACAACAACAACAACAACAACAACAACAACAACACATGATAAGAACTGAATAAACGACCCAGTGTTAAATATGATGAGAGCTTTAATATACGTATACATATATATACATGCATATATAATGTTTTAATGAATTTTAAAAACCGCGTACTTAAAACACGATAATAGTCAAGTGATGATGATGATGAAAAAAGTGGATTTGTTTTATTTACAAGGGTCTGTGTTTTTGTCTTTGTCTTCTGTGTTCTGTCTTCGAAAACGAGAACTAGCAGCACGCCCCACCGGCTGGAGCACCACCACTCGACGCCGCCACTGGACTTGGTCCGCAATCGAACATCCCGTAATGCTTCGATCGATCGCCAACCACGTCGAAGTGTTTCCCCAACCACGTCTCGCCTAACATCGATCCGGTGTTCCCGCACACCAACATCGGTTTCCCGGTTTCCAATCTGTGGTGGTCGTCCAACGAATACGCGTTCGGGTTTCCTTCGATTGTTCCTTTGTACACCGCGTACTGGCCGTAATCCTCGCACAACGTTTCCAACCTCCCGGCGGGTAACTTGAACAACCTGTACGTGATTGAATAAAACGTAGCCTCGCCCAATAACTCTTGCAACTTTTCATCCTTCACTTCAATCACGTGTCCTTCCAACACTCTCGGATCGGTAAACCCAACCGACACGCACAACCGTTTAAAGTCTTCCACGTACATCGCCCCGCCTAAACACTCGCCCAACAAAACCGGATCCTTCCTCAACTCTTGATCCAAGCGTCGATCGCAATACACGTCCGAAAAGTAAAACTCGCCTCCGTCCGCCAACGCGTCGTACACGCCTTGCAAAACAGCCTTCTTATCCGGACTTAAATTCACCACGCAGTTGGAAATGGCTAAATCGATCGTTCCGTTCTCAATGCCAGCCTGTTTCACGTTCTCGATTTCTCCTTTCACAAACTTCATGTTGTTTTCTTTATACCCGAGCGTTTGCTTGCAATACTCGTCCACGTACTTCCTCGCCACGTCTAACTGATTATCAGTCATATCCACGCCCGTCACGAACCCTTTCTCCCCGACCAAACTCGCCGCCACGTAACAATCTCTCCCCGAACCAGAGCCTAAATCTAAAACCCGTAACCCTTCGATCCCTTGCGGCGTCGGCGATCCGCACCCGTAATATTTTGCCTTGATTTCATCCGGAACCAGACGTAAACATTTTTTAAGATACGTCGGCAATCCACCGGGCGTGCAACACGCGCTCGTTTTCAAATCCGCAGACGTCGTCAGCGTTTCCCCGTAGTACTGTTCGACGGATTTTTTGATCAGATCGTCTCCGCCTTCGATGGTCGCCCCGAGGAGCGTGTCCATCATCGCGTTCGAAGAGGAAGAGGAAGATGCTTTCGTCGTCGCTCGATTAACTTTTTTCTTTTGCTGCTGAACTTTAGAAAAGAAGAAGAGAGGGGACGAGGTCGAAGCGAACGACGCGGAGGACATTAATTTTATAACAACGCGAAAGAGAGTTTTAGAGAGACTTCGGCGGTGGTGGTGGAAAGATGTACTACCGCTTTGCAATGAGGATGATGTGACGTCGTTTTTTTTTTGGAGTTTCGTCCCTACAAGAGAGTCTCTTTCTACAACTACTATTCTACTACACTTATTACATCTTTTAGCGCGCGTTCGGTTGATTCTGAGCGCCTTTATGAACGACTCGATTCTTACCATCGAAGGTTTCCCACGTATCTATGTTCGCGCTCGCTTCGTTTATGCACGCGATCAAAAATTTGACCAACTCGTTGTCGGACTTTTCCGGCGGCGCGAGCAAATCTCTCGGCGGTATGCCGTTTTGGTAGGTTCGCTTATCGAACCTCCACTGGCCGAATTTACCCGGGGTGAACGTGCCGTTTAAGGCGTAGTCCATGCCGTAGGTGAAGTGAATGGAGAGGAAGTCACCGATGGACTTGTCCCAGGGCGGTTGCGCGGTGAGCTGCGGGCGCAAGTCGTGTTGTAATCCGACGCGGTAGGCGGCGATGGTGTAACCGTACATTTCGAGAACCCATCCCCAATCTCGATTGGCTTCTTTGTCTTTTTTGATCGCTAAGGTGGTTTCTACCCAAACTGGGGCGAGTCGTTTCAAATCGTCTTTGCGAATGAAGACTGGGGAGGAACCGATCGGATCGACTTTTTCGATATCTTGAGCGCTCATTTTATCGTTTCCGACGAAGCGTTTGACTAAAGTTGGCCATCGAGACGGTTCGATGTAAAAGAACGGGAACGCGGCCGGTCGTTCGCCAATCATCAGGTTCGGAATCGGTTTGATGTACACGTGATCGGGTTCAGCCATTAACACGTACGTTTCTTCAATTTTGTCACACTTTTCAAAGTACTGCATGAATGCGTTTGGTCTGCTCAAGACGACAAATCCCATCTCGTTGTCTAATCGATCGACCACGCAGGTTGGAATTTCCGACATCAACGAATCCGGTTTGTCGTGCAAAACTCGAGTAAAACCACCCATTTGACACGGCTCTTCCTTCGTTTCCTGTTCCACGCATATCTTTTTCTGTTTCTTCCAGTGAAAATACATTACGCGCACTTGCCACGCCTGATAGACGTTCGCGTTCGTCGTGACCAACGTGTGAAACTTCCGATGACTCCCCGGGTCTCCTTTTGTCGGTAATTGCGGTGCCAAACTCCCACTCGTCCACGGATTCGCCGCATCTTTCGCGCCAATCGCCATCTCTGGCCTCGCTTGGTGCTTCAACCAACACGCTCGATACTTTTGCCCTAAACACCCGTTCGCGTCCCCGCACCACACCCACACGTTGCACGCCCGGTCGCCGACGGCTTTCCCGTCCGGGTTCATGGAGAGACAATCGTCGTGACACTCTCTCGCGCTCGATTTAAAGTTGTTCTCGCCCCATTTCGACACGGAGCCGGAATATTCCGCGTGAACTATTGGATTAAAATCGCCCCATTTGCCTACTACTTCTAAAGGTTGTTGTTTTGCGTTTTTTCGTTGTTGCAACGAACCACCACCACTATTGACACCATCATCACCATCATCATCATTTTTCGAAGAAGATGAAGACGAATATCCTCCCGCGCTGCTTTTTGCAACGGAGTAAGAGGAGGACGCCTTCGTCGAGTCACTCCTTTCCAAACTCGAAGAAGAAGAAGACCCCGAGTGCAACAACAACTCTCGGTGTTCTCGATGAGATCTTTTCGATTGACTCGCGAAAAACGCATCGAGCGCGTTGAAGGTGAACAAAAACGCGGCGAAGAACGCGAGCAAACGCGCGAGACGCAAGTTTTTACGTTCGCTCGTCGTCGTCCGCATGATGATGACGAGGAGGAGGAGGAGGAGGAGGAGGGAAACGAGTTTTGTGTGTTTGCCGCGCGAGTAAATTTGTGAGAAATTTCGCTCGTGGTTCTTCTTTATGAAAAGGACGAGATTTCTCTCTCGTTATCGTCGTCGATCGACGCTACCGCCGCTGCTAAGGCTACTACTGCTACCAGTGCTAATGCTAGTGTTATTACTGTGCTTGGAGGAGGAGGAGAAGGAGGAGGAGGAGGACACGTCGTCGTCTTCAGAGGAACTCGTACCCGAACGCTCTTCGTTATCGGCTTCAGTATCGCGCTCGTCGATTGGTTTTCGTTCCGAATCGGAGAGCGAGGAAGAGCGGTCGTCGTCGCAATCATCATCTTCTTCTTCTTCTTTCTCTGCGTTGTCGTCGTAGTCCTTCTCGCTTTGTTGATCGTCGTCGTTGCTCTCTCTTCCCGCTCCACCACCTTCGTCCTTTCGTTCTTTCTCTTGTTGGAACCTCCGTTTGCGTTCGTCGATGTCGGAAGATCCTCCTCTCGAGCTGACCGAGGCTTCGCTTCCGCCGTCCTCGTCCGAGCTTTGCTGTTGGCGAAGAATGTCTGGGACGTAGTTTTCGTCGAAACCGACCGGAGATTCGAAACCTCCCAACTTCTCGTCGTCTTGGTAGTTGTCGTTTCCGTCTTCGTTATCTCCTTCTTTCCCTTCGTCGACGTTTCCTCTTTTCTCTTTAAACGTCTTCGTGCCAATGGAATTGTTCCCAAACACGTTCGCCAACGCGTTTTTCATCTTCATCCCGATACCCTCCTCCTCTCGACTCTTTCCCTCCTCCAACAACGCTTGCTCGCTCAACTCTAAGTTTTGCTTATATGCAATCTTCTCCTTTACTTTTTCTAAATCCTCGGTAAACTCCGCCAACCGTTTCTCCGTCTCTTTCTTTGCGATTTCCGGGTCTTGCTCTTGCAACAACAATCCTCGTTTCCGCATGTGCTCGGCGAACCGATCCGCGCTATCGTCTTCGTCCGCGTACTGTCTGAAATCAAACCAACTCGGCGGTATTGGTTCGCAGAAAATCTCGAAACAGTTTTTGAAGCAATTCCCCCTCGTGTACGGATTCTCCGCGTCGCTCCTTTCGCGGAAGTTTTCGTACGTCGTTTGGTTTTGCCAAATCAACACGACGTGGAACGCCGAAAGCGCAAAGACAAACATAAACCCAAACAGAGCGATTATGCCACAAAACAGAGCCGCTCCAGACGCTCTCAACGCACCAGTTACCGCTTGAGTGTTCACCGACTTCCCGGTCGCTGGATCCACCTCGTCGTTTCTCTCGTCAATCTCCACCAAAATGCTCAACACGCAACTACCCACGACGAAACCGCACCATAACGTCGTCCCAAACACGAACAATAAAAAATGTCTATAATTCCTCCTTCCGATGGTCGTCCCGACCCACGGACAGTGATGGTCAAACTTCTCCACGCAATCGTTATTTATCGAACAGTGATGCGCTCTCGGCGGTTGGAAAAAATTCGTCGTGTCGTTCCATTTCACCGTCACGAGTTTCTTCGTCGGTTCGTGCGGCACGTCTCGGACTCGTTCCCTCGGCGGATCGTTCCGGTCTCTCGGTGGCGGTCTCGGTAGTCTCGGAAGTATCCCAGGATCCATCGTCCCGGTTCTCACTAAGCACGCTATAACGTATATCGGCCAAACCGTCGAAACCGCTTGCCACGCCCACGAATATTCTCTCGACAAATCCGGCGCGACTGCGCTCGTAAACACCACGGACGGGACTAGAACTAAAACTATCGTGTTTAAAAACGCTTTGTAATTCGGACCGACGATTATTCGTCCGTCCCAGAAGAACTTGTCGTTACCCGGCCATATTTGGTACACTTTTTGCCTCTCTCTTTCTCTTCTTTCTGAATCATCATCATCTCCGCTCTCCGTCTGCTCATGAGCTCGTTCTTCGTCGTTCTCGTCGTCTGAATACTCGTTAGTGTTATTATTACTATTCTCGTCTTTCTTCTTCGAAAAAGGAGCGCGTCTTTTCCCTCCTCTTCTTCTGTTTCTCTTCTCGTTTTCTCCTTCTCCTTCCCCGGGTGGAACGAACCAATCCGACATTTCAGAGATGATTTGAAGAGAGTTAAAAGTACTCGAGATGAACGCTACTCACCAGAAAAAGCGACGATAAAAACGCCCAACAACAAGCAACCAACCTCTGCGTCTCTCTTTCTCTCTCTCTCTCTCTCTTTCGGGCTTTGTTTATTAGTATCACTCGCTGCCTTTTTGTGAGGGGAAAAACGCCTCTTTTTTCCCCTAAAATACCTCAGAATGTTCCCGTGCATCATTCCGCGCGGATTAGGACTTCGTGCGGCAGCATCGTCACACCAAAAGTCCTTGTCACAAAAGCATCCTCGTCTGAGTCGTCGTCCTCGTCCTCGTTGTTCGTTTGTTTTTGAGAAGAAAGGAAAAGAAACCAATTGTTTTGTTGTCGCTGTTGGTACGACGACAAAATTCGAAAGATACAGGAGCAGTTGGAGAGAAAAGCGGAGGCAAAGCCGTGCTTTGTCGGCGATGAAAAACGACGACGAAAATGGTCTCGAAGCAGCGGCGTTCGAGGAGGAGGATAAGGAGGAGGAGGACGATGATTTCCAAACGACAACAACACTCAGAGCGTTTCATTTATTCGCGTTGCCAAATTTGGAAAGCGAGAGCAGAACGAACTACAAAGGGAAAGCGGGGAAGAAAATCGGGATCGTAGGCGGCGACCGGAAGTACGCAGGCGCGCCGTATTTTGCAGCCATGGCGGCGTGCAGAGCAGGCGCGGATTTAGTGCACGTGTTTTGTCACGAAGAAGCAGCAGGGGCGATTAAGAGTTACTCTCCGGATGTCATCGTGCACGCGTGTTTGAAAGACGAAAGAGACGCGCGCGAGTCGGGAGTAAGTCTCGAGGACCTTCAAGATCAGTTTTTGAAAGAGAATAGGGAGACGATATCGAGGATGGATGCGATTGTTATCGGTCCTGGGTTAGGGAGGGATAGTTACACGTGGTCGTTCGCGCGTTTATGTTTCAGCATAGCGAGAACCGTAAACGTTCCAGTGGTATTCGACGCGGATGCGTTGTTCATGATACACGCTTCCGAAACGCTTAAACCGCTTGTGAGATTTACGATGGAAAAAGCCCCCCCTGTCGGCGTCAACGGTTACGTCGTCTTCACACCGAACGTTCGCGAATATACGTATGGTTTCGATCCTAACGATACTACTGAGAAAACTGTGGACAACGTGGACGCTTTCTTGGAATCGAGCGACGGCCATGTAGGAAGTTGTCACACGTTCTACCCTAGCATCTTAGCAAAAGGCGCGGACGATATATACGTGCATTTAGTGAAAGGATCGAAAGAAGGTCCAGCGAAATTTGAGAACGTTCCGGGATCCAAGAAGCGATGCGGCGGTCAAGGCGACATACTCTCCGGAGTCCTCGCGGTCTTTTTAGCGTGGTCGAACGACCGATACAGGCGAGACCTCGAACGCGACCCGGAGACGATGACCGACGATCTAAAAGTCGAACAATACTTCCGCAAATCTTCAAAACTCGCCTGCTTCTCTGCCTCGAAACTCACTCGCGAAGCCGCGCGAAGAGCCTACGAAAAACAGAAGCGAAGTTTACAAAGTTCGGATATTTTACTCGAACTGCCACACGCGCTCGAGGATTTGTTTCCGTCCGTCCTCCGCGACCCCGCTAAGGAGGAGGACGACGACGACGATAAAGGCCAGAGAGAGATTGCAGAGTAGTAATAGTAATAGTCAAAAAATAGTTTTAGTTCATGTCGTTATTTCTCGCGTCCTCGAGTTGCGCGTTGTTGTTTGAGAAGCCCTCTTTCCTGTTTCCCTCAGTTTGCTCTCTTCTGTTCTTTTCGATCGGATTAAAAATCTAATCAAACGTTACACAAAACCACGCGCATAAAACCCAAATAAAATGCCGCCAAAGAAGAAAGAAGTGGAGGAAGAACCTCTCGGCCCGTGGTCGTTGGGTCGTTTTTCGAGTAACTTGAAAGTCGGCATCGTCGGCATGCCGAACGTCGGGAAATCGACTCTGTATAACGCTTTGACGAACTGCGCGATTCCGGCGGAAAATTTCCCGTTTTGCACCATCGACCCGAACAACACACGCGTGAACGTCCCGGACGAACGCTTCGATTGGTTGGTGAACACGCACAAACCTAAATCTGTGGTGCAGCCGTATTTAGAGGTGGTAGATATCGCGGGTTTAGTGAAAGGCGCGGCGGATGGTGCCGGTCTCGGGAACGCATTTTTGAGTCACATTAAAGCGACGGATGGGGTGATTCACTGTTTGCGAGCGTTTGACGACGCGGATGTGATTCACGTGGAAGATCGCGTTGATCCGGTGGAGGATATCGAAATTATTACGAACGAGTTACGAGTGAAAGATTTAGAGTTTATGAATAACGCGAAAGCAAAGTTGGACAAAGATAGACCGACTGCGCCCGCGGCGAAGAAGGAGAAGGAGAACGAGATGAGCACGATTGACAAAGTGATCGAATGTTTGGAGGGTGGGAAGGACGTGAGGAATAACATGGAGAACTGGACGACCAACGACGTGATGTATTTGAACAAGTACGGGTTGTTGACGTCGAAACCGGCGATGTATTTGGTGAATTTGAGCAGAAATGATTTCCAAAGGAAGAAGAACAAATGGTTGGTGAAAATCCACGAGTGGATTCAAGCGCACGGCGGCGGGTCGTTGATTCCGTTTTGCGGCGAAGTCGAGGCGGAATTGCAAGCCGTGGAAGGCGAAGAGGAGAAGGAGAAGTGGTTGAAAGAGAACGAGTTGACGACGTCTTTGCCGAAGATTATTAAGACGGCGTTTTCGATGGTGCATTTGATTTATTTCTTCACGGCTGGACCGGACGAGGTGAAAGCGTGGTGCATTCGTAAAGGATACAAAGCGCCGCAAGCGGCTGGGGCTATTCACACCGATTTCGAGAGAGGGTTTATTTGCGCCGAAGTTATGAGTTTTGACGATTTGAAGAGCATGGGTACAGAGCAAGAGGTGAAAGCGAAAGGAAGGTATAGACAGGAAGGGAAAGGGTACACGGTGGAAGACGGGGACGTGATTTTCTTCAAGTTCAACGTGAGCGGAGCGAAAGGTAAGAAGTAATAAAATCAAACGCAAGAATTATACGGTTGTTTCTCGATCCATTCGCAAATCTTTCTTCGTTTGTAAGCGTCTTCGCACCCGTACGCCGCACGCATACAATCGACTTTATTCCACGGACAGTTCTTCACCTCTATCAAATACCTCAACGCTTTGATGTTTCCCAACAAAGATGCCCATAAACACGCGGATTCGTCAAATTTAGCCTCACACTGTTCGACTAAATACTTCACCACTTTAGCGGTGTGATTATACGCCGCGTTTCGAACGCACTCTGGGTCGCGTTTCAAAATCTTCTCTTTCACGATCGGTCTCTCTTGAACGAGATGACGAATAATCGCAATCGTTGCGTTTGGATTTTTAAGTGAATCAGCCCCGTTTCCTCGAATTAAAGCGTGAATGTTCTGTCTGTTATTCACGTCCAAGCCTCGATCGAGAGCCAGTTTGCACATCTGGACCGTTCGAATGTTAGATATCTCCTCCGGTAACGTAGGCAGTCTCGATTTGGCTTTAATCGACGCTTCGAAGCACTCGCGAGAACACGCCGCGAAATTGGAGATGTTTTTATCCAAATGCGGTGATATGTGGAACGAGAATATCTCCGGGTGCGTTTGCAAAAGTTTCTCGAGAGGAGACTTTAAAAGATGTATGTTTTTGGTTTTGGAAGAAGAGCTTTTTTGTCGTTGTTGTTGTTCTGGTGTTTCTTCTTCGTCTTCTTCTTCTTTATCTTCTTCTTCTTCTTCTTCTTCTTCTCGCCTTCTTCTCGTCTTCCCGAACAGAAGAAAACGAACAGACGTTACCGCGCTTTCAAAAACCAATCTCCACATCCTCCACGGGCTGTTCACACACGCGTCGAAAACAAAGCGTAAAAACGGTTTGAAATTTTCAATGCATATGGCGAACACTCCGAGACAAAACCAAGCGCCGATGGCGATCGAGGCAAAGGCGACGAACGCGATTTGGAGGAAGATAGTTTGGACGCGGTGGACGAAAACGTCGAGCATCGTCATCATCGTCGTCGGTATTTAGTTGTTTGTTCTCTTCTTCTTCTTCTTTTTTCTCGTCGTTGTGAGCATTAGTATTGCATGTGACATGTGTTGGATCTGTCTTTTCCCCAAAATGCAGCATTCAAAACGGCCACTTTTTTTCTTCTTGGAAAAAACAATCATCAGTAGTATCAAAGAAGAAGAAGAAGTGCTGTTTTTGTCTCTCGCGAGGTCATGTTGAAAGTGACGACGCGAGCGCAGAAAAGGCGGATGGGTGAGAGAGATGTGTGGGATTTGATCGTGAATAACGACGATATTTGTTTCCAACACATTCTTCCGAGATTGAATGGGACCGATCTTAAATTCTTGTACGAGGTGAATACGGAGACGAGAAAGTTGAAGAGATCTCGTCGATATCGACGTTGGAGTTTGCGTGGGAGCATTTTCCGTGGGGTAAGGAGGTAAGGTACGGCCGCGGATATATGGACGAACAATATTTCTGCAGGAAAGTTGCTCGAACGAATAAACTCGAGTTGCTCAAGTGGATACGAGAGGAGAAACAGTGTAAGTGGGATGATTTGACGATTAAAGCGGCCGCAAGACAAGGTAATCTGGAAATGGTAAAGTATTGCGTTGCAAATGAGTGTCGTATCGATAGGAGAGCGTGTGCACTTGCTGCCTTAAACGGTCATCTCGAGTGCCTCAAATACTTACACGAAGAAGTCGAAGCGCCTTGGGATTCTTGGACTGCCGATTGGGCGGCTGAAAGAGGTCATCTCCACATACTCGAATATCTTGTTGAGCGTAAATATGATCAATTTGACGAAGATGCGTGTACGGGTGCGGCCATGTCCGGCCACTTGGACTGTTTGAAGTACTTACACGAAACCGCCAAAGCGCCTTGGGACAGCTACGCCGTACGAAGAGCGCACAAGTACAACCAACCCGAATGTTTACAATACTGCCTCGACAATAACTGTCCTCTCCCAGAAGGCTGGTCGTACGTGAACGGAGAGCTCCACGTGCCAGACCAATAAGAATCAGAATCAGAATCAGAATTAGACTTCTTTGAATAATAATAATTGTACTGCGCGCGCAAATAGTACGCGAAGCGCCTTCCGTGGCCAACGCGTACGGACTTACATACAAAAAAAAAACATATAACACGTATTAACACGACACGTCAATACTTCCAAGGCGTTGTTCCGCGGGGCAAAAAAAGCAGAGTGTTGCTCAATACCGGGCTCGAACCGATGACCTTGCGCTGACACACACGAAGGAGGAGAGACAGAATTTATCTGTCGCCTAGAAATATTAGGCGCACGCTCTAACCAAACTGAGCTAATCGAGCATATAGTGCCCATTTTGGCGAATTTAATATATAAGTATTCTAATTCTTTTGTATTTTTGAAACCCTAAGCGAATCTTTCCCTCTGAAAAAGCCGCAAAGTAAAGTACGAACGAGAAAGAAAAGGTCTGTGATTGAAATCTCTTCATAAACACACACTCTATATAAAATAGAATTATGTTCGCCGTCTCCTCTACCACGACACAGTTCGCCTCCGCGAAAGCGCAGTTCAAGCACACCAAGAAGGTAATAATTTAACATAGTTTAACAGCGCGATGAAAAGAGTCGAATTAGTAAAAATAATTTGGAAGGATTTTGGGGGTGGTGATACGGTTTTTTTCTCGTTGTTGATCTTCCATCGTTTTTTCTATATCGACTAGAAGAGTATCATCTTTTCAACAAGAAAGCAGCATAAACAGAAAAAGGAGTTTGGTTTGATGATCGTCGAATGAACAACTTTTTTTCTGGTTCGATCGTATGTCGTCGTTTTTTGTCATCACAAAGAAGCGATCGTAATCAAAGAAGGGAAAAATGAGAGTGATCTATACGTGCAAAAAAAAGGATTCAAATTCGGTCTCATTTATACTGACCTTTTCATTTCTCTGTTATTAAAGACTCAACAAAAGAGTAACAGAAAATCCTCCGTTGTCACTCGCGCGGACTGGTCTTTAGGCTCGGACGTGAACAATATCGTCGTTTTTAACACCGCGGCGTTGTTGTTCGCCGGCAGATTCGGGTTCGCGCCGACGGTGAAGAAGAACTACGGCGGCTCCACCTCGTACGCCATGACTGAAGCGGCGAAGCCGGCGGTTGGCTCGAGAGATCCGGCTGGGTTCACCGCGGTGGATGTTTTGGCGTTTGGCTCCTTGGCACACATCATCTCGGCGGGTGAAATCTTTGGCATGCACATGAAGTAATTACTTTACAGTTGTTATACGTACTAATAAGATCCAATTTTATACACTCATGTACCTACTAATTATAATCATTCGTTAAAATGGAAATCTCCAACAAACTCTCCACTGGATTCCGGCAAATGGGGCACTTGTTCGATTGAAATCGCAAAGCTCTCGCGCACTCCGAGCACATGCACATGTGTCTGCACGGTAAAACCGTCGTGTCTTTCGGTTCCGACAAACAAACGACGCACATGATTTCATCCTCTTCCTCCCGCTGCTGTTGTTGTTGCTGCTGCTGAAACTGGTCCAGGTTGTGTTGCTGTTCTAAACTATTGTTATTATTGCTGTTGTTGCTACTGTTGTTATCGATCCCGTAAATCTCTTGCAACTCGTACGAGCTCCCGTTCACGAAGATGTGTTGCTTGACGACTTGTAATTTGACCAAATTTTCTTCCGTTGTGCTAAGAGACTGCGGCACGGAACAGAACGTCGTTTGCGCTTGAACACTCGCGTCGACGCTTTCAAACGCCTTCACGGGATCGAAATAGTGTTGTTGTTGTTGTTGTTTTTGCTCTCCTTCTTCTTCTTCTTCTTTCCTCTCCTCGTCGTCTTTTTTAAACAACACCCGATTCGCCTCCTCTTGCGTCTCCACCTGATCCCCGACGCACTCTAATCGTATAATCACCGCAAATCCATCCGTCGTCTCTTCGTTATTCGTCAAACTCCGCAGCGAACGCACCACCTCCTTCCCAATCGCGACGGAAACCGTCTCGCTAAACCCAGCCTCGCACGGCTTCCTGTGCGCCACCGCGATAAATTTGCTCGCGCCCATCCCCATCCATCCTTTCTGGCACACGTACAACGACGCCGCGCATTTCTTCGTCGCGTCGTACGTAAACTCGATCGCGTTCGCCTCCATCGAAATGAGCACCGAACTCTTCTTCACGTTCACGTGGTTTCGAATGGTGGACGTTTTCTTCGTAATCACACCGTCGTTGTTGTTATTGATATCGTTCGTAGTCGTGGTAGTCGTATTCATCGAGAGCGGTGGTGCTGGTTCCGGCACGAATCGAAGTTCCGTCCGTCCTTGTTCCTGCTGCTGATTCGTATTAGTAGTATGGCTCCCTCGTAACCCACTTCGAAGCCTCGCGCGCGCGCGGAGACTCGCTCTCGGATCGTCGTTTTCCCGTCCTCGACTCGAGTGATTCGCACCCATTTTCTTCTTTAACTTCTTCTTCTTTAACTTCGTTCAAAAATCACTTTTGCACCTTATGTATACGCGCGCGTGTGTGTGTGTGTATATACTCTGCTTAAACTTGCTCTCTCTCTCTCTTATACGGTTATTGTATCGATGAAGATGTGATGAAATGTGATGATTTATAGTTGGGATCTGGCGATTTTTATTCCTTTTTTTACTTCTCTCTGCTAAAAACTAATACGAATAACAAACTTTGCGGTGGTGCGATGATACCAACCAAATCTCTCTCTTTCGAACGAATACGAACGACGCATCTGAAGCCGTACTGAGCATAGCTAAAAAGAGCAGCAGCACGTATTATTATTATTAAAATTAATCAAAGAAGTCTTCTTGAAACTCCTCTATATCCCAGCGGTAGATGTACCCTCCGTCGCATCCGGCGAGGACGATTTTACCGTCGAAGGAAACCTCGGCTTGACGGACGACGGTTTCTTTCGGGAGCCCTTTTAAATCGGCGACGAGAACGCCGTCGTCTTTTTTGTTGGTGGTGGTGGTGTGGTGGTGGTGTGGCTTTTCGCGTTTACGTCGATGTCGTCGGCGGAAAAACTCATCCTTTTCCACTTTGACTTTTTCGTCGTCTTCTTCGGAAGAGGAGGAGGAGGAGGAGGAAGAAGACGAAGAATCGAAATCGTCGTCGGCGTCGCTATCGTCGTCGCTCTCGTAAAACTTCCACACTCTGACTAAACCTTTCGTGTTTCCGCAACACAAAACGCTCGCCTCTTGTGCCAAGGAAAATCGAACCCACCAGTTTTCCGCGTCGACCAAGTTGAAACTTTTCAGCTTCCTGAACGATCGCTTGAACTTCTCGTCGTCGCCGCCGTATTTTTGAATCCCTACTTTTTCGTCCTTGCTGTTGTTGTTACTATTATCGTTATTTTTATTCGTATTTTCATCCGCTTCCACCATAGCGGCGTCTTCGTCCGTATTTTTATTATTCAAATAGAAATCCGGCGTCCACGCTAATATTTTATTCTCCACCGATTTCGAAAATATAACCTCCCCGAAGTATCTCACGCAATCGACGAAGTGATTGTGCGCGTGAAACGTGCTAAACTCTGGCGCCCGAACCTGCGCGGTTGGAAACTCTACAATCTCATCCTCCCAAAGCTCTGAATCTTCAATCGCTTGGCTCACTTTCTTCCCTCTCGTCGACCAGACTTTCACCGCGTTATCCATCCCGCCAGTCGCGATGACCACCACGTCCTCTCTCCCGCTTTCCGGACAAAAGTGTAAATTCGGATGAAAATCCACCGACAAAACGTCGTTCCTGTGCCCTCTCGCTCCGGCGAAAATAGCCACGCACACCCCGTTGCTCACGTTCCACAACCGAACCGACAAATCTTTACTCGCGCTCGCGATAATATTCGGCATCGCCGGATGCGCTCTCAAATCGTTAATCTCCCCGCCGTGCCCGACCAACGCGCCGCAAAAATCCTTCTTCTTACAATTCAAAACTCTCACGACGCCCTTCGCGCCCGCGCACGCGATGTATGGCACCAACGCGTTCTTCTTCGAACACCAGCAACACGTGTAATACGTTTCGTTCGGATCCGCGTCCACGTAGCATTGCAACAACGTCGTTCGTTCGACCGTTTCTTCTTCGTCTAACTCTTCTTCTTCTGTTACATCTGTTTCTAATTCTTCTTTACCAGCAGCATTCGTCGCGTTATTGTTCGCATTAGAAGCGGCATTATTGGCCTTGGTCTTCTTCTTCTTCTTTCCATCCTCCTTCACCACAAAGTCGTCGATTTTATACAGCATCAATCTATTCGCCGCGCACGCCGCGAACACGTGGTACCACTCCGGGTGCAACGTGTTAAACAACACCGAGTACACGGACGTGTCGCTTCGTTTTCTCGTTTGTTCTTTTGTCGTCGTTTGCTGCTCATTGTCTTCGTCTTCTTTTTCTTGTTGTTGTTCCGGGCAACAGTCGATGTTCCCGGTGAGCACGTACCGGAGTTTCTTCTTCTTTTGCGTCTTCGTGCCTTGTTTTCCTCCCATTGTTATGGTAGTATTCTCGTAGTATTCGTAGTGTTGTGCGTTTTTGAAAGTTTCGCGTTCTCTTTTCTGCAAGTGGTGGTGGTTTTAGTGGTGCTTTACCGGAGAGGAACGAAGATTGGTGCGGGGAAAATATGTGGAGTTGTAGGAGTAAATTGTTTGAAATTTGTTTCATTACAAAGACAGATAAAATAGCTATTTTTAATCCTGATCTTACGACGAAGACGATGATAATGAAGAGGAATAATCGTCATCACCATAGTCGTATTCGTCGGGGAGAGCGTGCAGTACTCCTCCTTCGTAAGACCAGCCTGCTGGGAGAGTACAGTCGTTGTCGAGGAGGTATTGTACGCATTCGGGGTAACCGTTGTAGTGCGCGTTTGATACGGCGAACTCGTTCCACAGCGCTTTGGCGGTTTCGTGCAAGTACTTCAAACAGTCCAAGTGGCCGGACATGGCCGCACCCGTACACGCATCTTCGTCAAAATGATCATATTTACGCTCAACAAGATATTCGAGTATGTGGAGATGACCATTTTCAGCCGCCCAAGAGGCAGTATAAGAATCCCAAGGCGCTTTGACTTCTTCGTGTAAGTATTTGAGGCACTCGAGATGACCGTATCGGGCAGCACGTGCACACGCGACCT
>Ga0257106_1000528_pt1 | contig 22314 bp, 23 predicted proteins | sample LP_taG_3_FD_190177 | JGI IMG/M metagenome (GOLD analysis project Ga0257106, IMG submission 190177) | Marine microbial communities from Northeast Subartic Pacific Ocean, Canada - LP_J_2011_P26_10m | ecosystem: Environmental > Aquatic > Marine > Oceanic | place: Canada: Northeast Subartic Pacific...
GGGGCGGGCGGGGTGGGTGGGTTTGGACCTCCCATCAGGGGGGGTGGACCTCCCTGGGGTCCAATAGGGGGTGTTAAACAGCGGACACCCCAAATTAGGGGTGGTAACCAGCGAACACATGGGGTGTTATTTAGCGGACCACATGGTCTACTTTTTGGAGGCGGCCTTGGTCGCATGCGTCTCGTGAAGCAAGGTAATCTCGCGCGACTGCAGCGTTATCACCTTCATGATTTGCTCCGAGTTGGCCTTGTCCAAGGTGTAGACCCTGTTGCCCTCCTCGTCCTGCTCCTCCTTTTGCAGCGACAGCTCGATGGTCTTGCGCATCGCGGCCAGCGTTCGCATGTTTTCGTAGCGCTGCATCTTGGGGTCCATGCGATGCATCGTATAGTGAGCCCGGATGTCCTTCCATGCCCACAGCGGAACTGGAACATCCTCCGACTCGGCGGGCTCCACCACTTGCTGCTGGTAGATTAGGGCGGCCATCTTGAAGAGCGCCTCTTCGCGCATCTTGTCACAATGGGTGCGCACGAAGTCGTCGACGGGTCCCACCTTGGCGGGCAGCGCGCACCCGACGCAGGTCTCGCCCGAGATTGGAAACGCCCGGCGGTGCGCCTCGCGCGCGCGCGACGACGTCACCGAGGAGACACCGTCGTCTGTGTCGGAGGCAATCGACAGGGAGCGACACGTGTTCCGCCTGGCGGCGCCGCCACCAAAGGCGGCGCCTGCGCAGACATCCGCACCGCTTGCGGCCTCGGACCGATTGTCGTCCTCGTCGTCGGCATTCTCCAAGTCGTCGTAATCGTTTACGCTGTCGCGCCGCTTCTTGTGCTTGCCACGGTCGTCTTCTTCTTCGTCGTCAGTCTCTCCGCGCGCACGACGCGGCTTGTCGGCCTTGGAACGCTCGTTGCGCGCACCGACCGAGGACGCACCGTCGAATTCGTGCCGCGCGCGCTGCTCGAGCGCGGCCATCGAAATGGGCCCAAACCGGCCCTGCGAGGTTGTCTGGCCAGGGTTGCCCTTGGGGCCACCACCAGCGCCGCGTCCTGCCGCGCGCTCCCATAGTGGGTGCTGTGGCGCTGGAGGTTGCGGTTGCGCTTGGGCCGCGCCATTGGCGGCCGCTGCCGCGGGCACCGCGTGGCCGTTTGCGGGCGGCGGTGCCGATTCGTTGTCGCTCTCGTCGTCGTCCATGTGCTCTTCTGCCCCCCCCCAATGCGTATACGCGCATGTGGGCGCGCAAAGCGCGCATGTTAGCGCGACGGAATTGGGAAATACACCATGCCAGGAAGAAACATGCGCGAGCACACACATACACGCTGCTAGGACTTGCAACTTTTTCAAGACCGCTCCGCCCACACGCGCAACACGCCCAACCCAATACCGAGACTCCCCACCGCCACCGCCCAAAGATTGGACCGATACCTAGGCGCAAACAAGAGCAGCGCCAGCACGAGCGGCACGGGCTGCGATGGATCTGGGATGGCGAGTGCGCAAATCAGAGCTACAACGGCCACCACAATGGGCCATGGCGAGCCGCGGTAGGCATAGCGATTGGAGCCTGAGGGCACCGCTCTCACACCATCGGGACAACTGTCGGCGCAGTAGGCGACGCCAAAGTTGAGCGAGGCCGCGTACAGCAGCCATCCCGTTAGCAGGCCATACCCTGGCGCCACAAAGATGAGCGTGCCAAGTTGCGGGCTTGGCAAGGTCCATGCTTGCGTCCGCGCGGTGGCGGAGAGCGCAAGCGCCCAGGCCACGACGAGCATGACAAACCCCGTCCACAGAAATGCGCTCTTGCCCCGCTCAAGCTCCGGGTGGTCTGGCTTGCGCGCGCACGGGTCTACCCCGTTGACATCGCTCGCGCCCTGCGCATCAGACCGGAGCACCGAGACGAACTGCTGCACCTCCACCACCTCCTTGTCAGACTTGGAGTGGATTCGAAAGATGGGGATCCAGGCGGCGCAAAGGCCGAGTGCAATACAGACGCACACGGCCGCATCCAGTTGTTGGTTCTCGCGGAAATTTTCAATCGTCTCTGCCACTCCAGCAATGATTAGAAAAACGCCCGTCATCGTCAACCAAACAAGCAGACCTCCCCAGGCAATCGCGTAGACAATGCTGCCTTCATCCGTCGGCTTTTGATGCTCGTGAATCGAAACCCACAGCTTGCTCGGCGACCACGTCGTGCGGTAGCGCGCCGCAATCTCACGGATGGTGACGCGCGAGCCCAGAAAGTCGGCCGCGCCGCTGTCGTTTTGCTCGCCACGACCAAGCCAGACGAAGATGGCCAGAATTGCCACGCCAAGAATGAGCACAAACCCGGCGATCACCGTCGACATTGAGGTTGCACTGACGTGCTCACCGGGATACGCCCGGGCGGTATCGAGCATCAAGTGTGTATTTTTTGTCTTTTAATAGTTAGGAGTTCTCTTGCAGTAAATGTGAGGCACCGTAAAAACTTAAAACAACACACTCACTCGCAGCAACTCTTACGACTGACGAGCTCGCATAGCGTATGCGAAGACGTCGGAATTGCTAACGCAACCTGGTTCCAAATGGACTCGTACTGCGATGTGATCAGCATGTTTGGGGCTTCCGAATGCCGTTTCGAGGCTCTTATGGTATCTGTGGCCTTGCGCTTGTTTGACTTTGTACGCTTGTGTAAATTGGTGACATCGCCAAGTTCCTCGTCGGCAACGCTCTTGTGAATCTTGTGAATCGCGTTGCGCGCGTGCAGGTACGCGTGCTCCACCTCATCGTCGAGGCGGCGCACTGCCGGAATGGTGTCCGTGTCCCCCAACCGGCTCGCGTAAAGTTTACAGCGCTCTGCAAACGAGCGCCATTTTGTCGAGCCCGCAAAGTGTCCAAAGGCGTGGTCCCACGAGAGCACGTCAAAGGACTGTGTGTCGAGAATCGACGCTGCAATCTCGTCCATCAAGAAGGTGTGTGCGAGGGTCATCGGCCGTTTTGCGTCACGAACACACCCCACTGGTACGCCGTCGACGTCCCCACCGAGCTGCACCCACCCATTCCACACAAAGGAGTGAGCACAGTGACCGGACGCGACGAGGAGCGCGTGCGCCGCCGTGGAGTTTTTTAGCCTGTCTAGGCTCATGTAACCACGCGCGCCTTCGACGAGGTTGAGCACACCGGCAAAGGCGCGCCGCACCACAGCTTCTCTCTGTAGGAGCACATCGTCGGTACGATTGTTGAGGCTCAGGATGCCCTCGACACACGAGACGAAAAAGTCGTCCCAATTCTTCAGATACCAAGGCTGCACAACGTCGCGCTCGGCCGACCCAAAGGCCAAGAAGGTCACGTATTCGAGCAGCTCCTTGAAGTTGCGCGCGAGCCCAGGACGCAGTGGACCCTTGCGCGCCGCATTGTACAGCGCCACCGAAAACGCGCGGGGCACTTCCACCCAGCGCAGGTCGTGAAGCATGTTGGCCAGCTCGTTGCAATCGTAGGTTTCTCCCGTCACGAATTCACAGGCACATCGACGGTAGGCGTCGAATCGTACGCGATTGTACGGCACCGCAGCGGCCATTGTTGCGTGTCGGGCTGTGGCGGTGGCCGGCGGAGGCTGGTGGCTGTGTTCTTTGCTATAGATGTATGCAAAAGCCGCAAGAATGCATTTTTTACCGCGGTCGCTAAAAATTCTTGCGGCTTTGCAACCTGGCACCCGACACACGCCTCCGATGGTTACAACGCCAGATGCGCAACCACCAGAGTGGATCAGTCACGAGATCGTTCAAAGGTACCTCGTGACGTTCCCATCGAAATCCACGCCGCTCCCATTGGTGGTGCAGTTTGGAAGCGATCAGTGTGCCCTGTGTCCCCAGGCGACTCTCGACCTCGACGCGCTGAAAAAGTCGTACGATTTTGTGTGGCACTATGAGGACGCTATCAACTCGACCATTGCCGAGGAATTGGACGTCACTGGGTTGCCCGCCCTACTCATCTTCCACGACACCTCGAACTACACGCTGTACCAAAGGCTGCGCAACACCGACGTGACCGATATTGTCAAGGAACACTGTCCGCCCCGATTGGTCTTGGATGAGGACTTCTAACCAGTGGATGTGGGTGCGTGCTTGGATTTTACGTCGCGCTCGGACTTTTTTATGGGCGATGCGATGAAGGCGCAGCTCGCCACTTCTGCCGAATGGTGCTCGCATTTCTAGAAGTGTGTCCCGGCTTCTAACATCCCCTTGTTTTTAGAAGGAAAAATTCTAACTCGAAGTGCTCTCCTTTTGTGCGGCCTCCAGAAGTAGAAGAGTTGGGCCATTTCTAGAAGAAAAATCAGGGGATGTTAGAAGCCGGGACACCAGGGTTAGAAAGTACTCGCATTTCTAGTTCTGTGTCCCGGCTTCTAACATCCCCTCGTTTTTAGAAGAAAATATTCTAACTCGAAGTGCTCTCCTTTTGTGCGGCTGGCAAAAGCAGAAGAGTTGGGTCATTTCTAGAAGGAAAATCAGGGGATGTTAGAAGCCGGGACGGTAGAACTAGAAATGCGAGTACCATTTATTTTAAAAAAAGAATTCTTGCGGAGCGTGGGCTGCCAAGTGGGCGTGTGTTTTGTGCGGCACCAGGCTAGCGTGCGGCGCCAGTGCTGCTCGCAGGTGTGTACGCCTGCGGTCGTGGTCCTCGAGCAAGACGTGTAGCTAGTTAGTACGCGTTAGGAATGAGTCTAATTGACCGGTTGCCTCAAGAGGTGGCCTCCAAGATATGGTTGCCCTGGTTCAATGAAGCCCTCGCGCAAGAATTCCACCTACCGGGCGACTACGAAATTTACCCTGAGACTTCAGAGGAGCTGCTTTCACAAATTAAACGAGCTTGTAAGGCAATGGGGTTGCCTTGGGATGGTTTAGATCCTCCTTGGACCGCACAAAGGGTCAAGTACACACACCCCATTGGACTTTCGTTCCAATCTCTGCCCGATATTTGGAACCTGCCCGATATTCGCGTCACCTCGCGACCGCCGCCAATTGAAAGTAACACGCGTCGCCTTCTGCACTTGGACGGGCTCTGCTTGGAGGCGTCGTTTGAGCAATTCGAAAGAGCTTTGGCCCACCAAGAAGTACTGGCAGACACGTGGCCGGTACTTGATACCGCCTGCACGCCCGCATCGACCTTGGCCGCGCGGCCTTTGCCAACGGACACGCCCTGGTAGGCGTTGAGCAGCCAGTTGGACTTGAAGATTCCATCCAGGCCGGTGCCGCCGTGCGCGGAGCGCGGCGTCTCCTTTTGTGCGGCTGGCAAAAGCAGAAGAGTTGGGTCATTTCTAGAAGGAAAATCAGGGGATGTTAGAAGCCGGGACGGTAGAACTAGAAATGCGAGTACCATTTATTTAAAAAGAATTCTTGCGGAGCGTGGGCTGCCAACCCTGGTTGCAGACTGACCATGGTATGATGCGCGATTCGCAGTTTGGGCAGTTTGGGCAGTGGGCACCTCTGGTCAACCTGGGCCTCCCACGGACGGGTACCACTTCGTTTGCTTGTGCCGTGAGAGCCCTTGGTCTTAATCCGCTCCACAATAATCAATACCTGACTGACGTAAAGGGTACTGACGTTCCGCGAGTGGCCTCTTGGATTCCCATTTCTCGATCAGTGTGGCGACCAGATCCACTTGTTCGTTGGTTCGATGACGCATTGTCTGGAAGCGAGACCAGGTTGTTGCAATTCGATGCCCTTGCTGACATCCCTTTTTGTTGCAGCTACACCGATTTGCCAGTGCGTGTGCGTGTCGCACGGTTTGCTCCAAGGGCGACATTTGTCTGCACCGAGCGTACGGACGTGTCTTGGGCGAGCAGCATGATGCGTCATGGGTATGCGGGTGCGTCCTATGTCGCAACGCGATACAACCTCTCGCTCCCGTATAGAAATCAATCGCTCTTACAAAAGGCCAAACGGCAGCACGCCCTGCAAGAGTGCGCGGGCGTTCCGCAGCTGCGTATGGATTGGCCATCTGAAAAGCTTTGGGCGGTACTCTGCAACCTCGTTCCTCCTCACGGTCGCCGACGCTGTGCAGAGGCCCAGAACTGGACGTGGCCTCAACATGTACAAGCAACCCCCTTGCACAAGGCCGTGTCTCGTCAGGGAACTCGGTGCGCCTTCACATGAAGTACTCGCTTTTCTAGTTCTGCCGTCCCGGCTTCTAACATCCCCTTATTTTTCTTCTAGAAGTGAGCCAACTCTTCTGCTTTTGCCAGCCGCACAAAAGGAGAGCACTTCGAGTTAGAATATTTTCTTCTAAAAACGAGGGGATGTTAGAAGCCGGAACACAGAACTAGAAAGTACTCGCATTTCTAGTTCTGCCGTCCCGGCTTCTAACATCCCCTGATTCTTCTTCTAGAAATGGCCCAATTCTTCTACTTCTGGAGGCCGCACAAAAGGAGAGCACTTCGAGTTAGAAAATTTCCTTCTAAAAACGAGGGGATGTTAGAAGCCGGGACACAGAGTTAGAAATGCAAGCACCGACCCAACCCCACCAACCACTCCCTGCAAAAATGTCAAAATGCGCAACGTAAAACCCGAACACTTTCCGAAGCAGACCTAACACCACAAACCCTTCCCATGCGTGTGGTGCGTGGGTTCGTGGGTCCGTGTCACGGCCAAAAGTCAAATGAGTGCATCGGAGATCGAACGCGACGCGCAGGGCTACCCGCGCTCTGCAAATTGTGCCATCGTCAGCGCTCGTCGTTCTACCGTGCCCGAGTACCGCTCTCCCGAGAGCGCATAGATAAGATAAAGCGCGCGGAGCACGCTCTCTAATCGAGGAGGGGGCCACCATGTCCGTCCGTCGGAGCGCGCGCGCGTCGCCGCCACCGGCGTTGCCCGGCACGCTGTGCGGTCCCGCGCTCGCCTTGGCGCCCGGGGTCGCGCCACCCCGCGGCACCGTCGCGACGGGCGGGTATCTCGCATACAAAAAACAAAAGGTTAAAGCATCGACGACGCGTTTGGATCCGGTGGATGGCGTGGTCGTCGAGGCCGCAGGTAACATCTACGCGCTGCGGGACGACCAGGGAGCGTATTGGTGGTTTGACAATGTCCAAGTTGTCGAACCGTATCCCACACTCGCAGGGCCCGACAAGCAGGTCAAGGACCTCGACGGCAACTATGTGGAACTGTCCATTTTCCCGTTTTTCGACTACGTGACCTACGGCGAATACTTTGAAGAGGATGAGCCTAAGCCTCGTCTGAATGCGCAACCGGGGGAACGCGTGCGCTTTGTGCCCCGCGAGACGAGCACGCTTCTCCTTAAAGATGGCAAGTTGGCCATTCACGAATACAAGCACGGACTCGCGCACATCCAATACGTGCTCATTCCCTCGGTCTGCAAAGGAGTCGCGACCGAAACTCGCCCAGTGGTCGTCTAGGGCCGACCGATCGCGTGACGTGTGTGCGTTTCGAGTGTGTCGGATGCGTTTTTAGAGACGTGCGAAACACGTGGTGCCGCGCCATCCGTTTGAAATGAAGGGCTCAAGCCGTGAGCCACTTTGGCCATAGCACGGGCATCTTCTAACTTTCGTGACCGTATTATGACTCTATCTTAGACTCGCCACAAGCTGCAACACGACATCGCAAAAGCCCTCAAAGCCCCTTAGAGAGCACAAGACCCTAGGTCGGCCTCTAACGTCCAGATTATAGAGGACCCAACGCTGCAAGTGAGGCACGAGCGTGATCCGTATCTTTTCGCGCGGCGGGGGTGCAGTCTCGAGAAACGGAAGCTGAAGTCGTCCGCAAAAGGCACTCTGCTTGCGAATTGGGTCATCACCGCCCTTGGTCGTCAGAACGGCCAAGCCCGCAATGATGCAGCACATGCGCTCGAGCTCGTCGGTGCCATTCGCCCAAATCCATTCGCTTCCGGCCATGGCGACGCTATGGCCTCGCGTCGTCAGCTCCGGATAGTCGACGCCCGCACGCGTGCTCGAGGCGCGCGTCAGCAGCAGCGTTTTGCGAACGCCAACGTGCGACGCCGGTAGCAAGAACGAAATGAGCATGTCGCGCACCAGAGATTGCCCGGCTTCACTCTCGGCCGCAATCGAGAGCGCCGTCAAGCGTTTGGCGCGCTCCGCCCCCACGAGATTGGCCATCGGCTTGGCCATCGACAACGACACAAAGTCTTGATTTCCCATTGGAACGAGCATTGAGTCGGCCATATTGGACCCGGAAGCGCGGAAGAAGAATGGCATCAGATTGTATAGGGCGGTGCTCGTATCGTCCTCGAGACAGCTCACTCCCAAGGTGAGTGCATGTCGTGCCACATCGGCCGTGCTTAATCGCGTCGCAATCTCCCACGACGCCTGCTCACGCCGGTCCTCGTCGTCGACTTCTTCTTCTTCTTCCGCCACATTTCCGGATGCATTTTTTTTCCGTTGCCGCTTCTTGGGTGCGGGCTTGGGTCGCAGCTGCGCCCACACCGAGGTCAACCCGGCGGTGGCCACCGCCTGCTGCGCAGTTGTCACGTCGAGCAGTCTTCCCGTTTGGCATTCGGCAATGCACAGCAGGGTAAAGAGCTGGGCTGCCGTGCCGCGCACGAGTTCCTTGGCATCGTCGTTCATGCGCGTCTCGGCCGCCTCGTCCTTGGCAGCACCACCACTACCACCACCAATGGCAGTGTCACTCACTTCGCCCACCGACCAGCGCCGGTAGCACGCAATACCAGTGCACAAGAGCAGGACCTTGCTCTTTTGGTCGAGCTCTTCGCCGCCCGCGATGCGGTCGCGCACAGAACGAATTGTCTTGACCGCCGATAGGTGCTCCGTCAACGAGAGCGGTCCCGAGTGTCCGAGCTTGTCGTGTGTCTTTTCAATCAACTCCTTGGCCGTGCGTCTTCCGGACCCGGTGACGCTCGCACCCGACCCGTGCTCCGACATGCAACGAGCGCTAAGAGTATCGCACTCGCAAACAACATCCACATGGTTAGCGCGCGCGCGTGCCATGAACACGGATCTGCTGCACTACGTCCTTCCATTGGGGCTCTTGACGGCGGTAGGGTTGTGGTGGTGGTGCGGTCGCTGCTCGGCCGCGCACGTGCGCGCCCTGCGGAGCGACGACGACCTGGGGTTGCGCGGACGCTGGTCGCGCTGGCGCTGGGACACGCGTGTTCAGTATTCCAAGTTGCCGGTTTGAGCATTTTTTTAAAAACAAGGACACACCTTAACACGGGCCATAGGCATCAACGTGTGGCCGCTTGGCGTGCAATATCTCCCTCGTCGCCTCGGAAATGGTGACGAGGCCAATGTGGCCCGTGTAGCAGCCGATGGCACCGATGCGCATGCAAAACACGCGGTCGCACGTGGAACAGTACACAATACAGTGATGAGCCGGACGAGACTTGTTCGTTTCCAGAATCGCATCCGGCTCCAGCCGTCGCAAACACTCGCGCAGCCGATATGGTGCATTGGCATCCGTCGCCGCACAGACCTCGTCCATGGTCTCTCAGTGGGTTGCCACCAATCTAATCGATGGCCGCGTGGCTAAAACCCCACTGATGACAGTCTTTGAATTCGCGCGCACTCCAATACGCCGTCGTCCAGCACGCGCGCAGCACCTGCAAGTCGGAGCACGCACTAGCGTTGACAGTGGCCCTTTTCATGCGCGGAAGGTCGGTGATCGATGTGATAAACTCCTCGACCACGGCGAGGATGGCATCGGACGCGTTGCGCGTCGCGCCCGCCTCGCCCGTTTGCACACCCGCCATGAGCGCCAGGAGGTCGGGCCGGTTGCGTGCAATCTCGCGCACACACGGCAGCACCAGATCGGCGCGCAGGCCCTGCACCTGCACAAAGTCGCAGCCGCAGAGCGCAATGCTCGCCGAGAGCAGTAGCGCCGCCAGCGGCTTGCGCGCCTCAATCTCGGGCTTGAGGTGCTGGCTCCCAAACATGTAGGCCATGATATTGTCGTAAAAGGTGGCAATGTCGACGCACGTGTAGTGTGCAGGTGTCGATTGAGACGCATCCTTGCGCTTGCGGCTGGGCTCGCGCAGGCACAGCAGCGTGAGCTCATTGTTTGAGGTGTCCTCGCGCTTCTCGCGACGCGCTTGCGCGATGAGCTCGATCATGAAGCTGTCCGTGTCAATGGTCGAGAGTATGTTGAGTCGCACCTGCGCCAGCTTGGACGCGGGATTCGACTCGCGCACCTTGTGCACGCGGTGGCACACGTCGGTGAGCTTGAGGTCGCCCTCGCCAATGGGCGCCTCGCGCGTGAGGACGGGCTCCCAGACATCGGGGTTGTTGGAAAGCAGACCGAGCACGCGCGGCGCATTGGCGGGTCGATCCATGCCGCGCTTGTCGACGCCGTCAAAGGTCAGCGACCACGCACAGTCTTGGCCCTCAAACATGCGCTCTAGGTTTTGCAGCACGGCGACAAAGAGCGTGTCATACAGCCTCGGGCGCGTCTTGCGGTGGTTTTTCACCATCAGGCAGACATTGGTCGTCGGCGCCTCGAGCTCTTCTTTCGTATACGCGTCGTCGCTCGGGCACGGTCCCGCGACGTCGTCGGAGCACAGGGGCGTCTGGGGTGCGCGTCGGGCGTCGCGCTTGGCCTGCTCCTCTTGCTTGGCGCGTGTGAGATTCTCGGGCTCGTCGAAGACGCACACGACGTGCTCGCCGGCCAGGATGGAGCCGTAGAGCGAATTGGACATGACCTCAACGTAGCCCTGAAAAGTCGTCACTGATTTTGGGATTTGCATGACCAGCACGTTGCCGTCGACGACCACGAGCGTTTGAACACGGGAAACGCCAACGCACGTGCGCGCCTGAGCCAACGAATCAAAGTCCCGAAAGGCGGTCGCGAATTTCTCTTTAAAAACCGCCTTGGCACCATTCGGCCCGGATGTGAGACCCATGCGTCGGCTGCTGTACGAACGCGATCGCTAATTTGGTCGTTGTGGGCTGTATAAGAAACAGGCACAACGGAACGCGTTAGCGCGGTTGTTGAGTTGCGCCGTCGTCGTGCGGAGCTACTCGACTCCTCGTTTTGCGTGCGCCCAGTCGCGTCTCCTGCGCCATACAACCTCCGCAAGGAATCGCGCACCGCAGTCGCCACACTCACAAACCGCAACCGCACCGCTACTGTAAGTGCTTCTTGCGGATTGTATCGCCTACTAGAGGAAGCAGGCCATTGGGCGGCGCTCTTCTTTGAGACGAATCCAGCAAGGGACTTTGACCTGCAAACGACAGCCCCGATCACAGACGATCCTCTCGGTTGGTTTCTCGACATTCCAATGGCCATTTCATCGCCACCGACCTCGATACGCGATTCGCCAACCTCGGTGTCCGCCCCGTTGCCGCCGTCGCCCGTCGAACAAGAGTACCCTTCGATTTTACAGCTGTCGGCCCACGCACTGGCGCTGATCTATGATTCGATCGCCTCGGTCCGAGCGTGGGACACTGAGTTCATGCGCGGTCCAAGGTCGCGCCATGGTATGCGTCGACTTGCAACGGCGCACCTGTACGAAGAAGGGACCGACGGGTGGAATGTCGTCGCCGGTGCATTGGAGCTCGCACGTGCTTGGGCCATTCGAACCACTTCCGACGTCGACATCTCCTCGACGAGCAAGCCCCATCGTCTCGACCGCAACACGCGCCTGCGACTGGCCGTGTGCTTGAACCTCTCCTGGAAGTTTCAACGCTCGTGCTGCAGCTGCTTCATGAGGACCTTCAGGGACATTGGCGAGTTCCATGGTTGGCCTGACGTGGTCGACGGACACACGCGCGAACTCGCCTATATTGGGTACGCCTTTCTCTTTCCAAGCGAGCAAGACGCCTTCGGACAGTTTTCAGATGCAAACCGCAACCGGGTGCAGGAGCTCTACCAGACCATGCTGAAGCTCGAGGTTGAGCTGCTCACAAGCGTTCCCTCGTTTTCGCTCCTCACTGATAATGTCCAAATGCGCGCCGAGCTTCTCCTCGAGACATTCTACCTCGAGAAGAAAATGACCAGCGCTGTCAGCCTGTCGGCACGCTCGATTCTGCCATTTTTTCTGCGCGCGGCGATTAGCAATGGAACCTACGAGGATCTGACGCTTGACGTCGAGCACGGCGCGCAAGCGATTGTGTGTGCCGCAAGCTTTTGTGTGGCGGTGTCTGCGCCACCCAGCGTGTGTGCACGGCACCCACCGCGGTTTGAGACCGAAGTGCGCCAAGAGGCGCTGGCATTGCTGCACGCCGCACTCGTGCACAGCAGCGGCGCCTACCTTCGTCACGGGTGCTTTGGAGATGAATCGTGGCCAACCCATGTCCTCGTGGACGAGGAGACGCTCCGACGTGCCAGTGTGGCACTCCGGAGCAGCGGCGTGCGGTGAACAAGTAAAAACGTGTAGTATACAGTTTTTTTAAGAAAAGACGTCACCGACGTCGTCGTCGTCGTTGTTACCCACAAAATAAAAGACAAACACGATTCCAGCGCGCTCACGGCCAGAGGTGGACCACGCCATTAAACCGTACGACTTGTGCCTGCTTTGTGTCCGTGTCTATTTTGGCCACGGCGATGCCAATCTGCCACCTGGTCATCGGGTCGGTGACGGCATTCAGCGTGTTCTGAAGCCACTTGCTGTTGCCAATGGAGATGTGCGCATTCTTGGCATCCTTGACCTTGGCGAGGCGGGCCTTCTTGGCCTCCGCTTCCATGAGGTGCATGCCGCCGCCGGCGACGCTCAGACGCACCGCATTCGGGTGCTTGGTGGTGACAGACTTTGGTCTCCACGGGTTGCCGTTTTGGAGCAGCGTGGCGGCAACGCGCTTGACGTAATCCGAAAGCCTGTCGCCGTGCACCTCTGGGTTGTGCTTGTAGGCGGGTGTATTGGCGAGGTGCGCCAGGGCTTTGCGGATGGCAAACCCGGTGATGGTCACGTGCAGCCCGCCCCACACACCCTGCGAATCGGCGGCGCTCTTGACGTGGCCCCGGAACAGGTGCGGTGGAGGCATCACGCGCAGGTGCACGGCGTGCAGCTCGATGAATCGGCCTGGCGGCGGTGGAACAGCGGGTGGTGGCGGGATGGCCTTTGTGACGATGTTCCAGATATGCCTAATGTCCGAAAGGGTCTTGCGAGCAAATCGCAGCTGCACCGCGTGTGGACCGATCTCGAACGTCTTGTTCGCGTGGTCAAACGCGAGGAGTGCCGCGATGGGCACAAAGGCGTAGCCGCCCGTTTCCTTGGAAAGGTAGGTGTGCATGCGCCTGTTCAGCGTCCAGCCGGAGCGGGCATCCTTGTACAGCGCGTCTTCACACACCTGTGCGTCGAGGTCGACAAACAGTGCCCACACCTCGTTTGCTTGCGGCTTTGGCGACAGGAGCACCATGTTGGCGGTGGGGTCCTTGCGCGTGACGCGGTGCCACTTGCCGGCCGTCTCCTCGTTGAACTCGCGCAGCGCGGCAGCCCTCGCGTCGTCGTCCGTTTTGTCGGTCTCGCCTCCTGGCGCATTCCACGAGTCGTTGTGTTTGGTTTCCTTGATCATGAGTACTGAGGGACCAAGGTTCATACCATTGACCACATTGCTCGACGTGACCACGTAGAGAAACCCCGAGCCCTTGCCAAACGGCGGCGCGCCCGTGGGGACCAGGTACCGCTCCCCGGCGGCGAGCACGGCCGAGAGGCGCGCGTTGCCCGTTCCGTCGGGACGTGGTGGGCGCCGCGACATCGGGGAAGGGGGTTCTTGGTGGGTGCGCGGGCTGGCGGGGTTATGGCGCGCGTGGCCCGTCTCAAGTGGACGAGGCTCGACATGCCTGCGGTGATCGCCTCCATTCTGCTGATGAACGGTCAGTACGAGTTCGCGCCTCCACCAACGAGTGCAAAATGGAAGGCCGCGGTCGAGCGCGTCAAGCGCGACCAGACCTGGGCCCAGGTCCGCGAGCACGCGCGCGACTGGTTTCTATCGTTCTAAGACTGCTTAAGATAACCAGCACGTGTTCCGGTTCCCAACTCGCACCGTTCCACTTCTTGACGTTGACGTACATACCGCCATACGCGCCCACCGCGACGACCGTTCCGTCGGGTGGTTTGGGGCATGGTTTGTGTAAAAAAATACGAGCACTTTCTAAAAGTGTGTCAGGTTGTATTGATAAAGCCGTTGACGAGGGTTGGGGGGTGGACAGTGCCACAACCAAATGGCACCCACTGCTTCATTGCCAAATCTGTCAAGCCTCAAACTCTCATTGGATGTAGACGATACCGGTATTCAAGTCAATTCACCGACGGTGCCTGACGACACGGAAGAGCGTTACCATGAGGATGTCTACGACGACAGCTTGTTCGGACCGGTAATTCTGCACGACATCGCGGCCGCGATTGAGAACAATGAAGTCCTAGTCTCTTTTAGATCCTCGGCAATGTACGAAACATTCCAAGGCGGAATGGCCTTTCACACAAGACTCTGGTGGCTAAATTGGCAGCACCTTGTGAACAAACAGAAAATCGGAGAAGGGGGACACAACAAGGCATATCTAGTCTCAGGCGCCGACATGCCTCCCGCTGAGTTTTTCACAGCCGGCTACGGCATGCCACCACCTCCTCGCGGACTGATCATCCGAACAGCGACCATTCAGAACAAACCACCAACAAAGGTTCAAACACTCAAAGAAATGGTAACGGCTTCGTACGCGCGTCTGCACGGATTCGGACCCACTATCTTCGCACAATTCTACCTCACCACTAAGGAAGAGGTGATGAATTTCCAGCGGAGCGCGACAATGGGGGGGCTGGACGACTCAAATTTTCCAGGCCCATGGGACACGCGTGTCCCCGATTTCATCGATCCCGGGAGAAGTGCCGGACAACTCGGCCTGAGGAAGACATCGTTTGTATGCACGATTTCCGAGGCTTGGGAGGGCGACTGTGTCAAGAAGATGAACGGCTATCCTGAATACGCTCAAGAGCAGTTTGACCCAACTCTTTTCGCAAAGGTCTTTGTAAGACTGATTGCAAAGGCAGCAGACGCCGGATTTTGGCACATGGATATAAAACGCGCAAACCTTCTACACCGCACGACCGCCACCGAGCCGCTCGAACTCATTTACACCGATTTTGACGGGTATTTCTGCAAGATCCTAGCCCCAGGCATCCGTACCGACACGCGTCATTGCTGCATCGCCGCGACCGCGGCCTGCTTTCTCGGCGAGATTCGATGCCAAGAACGTCGTGATACGTGGTTGCGTTTTGCGGGGCCTATTCGCGATGCGTTGCATACCGAGGCGGGCGTCGATTTGAACACCATCGGTCCGATGGATTGGTGCTTCTTTCTTAAAAACGTGGGGGAGACGCGCCAGGTGCAACAGGCTGATGGCAAGATTGTAGTGCAGCGAGAAGCAACGAGCTGGTACCAACATATCATCGGGCAGCGTCTGACCAACCACATTAACAACTACTTCACAGACCCACCCGACGACAACCCTGAACCAGGTCGATGCTTTGAGTTTGTACGGGGGAGACCACTTTTTCCTCAGGTGATTGAGTTTGCCCTTGTGACGCAGTTGCCGTAAAACGCGCGTTGCATGGCATCGTGAAACGGCGGAATGCTGCGCGCGTGCTCGAGCAGCGCGCATTGGTCTTCGGAGGGAATTAAGCCGTACGTTGCACCAAGCCCAATGTAGGCCACTGCCCACGAGCACCGCCAGCGCTGGTTTGGGTCGCCGAGGCGCACCTTTGGGTGAAACTCGGGGTTGCAAAAGAGTTCGAGCTGGTAGCGTATGAGATTTGTTAGAATGGTACGTCGTTCGAGCATCCACGCCTCGTCACGGTCGCGTAAAAAAAGTTGTTTGCAAACGTCGCGTATCGCACCGTGACACGCCTCGGGCGCTTCGCGCACGGTGCGTGTCCACTCGGTGACCCGCATCGGCACTTCGGTGCACTTGCGCGACTCCGTGTCGAGTGCGTGCAGCAGCCACCGCTTTAGCACAGTGGCAAGGCCCTCTTGTAGTCTTGTAAAGCCGAGCAGACCATCCTCGGGGACCCATGTGTTGCAGTTGGTGAGCGGCGACGCGAACACGTAGGATTCGGGCAATTCTGAAAGTGCCGCGTGTCCTGATGAGCGATGCGGCGTCTCAAAGAGCAACGGCGCCACATGCGAGTGCACGCCCGCCACGTGAAACGACTGGCGCACCAAATGCAGGCAGAGCGAGTCGGTACGGCTCCAACGACCCGGATCGAGCTGTGCACGCAAAAAAAAGCCACCGCCGCCAGATTCACCGGCTTCACCGACATACCCGGCCAACGACCGCGAGGCCCAACCGTGACCAGATTCGGAATCATACGTGTCCTGACTCGCGGCCAGGTAGACGTGCGACGCATCCGTCATTTCCGAATGGTCTTCAATCGAGGCCACGCGTGCCAGCAAGCACGCTTCGGTGTGTGCGAGTTCGCGAAGCAACCACTCGGTTTTAGCAGCATCGCCCGTCCCGATGATGCGTTCACGCAGCAGCCGTTCCTCGGTGCTCAGGTCCAAGACGGTCATCACATACTCAAGAAGGGGCGAGTCCATGTTTAGAGCCGCTTTTAACAAGTCTTCCATGTCGAAGATTTGCGCATTCCACGTGTGTGGCGGCGGCGCCGGCCCGTCGGGTGCTGTTCCCATTGCTTGAAGGTGCTGAACCTGCATCCCAATGGCCCGTAATACTCCGTGGTTTTTTTCGCACTGTCGCACAATCCATTGGACCACGGCCCCGCGTCGCGGCTTGGTGAGCAACACGAGCAAAATGGACCACAGAATCGCGCCGTAGAAGCACTCGTCCTGTACCTGATCTGCTTGGCGGCATCCGACATGCACGATTTTATCGACAACCTGCGTCCACAGCCGGTCGAGCACGTCGAGTGCGGCACCATTCCCCGCCTCGCTGACGAGCAGCCGTAGCGCGCGCCAGCTCAGGAGTTCACAGTCCTGGCTTGCAAATCGGCTGTTTTCAATCGAGGCTGGTCCGTACATGCGCAACCCATTGTCGCCCACACCATTGGGATGAATTGAGAGGGTGAGCCCGCCAATGGTGAGCGACGACTTCATACGATTGGGTTGACGCCCTTCGGGTGTGCGTGCCGGATGGTGGCACAGTTTGAAGCGGCGTTGCTGCAGTCGCAGCTGCGTGAGCTCAATCCATGCAAGCACCCGTGGTTGGTTGTGCAAGGCGGCTGGGCGCGCCAAGAATAGTTGTGATTCAGAGACGCGCTCCGCCTGGCCACCAGCGGAGGCGTCGCCAAACCAGACGTAGGACGCACCAGAAGCGTGCTCGGTGCTCGTTGAAAGCGTGCACGACATCTCTTCTCCAATGCCGTGAAACATCGGAAGCAGTCCCTTTTCAAAGTCATAGGCCAGCGCACGAGACGGGTCGCGGTGTACGAGCCGGTCCAGCACGTCGAGGCGCCCGTGCATTGCGGCAAAGAAGACGAGGCAGCGATGGTGTCGCAACGTGAGGTCGAGCGCGCAGTGCGGATTGCCGCCCAGGACTTCGAAAAAGGACGCACGGAGCGTGTGCAATGGGGCCAAGTGGACCATGTGGTAGAGCGCGCGCGTCGTGAGGCGGTAGGCAGCGAGGCTCTCGGCACGCGCGCGCCGCGCTCGAACTTGTTCGGGTGGCGCTTGTGAATACTGATGGCTGAGCACGCGCAAAAACTGCTCGCGCGCACGCGTTGGCACGCTCGTCTCGAGCAGGGTGCCGGTGCAGCACAGCGCCTCGTGCGGCCGCAGGCACTCTTTTGAGTAGACGATGCGAAGCGGTGTCGTCAACATGCCGGCAATGGAGGTGGCAAAGCGGTGGCCAGTTGGGAAGACAATGTCCACGGGTGCATTGAGCCTGCCCACGGGAAGACCAAGTTCCTGCTGCTCTTCTGCAGTGTCGACGACGGACGCGCGCAAGACGGCCGCGTGCAATGCCTTGCACGTCAGCGCCACAAAGATCCACTCACGCCGACGGGGCGCCGGCAGACCCAGTAGCACTGTGGTGAGCACGTCCTCATCCAGATCCGTGAGCAGACACGAGCCTATAAATGGCGCAGCGGCCATGTTGGCGTGGTTGGTGGCGCTAAGGAGATGCCATTGATGCGTGTGGCACGATGCGTGACGCGACTTAGCGCGCGCGCCGTGTCGCGTCGCGCTCATGGTGCGCACGACGCAGCGCTTTGTCGAGATTGCACCGCCGCTCGATGAACGCGTGGGTGTCACAATGGTGACGCGTTTTCGAGAAGCCGTATCGCTTGGACTCGACGTGCAAGATCGAATCAACCAAACGGTGCACGACGAAGCGCTGAGGGAGCGCGCCACGCACACTGCCATCGACGCGATGCGTCCCGGGACGATTACCTTTTGGCTGATTGTCGTTGCCGTGCTGGCCTATTGTGCAAAGCGGTGGGTTGTGCACCGCGAAACGATGCGCATTGTGCGCGAGCACGGCGCGCCGTGCCACGAGCGACCACCGCCGCCGCCCGACAACCGGGTCAAGAAGCAGTAGACACGTGTCCTCATGTGGGGTCTTGTGTGTTCGTGTATAAATGGTAATTGTGAAGCGTGCGAGTGAACAAGGGGACTCCTTATACTCACACACCCTCGCTATCGTTTGTCAGTGGACCACAGACTACACGCACGTGTGGTTCAATGGCCGACGCTTCGCAGTACACGTCGCGCCGTGCTTCGGCCGCTTCCGCCGCCGAGGCCCACTCCATTGTCCCCATCAATGCAAAGAGCACGCGCAAGCGCAAGGAGACCACCGAAGGTGACGCCACCAATCGTGGCCGCGGCGTGCGCACCCCACTCCGTGCACCGCCAGCATCTCGACTCCTCGACGACCATGGTCGTATCGCCCTCTTGCAAACGCACGGCGAGATTGACGCCGACGAAGCGTACGGCGAGCAAGAGAAGGCGCTCAGCGAGTTTTTGCGGCTCCATCCGATGCTTTCGCTGTGCGCCGCCACCGCCCGGTTTTACTAGGGTCAAGGTTAGCTCGTCACAACGCCCAAGAAGATTGCGAGTAGCATCAGCGGTGCGTATAGAAAGACAAGTATGGACACGGCGTAGTGCACCACGCTGATTGTAAAGTAGCCCAGCACCCAGACCATGCTTGGCACCACCATGATCGCCGCGGCAAAGAGCGCGCCCAGACAGAGCCCCGTCAGTGCTAGCAGCGCCTTGCGCTCGTGCTGAATCTCCCGTCGGCGCTCCCATTCGGCCGGCTCCACAAGCAGAGGACCAATCAGATCCAGCCACACGTCGCACAAGTCGCACTCCCACCATGGATCCAATCCTAGACTCGACATGCCATGCGCACACACACACTCTCTCTCTCATTGGGTCCCTTCCTAGCGCTCACTCGGTGTGCAACCGCTCAAGTGACACCATTAGAAACGCATTGAGCGCGTAGAAGACTGCCCACGTGCAACAGACGTAGTAGGCCAATTGGACGGCCATCCGGCCGCCCATGGCCATGATGGGCCCCAGCTCGTCTATGACGTATAGCCACCCCAAATACCCCACCAAGACCACGAGGTAGACCACCGCCCTCCAGTCACGACGCGGAGGCTCACATACGCCACCCATGCCAAGTCTGGTATTTTCACGCTCACACCCGCCGGTTGGTTAGCGCAGCGAGTCGACGTCACACAAGACGCTGCAGCTCATGGGCGACCTCGTGGAAACGATGGCAATCCCCACGCGCGAGCTCGAGGTTGTAACCAAGAGCTACGACGACGCTTCGCTGCGCCCTCCGGACACGTCGATTGGAGAGCGGCCCTGCTGCCTCAACGAGCGCTGCATCTGCGTGTGGATGGCGCGCTGGCGCTACGGCGACGACACCGACATGGCATTCATCGGCACCGAGTTTCTGACTCCTTTGGAGCGCGCCGCGTTTGACCGCGACGGAGCCAGCGCGCTGCCCGCCACGCCGGGCAAGTGCCTCGTATGCTCTCGGTATGTGCACACCTACGTCTATCGACAGGCGCGGTCCAATCCGACCTTTAATCCCTCAGCGAGCTTGCCGCTGCAGGCCTATGGCAACCCGCTGGGCGTGGCCAAGGGCGAGTCACTGCCAACGCACACGAGCACCGCGTGCGGTGCCGACGGGTACCGCAAGGAGGCGCTGCTCTTTGTGGACGAGGCTTGGGCCGACACCGCGGCCGCGCGCGGCGAGATGAGCAGCCTTCTTTGGCGGCCCTGTGTCAAATTCCTCTCCACCCACTACAAGTACGTCAAGGATCCCACCTCGGACCTGCCCCGTCTGCTGCAGCGCGGCGTGGGGTCCGACCCGGAGTCGGTGGCGCATTTTCGGCCGCCAGTCTCGAATCGTCCCGTTGCGTCGGGGCTGGCGTGCAACACAACGGGCAAGGAGGAGGAGGAGGAGGAACTGGGGGAACTGGGGGAACTGGAACTGGCGCTCTCGGAGCAGGAGAGTGTGCAGGATCACTCGGATCAGGAGGAGGAGGGTTACCTGGACTAGAAGCGCGCGCGCTCGGGGCGCGGCCGCCACCTCCGCCGCGCGAGTGCATCGTGCCCGAGATGCGCACTCTACATGCCACCTTTGAAGACGCTGGCATGCCGGGGGCGTTGCGGAGGCTCTACGGCCGACTGTGCATTGACTTTGCGCGCCCGCTCGAGCTACTTCTGCCCACGGGTGGAATTCCCGCCTGGGTGCGCGATGCCGACTTTGACTGCGCGGTGGCGCAGTGCAACGCCGACCTCGGAGGTACCGCCTGTCTCGTCGAGGTCATGGGGCTAGTGCGCGCGCAGCGGCGCACCACGCAGCTGCTGCTTGCCCTGACGGCTGGCGCCACGGAAAAGGATGCGCTGCCGCCCGAGCTGCGCCAGCCCGTGCGTCTGCCCGAGGACCAAGATCCACAGAGCCTCGCCGCCACCGTGCGGCTGTGCTTTGGCGAGATGCTCGAGGCGTACGCGGCCTACCGCGCACTGCTACTGTACGAGGCGGGCACACTGCCCTCGGTGGCGGCGCCGCCGCGGCAACAGGCCGAATTCGCCCAACTTTGCCACGATTCCTACCTGGCCGCGGTTTGGACGTCGGCGCACGTCGAGTACCTGACCATGGTGCACGAGCTCTACGAGGACCAGTACGCCAAGTCACACGAGGGCGTCAGAGACACAATGGAACCCGCACCCGCGCGCACGGCGGCGCTCATCGACACGCTCGCCGTGCCGACACCCGAATTGCACTCGGTGGATTGCGCGGCCAACGTCGTCGACTTGACCGCCCTCTATGAGCGCGTTTCGTGTCCGAGCGCGTGTCCCAAGAATGCCCAAGGCCTTCTCGCCATCTTTGCGCGCGCCACCAATGCCGGAAGTCGGGGGTGGGAGTCGACGCTCACCTCGGCGCTCAAGGATTCGGATGGCGCGGTGCGCGTGTGCACGCACGCCACGGGGGTTGCGCTCACCGGGCTGCACCCGTGCCTCCACCCGGCGGCGCGCCGATCGTGGAAGATGCGTTTTACAGCGGGGCGTTACTGGCGGAGCCAGAGCACCAATGCCTTCAAGGACCTCGCCAAGCGGTCCCCCAATGCCGTCAAAGAGGTCATGCGACTGCACCTGGCCGCCCTGCTAAACGAGGACGCGGCCACCCTCGAGGCATTGGCGGCGGCCAGGCAGCCCGCCGGGCAGATGGGCATCCCGCCGCGCTGCGTCGCTCCAGCGTCGCTTCAGGGCAGCATGCACGCCTTTGCGGCCGCGGGCGAGCTGCTCACGGCCGACACCGAGCCGCGCGCAGTGTCCGAGCTCGTGACGTCGCTCCTCACGGCCGAACCGAGGTCCCGGAAAAAGGCGAGCGCGAGCGCGGCCGTGCGGGCCGCGGCCAGCGCCACCGCGGCAGCGGATCGAGCGCCTCTTGCGGCACAGCTGTTGCTGCTCGGCCCACCGTCGTCGTCGGGAGGCGGAAAGCGACGCGTCAATTCTACAAGTGTCCATGGCGGCGCGGCGGCGTCCGACACAATCGCCGAGTCTATGCTCACGCTCGTGCGCCTTGCCCCGGGCGGCCAAGCCGCCAACCCGACCATGGCGAGCGCCGCGAGCTGCTCGGCCGTGAGCGTCGTGTCCGGGCTGTTGTCGGCGTGCTTTCGCGCCGAGTTTGTGCCCTTTTGGTTGCACTCGCAAGCACACGGCGTGCGCGCCTCACGCCTGGACAGCGTGCAGTATCGGGCGTTGCACGAGCAAAGTCCGGCGCACCAGCTCTGTGCGCAGCTCGATGTGGACGCACGGCTGCGCGCGCAACGGTTGGCGCTCCGCGTACCAAGCTCGTCGCTGCTCACGGTGCAAGAGGCGGCCTCGCTGCTTGGCATCTGCGCGCCCGATTTCTCGTCTGCTACCACCACCAGCACCACCACCACCAGCACCACCAC
>Ga0257106_1000529_pt1 | contig 22313 bp, 13 predicted proteins | sample LP_taG_3_FD_190177 | JGI IMG/M metagenome (GOLD analysis project Ga0257106, IMG submission 190177) | Marine microbial communities from Northeast Subartic Pacific Ocean, Canada - LP_J_2011_P26_10m | ecosystem: Environmental > Aquatic > Marine > Oceanic | place: Canada: Northeast Subartic Pacific...
TCGTAATCCTGCCCGGTGTATTTCGCGATGAACGCCGATTGCGCCTTGGCGTTTCTGTTCAACTCCAACGCTTGCAACTTGACCTCGACGGAGGTTCCGCTCAAACCGCCCAACGGCTGCGCTAATATCATTCTCGCCGATTTCATGGAATATCTCTCACCTTTCGTCCCGGCGGCTAAAATCATTAAAGGCGGCCCGGCCACGCATCCCATCGCCACCGTTTTCACCGGACACGTGATCATCTCCATGGCGTCGACGATCGCGACGACGCAATATTGCGTCCCCGCCGTCGCGTTGATGTATAAAGTTATCGGTTCGTTTGGTGCTTCTGATTCTAAAGCGAGCATTTGTGCCACGATTATTGCCGTAGAATCTTCGTCGATACGTTCGCCGATGAAGACGATTCGGTTGTTCACTAAGAACGTGAATAAATCTTGTTGCTGAGAGCCGTCTCCGAGTGGGACGACAATAGGGACCGTTTCCGGGCCGTTTCTGATTGACATTGCTTTTGCTTTTGCTCGACTATTATTGGGAAACCGTTTCTTCAAGAGTCCTCGTCTGTTGTTGTTGTTGTTGTTTACGTTGGTTTTCGAGGACACCGATGATACTAAACCTGTGGCGTTCTTGTTGTTTATCAGCGCAAACATGATGCTCTGACGATGATGATAAAACTTTTCGTCCGCTCTGTGAGTGGAAGAAAATTTCTCTCTCGTAAAATGTATAAAACACACGCACACTTTAAAGACCTTTTATTATTTGATCTTCACGATAAACTCTCTCTTTATACTCTCTCTCTCTCTCTCTTTCTTTCTCTCTCTGTCGCAAACAAGCGCTCTTTTTCAGTCTGAATGTCAACGCAAAACAGCAGAAACACACACACAACCTAATGCTACAAATAGGAGATGAAAGAAAAACCGACCTTTTTTTGTGCAACTATTTAGGGTTTAAAATACAAGAGCAAAAAAAATGTTTTTCAACACCAAACTGCTCTTTTGGTCTTTTGGAGGTCATCAACTCTCTCAAGAAAGCTAGAGAGAATACAGCACTTAAACAACGCGGAGAGAGCAGCGAGAGAGAATAAACTACACGTATAATAATACGCGTGATCAAAATGGAGAAAGACTTTGTTGAGCACGAAAAAGATGACTTTGTTTTCGCGCGTTCGCGAGAAAAACGGAAACCGAGAGATAGATTGTGGTCGTTCCTTTTTACCGTCGTCCTCTCTTCTTCGCTTCTAATTGGAGGCATCAATTACGCGTATAACGCAGGTTCTGGAGATGATGTTCCGTCGCCTTCGGAGATGGAGTTTGGCCAAGCGTGCGATGGACCTTTGTTTTTAGTGAAGTTAGAAGCGAACAACGCGCGGTATAAGGTTGCGAATTCGGTACCTTTACCACCTGGTGGTGGTTCGACGAGCGAAACAACGGCTTTGTTGAGGAAAGGCGCGTATAGGAGATTGACGACGACGAAGGAAAACGACGAGGTTTACGAGGAGGATTTGAACAGAAGCAGAAGAAGAGAAAGTTTAGGACCGGACGGTCCGGACGCGAGGAGTAGTAGTAGTAGTAGTAGTGAGAGGAATAGTATTCGTCGTCGTCGTCCTGAACAACAGCAACAGAAACAAAAACTCGGGGTGAGCGAGTCGACGAAGAAAAACAACGCGCACTTGGCGGCGAAAGAGATCATGTTCAATTCCGAGCAACCGTTTGACGTGACGGTTGTGATTAACGCCGCGTTGTGGTGCGCGGGAATATCGCTGCTCGTTTCGGTGCTCATGGGCGTGTTCATCGTGTACATGTTTCGAACGTGCGCGCATAAAACAGTTTGGGGGATTATTTATTTCAAAATTTTCTCGCTCTTTGGAATGGCGGTGGCGATGTTGAGCATGGGAAGCATGGAAGGGTTCATCACGTTCGCGTTGATTGGCTTGTTAACCTGGTTCGTCTATTGGTTGTGGACGGACGAGTTGAACGTGGTCGCTTCCATGCTCGCGGTCAGTTCTCAAGCATTGAAGGATAACCCGGGCATTCTTGGTTGCGTGTTGAGCTTGCAAGTTGCCGTGTTAGCGTTTGTGATACCAGTCGTTGGTTTCGTTTACATCGCTTTATTAGGCGGCGCGCCAGACGTCAACCCGAAAGCGATTTACCAAAACTCCTCGACGTTGGCGTGCGCGGATTACGTCGGGAGACCGGTGAATTGTTGCGCAACCACACCAGGCGCCTGGGTTGCGTGGTACGAAGCGTTGGCCATCATTTCGATCATCTGGGCGTTCGCGTTCGCTTTAGAGGCGAGAATGTACATCATCGGCGGAACCGTTTGCCAATGGTATTTCGCTCCGAGAGGCAGCACTCAGTTTAAAGGCTTCACGTGGACGTCCACAAAGCACGCGTTAGGTCCGTCATTTGGCACCGTCTCGTTTGGCTCGGCCATCATGACCGCGGTCGAAATGATGCGCCAAGCCATGGAACGCGCGAGAGACGAAAACGAACAAAACTTGCTATTGTGCATGGTACAATCGTGCTTAGAGTGCATATGGCAATTCATCGAGTACCTCTCGAAATTCGCCATGCTCCAAGCGTCCATGACGGGCGAAGCCTTTTGCGACGCGGCGGGTTCCATTTTCGACTTACTCCAACGCAACTTCCTCTTAGCATACGGGACCTACGCCTTCCCATCCATGATATTACAAATCATGTCCATCGTCTTCGCCTTAGTCGCCGCGGCCGGTTCCTTCGCCATCACCTACGCGATGTTCGAAATCCAAGAAGAAATCATGGCTACCGGCTACGCGCTCGTCTGCGCGTTAATCACCGGGTTCGTCGTCTGGTGTTCCTTGAGTTACTTCACCATGATTCTCGTCAACACAACCGACGCCGTATTCGTTTGCTACGCCAAAGACAAAGACAGAAACGAAATCCACCACGAAGAGATGCACGCGGTGTTTGAAAACGCCGTGCGAAGGCGACAAGAGGCGAGAGGGGAAATCGTAAGACAGCCCGCCGGACCGTACGCGTACGGCGCGGGAAATCCCGTAAACAACGGCGCCAATAAATCCTACTACTAAATTTAACAGCAGACAGACAAAACAAACGCCGGTCATCCAAGCAGCGCGTAGGATGTGAGAAAAACGGATATTTGGTAAATTAATGTGTAAATAACTTTATAAATTGTGCTGTACCCGCACTAAAAACGACTCTTTACAAAGACGCACTTTGATACGATATGATGGTGTGTTAATACGTATTAAACCACCTCTCTCGTCGCGATGTTCTCTTCTTCTTCTTCTTCTTCAAAACCCAAGAGTGCCGGTGGTAAACAACGTTCGTTTTTCCTATTAAAAACGGTTTTCTCCGCGTACGTGTTCTCGGAATCGCTCTCGTTCGCGCGTCACCAAAAACGCGTCCACGACATGGAAAACGCCCCTCGACGCGTGTTAGACCCATCCATCGATCTCAAGAAACACCTGAAATGGTTCGCGAAAGAGTTGAAAGCGCAACCGAACCCAAGGCAGTTATTCCGGGACTTGTTTAACGACGCCGAAATCGAGAAGATTCCGAGGAACCGAGCGGTGTACGCTTTATGTTTCTTCATGACGGCGAAAGAGAGTTCGGAGTACGAAACGAACACGTACCCGAGACAAGTGATTGAAGCGGCGGATAAAATATTGATGAACATGGAGGAGAAAGAGAAAGGGAAATTACGATTCGCGAAGAGCGTTCCGGCGTGGCCGGCGATGCCGGAGGACGATCGGAAATCATCTGGGAGCGGCGGGATGGCGAACGCGTTGCGCGAGAGAGCGTTTGGCGCGAACGTCGCGGCGTTTCAAGCGCTAGGGTATCGAGAGAAAGGACCGAAGAAAGAGCACAAGCGCTCGTCGTCGTCGACGAGGACGAGGACGACGACGGATGAGAACCATCCAGAGTTTGTGAGACCGAACACGTACGCGATTACGGCGTTTTATAAGCCGTTGTTGTTGCAAGCGTTCATAGCGTGGAATAGGAGACGGTGGAATCGAGCGTTGAGAGAAGGTGGTTTTGTGGAGTCACCGCCGGATGAGAAGACCGGGGTGGTATTATGGACGAGAGAGGCTTCTTCGACATCGGAGAGCTGCTCGTCGAGTGATACAGACGACAAAGGCGACGATGACGTCAATGAGAAGAAGAAGAAAAAAAATGAGAAGAATCCAAACAGACACGTGCCGGTTGTTTTTCTGCACGGCCTTGGCGTCGGCGTCGGGCCGTATTCGAGTTGGATTATAGAGAGATTACCGAAAGATAGAACCATTCTGTGTCCAGAGTGGCCGAATATTTCCTACGGAATCGAACGAGGGCACGAGTATCCGACGCCAAGGGAATTGGCGCAATTTTTGAGAACATCCGTGGAAAACGCGATTAAAAAAGTTAAAAACAAAACGCAGTTGACGACGAGTGAAATAAAATGCGATTGTATCGGACATAGCTACGGAACGGTCGTTTTAACCGGGTTTCGAAGGTACTGTCGAGATGTCGTGCGTCGTTCGGTATTTATCGACCCGGTTTGTTTCGTACCGTCGTTCGGGCGATATCTTAAATACGCCTTTGAGGAGCATTTACACGCGTGGTTTCAATTTTCGTCGTACATTCGAACGAAAATAAAAAACCCGGACGAGCCTATGGATTTTATGAACGTTTTCATGTCGACCTGGTTCGTGAAAGGCGATCCGTCCACGCAGCACTTAATGAAGCGCCTGTTGTTTCCGCAGGAAAGTTGGGAACGAGGTCCCTTGGACGAGCGCGATTGTCTCGTCTTGAGCGGCAAAGACGAAATCGTACCGAGCGAGGATATTCGAAACACGTTTCAAAAGACGTGGCCGAAAACTGCTATTTTTTACCAAGGACAGTGGCAACACGGCGGGTTTCTGTTAGAGGAGGACGCGGAAAAGGTGAATGAGGCGTTGTTGAAGTTTATCGAAAGAGGAAGAGAGGAGAAGAACAAGGACGTTCCTCTCGCGTCTCCGAATAATACGAATAATTTAGTTGAATAGATTTTGAGGTACCTCGGCGGAACAACAACTTATTTACTACTTTTGCTCCTACTAGCTTTCCACGCCTTCAACTTTTCCATTTTCATCCGTTTCTGCTCTGCAATCTTGGCGTTTCTCCGTTCCATCGCGGACATCGTGGACGTGGATTTTGCTCTCTCTTTCGCAGCAGCCACCGGCGCTAAATCCGCTTCTTTCTTTTCCCGGCGCTTCCTCGACGAGTGTAGAAAACATCCCGCGTCGTGGTCGTCAACCATTCCTGCACTTTGCATCAAAGCATGCATCGTCGTCGCGCCGACAAAACTAAACCCCTTTGTTTTCAAAGCTTTACTCATCGCTTCGCTTTCTTTCGTCTTCGTCTCGCACATGTCATTCGCTCGCCTCGCTCGTCTTTCCTCTTTCCTCTTCGCAAACGACCAAAGGAACGCACTGAACTTCTTCTCACCATCTCTCCCTTTCCCGAAGTGTTTCACCAGCGCTTTCGCGTTGTTAATCGAAGATTGGATCTTTCCTTTATGATTTATCAATCCACACGTATCCATTAAATCTTCAGCGTTCAATTTTACCATCTTTTCCGCGTCGAAACCATGAAACGCCGTTCGATACTTCTCCCTTCGCTTGAGTATCGTCAGCCAAGACAAGCCGCTTTGGTGTCCTTCCAAGCACACGGACTCGAACAGTTTCCTTCCGCTCACTTCTTTTTTGCCCCACTCTGAGTCGTGGTATGTTTCGTAGAGTTTGTCTTTAGTGCACCAAGAGCAGCGAGTCCTCTGAATCGTTTCCGTCGCTCGTTTTCTCTTCCGTCCTTCCATCATCTCACACAAGTTGGGGAAAACAGTTAGAAAGCGGAAAGAAGTTCCCCAAAAGTATGACGCATTATAACCATCATATTATGATTGGTTCTTCCCCGATTTCGACAACTTTGTCGCACGACGACGGACAAAGAATACAAAGAGGAGGATTCAAAAGAAGGATTCATCAAAGACTTACTCGTCAGGCAGCGAGAAAGGACGTGTTGTTCCCGACACAACCTCCTTTTTCCCCAACTGTTTTAAGATGGAATTCCACTCGAGGTTTATCCAATTCGTTTTGTTGCACGAGCGGAAGAAGAAGAAGATTAAGAGGAAGAGGAGAGAGAGATGTTTTGGGCAGTGCAGCTGCTCTCTCTGTTTCGGCGTCTTTGTCGACAGGAAATGATATTTATACGACTACGACGACGCATTTTCGACAAAGAAGATTAAGAGGAAGAGGAGAGAGAAATGGGGGCAGTGTAGCTGCGCTCGCGGCGGCGACGGGGAAAGATGATATTTCGACGACGACGATTCAGACGAATATGGGTTTACTCACGAGTCAAATATTAGCCGGCATAACGGTCTCGTTGGCGATGGTACCAGAGTCTCTCTCGTTTACGTTCGTCGCGGGCGTCTCACCGATTGTCGGTTTACACGCCGCCGGTCTCATGGGTTTGACGTGTGCACTTTTTAACGCGCAACCCGGCGTGATTTCAGGCGCGGCTGGCGCGACGGCGGTTGTTATCGCTCCATTGGTGGCGTCCAAAGGCGTGGAGTATTTGTTCGCGTGTTGTTTGCTGTGCGGGGGGATACAAGTCCTGGCGGGCGCGATGCGGCTCGGGAAGTTTATTCGATTAGTTCCGCAACCAGTCATGCTTGGGTTCGTGAACGGTTTAGCGATTGTTATTGGGAAGAGTCAGCTTGAGCATTTTCACGGGTTGAGCGGGTCGGCGTTAGCGGTTACGGTTGGATTGACCGCGTTCACCATGGCGTTGATTAAATTGATTCCAAAGTACCTGACGAAGAAAATACCGTCGCCGCTGATGGCAATTGCCAGTTTGACCGCGTTGACGCAAGCGTTTAGTTCTCAGATGAACGGGGTAAAGATGATTGGAGATATTTCGAGCGTGGCGGGTTCTTTGCCACAATTTTCAATTCCGAGCGTACCAATGAGTTTGGAAACGTTGTTGGTGATTGCGCCGTACGCCGTTTCTGTTGCGGCAGTTGGACTCATCGAAACTTTATTGACGCAACAGTTGGTGGACGACATCGTCGAGAATCGCACGGCGACGCATACCGAGTGCATCGCGCAAGGCTTAGGAAACATCGCCAATGGCTTTTTCTCGGGCATGGGTGGATGCGCAATGATTGGTCAGTCGATGATTAACGTGAATTCGGGAGGAAGAACCCGAGTCTCGGGCGTCGTCTGCGCTTTGGCAATTTTTTCGTACGTGTTGTTTGGCTCCTCGTTGATTGAGAAAATTCCATTAGCCGCGCTCGCCGGGACGATGTTGTGCTTAGTGTTGGACATTTTTGATTTCACGAGCTTTAAACGAATCGCGAGAATTCCAAAGACGGATGCCGCTGTTCTTATCGGCGTGACCGCGGTGACCGTAGTGACGAACTTAGCCGTGGCCGTCTTTGCCGGTGTTATTCTGAGTGCGTTAGGTTTCGCGTGGAAATCCAGTCAACGCATCGACGCCGTTCGCGTGCTCGGTACCGCCAACGATGGCACCGAAGAGGCTATTTATTTCTTGTACGGCCCGCTCTTCTTTGGATCGGTACAAAGTTTCTTCGAGAAAATCAACGTTAGGAGAGAATCCGCGAAGAACGTCGTCTTAGATTTCGCGCACTCGAAAGTTTGGGATTCGAGCGGATTGGTTGCTATCGATGACCTCACAGAAAAATTTCGGCGCGAGAACGTCCGCGTCACGTTGAGGCACTTATCGCCAGATTGTACAAAGCTATTACGAAAAGCCGCGGACTTAATGGAAGTATCCGTAGACGACGATCCCGTATACGCCGTCGCGACGGATTACATGCCAGAAGTTTTACCCGCGGTCTCGGAAGAGTTGCAAGAGAAGAAGATTAAAGGCGAACACGCTTGGGATATTGGCGGAAAAGGCGCGTGGTCCGATAACTAAAGGAATAATCGTTTTGTGTGCGTTCATGTGCGTCTATGTAAATCAAAAGCAGTCATTCATTCTACGAACAAAAGCGTCTAAGCTCGGTTTGCGTCCTAAAAAGTTTTCAAGCATAGAATCGCCAGCGATAGTCGCGCACGGCGATAAGATGCACTCTCTATACTTCTTTCCTAAAGATTCATCTAAAATACCTACTTTTGAGTTTTCAAACTCGGCGAACAAATCCGCCGCGAACGCTTCCGACCACAGATATCCGAAATAGCCCGCGTCGTACCCCATCATCGGGTGAAACCAAGAGGCTACTGGGAACGCGTGTTCGATGTAATCAATACCGCTCATATCTTTCGTCATTTCGTTGTATAACTCTTTCGCGTCGAGATCTTGGCGTCCGTTGTATTCGTACAAAGGTCCTTCCGAGCTGTGGACGAGTAAATCGTACATGGCCATCGAAATAAATCGACACCGATTGTACCCATCCATGGCGAATCGCGATTTCGAAAGCTTTTCGATTTCATCTTCCGGTAACGCCCGGTTGCTTTCATAGTGTTTCGATAACGTACCCAAGACTTCTTTGCGCCAGACAAAGTTTTCTAACATCATCGACGGTACCTCTAAGAAATCTTGTTCGACTCCTCCAGGCCACGGGACGGCGGACCACGCCCAAGCTTGCATGGAGTGTTTAGATTTCGTCAACACGCAGTGCATGACGTGTCCAAATTCGTGGAAAAACGTTTCCACCTCGCGAAACCTCAGCAAACTTGGTTTGGAAGGATCCGTCGAGCGAGACAAGTTGCCGATATTGACGCACGCGGGAGGCACTTCGGCCTCGTCGTCGCTCAAGAAAGACGGTCGAAGCGGGTAGACGCACTGGTGCGAATACTTTCCTTCTCGAGGAAATAAGTCCAGATAGAAGTATCCAGCCGCTTTTGATGTATCTTCGTTCGCGTAAACCGCATAACACTCGACTTCTTCGTGCCACACTTGAGCGTCCGTTTGCTTTTCGAACGTCACATTTAACAGCTTTTCGTAGGTCGATAAAATCGCGTCGCGGGTGTGTTCCAACGGGAAATATTCGCGTAATTTGCCTTCATCAACACCTAACGTCGCTTTGTGTGCGCGAGCGTAATACGAAATATCCCACGGATCGATCTTCGTGCACGCTTCGCCTTCTTCTTGGCGTTTCAATTCGAGTAACATCTCCAAGTCTTGCTTCAAGCGGGTTTTCGATCGATCTAAAATATCTCTCAAAAATGCCATCGCTTTCTCCGGAGTTTGCGCCATTTTCGGTTCGAGCACGTACGACGCGTGATCTCTAAAACCGAGCAACTGTGCCGTTTCGTGGCGCAACTTTACCGTCTGCAAAAATAAATCCGTGTTTTCTTCTTGACACTGCGTCGCTTTCGCTCTGGCCAACTTTTCGCGACTCTTTGGATTATCGCAGAATTGCATTATCGGCATCACGTCCGGCGCTTTCAGCGACACCTTCAACTTCCCGGACGCTTCGTCTAATTTATATTGTTTTAAATCCGGCACCCCGGTTAACTCACTCTCCGCGAATAAAACAAACGTCTGGTCCTCGTTAATGTTCGAGCTAAACGAAGAGCACAAACTTTCAATCTTGGCCATGTTCTCGCTGATCTTCTCTCGGTTCCTGTTCCCGGTGCCTTTCCGTGTGAACTCGTCCATGACTTTCCTCGCAAACTTGAAGTCCGCTTTGTTGAAGTCCTCCTCGCTCGTGGTGGTAAAACTCTTCGTAAAAACGTCTTCGAAAACGTCCAACAGTGTTGCTCTCGAAAACGTCGCGTCGAACAGTTCGCTTTTCAATCTGTCTTTCGCTTTGTTCGATGCTTTCCGCACCTCTGCATTCTCGTGCGTCATGCCCGGTAACGTCACCAACGCGCTGTTCTCGCTCGCTTTCCCGATCGCTTTAGAGAACGCGGCAAAGGTGTTCGACCAACTCCTCGCGTCAGATGGGACGCTTTCGATGCGCTCGATGGCGTAGAAATAGGTCGAGACGATGTCTTTCTCGATTTGTTCGATGTCAACCGTCGGGGGAAACTTTGGGAGAGTATTCGTCGTCATGATGGTGCGCTTTTGATGCGTTTTCTTCCTCAAAGTCGACGAAGATTTAGACGTAAACGACGCTCTCGACAAAGTCCCCGCGAAGGAGCCGCTCTTCATTCGCCAAAGTGGTGATGCGATGTGTCTTATTAGTGTGGTTTTCTTAAGAAGTTCGTCCTTCTTTACAAAAGCATCTGATGCTAAAAAATCTACTATACCGTCTAATATCCATCTAACCATATCTAAATCTATCCGCTTCTACTACATGTATTTGACCAATCCTTTCCAAAACTTCGGGTTATTTCTCAAGTTATGGCAAAAATACCTGATGTGTTCTCTCTTATCTTCCGGGAACTCTTCCACCCACTCCTCGCGTTTGGCGTCGAGAAACGCCTGCTCCTCTTTTACGCGGAGTTCCGCCTGTTGGACCGCGAGTTGTTTCTTGGCTTTTCGGGACATGAAGATGGAAGGTTTTTTCTTTTTGTTGCTCTTGTTGGTGTTTCTGGCGGCGGCGGAGGACTCCACATCGGCGGTCGCGTGGGAGGATTGGGAGCGCGCGTCGTCCTCGTCCGAGTGGTCGTCAACGCCTTCCGTTTCGGAAGGCGCGTCGTGGACCAGTAAGCTCTCGCGTTCGTTCGCGAGACTTTTGTCGCCAACGCCGACTCCTACGACGTATCCTTCTTTCTCCCTGCTATTCTTCTTCTCTTTCCGTTTAATCGCGTCGTAATATAAGTTAATCACCAAAATAATCATCTCTAAACCGTGCCCGACTAACGGCGGCGCCCAGGTACTCGCGCTTTCGTGCATTTTCGCTTTTTGGACGCACGCGCCTAAACCTCCCGCGATTGATAACACCAAACGCGCGTAAGACATGCTTCCACTCCCTTGGAACTTCCACGACTCCCAAACTTGCGGCACGTATCTAAACGCCTCTAAAACTGCGTTTAATAAACCCAAAGCTACCGCGTACGATTCAAATTCCGTGCACCCGTGCCAGACGACCATTCGCACGACTGGCGCCGCTAACGCTAAACACGGAATACCGTGGGCAAACCACCCCATCCAAGCTATATTCTTCTCCGTCATCAATCTTCCCATGAACATTTTCTTCCTATCTGAACAGTAACTCGCGGCTAAAGGATACAAAGGAAACCACAACAAAGTATACACCAACGTGTAATACAACGTCAACATGCTCGCCTCGCACCGCTCAATCGTATACTCCACCTCCTGCCGTATGCAAAACTTGATCTGATCGAAGTGTAAAATAAACACGTTCAACGACGCGCTCCAGCACGATAAATTCAGAAGTGCTAAACTTGACATGGACAAACCGTCCGCGTTCCCTAAAACGACCAACTTGACGTATTGCGGTATCGCGCCGACGACCACCGCGGAGATGAATATGAACATAACTGTTTTTAAAAATACGCGAGAAGAAAAGAGCGTAAAGAGAAAAGAAAGAGAGAGAGTAAGAACGCGGTCAGTTTCTCAAAGCATCATCAAAACATGAAATCAAATACGTACTCGCCATGGCGCCGACGCCGCCTTCCTCGATCGGTTTCACGAAACACTGCGAGTTTGGATTTTGAAACATCGTGTCGTGATTTACGTCGTATCTTTGCGTGTTCCCCGTGGAGTTTAACGCCGAGACGATGTGCGAAGAAACGTCCAGGCCAGAGAATGGGTCTTTTGTTATTTTTGAATGAAAATGCGTGTTATGCGCCGATGATGATGCTCCTCCGCCATGAATGGTATTCGGGGAAGTCACGTGTTGTCCGCTCCCGAGATTTGGATACGCGCTGCTGGAATACGAATAATAGTCATAGTACCCGTGCCCGCCGTTTAAATTGGGCAGGTTATACGCGTACACCATTATTCGTGTTCCGTTTGCTCTTCTCACTCTCTTGAACGGAGAAGAGAACCGCCGGAGGACGCAACACTGATGGAATATTAATGAAGCTAAATTTGCCCCCGCGGACCTTTTTAGGGAAAGTCGCCACTTTTTAGGGGGGAAATTTGTTTTGGGGCATATACTCTCTGTGTGTATGCTTTTGTCGCGGGTTCGCGTTGCTGCTCGTGCGGCGAGATATTATTCGAGAAGGAGTGTCTCGTCGTCGTCTGTATCGGCGAATACGATGGACGATGATGATCATGAACAACAACAGAAAGAGAAGAAGCAGAAGTTGCGAGCGAACGTGAAGTCGAAATTGAAAGCAACTTTTTCTCACGAAGAAGACAAGAAGAAGAGACGAGATTCAAAGATGATTTGTGAGAAAGTTTTAGAGTTAGATGCGTTTAAAAACGCGAGAACGATGTGCGTGTACATCGCGCACCCGAAGTTGCACGAGGTGGATTGCTCGGTGTTGATTCGTGAGGCACTTGATTCGTCTTCTTCCGAATTCGGAGAAGAAAGGGTTAAAGTGTACGTTCCAATCGTGGACGATAAGAACTCAAACGTTCGGTTTTTACGCATTCGAGATATGGAGAAGGACTTGGAGAAGCGAACGATGGGGATTATGGAGCCGACGGAGTTGGATTGGAGGACGAACGAGCCGCGCGAAGACGTGGCGGATTTGAAGGAAAACGAGAAGTTAGATTTAGTCATCACGCCTGGTTTAGCGTTCGACGAGACGTGTAAACGGTTAGGGAGAGGTGGAGGGTATTACGATAAGTTTTTGAGCGAAGGGAAAGGGAGAGAGGCGGTGAAAATCGGACTCGCGTTTGACGCGCAAATAGTCGATGCGGATGAAATCCCGCTCGATCCGTGGGACGTCGTCTTGGATCTCGTCGTCTCGAAGAGTCACGTGTATCGAAAAAAAGAACAGAACACATAGACGACGTATAATTATATACTCTGAATAGGTAGAATAGATGAACAAAGTTGTAATAACACAGTTGTAACGCAGTAGTTTGTGTGCGACGTTGAAGCCGTTTCACACAACAACACCAACATTTTTCCTTTCTCTTCCCGGGAAAAGTCTTCAAAAGCACCCACGCAATACATGGCCATCGACACGCCGTTCGTGTACCAAAAATCAAAAAAGAAACCTCGAAAAGACGCGGATATTTGCGAAATCAAGTGCAAAGCTTTGGCGTGCAACATTCAAAAGTGCATCGCGAGTTTACCGACGACGAAGTCTTTGGTGTCTAGCTCGACGTTGAACTTTGAGTTGTGCAGGAAAAGCATCGACCGATACGAGAAGTGCTGCGAGATTTGGCGAGAGAAGGAGAAGAGAGGAGAGGTTTAATAATCAGCATCTAAATAATCACGCGTTCTCTCGTTGAGGAGGATTTATTGTTAGTAGAGTTACGAGCGATTGTGTGCGTGTGTGTGTGTGTATTGGGGGAGCATTTGGTTTTGGAGAGAAGCCGAGCGAACGACCTCACGCGAATCGAACGAATCGCAGATGTCGTCGTTTTACGCACGGGACAAGTTCCAAGCGTCAAAGTTCTGGGTGGAAAAGTACGAGCAAGAAGCTTCGAAGAACTGGGACCGGTTTTACAAGACGCACAAGGGGAACTTCTTCAACGACCGCGAGTGGTTTTACCGCGAGTTCCCGGAGTGTTTTCGTAAACCAGAATGGAGAGAGACGGAGGAACCGATGCCGGAACACATCGAAGTGGACGAGTTTGACACGACGACGGCAGAGCCGAGCGAAGTCATGAAGAGCACGACGAAAGATGAAGTGGAAGTGAAACCGTTGCCGGAGGAAAACAGGGTCTATTTAGAGCTCGGATGTGGCGTCGGGAATTCGGCGTTTCCGATTATTAAGAACGACCCGACCGCGGTGGTGTACTGTTGCGATTATTCCGCGAACGCGATCGAGGTTTTGAGGAAACGGAAAGAAGAAACGTTATCAAATGAAGACCAGTTAAGGATACGAGAGTTCGTATGTGACATTACCAAGGAAGATGTGTGCGAGAAAGGAGCCGTGCCTAAAAATGCGGTGGACGTGTGCACTTGCGTTTTCGTCTTATCGGCGCTGAGTCCAGAAACGGTCAAAAATGCCATCGAAAACATTGCAAACGCGTTAAAACGTAATGGTCAAGGTAGATGTTTAGTCAGAGATTACGCCGTTGGCGATTTAGCGGAAGTTCGTTTCGAAAACGCGCGAAGAGACGGACAAAAATTGGGCGACCATTTTTACGTCCGGAGCGATCGAACGCGTTCGATTTTTTTTAGCAACGAAGGTTTAGTGGAGGATTTTTGCGGCTGCGACGGCGATAACAACGATAACAAGAAGCACTTCTCTTTGATTGAGTGCACGAAGTTTGCTCGCATAATCAAGAATAGGAAAGACGAGACGGAAATGAGGAGAAGATGGGTGCAAAGTTCTTTCGTGAGAAACTAATAAGGCAGTTCGTACGTATACAATTTTCATTAGGTTGACTTTTAATATATAGATAGATATATAGATAATAGGTATACTTCTTCTTCTCTCTACTAACAATAACGAACAAGAAATTACGCACTCAAGAACCCTTTTTGTTCCAAAATCTTGACCATTTCTTGCGCCATCTCTCGCGGCGGCGCCAACACTCCGTCTTCCCCGGCAACCTTCATTTCAATCTCCGCATTTTCCGGCTCCTCGTATGGATCGTCGATACCGGTAAACCCTTTAATTTTCCCAGCTCTAGCGGCTTTATACAAACCTTTTGGATCGCGTTCCTCGCACACGCTCAACGGAATCTTCATGTACACTTCGAGAAACTTATCCCCGACGCGTTCTCGAACTTTCAAGCGGTCTCTCTTATACGGCGAAATAAACGACACCAACGTAATCATCCCGGCGTCCGCGAATAACTTGGAAACCTCGCCAATGCGGCGAATATTTTCCTCGCGATCTTCCGCGGTAAAACCTAAGTTCGAGTTTAATCCGTGTCGGATGTTATCCCCGTCCAAAGTGACGACTTTGTTCCCTCTTTTAAACAACTCGTGCTCGAGCGTATACGCCACGGTGCTCTTCCCGGAGCCGGACAAACCGGTAAACCACAAGACGCATCCTTTCTGGCCCATCGTTTTCTCCCGAGTTTGCACATCCACGGAACCTTCGTGCCATTTGATGTTCGTGGAGTCGCCGACTTTATACGCGTCCACTTTCTCGTTCGCCGGAGAAGAAAAGGTCGTGAAACTCGTCACCGCCCCTCTCGGTATTTTTGGGAGCGTTGGTGTTACATTTTGCACCGCTGCTCGTGCGGCGGCATCTGTATTGTTTGTTCATCAGAGAAAGAGTTTAAAGAGAGCATCAGTACGCGTTTGGCAAAATCAATAATACTCTTTCGAACGGTAATACTGAGATAACAAAAAGAGATGAACACCAAACCGATGACGACGAGTTCTCCGACAACATGGATAATAATAAATAGATTTGCACATTCTCTCTCTGAAGGGAAACGAGATAAAAAGAGGATCGGGGATGAGAAAATGAGATTTACGCGATGACACCACCACAAAACACATCAATCACATCCGGTCGTCATCATCAAAAGAAGAAGATGACAAGAAGAAAACAACAAGAAGACTTAATCCTACCTCTGATGGTTCTTCTCAGCGCACTCATGGTATTATTATTGCGTCGTCGTGTTACGCTCTTTTCTTCAACCACAGAAGCAAAACAAACATATTTAGGGTTTTAACAAAAACCCTAAACATTTTTTACGGGTTCAAAAACCACCTTCTTTTCTCTCAAACAAAGCGCGCTATTATTCTATATCACAAAAGAACATTAATAAAGATGTCTTTTAACGATAAGAGGAGGAGATCCTCTCCGATGAAGAGGAAGACTTCTTTACGGTCTTTAACGGTCGGGGTTTTTACGTTAGCTTTGTCTTCGTCGTCCGCGGAGGCGAAGACGCAACATCGTTCGGGAGATGATGTTGGTCATGGTGTTGGGGAAAATCAGGTCCGCGGCTCATCGTCGTCATCATCATCTTCCTCGGCTTTGAAGAGAAATACGAAAGAGCATCACCATCCGCTCAAACGAAAGAAAGGAGAGGAAGACGTGGCGTCGTTAGGAGGCAAATATGAGAGCAACAAAAGCAAACTCGGCGATGTTTTGGTGCCGCCGAAAGCACCCGCAATAGTTGCGGAAGGAAAATTGGGTTCGACGACGATCGAATCGCTCTCGCGAGACGGAGACGAACAGAGAGCGAGAGATGATCGAGAGACGGACGAGACGATGAAAAAGCTGGACGGGTACTTTAATTTCGATAATGATGCGAGTAATAAAGCGTCGTCGTCGTCCGAGGAGAAGAAGTTGTCCGAGGAGAAGAAGTCGTCGAATGATGATGATGAGACCGCGGAGGAGGCAAAGACAAAGGTGGAGTTTTCCGCAGCGCGGAAAAACGAAGACGACGGAGCATCGAAGACGAGTATTATGTCGGGAACAACAAAGAGTGACGAGAGTAACATTTCGGATAAGGACGCGCTGGACGCGTACTTTTCCGCGAAGAGTAGCAGTTCACAAGCCGCGAGTTCAGCCGCTTCGTCTTCCTCGGGGTCTTCGAGCGGCGATCTCTCCTCGGCGGTGAAAACGGCGCTCGACGCGCGCGTGGACGAAGATCCGTCTTTGGAGGATTTGAAGTCCTCCTTGAAGTCTGGGAAGACGGTGAATGGGGAGGAGGTGGAAGGTGAAGTGGAGACGAAGCCAATCGCCTCCACACCCAAAGCTTCTTCTTTAACTTCTTCCGTGAACATGGAAGTCGAAGCCGAGAAGCTTTTGAAAGAGGCGAGCGAAGAGACGGAGAAGTCTTTGTCGTCGACGACGAAAACTGCAGCGACGGGTTCGATTGAATCTACTTCCTCCACTGCGGCGGCTTCGGAAAAGTCGAAATACGTGCCGATCACGACTTCGCACTCTATGCGTTCGTTGTCACCGATTGCGCAAAAGTATTTGAGACCACGCGCGATGTCTGCGTATGCTTCTACGTCTTCGTCGTCGGCGGCGGCGGCGGCGTCGTCGGCGACCCCGTCTTTACACTCGGATTTGGCCTCGTCGGCTCGATCTCTGTACAGTCGCGACGCGTCGACGTCTGGTAAATCGGCGTCATCGAACAAGAACTCAATCGCGGCCAAGTACGCGAACATGTTCAGTTCGAGATCGAGCGATGCCTCGTCCTCCTCCGGTAAACCGTCGACGGGCTACGCTACTCGGTTAACATCGTCGAAAGTCTCCGTCGCGCACCCGTACGCGACGAACCCATTTTCAGTGTCGCACACGTCCGTGCGACCGAAAGTTGCCTCAATCATGAGCCGATTTACGCCCAAGGACACGCGCGAAGCGAAAGCCGGGATGAATCAAGACGATTGCGACGAGATCAAAGAGGAGTTGGAAGACGTCAAGGACGAAAACAACACCTTGGAGGAGCAAGTCGCGATCGAGGAAGCGCAAAACAGAGTCGAGCAAATCGAACAAGAGATTCGCATCGCGGAACAAGAAAAGATGCTCACGGAAACCAAGCTGGACGCGATTCAACCGGAAGAGCCGCTGACGGAACCGGAGTTGGAGGATAAGTTGGAAAAGTTGACAACGAAGTTGGAAGCAATCAACGCGCAAAATGAAATCATGACGGAGCAAACGGAAGTGTTAAACGCGATGTCGAAGATGTCTTCCAGCTCATCAGAGTACAAAGAGTTGGCGGTCAAAATGAGCGAGTTGAACGATGCGTCTGAGGCGGTGAAAGCAGACGCCGCGGGTGTGCCGCAGCCGGACACCTCCGAAGCAGAAGAGTTAGCCTCGCAGATTGAAGAGTTGCAATCCAAGTTGGAAGAAGCCGAAGCTGCTTTAGAGGACAAAGACGACGAGTTGGACGAAGCCAAAGGGCAGATTGATGAGGTGTATTCTGACTACAAGGGCGCGAAGGACGACGCCGAGAACTACAAAGACGACGTCGAAGACTTATCCAAGCAATTGGACGACGCAAATACAGAGATTACGACGGATAAGGTCACGATCAGTCAAGTGCAAAGCGAAGAAGCGCAAGTTAGTTCCGAGAAAGAAGTGTTAGCGGCGGAGAATTCGCGTTTGCAAATGCAGTTGTCTTCCTACGACGCCGAAAAGGAGAAGTTGATTGAAGAGATTCAAACGCTCGGCGAAACCGTCGACGAAATGGATGAAAGACAAGCCAAGTTGGCGGAGTTGGACTTGCTCAACAAGAAGATCGAGTTGGTCGAAGAAGCGAACGCCATGAGTGAAGTGTTTAAGCTCCAAGAGGAGAACTTGCAACACCGCGCCGAGGAAATCGAGGCTGAGAAGGAAAACCTCGACGCCACGGGTACGCCGTACACGAACAAAGCCGCGACCGTCGAGGACATCGATGAAGCCATCGAAGAATCGAAAGAAGTGTTGAAAGAGGTAATCGATGACCAAGACACGCGCGACGAAGATCTCGCCTCGACGGCAGAAGACAGCGAGAACGAGGTGCAAACTGTGTTGAAGTCTGAAGTTTCGTTTCCGACGGATTCGAGCTCGAGCGTTTCGAGTTACACTTCTTCTCCTTCGTCTAAGTACACGTCCACTTCGTCCTCTTCGTCCTCGTCCTCGACGACTTCGAGTAGTAGCAGCAGCAGCAGCAGCAGCGACGACGATGATTCGAGCAGCATCTTAAACTTCTCCGGCAACGACGAAGAAGTTGAAGTGCCAACGGGTACGCCGGCGGCGGTTGCAGACGCCATGACGAATGCGAACGAAGACAAAGCCGTCGTAACGACTATGAAGAATCGAGACACGAACAGCGTCGTTGATCTTAACGACCCAGTTGTTGAAGTCGATGTCAGCGCGTCGAAAGGCATCGACCTTATTCGCGAATCGGAAGCGAAAGGAGTCAAAACGGGCGAGTCGTATCCGGTGCAAGAATCGATCGATGAAATCTCAGCTGCGTTGCTCGCCGTCGACGAAGGTGAAGCCGTAGAAACCAAGCTTGTTTTGAAAGGCGTTACGGCGGCGAACTTTACCGAGGCGGACGAAATCGCCGCAAAGGGCGTCTTTGCCGAGGCAGTGGACGCTAATCTTGAAGATGTCGTCCTCGTTTCCGTTCGCGATTCCGTCATTGGCGAAGAAGCAACCCTGGCGAAAGCACCGAAGGATGGCGCAGCGGATGTCAAATCGAGAGCGAAAGAAGCGGTGTTGAGAAGCCGATCTATTGCACGCCACGCCGCCGCGCTCGGTTTGGCGCAATCTAGACCTGAGCTTGGCGCTTCTACTTCGTCGTCGTCTTCTTCCAGCGGTCCGAGAAAGGCGCTCAAGGAAAAGACGAACGATGACGACAGAGACTACTTGAACGAGTACATCAAGAAAGTGAAAGCAAAGAAAGATGCGACTTTGAACGCTGCCGTGGCGAACCGAAAGAGCACTTCGAAGTCGTTTGCGCTTCCGACTACGTCCTCGATGAAGATGTCTTTGACGAACAAGGACAAGGTTTCTTCATCCTCCGCAAAACCAGCAGGTGCAAAACCTATGGCTATGGCTAAATCCAAAAACTTCGCCGCATCCACCACCGAAGAAACGACTACTGCGACCGCTGCGACTGATGGAGAAACTGCCACGGAAATCCGCATGGTTGTCTTAACCTCCGACGTGGACTCGAAAGAGCTTCTCATCGCTGAACGCTTCTCCGACCCAGACGTCCTCGCCGCCATAGTCGCTCGACTCCAAGCGACTGGCGCCCCGGCTTTAGCTTCGGATGTCGATGTTACCTTAATCGAACAACGGAAGAACAAATACGACGAATTCTTTAGCTTCCTCCCGGAACCGGTGCGCAACGCCATCCACTGGACCGCCAACAAAATCGAGTTTGCCTTCGAAGGCCTCCGTGACTGGCTCGTGGACACGTTTCATTTGACCATTAGCGAATCTGACGGTATCACCGGTGCCATCATGGGTGCTTTAGCTGTCGTTATCATCTACTTGATCTTGCGCTCGATGTACCAACGCTTCGTTCGGTATCGATTGAGACAAAAGAACAATAGAAGTAGCGGGGGTTACGGGGGTGGAACGAACAACAACGACGAGAGCAGGCCGTTGTACAGAGAAAGTTCGGAAACGAAAGGCGGTCAAACCACCACTCGAGAGTACTCCTCGCAGCAATACGGGACGACTCCGCCGGTGAGCCGAGGCTATTACGGCGCGGGAGCGGGACCCGGACGAAGATAAAGATACCAGAGATATTTCAAAGCCGCGAGAAGGAAGTACCTCACGTACTACTATAACACCAGAACAAACATAGAACATAACATCATCGCTCGAAAACAACGAGAGGAGATTACTTTTAATTTATTACAACACTTTACTATACATACATCACATATCATCTACCTGCGAATTTGAAAAGCGGTATTTACGTTACGCGACAGAAAAATCGAGAGGACTTGACTGTTTTCCCCCTTTGAAGGGGTCTCTATTTTTTTATGAGTCAGCAATAATTCATTAATTCTTCCCCACTTTTCTCTCGCTTTTGCTTCTTCTCTATCACATCAAACGAGAGCGCAAAATCCATCTGACCTACTAAGAAGTGTTATTTACGTTATTATTATACCATCATAACACCATAATGGCGACGTATTTCTCCGAAATCGGCAAATCCATTTCCAACGTCCTCACGAAAGATTTGAAATTGAGCGATAAAATTACCATCAACAGCAACGCGAATGGAACCAAATCGGAAACTCTCATCAGCACAAACACTTCCTCGTTGAGCAATAAAACGACCATCTCGCGAGATGTCATCGACGGCATCAAGGCGGACATCGTTTTAGACGCGAACGTGAAAACAGTTTTGGCGACGTTGACGGCGACGGATGTTATTTTGAACGGGATGAAGGTTGAATTGAAAACCGGGGACGTGTGCAAAATTGGTGCGTTGAAAGCGAACGTTCTGGAAAAAGCGTGCGCGCAATACGCAACCGGAGGCGTTGGCGTCAAGTGCGAAATGGCGTTACCGTCGCCAAACGCGATATCTGTGAACGTGTGTTCGGATATTCTGGGCAACGGGACGGTCGTTGGTTTGGATGGCACGGTGACAACCTCAGGGCAAGTGCAGTCGTACGGCGTCGCCTTGCAAAAATGCCAAGGCGATACCACCTACGCCTTAGCCGCCGATAACGGTCTCGACCGGTTAAAGTTTGGAATGAGCTCAAAGTTAAATTCAGACGTGAACGGTGCGATTGAGTGCGTCGTCGGGAGAAGTTCGGGGAGTTTGGCGTACGCGGTTGGTTTGCAAAACTCCAACTCCGGGGCGCGCGCGGTGTACAACAGCCAAGGCACGGTGGATTTGGCGAAGGAGCTTTCGATTTGCGACGGCGCGAAAGCGAACGTGGTGGTGCAAGCGCACTTGGCGAGCAAGACGTACAAGACTGGCGTGGCGTTTGACATCAAAGCGTAATTGTTATAATAAGATGAAGAAGGGAGAGTGTGTGTGCGCGTTCATGCGCACACATTTATGATGCGAGAAAAAGAAAGGGAGTTGTTGTTTACCTACCAATGTTAATAATAATAATGACATACAAAATAATGATATATATATATACACACACACACAATTATAAGGCTATGCACACAATAGATGCAACCAATTTCAATAGAACGTACCGGTTTGATGAGCGTGCCCGCTAAAATCTTCCACCGATTCTCGAGCTTTCAATTCGACCAAGCGCGTCGCGCGAACTACATCCGCTTCGTTCTCGAATTCCACCGCTTGCTTGTCTATTTTATCGAGCACAGTCGCTCTTTTCTTTGCCTCCGGTGCGGTCAAACTCCCACCCGATAACGTTAGCATGAGATTTTCGAGGTCGGAGTTGGTGGAGGCGATGGACGCTTGCGAGTCCGTCTGTCGAAGCGTCAAACCGTTGACGCCTTGTTCTCCACTCGCAGCGGCTGCAGCAGCTGCAGAAGAAGAGCCGCTTTGGAGTTGTTGCATGGCTAACAAAGCGTTATTACTGTTGTTGGAAATCGACCTGTGTAAAAGACTTTCGGAAATGTTGAACGAAACTTTTGAGTTGTTGTGCATTTCCGGAATGCTTTCCATGCTCAGTTGCGTCTTCATGACCCCGTCTTCGTCCTTCAAATAATGCACGGGAAACGGTACCTTATCGTCCTCGGGTTTTGCAATCATCTCTCGTCCACGGATGACGGTGGAAAGATCGTGAACGTCGTTCACTGCTCTCGTGACAGCTCTCCATGGAGATTTGGCGTTATCTTTACCCATCAGCGCTTTCTTTTTACCCCATTTCGCAATCGATTCGGACAATTGCGCTTGCGCTGAACGCTCGTGTTCTCTCGCTTCCTCCAATCGACGTTT
>Ga0257106_1000530_pt1 | contig 22298 bp, 14 predicted proteins | sample LP_taG_3_FD_190177 | JGI IMG/M metagenome (GOLD analysis project Ga0257106, IMG submission 190177) | Marine microbial communities from Northeast Subartic Pacific Ocean, Canada - LP_J_2011_P26_10m | ecosystem: Environmental > Aquatic > Marine > Oceanic | place: Canada: Northeast Subartic Pacific...
CCGTGCGTGACTCGAGGTGATTCAAGGTCCAGCGGATCGTCAACATCAGCAGCCTTCATGGCTTTCTCAATGCCTTTGAACACAACATCTGGCGTAAGTGGGAGGTCGCGCAGCCGAATGCCAATGGCGTCGTAGACCGCGTTGACCACGGCGGGCAGAATTGGAAGAAGTGGCCCCTCACCTGCTTCTTTGGCACCAAAAGGCCCCTCGGGATCGCAAGATTCGACGATAATTGGAACCACATGCGGCATTTCATGCACGGATGGGATTTTGTATTCCAAGAGGTTTGGATTTTGCAAATGCCCGGTGCGGCCATAAACCATTTTCTCAGAGAGTACTTGGCCCAGTCCCATGTGACATGAGCCGATGATTTGACCTTTGACAGCAAGCGGGTTGAGGGCTTTTCCGCAATCGTGAGCGGCCCAAACTTTGGTGCACTTGATGATGCCAGTTTCCACATCGACATCCACTTCTGCAACATAAGCCGAGAAGGAGTATGCGGGAGCCAGACCTGCTGCTGCGCCTTTGTGGACACCACCCATTGGTGGAGAACGATACGCACCGCTCGCTATCAGCGCACCCTTGTCTTCCTGTGCCTTGTGCAGGGCTTTTAGATAAGAAACGCCAATTGCAGGGTCGTGCTTGTAGTAAATCCGGCGATCGTTGAGCACCAAATTGTTCGGGTGGTAACCAAGGATCTCCCAAGCTGCTGCGAGTATTTGTTCGCGGATTTCAAGCGCTGCACGGATGGCCGCGTTTGCGTTCATGAAGGTGACCCTGCTCGAGTAAGAACCCAAATCGACGGGTGATGTATCGCTTTCATGGCTTCGAACATGAATCATTTCTAGAGGCAATGCAAGCACTTCTGAAACGACCTGAGCAACGGCGGTTGTCGAACCTTGTCCGATGTCTGCAGCGCCCGTGTGAACCGTGACGCCTCCGTCCATGTCCACTTGGATGTGGACCGTTGCGTGAGGGAATCGGTTTGGATCCCAGTGAATTGGCAATCCAGAACCGGAAATGAAGAAACCACATCCAATGCCAAGGCCCTTTCCAAGCGGCATTTGGCGGAACTTATTGTCCCATTCTGAGCCTTCACGGACCTTTTCGAGGGCTTCGCGCATTCCGTTTGAAGTGATTCGGAAGCCGCTGATGGTTCGGCTGTGAGGAGGCAGTAGATTGGCAAGACGAAGATCGATTGGATCAACTTGCATCTGCTCGGACATTTCATCCAAACCAACTTCAACAGCACACCGAGTGTTCACGGCACCGTGGCCACGCATTGCACCGGATGCTGGTTTGTTGGTCCAGACGCGAGCGCCGGTGTAGTGGAACGAACCCAGTTCATAAGGCGCTGTAGCGAGCACGCCGTTGTAGTAGGAAGTTACGTGGCCAAATGAAGCGAAACCGCCGCCGTCAATCAGGGCATCGATGTCAAACCCAGAGATTCGAGCGTCTTCATCTGCTGTCATCTTAACTTCGATATGACTTGGGTGCCGCCCACGGTTGATCCAGTACACTTCTTCTCGATCAAAGGTAATGCGAACAGGTCGGCCGGATTTCCGAGCGAGGATGGCGGCGCACATTTCGTGCGGGAAAGGATCTGATTTTCCGCCAAAACCGCCACCAACAAAGGTTCGAATGACGTTGATTTGGTGCATTGGCACATCCAAGACCGTAGCGAGAGCCCTGTGGGTGTAGTGAGGGACCTGCTGAGGCGTGTAGAGTTGCAATCTACCGTTTGGATCCCAATGGGCAACAACTGCGTGAGGTTCAGTGAATCCGTGATGGACACCAGCCATTTTCCACTTGCCATGAGAGGAAGCAAGCGGCTTTTCAACCAGAGAGCGATCTCCGAATTCTTGGAACACCCGTTTTTGGACGTTGGTTCGAGCCAAATGGTACTTACCTCGCCAGTGAATTGGCTCATCAGCGTCTTCCAAACCCTTCTTTGGGTCGAACACAGGTTCCAACACTTCGTATTCGACTTCAAACAGGTTGAGCGCTTCCATAGCCGTCGCTTCGTCAACCGCTGCCACAGATGCGACAAGATCGCCGACGTGCCTTACCTTTTCAACGGCCATAGCGTGTTCGTCTTTGGTTACAGGAAGCACACCAAATTGGTGAGGAGAATCTGCACCAGTGGCGACGGCTAAGACGCCAGGGAGGGCTTCAACTTTGGAAGTGTCAATCGATTTTATTCTTGCGTAATGATGCGGCGAACGGAGGATTTTACCAATCACTTCGTTGGCTAAACGTACGTCATCACCGTACCAAGCTTGGCCGGTTACCTTTGCGTTGGAATCGACCAGAGCGGTTGGCTTCCCTACAGAAGTGCCAGTTCGCGCACGATCGTGCACGTGAGCGCCTGCTGGTTGGGCTTCTTTGCCGCCCACCATCTCAGGGATAAAATCGAGATCTCTCGGTGCCATGGTTGGGTTGGAACCACCCGAACCGGGGGGTGGGAATGCTTGCTTTCCAGCGACGCGCTTGCCGTCTTTTCGTGTTGTTTTCCCGGCTCCACCGGGTTGCTGACGGTAACCTCCTGACATCACAATCATCTCGCGTGGCCCGGCGGCATCTGAGGTTCTTCTGGCCCACTTGGATGTGGATCTGGGTGAGGGTTGCTTGCGGGTGGCGCTGGCTCAGCTTCGCCACGGTGAATGGCTGCTGCGGCTTGAATAGATTCGACAATTTGCTGGTAGCCTGTGCATCGGCAGAGGTTGCCTTCGATCGCCTGAGCGACTTCTAGATCGGTTGGAGCGTTGTTTTCATTGAGCAATGCTTGGGCGGTCACGAGGAAGCCGGGGGTGCAGAATCCACATTGGGACCCACCGTGTTCGGCGAAGCAGGTTTGAATCGGAGCAAGATGGGCGCCGTCAGCCAATCCTTCAACCGTCACGATGGAGGTGCCTTCCACTTGGCCTGCCAAGCACAGACAAGAGATGCGGGGTGTGCCGTCTATCATCACGGTACAACAGCCACACGTTCCAAGATCGCAGCCACGTTTCACACCCAGTGTCCCAACTTTGTCGCGCAGAACATCGAGGAGAATTGCGTTCGAAGGAGCAAGGACTTCAACCGGTCTTCCGTTGACGTTCGCAGACCAAATTTCCTTCTTTGCGACGGGTATCATTTCAACGTGTTCGGTGCCTACCATGTCTGTCGCCTACGGCGACGTGGGAAGCACCGCATATCAACCTAAGGTAGGATATTTTTCGCTCATGCTGCCATGCTCGCTCGAGGGCGCACCGACACGACATCATCTTGGCCCGCCGGAGGGTCAATCCAATCTTCATCGCCGGGCAAAACCAAGCCCTTTCCAACACCAACGAGTCGAGCGGCTAAGGTGCGTTGAGTGTTCACCAACTGATCCCAATCGACCTCTTCATCGCGCCAAGATTGCCAGCGCTTGAGCGATCGGTAATTCACCACGACCTTGGAAAACAAGCGCATGTGTGCCTTGGCCGAGAGTGGCCACCACATGAAAAACACGCAGAATACGAGGTAGTAAGGCAGGTTTGCCAACGGTTCCAGAATCCAATGCATTTGCAACAACTCATTGATTGGGCTGGATGAATTCAACAGCAGCCAAGTTGCGCCTGCGGATGCAATAATCCACCACAGCGGAAATAAAACAATCGCCGTGAGCACCTTGATAGTGCTAATGATGGACCCGTCCGCCCCTTTCGCCTTCATGCGATTGACCAGCAACGCATGGGCTTTGTAGGGCACGATGTTGCCGAGCATAGCGCCCCATGAAATCAGGCCAAACATCCAAGCGCCAGCCCAAGCCCAAGACAAGAAAATCTTGAAGAAACCTGAGGCTGAGAGCCGCTCTGGCTTCGAATCAACATCAAAAGGTGTGATTCCACGGTGGTCCAAGGCTTTGAAGTGAGATTCTGCTTCTTCGACAATCGAAGCGGCCGTTTCAGGTTGGTGCACAGCCATGTAATCCCACCCTGCTCGAACCCTTCGAGCTCCAAGAACGGCATGGGCATAACTCGGCTTGGTGAGCTTGTCTTTGGATTGTCGAGCCCGTTCGGCATAAGCCAAACTCCGCCCTTTCCAAATGAGGGTGCGTTCCCGCCAAGTCGTTTTTGAGAGGCTTGCTCGCTTCAGTTCGACGCTGATGGCGTCTGTGACCTCTTTGACCCAGGCTCGGTCGTTTTGATCTTGAACGGTTTCATCCTCAATCGATTCTGGAATGGGAGGAAACTCCATGGCTCGTTCGATGATGACGGCTGCGCGTTCACGAAACCGCTGTGAGTTCGAGTAATGAAGACCAATTGGAACCAACTGAGGTTCGCTAAATCCTTCAAGTTTGGCTTGCCTTCGCGCCGCCAAAAGGATTCGCCCTGCCCCTGATCGCACGCGCTTTACATCTGAGTCAGTGTGGGTGGTGCCTTCTGGGAAAATCATCAAACGCCCACCCTTGGCGACAACGGAGGAAACACCAGTCAGCATGTTTGAGTTGCGCTCACTTGCACCTGCTTTGTCACCGCTGTCTTGGGAACGTTCCACTGGCACGCCGCCAGCAGCTCGCAGCAAGCGGCCAATAAGAGGCAACTTGAACAGCGTGTGTTTGGCGATGATGGAAATTCGTCCCGGAAGTGAGGCGTTCATCAGCATGGGGTCAATCAAGCCACTGGGATGCCAAGCGATGAAAATGATTCCACCTTCCGGAGGCAGGTTCTCATCGTCCACGATGTTGATTTCTCGGAACCAAACTGATGTGAGCGAGCGGAAAAAACGCCGCGCCATCCGATAAGTTCGAGGGACGCGTTGATGATGCTCACCAACAGGATCTTTCAGCCACCGCATGGTTCGCAGAACCTGTCTTTGCTTTTATCCTCATCTCCGGCGCAAGGCCGAAACAGGAGGAATCGACTCAGTTCTTTGAGTCGCCTGCTTCCGCGATGGTTGCGCCATGAGACGAATGATCCAAAGGTTCTGAGCCGTCCTGAAGAGTTTTGAAATCAATTCCAGCGAGTGTGCCTTCCTCTTTGTCGCTGATGGCGCCTGTAACCAGCAACACACCGAGGAACAAGCCGATGAAACCGAGCAAACCAAACGCGAGGGTCGTGGTCGAGAGCCCAGTTGAAGTCTCATCTTGGGTCACGAATGCTTTCGCTGTGTCCATGAGCATGATGTCTATGGTCACAAGTGGAGTCGAGGCGTGACCGCCAGAGTCGTTGGCCATGATGCCACGAAGCGAAATGGTGTGGTTGCCCTCGAGCGTGGTTCCCGGTAGGTGTTCGAGTTGGTGGATGATGTCAATGGCGGTGAGTGTTCCTTCGGTGCCGTGGTCAAAGGTGTGAACGGTTGACCAATCATCGCGCAAGTGGTTGCTTCGCCATTGAATGGTCTCGATGCCTTCGGTGGCCAAGAACGCCACTTCGCCTCCGGGGAACATGTGAATGCGGTTGTCCATGCCACTTGGGGTCTCAATGGTGACTTGAATCGAGTTGTCGAATTCATAATCCTCTTGAGCCGCTTCCATCACTGCATCCAAAGCACGCACTTCGCCGTGGCCGTAAACGTTGTTTTGACGGTTCTTTGGGATCGCATCTTCCAAACAGGGCTCGTTGGCAAACATGTAGTTGCACATTCGGTACGTCGCAGTTTCCTGCATGATGTTTCGGACATCAAACGGGCTGAGGTCTGGATTGGCTTGCAGCATCAAAGCAGCGACTCCAGCAGCACCAGGTGTTGCCATAGAAGTTCCTGACATGTCGGTGTATTGGTCGCCGGTGTTGAAAGCAACAGACATAACGCTTGAACCGACGTAAGCGATGTTGGGCTTGATTCGGCCTTCTTCGGTTGGTCCTTGGCTCGAATAGACTGCGATGGCTGAATTCTTGTCAAGCGCACCGACGGTGATGACATCCTCTGCGGAGCCAGGCGTGCCAATTTGTCCGGCAACTCCGTTGTTGCCTGCTGCGATGAACAAAGCAATACCTGCTCGGACCATTTCGTTGCCATAGCGGTTGACGCTGTCTTCTTCGGAGGAAGTCCACTCGATTGCACCTGGGCCACCCAAACTCATCGAAGCGGCACGGATGTTGAATTGATATCGGTTATCGACCGTCCATTGCATTCCTGCCATAACGGTTGCAAAGGATCCTGAACCACCTGCATCGAGCACCTTCACGCCCACGAGGTTTGCTTGTGGAGCCATACCGATGTGTTCGTAATTTGGCGCCCCAGTTCCTGCTGTCGTGCCCGCACAATGAGAGCCGTGGCCTTGGTCATCGTATGGGAACACTTCTGTTCCGTTGGTGAGGCTCGGGTTGTTGACTGGATCGTAAAATCCAATCACCTTAGGGTCAGTGGTTGAGTTATCGTCATCCAAGTCGTCAAGGCTCGCATGAGCACCATCGATTCCGGTGTCAATAATTGCGACGGTTGTTCCTGCTCCGTCATATCCTGTGTCAGCCCAAACTGTGTCCACACCGTGGAGCACAGCAGCATCGCCGTTGTGAATGGACAGAATGCCGTCCAGTTCTATCATCACGACGCCCGGCAAGGAAGAGGTCTCAAGGATTTGATCAACATGGATGCGGCCTGCAAGTGCGTCAATGTGCCTTAGGGTCCACTCGTGGACAAAGCCAACTTCTCGCTCCAGCAGAGCAATCTCCGCTTCACCTGGCGTGTGATCAAAGTCAACGATGAGTGGGAGCGTCCCATCTTCGCTCAAAAATATTGGATTGTCTTTGTGAAATTCAACCATGTCTCCAATTCCGTTTCCGTCACGGTCGACCGTGGTTTCGACCCACCAACCCTCTTCTGATTGTTGCGTTGATTGAACTTCAACGGGCATAGCCATAGCCAAAGCGGGCAGGAGCAGCAAGCTCAAACAGAGCACAGATAGGGTGGATTGAACCTTGGACATAGCGACGCCTCGATGTGCAACCACAGCGGGATACTTTTTCAACCCATTGAGGAAATGACTGAGGCGAATATGTCGCATCTTTCCAATTTAGCACAAAAAGCAGGCTTCGGCCGAGAAACGGGTCAACGCTTTTATTGAAAGACAACTGGATTTTATGCTGTATGGCAGCACCTCGACGAAACACCAACACCGTGCCTCTTCCGAATCAAGGGTTAACGCCCAATGTTGGCACATCATTGCTCCAACATGCATCAACCCCTTCGCAACCCATGCGCGTGAGAGCGCCGGGCACCCCCATCGATGATTCCGAACGATCATTGATTCGATTTTCTCAAATCATTATGCTTGCAATCGCACTGGGTGCCATTTGGTTCAGTATTTACAACATTGCGTTCAGCGACGAAGGGACAAGCAACGCCGATTTTGCCGTTCTCTTTTTCGGAGGTATTCTATCGGCCGGTTTCGCCATTGGTTGGATTGAGGCACAAAGTCGCTCAAACGGCCACCAACTCAGAGATGTCCAGGACTACATGCTTGGGATTGGGTTCTTTTTCGCAACGGTTGGTACGGTATGGGGCGCACGGTTTGTTCTCGGTTTGTTCGAGGGGAGCACTGCTTTTGGTTCGCTCTCCAATGAAGATGGATGGTACCCGAACGGAAATGGAATCTATGTACAAACGGCGGCGATTCTCCTGCTCATGGTTGCGCAGTACAAACTTTTGCAACGGTACAAAGGCCAGACGAAGTTTGGTTGGGCAGTGGCATCTTATGCACCAATGATTGTATTGCTTGGCGCTGGAATGAACATTTGGCTCAAGTGGTCTGGAAATGTGGTGAGTTATGAAATCGGAATCTCTCTAATTGTCTTGAGTATAGCAGCGATGGAAATGGCACTGCGTTCGAACAATTCGATCAACCTCACCGTCATCGTCATCGCTTCAAGCATAGCACCAATCTTGTTTGAGAGCGCTCATGATGTCGATGCTGCCAAACAGGGCGGAGCTCTCTCTTTGCTGGTGTTCATCATTGCCATACAAGGGTATTATGCTTCGAAAAAGGAATTGAGAACCGACATCATTCAACGGGCCTCCCTCGTGTTGATTGCCATCATTGTCTTGGCAATGCTTTTCGCCAGAGGCGATAACCTCAGCCTCATTCTTGGCCCCCTTACCGCAGACGCATTGGGCGGGTTAAGCCAGTACTTCACACTCATTGTTGCCCTGTGGTTGGCAGTTCTTGGTTTCTACTTCCCCGCCATGCTTGATCAACGCCTCCCTTGGATCCCGATTGGTTTGGCATTTGCTCTGATGATTATACCAACAGATGAAAGCACAATACCATGGTTGGTGACCGTCGCGATTCTGCCCTACATGTTGCTGATTTCATCGGCTACGCGTCAATGGGTGGCAAATGGAACAATGGCGATGGCAGCCATCTCCTACATTGTTGTGGATTTAGTTGCGAGTGCTCAAGAAATCGCTCAAATTGACACCTATGGGACAGTTGGGTTGCACCTCTTGATTCCGATTGCATTCGTCGCTGTTTCTGAATTGGCCCAGAGACGTGGGAAAATCGACATCCAGATTCACATGCTCGTCATCGGTTGCATTGCTTTATCTCGTGCGGTCCTGTTTGCCGAAGAATGGTACATGCCTTGGTTTTTCATCGTTTACTTGCTGTACCTAGCCCGTACGGGCTTGGATGAAATCGGAGATGATGCACCTCTTGAGAGCCGTTGGAGGGCCACGCTGGGCGTGTTGCTTGCGAATTCGGTTATGATTGCCTTGGTTGCCTTGGGCCGTTTGAACGTCCCCGACCAATTGATCTTTGGAGGATACAGTTTCCATGTGTTCGCTGCGGGCGCAATCTCCTACTTCCTCCTGCGTTCGGGCCGTAACAAGGAATTTGACCTCGGCATGACTTTGGCTTGGTTCGGCAGCACCGCCAGTGGCGCTCCGACATACGACCCAGAGACAGAAAGTTGGAAGGAAACCAAATTGGATGATGCCGCAATGAGCGAATGGGGCACCACCCACAGTTGGAGCCCACTGGCCCGCAGCTCTCTGATAATCCCCTTCATCATGATGACGGCAGGTATTTTCATAGCCAATGGGATTGAATCAGATGCACAGATTAGGAATTTTGTTTCCGAACCGGTTGGCGTTCTTCTCTTAGCCTTGCCAATTTCTTGCTTGGTTTGGGAAATCCTTGATTTGAAAACCATAACCTCCAGAGCAAGAGCGGCCGCAGTGTGGATTCTTTTCGGCATTGGACTTGGCCCGTCACTTTTCATCAATGTCCTTCGCGAGGAAATGCCTCGTCTGGAAGGCTACGCTAGCAAGTACATTTTACCGGCTGCAATTCTGCTTGATTTCATCCTCTTGGCTGCGCCGCTCATCGTTGCTTGGGCAATCGAACGCCGTGGGCTCGACAAAGCCGGCATCTCCGCTCCTGCGGATCTCGCCGCTATGATTGGGTTGATTGGTATCGCTTGCCTTGACACTACAGGTGGCTTACTGATGATCCCAATGCTGGCTCTCGTCACGTACCAATCGGTGCGATACGGCCACAGTTTGGCGTTGATTCTGGCACCCTTAGCATTGGTTCTCACCAACAACATGTGGTTGGACCTCCAAGGCTTTGGTTGGAAGTTGTCAGAGACCTTCCCCTCGTGGGGCCTTGATGAGCGGTCGATGTTCTACAGCCTTGGCCTTTCTCGGCTCAGCGGGGTCTTAGTCGTCTTGCAAATGTCTTACATTTTGATGGCTCAATTCTCAAAGAAGGAAAATAAGCACCAAAAGGCATTGCCTTGGCTGGGTGCGTGGGTATGGATGGCCATTGGATTGATGGCTTGCTTCCCAGGCATGGACTGGTTCTTATGGATGCCCTTGTTCTTCACAGCAGCTCTCATGCTTAACGCTTGGTTCAACGGCCAAGTCCAATACTTACCTGCGCTTGGATTTGCTCAGTTTATTTCCCTGATCATCGCTATTGGAGGCCAATCTTGGGGCAACAGTGAGTTGGAGATTGTTTCTTGGGCGGCGTTGCTTACGGGCGCTACCGCTCTTGGGTTTTCTGTCTTGCACGAGAGTGACATTTTGTACAAGAATTTCAAGGAAGGCCAAAATCTGGAAAACAGCACCTCCGTATTCATCCACCCCGAAACAATCGAGCAACGCCAAGAGTTGAATGAACAATTCCAGTTGGTGGGCTACCTCGGCCTTACGTTGAGCTTCACTGTTGTTTTGGGTATTGGTACGATGGTGGGCGCTTTGATGCTCACGAAACAGGTGGCAACCAAGGGCCAATACAACATCGTTTTGTTGGCACCGCTTGCCCACAGCCTCGCCTTCTATAACTTCTTGATGCAGGCAGATGTTCTCCCTTCCGATCTCAATCTTTCGCTTGTTGGAGGCCTGTTAATCGCTGAAGGCTTTGCTTTGACCTACGGCTCGATTAAGAACGATGCAATCTATGATTACGCTGGATTTGACTGGCTAAATGACAATGCCTTCTTCGAATTCACAGACCGAATGGGCATGATCGGAGTTGGAACCATCATTGCAGGGATTTTCTTCCTCATCAACAACCCAGATTGGGACACCCTCACTTATGGGTTGACAACCGTGGTGTTGATTGGCGTCGGGATCCAAGGTTACAGCGACGACTATGATGCACGATGGCGCCGTGTGTTTGGTGGTTACGGCTCGATCTTTACAGCGTTCATCACTGCGTTCACCCTTGATGGGTTAATGCAAAACGTGAGCATTATGGGCGCCGCGATCGTTGCAATGGGTTGGTTGTTCATGAACAGCAGTCGCTTAGGCGACACAAATGAACTCTACATCCCAGATCCGAATGCGGTTCAACCGGTGATGGCGACCGAGCAACCTGGCCAGCCGACCCCTCAACCTGAATCACACTCCGTGCCTGCTGCCGTTCCTGCACCGGAAATGGCAGTTGAACTGGTTGTGGAGGTTGAGCCTGTTCTTCCGAAATCAACGGGCCAAACCGCACCAAAGAAGGAGAACCTTCCTTTGCAGATTCCTCAGCCAGTGCTCGCTGTTAAAGAGCGAGTGAAGACCCGCCATGGATTTGAGATTGAATTGCCAGATGACATGTTTAACACCATCTTATCGTCGATCGATATGACGCCGCATGAAGGATACAAGCCAGTCGTTTCGTTCGGCCCCAGAGGAGAAATTGTTCTGGAATTTGAGGCGATTTGATCAATCTTTAGTTCGGGTGCCTTCGGTGCCCGTCACGTGAGCTTGGGCTGGCAACGATGGGAATGCAGCCCAATACGACTCTCTTAGTTGTTGATTGACATCCATGCATGCAACAACGTCCCCTGGGCGGTCGGGCAGTGGCTCACTGCCGTTAAGGTGCTTAATGATCGGTTGGATGTTGGATAGATTCACCAATCCCCAGCCGGTTTGTGTGCAAGGAGCAACAGGTGAAATTGGCATGGTTCCCGAAGTCGGGTCCCAGTCGAGGGCGGGATACCACGCTGAGCGGTTGAGCGCCTCACGAACCTCTGCATTCGAGACAGTGAACGCATTTCCTTCATCATCGGTTCCGTTGACGAGTTGCTTCGAGCGGGCGTCAGGTGCAGCACCTGAGGATGCATCATTGAACTCGTCTCGAAGTGCCTCGAGAACGAAGGAAAGAATGCCTGCTGTGCGAGGGGTTGCAAAGGATGTGCCCGAAGTTTCATGGTATCCATCGGTGTCTTCATGATTCGGCAACAACTGTGTCCAATCTGCAGATATATCCGGGTATGAACCCGACATGATTTCCTTTTGGTCGTCGCCTTCTTCAGCGTAACCAGCGATGCCAATCGACCATGGTGGGCCTGCGGTCGCGTCTTGGATGGCAGGGGACGGGCTGTTGTCTGCAGCTCCAGCGTGTATTTTTCCAAACTCAACAACTGCTGATTCAGTCGCCCTTTCAATGCCAGGCACTGGCAATGAACCGGGTGCCCCGAATGAAGTGGTGATGATGTCGACAAGAGGTTGATCCGCTGCAGATTGTACAGCCTCAGAGGAAAAACCTTCGACAAAGAAAATGATGGCGTTTGGATTGGCATTCAAAACCGCTCCTGTGACAGCGGAGCCGTGACCATCGCCCGGATCGTCCAAGATCAGAATCTCGCTGTCGCCATCTGGAGAACTGCCGATGATTTTGGTACCGGGGAAGTAGACGATGTCGCTTGCGGTAAGGGTGTCCCAACATTCGCTTTTGTCCGCATCATAGCGTTCTTGCCACGTGCCTTCAAAGGTCAAGATACACACCTTGTTGACGCCCAGACCATCCTGAATCCATTGAGGATAGGTCTCATTGGTGCGGTAATGATCGTGATACACATTGATGCCGGTGTCGATCGGTGCGACAACCGAAAACGCTCGCCAATCTTCACCTTGCGGCGTCGTTTGTTGCGCTGCCTCAGCAGCGGGCGATTCGTTCAACATTGCTAAAACTGTAGCAAAAGAAACAACAAGAATCGTCGCCATACTGAGGGCCATCAACTGCTTAGCCCCCATCGATTTTGCGCTTGATTCGCTGACAAAAAGCACGGCGTCCTCGGTTGCTGCCATGAGCCTTCCTCCACATCAGTGCCTCAAGAACCCTGCGCCCCATTGAAGAACCGCCACCTTGTGGCCGTTTCTATGAGCAAAGCCGAAGAACGCTTGGTTTGGATTGATCTGGAAATGACTGGGCTGGATGTCACCCGCGAATCGATCATTGAAATTGCCACGGTCATCACAGACGGAGAACTCAATATCCTCGCCCAAGGGCCAAACTTGGCCATTAAGGTGGACGATGCACTGTTGGCTGGAATGGATGAATGGAACACCAGCCATCACACCTCAAGCGGTCTCGTGGACCGTGTGAAGCACAACAGTGTGAGCCTCGCAGAAGCAGAACAACAGACCCTTGAATTTCTTCAAGAATGGGTCCCCATCGGTGTCGCACCACTGTGTGGAAACAGCGTTTGGAACGACAAAAAATTCATGGAAAAGGAAATGCCAAACCTCGTCGAACACCTTCACTATCGAATGATCGATGTTTCTACGGTCAAAGAATTGGCTCGAAGATGGTATCCCGAAGTGAAGCGGTATGAGAAAAAGGGCGCTCACCTAGCTCTTGATGACATCCTCGAATCGATTGAGGAACTGCGGCACTTCCGTTCTCGAGTGTTCAAGAATTGAAGGTCAGACTCGCCATGTGGCGTCGCTTGGGTTCACGCCTTTGTGAAGTGACATAATTTGTGCCACAACCGCAACTGCAATTTCTTCGGGCGATTCAGCTCCAATGTTAACGCCAATGGGGCATATCACTTGGTCAAGAACATCTTGTTTGACACCTTGATTCAACGCAGCTTGTTCAAAGGCCTGCCATTTAGATCGGCTTCCGATTACACCAACTCGAGGCCCTGAGCGGCCGTCAAGGGTTGAGTTCTGATTCTGCAATGCAGCCAGAAGGCCCAACAAGCGGGTTTGATCTTCGGCCCAATCATGGCCAAGCAGCAGAACATCCGAGTATCGACTAAGCGTCGCTGTGTCGTGGTGTTCGACAAAAGAAGAGGCTTCCATGTGATAGTGGGCTACGGCTTGGGGAAACAGGTTGGCGTTGCAAAATTCTTCACGCGTATCGTGAATAGAATGAGACCATCCAAGCGCATCAAGGGCCGAGGCAATCGCTTGAGCGCAATGGCCTCCTCCGATCAGCAACACGTGTGGCATTGGTACAAGAACCTCCATACTGAGGGTAACGCGCCCCCCACATAGAGAATCCAACGCCGTTACTTCATAGCCCTTCGCCCCTTTATTCAAACCGAATGTGTGGACTTCACCGGCAGGTAAATTATGCTTGCTCAGCAGAAAAGCGCTTTGCTTCAGCACCGTCATTTCAAGACCGGCACCACCGACCGTGCCGACCCATTCCTGATCCGAAGAACGCATTGCGAGTCGAGCGCCTGCTTTGCCTGGAACGCTTCCAGAAGTATCGATGACGCTTGCCAAAGCGACCTTATGCCCCGCCTCGAGTTGAGCCAAAGCCCAAGCGAGAACGGTTGCAGTCATAATCACCGCTCGAAGCGCTTACACATACCCTTTGCCCTTGTGCTAGGTGCTTATTCGAGCAAGACAGATTCAAGCCCCAGCAAAGCCTCTAAATCTTCTTGGGTGTCGATGTTAAGCCCAATGTGCGGGCATGATCCTTGCACAAGTTGAGGCGTGATGAGGTCACGAAGAGGAGTCTGAGGTGACGCGGCGAGCACGGCCTCAACGTCGGGGTCATGAAGGAACAACGGGTGGCCAGGTCGGCCCTCGTATGCCAGCGTCGAGGTTGTGACTTGCCCCATGAGCAGACGAGCATCGTCTGCAGTCCACCCCGGGCGATCAACAGGGGCGATGACGACGCGCCTTGGCATGCGTCCCTTGTCACCCATGAGCGCCATGATGCCGCATTGAACACTCCCCGTACGCCCTTGCTCTGGTTTCTTATTCACAACAACCGTTGCATCCACTGCCTTTGTCATGACTTCAAACTGCAGTGATTGGCGAGTGACGACGATGATTGGGGTGCAACCTGCTTGTAGCAAACGTCGCACTGCAAGACCAACAAGGGTTGTCGGGCCAATGGAGACCAGTGCTTTTGGCTGACCCAATCGACTGCTTGCCCCAGCGGCGAGAACCAGTGCTGGGCATCCCCGGACCATGGTTGGTGCTTGGATTGGGGTGTCAAGGCCTTTTCGTTTTTCCTTGAAATACACTGACCGTTCTTTGCCCTTATGAACGCAAGCGTATCCCCATTTACAGAACCAGAACAGCGTTCCCTTGAACTTCTCGCCAGCATTATCGAGGCAAACCCTTGGGCGGAGAGTTTGGGCCAAGAAGAGTATGAAATCAAAATCAGAGTGCAAGGTCAATCTAAGCGTTGGTACATCATTTCGGCAACACGGTTCAAAGGTCCTATGACGATGCTTTCCATCGACCCTTCGAACCCATGGAACGTGACCGTACAAGGTGGAGCCCGAAAGAGGGATGTCATCCACAAAAACCAGTACTGCGCTAACCTTTGCCTCAACATTCGCCATGCATCACCGCTGCCTGTCGGCGATCAACTCGCCGCGCTTGGACTCTCGCTTCACAATGACCTAACGACTGCGATGACCATCCCTCTGCTTGCTCAATTCCTCATTTGTCCGCGGGAAGAACTGGCCAAGATTATGGTTTTCCAAGACGAGATGGTTGTGTTTCATTCGATGGCTTTCGGGAATGAAGGGCCTTTTGGGGCCTTTGAAGACTATGATGAATTTGATGAAGAACCAGACAATGTGCACGGGGGATGGGATGAAACTTTCTCGGAGATTGAACCCTCTGAATCTGTCCCATCACCTCAAGAAGTCCAAACCGATAGAACCACGGTTGAAGCAAGTCCTCCATTTCATGACCCGCCACAACTCAGCGAAGAGGAACTGGCTGAACAACGAATGTGGGAAGCCTATGAACAGCACAGGGAAGAATTGACTCGAAACGACGGCTGGGACGACGGAAGGCGATAAATCGGCTCACAAGTCTTTGGTGATTTCACGGCCGATGATCATGCGTTGAACTTGCGATGAACCTTCGTAGATTTGCATGACCTTTGCAGCCCGCATCAACCGAGCAACCGGATATTCCTCTGAATAACCATAGCCACCATACACCTGCACTGCATCTGTGGAAACTTCCATGGCGGTGTCGGCTGCAAATCGCTTTGCATGGGCAGCGGATTCAGTGTTGCGAATGCCAGCATCAGATTCTGCGGCCGACTTCCAGGTTAACATGCGAGACGCCTCGATCTTTGTTTTCATGTCAGCCAGCATGAACTGAATCGCTTGGTGTTGATGTAAATGCTTTCCAAACGTCTTGCGCTCTCCCGAATATTGCAAGGCGTGCTCGTAAGAGGCGCGTGCCAAGCCCGTTGCGTGAGCGGCAATGTTTGGCCGTGACATGTCAAAGGCCTTCATGGCGTTCATCCAGCCTCCGGATTCCGAACCGCCGATGAGGTGTTCGGCTGGCACCCTTACATCATCGAAGTTGATTGAGCGGGTGTCCGAGCACCGCTGGCCCATGTTGCTTTCTTTCTTACCAAGGCTGAACCCTGCTGCATCCTTTTCGACGATGAAGCCAGACATACCGCGGTAACCAGCATCCATATCTGTTTTGGCCAGAACGAAGAAGAAATCTGCATGACCAGCGCCGGTGATCCACATTTTGGAACCGTTGATGATGTAGTCATCACCGTCTCGAACGGCGCTTGTTTTGCACGCTGCGACATCGGACCCTGCTCCAGGTTCTGTGACTGCGTACGATGCAAGCGCTCCTTCCTCTGCCACTTTGCGAAGCCAGACTTCCTTTTGAGCGTCGGTTGCGCCTGTGATAATCGGAGCGCAGGCGAGGGCGGTGGCGTAAGCTGCTGTTGCGAACCCAGGGTCGCCCCATGCCAGTTCTTCATTGACGAGGACTTCTTCCATTGACCCCAGACCAGGGCCTCCGTATGCTTCCGGGATGTGGAGGTTGAGCAAACCCATTTCGTGAGCTGCGAGGATTGTTTCTTTTGGGTAGGTGGAAGTCGCATCCCAGTGTTCTGCTTTAGGACGAATCTCTTCCAAGGCAAACTCACGGGCGAGTTCCTTCAACATCTCCTGCATTTCATCAAGTTGGAAGTTGACCATGCCAATGGGAGGAGGCCGCCCCTTATGTCTCCATTGTTTAGGAGATGACAAGAACACCACGGCGGTGCGCTTCGAGCGCGAGGAGGAAGATCCCATAGATTGCAATCATAACCCATCCTTCCCACTTCTTGAATTCGTAGGAAGTTCGCATCAGAACCAAAGCTGCGAAGCAACCAAAAATGGTGAATGGCATGATGATGTAAAGGATGAGATCATGACCTGCATCTGTGATTGCGAGGGGAGATATCAATCCGGCGATACCGATTGAAAGCAAGGGGTCGGTGATGTTTGAACCAATGAGGGTTCCAATCGCAACGCCTTGGCTGCGTTTCGCAGCCATCAAAGCAATTGTAAGTTCGGGAAGAGAGGTCCCAATACCAAGAAGCGTTGTGCTGACGATTGCGTCAGGCACTTTGAGTTCATATGCAATTTGAGCCACATTTTGAATCAATTCATTGGCTGCATAAACGGCGAATATCAAGCCAACAATCACCATGATGAGGTAGGCTGCTGTACTCCATGAAGCGCCTTGGGTTTCAACTTGAATTCCGTCCTCCACCTCTTCTTTTTGAATTTCCCTCCGGTTGGTCAGCAACCATGTGATGTAAACCAAATAAAGGCTCACCAGAATGGCGGCTTCCCATTGACGAAGCGTCGCTTCTGTGATCAAAAAGAGGCTGAGTATGAGAACAGAGAGCACCATGATTTGGCCGTCTCTTTTCACCCACGACTCCCTAATTTTCAAGCCCTTGTTGACAACAACAATGCCCAAAATCAAAGTGATTTGGACCAAAACCGAGCCAAGAATGTTTCCAATAGCCGTATCTGCAAACTCTGGCGCATCAGAAATGTTTGAAGCCGAGGATGCTGAAATGAGGATTTCGGGGAGTGACGTTCCAATTGAGACGATGGTGAGGCCAATCACCAATTCGGGCAGGCCTACCCTGCGAGCGAGCCCTTTTGCCCCTTCGATGAAAAAATCGGCGGAGAAAATCAACAAGAAAAGGGCGAGAATGACAGCGCAAAGCGCAACGATCAATGTGTTAAGAGTAATTCCACTTGAAATTAATTTCACAGCCAAAAGGGCAAGAAACAAGCCTCCGGTTGTGACAAGGGTCTGGAAATGAACAAGTTGTGGAATCCCCATCAGTTCCTTGTCGGACTCCATGCTTTAGGGTTGAGGCCCTCCTTCTTCACCATTCTCCTTCAAATCAATCGACACGGGTGATTCAAAAGGGACTTAATCCATGGGCGGGGCCGGTAAATCATGTGGCAACGGGCCCTTGCCGAATTTGGTGGCACGTGGTTCATGGTGTTCATTGGATGCGGGAGCATTGTACTTGGGGCACCCGGTTGGTTGATCTCACTTGCTTTCGGAACATCAGTTACCGTTGCCATATTGGTGTTGCAACCAATCAGTGGCGCTCACATTAACCCCGCAGTGAGCATAGCCTTCACCCGGACTGGCCATTTGGAACGTTCGGCTTTGATGCCCTACATCGCGGCACAATTGGGCGGTGCTCTGCTTGCAGCATGGATGCTGAATGGCGCTGGTCCAACTCAACTGGCTGACGGGGTGAGCGTTGCTGAAGCTACAGCCATTGAAGTGTTCATCAGCTTCATGTTGATGGCTTCGATCTATTGGATTGTGATCAAGTCGAAAACTCATGTTTCGATTGCCTTTTTTGTTGGAGCCACAGTTGCTGTGCTGGCTTACTTTTTCGGACCGCTTACCGGTGCTTCGATGAACCCGGCAAGAACGTTTGGACCGAACATGGTAGAGGGATTATATTCGAGCCTTCCGTTCTATAGTTTCACGACGGTCGTTGGTGCCTTGATCGCAGCGGAGGTTTACCTGCGTTTTTACAAAAAGCCAAAGGCTCAAGATTGAGCGGTAAAGCGGACAACATCAACGACATGTTCTGTCGATGGAACAGTAAAATCTTCGAGCGGTGGAGAGAAAGGAACCGGTGTATCAATCGCTCCGATTACAACGGGTGCAGCCTCGAGTATGTAGAAACTTGATTCTAAAATACGACTCTGCACCGTATGCCCAAGTCCCCCATTCCATTGCCCTTCTTGAAGAACAACCAGCCGACCAGTGCGGGTGACGGAATCAATGCACGTTTGTGCATCAAAGGGAAGCAGAGTACGCAAATCTACGATTTCGACTTCGATGCCTTCTTTGGCCAAAGTTTCAGCTGCTTGTTTGGCCACGTGAATCATTGCGCCCCAAGTCACGAGGGTGATGTCACGCCCACCACGGATGACCGCAGCCTTACCGATTTTGAGGCGACGTTGCTCTTCAATCGCTTTCTTCACCGGTTCCGTGTCGACCTTTTGGTTGATGTTTTGCCCCCAACCTGTCAAGCCACCACCAAGGCCGTAAAGGCCAATGTGTTCAAGCATAATCACCGGATCATCGAGTTCAGCGCCTTCCATGAGAAGGTCGTAGGCATCTTGTGGCGAACCCGGGGCAATAACGACCATTCCAGGATCGTTTGCAAACCACGATTCAATCATGTTGGCATGGAACGGTCCAGATCGAGTCTTGGCTCCTAACGGCACGCGAATAGTCATGGGGCAATCAGCGCCCCAGCGCCATCGGAGCATGGCTGCGTTGTTGATCAGGGCGTTATAGCCGAGTGCAGCAAAGCCACCAAATTGTATCTCTACCATCGGACGCATGCCTGAAAGAGCGGCGCCCGTTCCAGTATGGACAATGACAGCCTCGCATAGGGGCATGTCCACAAGTTTGTCAGCGTGGCCCGCATTTTTGAGCGCCATGTTCATGCCAAACGCACCTGCGACTTCCATGTCTTCGCCAATGAAAACGCATTTTTCGCCGTGGCGAGTTGCGATGTCCGCCATTGCTTGTTGAATAGCCCTAGCGTAGGTCCAGCCTCCATTTTCAACGTAATCAAGGGTGGTTTCTCCAACTTCAAGAGGAGCGATTGCTTCAGATTCCAACGATGGTTGTTGGAGGCGTGCAAAGCGCTCTTGGTGAGTCTCCGCATCGTTGAGGGTGGTGACGCCCTTTGTCACACTCGCCGGGTCCGGCCAAGCCATTTCTGTGACATCGCTCAGGGCTTTGTCAATCATTGATTGCTCTTCTTCTTCCATGTTGCTGAGTGCAATTTCATCCACACCTAAATCCAAAAGCAGTTGACGATGGGTTGGCAGTGGGTCTTTTGCTTCCCAATACTCCAACAGATCTCGATCCACATAGCCGGGGGGGGTACCCGAAGCGTTTCCTAAGTACAAATCGTCATGATGGTGAGCATGCCCGCATCCACGCATGGTTTCCACGTGGATTAAGGTCGGGCCGCCGCCCTCCATTGCGAACTCACGGGCGACAGCCGCACTGGCATGCCATGCCGCAGGGTCTGATCCGTCAATGGTCCAAGCTGGGAAGCCCATAGCAACCGCTTTATCGGCCCATACTTCGACCCCAGATTGCTTTGCAGGAGGCGTGTCCAAAGCGATTTGATTGTTCTGTAAGATGTAACAAATGGGCAATCCACGAGCCCCTGCAAGGTTCATGGCTTCCCAAAATTCGCCAGAAGAAGAGGCTCCTTCACCGATGCATGCAACATGAAAGCGATCGATGTTTTGTCGCCAAGCAGCAAACGCCAGCCCAGTCATCGTTACGCTTGCAATGGGCAATGGTGCTGTTGGAGGCAGCACGCCAACGTGCCACGCCCCGACGTGTAGATCGCGCCCACCAGCCCCTTCCCAGCCGCCGTTTTGATTGGACCCTGCTTTGCCTAAATTGGCAGCCATAACATCAAGCGGGGTATCCCCCATAGCGAGGCCAAGGCCAATATCACGAATCATTGGAGCGACTAAATCACCATCATAGCCTTGCCCGGGTCGAGCGTCTCGAGGTGAATCTTGCTGCCGATTGAGAGCGGTTGCCACAGCGACAACGCCTTCCTGCCAGGTCGAACGGAAGCCTTTGCCTCCAAATCGACCGCCATCAGGGGTCGGCATACCGTCGGTGTAAATGGTCTTGAGATGAGCATCGAGTTTTCGCGTCCGAGTCATCAAGCGCTGCCATTCAAGACGGTCGCCAATGTGAACCGCCATGTAGTGAGCAAGCCGTCTGAAGGTGAGGCGCAAATCGATGAGGAAGTGTTGTGAACGGCGATCAAGGAAATCATTCATCGTTCGTCGAGGAATGACTTCAACCGCTTCGTCTTCACCCATCTTGGCCTGAATTTGGGCTTGAAGACCCCTGTGTACGGCTTCTATGAAGCGATTGGTGAAGGTGTGCCATGCTTCCCCCTCAAACTGGCTTGGTTCGTTTTCAATCAAAACATCCCAAACATTCGCAACCAAAAACAGGTGACCGTCATGGCGCTGAGCCACGAAACGGAGGAGTTCTCTTCGAGCAGCATCAGCAAGCAAAGGCTGATTGAACTTAAGCGGTGAACTCGCCCTCCATTCTGAACCGTGAATCACGGGCAAGTCGCTTTGGCTCATGGTTCGGCCAATCGTCACCCAAATACAAACCCCACGGGCGAGGAAGTTGCTGTGAATCAGCGACTTTATTCGCTCTCATCACTCATTGCGCCGCCCAAAGCCCGCATCGAAGCACGAGTAACGAATACCGTTGCCAGAATGGAGGCAATGATGCCTAAGCCGAGCATCATGCTTCCCGAAGTTGAGGTTTGTACATCTTGTAAAGCGTTCCTATTGAGGGCAAAACTACCCAGCGCATGGCCGTAATAAGCGTAGGCCAGCGAATAGATGATGCTCGATGCGTTCGAGAGCATGAACACTCGAAACGATACTGGACCTGCCGACATCATGTAATTGAGCCACTCATCTGGAATCAATGGAGAGAGCCGCACAAGAATGGAGATTCGCATGGCATCTTCTGCCAATGCACGTTCAATGCGTTTCATTTTTTCATCGTCTGCAATCGAGGCCTGAATTGTATCTCTAAACAACCAGCGTCCCAAGAGGAAGGCGACCATGCCGCCGATCATTGAGGCTGCGTAGTTGACAAGTGTGGCAACCCAGAAAGGGAAAATAGCCCCTGCGGCAACCTTGAGCAACGGTGAAGGGATCAACAATACAATCCCAAATGAAACAGCAAGGGCGTAGAGAATCGGCCCGAGAGGTCCAATGTCTTCAAACCAAGAAATGACGACTTGTGCGTCTTGAAAAAGGACATACCCTGCACTAGCGCATCCAATCAACATCACGGCTCCGAAAAGAGAACGCCAACGGTACAACTGCGGTTGGTTTTCCTTCATTTGTTGAAGGTTGACCTTGCCGTCAATCAATTGCATTTCAGCCGGCTTGGGAAGAGAAGCAAGGCGTTTCATTCCTCTTCCTCCGCTGCTGGTAAGGCTTCAAGGACATCCTTGAGCATTTGTGCAGCGTCTTCGACCTGCGTCATCAAGGTGGTATCTGAAACGGCACCTGGCTGCCCGAGGTTCCAAAGTAGATCCGATACAAATTCGGTGGTCAGTCTTGTCATTTGGAGCACCTCGGGGTCGATTGGGGTCATGGTGGCCTCGTGATGAATAGCCACAAAGTCTGGTGTTTCGCTCAGGATGCCATCCATTGCGTCTTCAACCTCTTGGGCCAAACCTTGGGCCTGAGCCTCGAGAATATCTTCCATTGAAGATTTGAATCCTTGGTTCATCGATTCTAATCCGGGCTTAC
>Ga0257106_1000531_pt1 | contig 22231 bp, 53 predicted proteins | sample LP_taG_3_FD_190177 | JGI IMG/M metagenome (GOLD analysis project Ga0257106, IMG submission 190177) | Marine microbial communities from Northeast Subartic Pacific Ocean, Canada - LP_J_2011_P26_10m | ecosystem: Environmental > Aquatic > Marine > Oceanic | place: Canada: Northeast Subartic Pacific...
TAATAGGATTAACTGATTCTTTAAGAAAAGATTTATGGTCTAATTTTAAACAAGAGTATATAATATCCTCAGAGATATGGCAAGATTTGGAGTATATAGCAAGAGATTGTGATACTACATCAGATAAAGTAAATCAATGGCGTGAGTTTGAAGTGATGAATTTAGTAAATTCAGATGAAATAGAAAAAAATATAATTAGACAATGTGATTTATTTAATTCATATGTTAATGGAAATGTGGTATTTTTCAATGGATGGAGAAGGAATGAATTAGTTCATACTGATTTAAACTTCTTAAAATTCAAAAGTAATGGATATGATGGGTATAATTGGGTTGATTACATATATAGCAATAAAAGTAAATATCTCCTAAAGGATTCAAAATATACATGGATAGGACATCCTAATGCTTTTCAACATAGTGAAATAGTAGATATGTTATATCAGAATATACTTTCTAATAATGAATACCTAAAAAAACTTCTATAAATATTTGGTAGTATCAAATATTTTTTGTATATTTGTATTAATATTAAAACATAAAACTATGGCATATTCTCCATTCAGATGGTATACACAAGGTAACCACCGAACAAAACCACTAAAATCAAATGAATTACTACTAGATAGAATTCAAAATGGTGATTTTGAATATTCTCCCTTCTTTTTAGAAGCAAAAGATAATGAAAAGTTATACGATAAGATGTATAATGAATTCATGAAAACATCACTATTATCAAATATGGATGACAGGAGAGTAGAGGCTCATCAACACGCAAAGATGAAAAGAATCAAAGCACAGAAACTGATGGAGAAAGGTGTGGAAGAAGAACAACTGAGATTACAAAAACTAAAAACTGAACTCGCATATGAATTTGGTAAGTGTTTGTGGGATAAGTGTTTACAGAAACAAAGAGGAAAAGGTACAACAGAAGATATGTACTATTGGTATAAAAAACAAACAGGTGTAAACATAACAACCACCGAAATGATAAGAATATCAAAGAGTATGAAGAAAAGAAAAACTAGGTAGGAATTTAAATTCATAATATATATTAGTAATGGCAATTGCATCGGTTTTGCGTAAGGTTATAAGGGTAATAGAATCAACAAAAAACAGAAATCAGTTGTTGATTGCAAAAAAATACATAAATTTATACTACAAAATGTATGGAAAGAAAAGTAAGTGGGTAGTGGAAAAGTATTATATAAATCAAAAAAATAAATTAAATAATCCAAATTAGAGATGGAAATTATTAAAAATAGATACGGAGCAGAAAGAGTTATTGAGAAAATCAATAACAATACTTTTAGAGTTATGGGAGAATCTCTCGTTAACAGAGGCTCAGAAGATAAAGATGGAAACCAAACAATGTTTGATTTCGAAGGTGGACCTTGTTTAACAGTTGGTGGTAATATTAGATATCTTAAATCAAATTGGACGATAACAAGTATACAGTCTGAAGATAGTAGACATGAGGGATTATCATCGGTTAGAATTGGAGTTAAATTATAAAATGCAAGAAAAAACTGTATTACACATTTATATAGGTGATGATGATATCCAAACATGGACACAAGGAATAGGAAAAGAAACACTTATGCCAGAAATGTTTGAAGCTTGTAAAGAAGTAGTATCAGAAGATTTAGATAAATTACAATTCGCCAGAGTTGAAGCAACCATTAGAGGTAAGAAAAAAGCATTTGATTTCTTTGTAGAAATTGAAGGAATACATGATACCTTAGAAAAACTAATGGAATGGTCATTGGAGGAGGAGAGGTATGAGATGTGTGCAGAAATTCAGAAATTACAAGAATTTGTAGATAACGATAACACATTTTAAAAAGAAAAAAATAATGTCAGAACCAAAGAAAGAAATTCATCTAAATCTCAGAGAAAAGAGAATGAAGGAGAATTGTAAGTGTCAAAAAGAACACCCAAACAATACTTGTAGATGTGGTAAGAAAAAAGAAGAATCTTCAGCAGTTGAACATTTCAATAGTATATTTAATAGAATGGCTCACTTAAAATTTTAAATGACACCCGAGGAATATTATTATAGAAACTTTCCGAGAGCTACTAAATCGGATATGTATGATATGCGAATAAAATCGCTAAGTTGGATGTTGGATTGTTTCAAATCAGGAACAATTAGAAAAAGAACCATAGTAGCTCTAATACCAATAACTCAATTATATGATCTTCTTGAGTATTTAGAAGAATTAGAGAGATACGAGCAATGTTCTATTGTTAAAGAAATAATAGATTTAATATACAATCCAAACAAAACCAATAAAATATGAAAGAATTCTACACCAATAATCCACGTAATCTATATGAACGAAGAAGTGATAAAAAACTTACCAAAAAACAACGAAGAGAAGATATTATTTATAATCTAACTAGATCTATCGAAAGTGAAAATCTAAAGGTAGGAAATGGGAATAAAGAATTGGTAGCTAAATTACAAGATAGGTTAGATACTTTAAAATCAAAAAAATAATGAAAAGATTACATAGATTTAAAAACAAAGGATATCTTGGTGGAGTTTGCCATGGTATGGGAGAATATACAGGTACAGACCCAATCATATGGAGAATAATAGCAGTATTTGCTCCAAGTTTATTAATCTATCTAATACTATGGGTAGTACTACCAGTAGATAAAACAAAATAATAATATGGGAAGTCAATTTTTCGGTAACAAACACGATAACAAAACGAGTAATAAGAACACCAACAATAAGATTAAATCTAAAGGTGGAGCAAAAAAGAGTGGAGCGGGAGTAAGAAAAGCTGGTAGAGGAAAATAATCATCAAAATACTTGTATAATCCAATTATTTTTCGTATATTTACGTAGTAAATTATAACAGTATGAAGATATATAAATTAGATAGTAAAGGAAAATTAAGAGTGTTGGAAATAGAATCCTCAAATGGATACCTAATCCAAACATCAGGTCTATTAGATGGTAAAAAGGTAGAACATAAGAAATTATGTAAACCAAAGAATCAAGGTAAGGTAAATGAAACCACCGAAATAACACAATCAGAATTCGAAGCAGAAGCTTTGATATTAAAGAAGTTAAGAGAAGGGTATTTCAAAACCACAGAAGAGGCAAAAACTGTTAAGGTAATCCTACCTATGTTGGCTCATGATTATTTCAAGAAAGAAAAGAAAATCCAATGGCCTTGTTATGGTCAACCAAAACTCGATGGTATGAGAGGATTGGGTAACGATGGTACATTAAAATCAAGAGCAAATAAAGAAATTACTACATTACCACATATCCAAGAGAATTTGGATAATATCACAGAATATTTAGATGGAGAACTATATGAACATGGAAACACGTTCCAAGAAAATATGTCTTTAATCAAAAAGTATAGACCAGGTAAAACCGAGAACGTAAAGTATCACGTATATGATATGATTTCAGATAAACCCTTTTTAGAGAGGTATAATGAACTCAAATCTATAATCAAAGGGAAAGAGTATATAGAATTAGTACCTTTAGTAGAACTCAAGAATCCACAGGAATTAGAAGACTATTATGGTAATATGATGCAAATGGGATATGAAGGTGTGATGTTGAGATGGGGTTCAAATGGATATAAGATGAATGGTAGAAGTGATAATTTATTAAAATATAAGAAATTCTTTGATGTTGCCGTTCCGATTGTGGATATAACACCAAATGATGCAAATCCTACACATGGAACTATTTGGGTAGAATATAATGGAAAAGTAGTTAAAACCGGTGCAAGATTATCTCATACCGAAAGAGAAGAATATTTATCTAATAAGGAAGAGTATATAGGAAAGACAGCAGAAGTGAGATATTTTGAAACAACCGATGATGGTTCATTGAGATTCCCAGTATTTGTTGGAACAAGACTTGATAAGTAACGAATCGAACCCCCTTTGAACGTATAGGGAACTAATCAATAAGGAAGTATGATAAAGAAAGAATGGCATTGGATGTTTTTTAATGAAGAATGGAACGGAAAGCCAAAGAAAGATAATAAGGTAGGTTTAAAGAGTTATATGTGTGAAGTAGATAAAGAAACACGTGATGATGATGAACAACACCTTGAGGATGGTGTAGATGATTTTATATCAAGGAGTAAACCTACTACTTATAATGATGATGATTACGACTATTAATCCCTTATAACCCTACTCACCCCTTTCGTTCTTTTGTCGTGGGGGTTCGAAGAGTCGCAAGAAAAATTTTTTCACCTATTTTTTATTGATAGTATTTCTCCAATTGGAGTAGTCAGCATCTTCTTGTCTTCAATACTACCTCATTCTTCCTTCAGATATCGTAAAAACTCAATCTTCATAGAATTCTCGGTACAAGTAATAATAAAAAGAGTGCACCTCGTACTATAAAACATAGTACTCGTTATAGTAGGGATACAGAGAAACTAAGTAGTATAGGTGAAGAGGAACTACATTCACTTCATAGGGATACTACGTGAATTCCGTTCCAACTCCCCAACTCTACAACTCTCCTACTCCCCAACCCAAAAAGCAGTATATCAACCCCCATAAATGGAGACTGAGAATAAGAGGATTTAAGAGAGTTTGGGTTGTATCCGTACCCCAATATTACACATATAGAGATATAACCTTAGAAAACACCTATATACCCTTAGTCGAGGTTGTATGTCTTTGACTTCATCTTATGGTGTTGAATATTGTACCCTATGTCATAATATGATATGATGTATCAACCCAAAGCAAAACCCTAAAACCAACCTATCACTATTCAACTCAGACTCAAGGGGGTTTCTTCGTCAAGAGTCTTTTTTTTCTCCACATTATGACACCATACCATGACATAGTGTCATCTACACCCCATTCTCCTATTATCATATTCGTAATTTGGGTGTAATAATGAACATGACAAGGTGTCACTTCAATTACGGTATATTCAATAAAAGAGCAAAAACGTACATTATTCGTAAATCGGATGAAATCGGACACATTGTCATGTTTATTATTTGGTGGTCTCAAAAATAAGTTGTATCTTTAGGGTGGTTGAGGGTGGGAGTGTAAGTGAAACAAACCTCTTCAGAAAAAAAAAGTCATTAAAAGCTTGTATAATCCAAATAAAAGTCGTATATTTACTATGTAGTTTGAGAGAGAGTGAGAGAGACTACATTAAACCTTAAGATATGAAAGTAAAAAGTACAATAGTAAAGATTCTGAAGTGGGTAGGGGTGTTATCCTTTATACTACTACTATGTGGGTATGTAATACCTGAGTTAATAAGAGGAGGTTTTTATCTTTTATTACAAATGATGTACCACCCGTTTGTCAGTATGATAATTCTAGTGAATTTATTGTTATGGCAGATGGTTTATATACGATATACCGAAAATACTAACAAAAAATAGATATAATATGGCAAAAATGGAATTAAAAGAGTATATGTTCACCTTTGAGGGTGGAGGATGGAATACTTGTTGGGCAAAAACACTACGTGGAGCAAGAAAAGAGGCAATTCGCCAGTATGCAGATTCGGATACCCTAAATGTACGTGTAGAATCAGTACATCTTGCTACAAAATCGGGATTGCAACGAGCAATGAGTTTATTTTACTAGTATGAAGTATATACAAACTGAGGATGTGATGGAATTTGGAGAAATATATGGGTTTAGACCGTATATTGACTCTATGAGTGGTACACTTGAGTGGAATAATGGTGAGGAAATGGGTAAGTATGTATATGCTACCCCAAATTGGGAACAAGAAGGTCAATGTCCTGTGAGTATTTACCATGAAGATGGAGAATATCAAGATGTTGCAGTACTTAAGTTCACCGATATGAGTAAAACCGAACAAAAAGAGTATTACCTCAACGTAGTTTCAGATGTAATTACCACTATTTTACAAAAAAAGTAAAAATAATTGATAAAAAGCTTGGATATATGAGAATAAATTCGTATATTAGACATGTAATATGATTGATGATTGAGATATAGGTGACAGCTACTCTAGTTAATTAGGTTCATTGAAATAGAAATTCAGATTCAGAGGGTAACTCCTCAACTTTCCAACGGTGGAAAGGTATTATCACTCTGTTGTGGAGTGAAAAGTGGTTCGAAACACGAGATATATCTGGTAGAGGGTTCGATTCTCTCCTATTTTACAAAGAGTTTTTGGTAGTATATGGTTCTATAACATGAAAACTACCACATATAACGATGAGGTGTCACAGGTGATGAAATGATACTACGCACCTCAATAATCGTATGGAGTTTGTTAGTTCTCGATAAAAACTAATTTTCTTGATGTAGTGAGGTTAAGGGGTTTTCCTCACACATCTATAAAGGGGGACTTAAAACTGATCTCTCCTATCCTAAGCGTTCATCCGAACCGCCCACCTAGAGCAAGTCTCCGCTAGGTGGGTTTTTTATGTCCATATGACAATGTGTCATGAAAAAGTTATGAACATTTCTTCCGGCCGTTTGTTGATAACTTTTACCCAAAAAGCTTGTATATGTGGTTTTTTTGTTGTACCTTTAGGGTGGATGAGGGTGGGAGTGTTAACATAACTTAAGCATCTCAGTATGAGGGTGTTACTATTTCATGACATATTGTCATTAAAATAAATGAAGAAAAGCTTGTATAATCCAATTATTCGTCGTATATTACGTATGTAATAGAGAGATAGATAATAACCCTTTTAAACTGTAAAATATGATAAATTTAAGTGTGTGTGATGAGATTGATGGATTAGGTAAGATTGATGAGTTGAGGTCAGTAGTTGGTAAATACCACCAAGATGGCGATATTGTAGAATTGATAAGTGTATCCGAAGATGGGGATAGATGTATTGTTCTTAAGAGAGATTACACCAACCGATGTGAACCTTATAAGGTATCAGAGCCTAGTTGGTTAACATGGAATAGATTATTCTTTTAAAATATAAATAATATGAGTAAACACAAGAATGGCTACTGGCCTAAGATAGAGTATTGGACTACCCAAATTAGGGATGAGGTCTTTAATACGAAAAAGCCTGAATTGGAAGAGGTAATATATTTCCATAAGAAATTGAGTTACTTCCTTGGTAAACAAAGGCAGTTGGATAATGTGGACCAACAAGAGTTCACGGCATTTGAATAACATTGTTGGTACATGAAGTAAAACAAGTATGTGCACACTTAAGTGTATATAGTATAACAGTAGTATAGTAAGAACAAATAAATAAATAAGTAATATGAGTATAGAAGTAAAAGAAGTAAAGCATAGGAATTGTATCATCAGAGATACTCCTACCGAACAATTCCCTAACATGGTCACAGTAGTAAAGACTCCTAATCTAAGAAAGACGTTTCTAGATAGTAGGTACATCAATATAGAGAAGTGTGTATCCCACATAGAACTAGTTGAAAGTGAGAGATTAATAAATTCAAAGGAGAAGTACGTAAAGCAGACACTAAAAGAAGTTGTGGTAGTTGAAGATTAAAAATCCTTCTTCCCTATATGGGGGGGGGTAGGTTTCTTGTAACTAGGATTCAAACTTTTTTTTGAAATGTGACTCGTACCCCTTTAGATCGAGAGGTCAATTTTTTTATTGCCAGACTTCGATATATTGGTAAACACCCCCAAGGGTGTATGATGTATCATAAAGGTCTCAACGTCATTCAAGTGGGGTTAATCCAAAAAGTGAACACCTCCTACTATTAGCTCATGTGTATCTTTTGTACTACTATGGGGAAACCGTATCTATACGTTGTCTATTGGGAGTTGGAGGAGTTCGAGGTTTTTACTTTTCTTTTAACCCATCTATGTATAAGTGTGGTTAATTGAGTATTAGTTAAGAAGAAGAAGGGGAGTTTACGTATACGTTTAAATGTACGACTATGTGAACTACTATGTTTATCTGTGTTATTAGGGTTACCGATAATATTATAGTACGAGGTTGCAAATTTAAAATTAAAGTTATGTATGAAAATGAAGAACATTATAAATCATTATTTCCTTTATCAGAAGAAGAGAAAGAAATAGACAAGAAGTTTGGTATAGAACGTAAACCCTATTTAGGATGCATTATAAGTATTATAGGTTCTATACTTGTATGGTCTTCTGTATATTGGTTGTATATAGTACTTACCTCATAGTATATGAAAACAGTCTTGATATGGTTTAAAGTTATTTTTATCAGATTACCTAAAGAAATATGGTATCAGATAGAACAGTTATATTATGATGAAAAATTAAAAAGTAAATAAATAAGTTATGAAAAACGTAAAACACGCAATTAACAAACTAGATGAAGCATATAGTGCTATCTTAGATTTAGTAGAGGATAAGGAAGATTTAGAAACAATCAATTTAATTACTCCTATATTAAATAAAATAGATGAACTCCAAAATGAACTAGAAGATGGTGAGTAATAAGATATATGATTTTACATCAGACCATAAGAAAGTACTTCTTAAATTAATGATTAATTTTAAAAAGGATGATCCTATAATTCACTCTATTAAAGTATCTTGGTTAAATGGTATGATGAAGAAAACCAACTATGATGAGCATGAGAGAAATATGTTAAATAAAATGGTAAAGAAATACAACGAAAGACTTGTATAATATAAATTAATTTCGTATCTTTGTAGAAATGAAAGAAGAGTACACAAACTTATTAACGACTAAACAATTAGAATTCTTGGAAAACCAATTACATAGATTGGGTGACTATTGGGTAACTCGTGTACGAAATGTTATAAAGAGGGGAAAATACTCAGATTACGAAGCAATTGAATTAAACGAGTTAGGTAGATTGGTTAAAGGAAAAAAGAACACAATAGATAATATTATAATATGAAAAACAATAAAACCGCAGTAGAATACTTCAAGTTATTTGAAGAAGGTAATTTAGAAGGATTATCAAAAATGTACCATGATGACATACACCTTATAGATTGGAACGGTCAATGGAAAGGAAAGGAAGAAGTTCTTAAAATGAACAAAGGATTATTCGATTCTAATAAAGTTGAGGTTGTAGTACACGAGATAGAACAACCAATCTTTAGAGAATCTAGAGTATATTGTACAATTTCAATAACGTTAATTTCAGATATATCAACTGAGGACCTAAAGGCATCTCAGGATGTCATTGTATTAAAGGTTATGGATATTATTGATTTTGATACTAAAGGAAAGATTACAAGAATAGAAGCATTTAACGGATAAAATAAAAATTATGAAAACATTCGCAATTACACACATATCAGATAAAACTCAAGGAGTAGAAATAACGTATTGTAAAACAGAAACTATTGATGAAGCATTACAGAACTTTCGACAAGGTAAGGTTGTAAAAATAGAAGAAGTAAATCTTTACGGAAAAAACGTATAATGGTAGATGTAAGTTGTGATGGAATGTTTCCATTCGAATTCACCAAATTTTATTTTCAACCACATACCTATGGGTTTTGGAGACCAATTGAAGTAGAGATTGGATTTATAGAAGACTATATACAAAGAAGTTTAATCGAAACAGATGATCTTATAATAGGATAAATGAATATAGTAATGTTTATAGTGGGTGCAGTAATATTTACTATTTTTATAGTGGCTGTAGTATGGGAATCCAAAGAAGAAAAGAAAGAAGAAGAAAATTATGAACATTGGGGTAATGGATAAGATAAGAGAATTTATAGAATTTACAATAATATGGATAGCCAATAAGTTATCCTTACCTGTATGGATAGTAGGTCATGTACATTTAGAACTAGAGAAATTAGACCATTTTTCATCATTTAAAGCTTATATATTTAATTGTATATTATTAATAGCATTTTATTTGGAATATAGAAAAACATCAAAAGAACCCAAAGAATGAGAAAGATAATGATGCAATCTACGGTTGAGTATATAAACAAAACCAATCCAAAAATGTTAAAGGATTTAGAAAAAGGACCTAAGTTTTCTGTGGGAGGTACAGAAGATTCAGGATTTTATTATACATGGGATTTAAATAATACGGATACTCCTACTAGAAAGTTATTAGATGGAAGAGATGTTGTTGAGTTAGAAGAACCAATGACTTTATCAGTAATAACTAAATGTCCTGAAAAATGGATATTACAAGATGTAGAAACAGGTCAGATATTTCAAGGTAGTTTAGATAAAGAGATTGGTAAACAATGGAAAGAAATTGCAGTAATCAATGATAAACCAAAAAAATAATCGCGCGATGAAAAATTATGATTGTATAGCAGCATTTGGATGTAGTTTCGTACATGGTGATGCGATTTATGGAGGAATAGATGAAAGACATACTAGCAAACCAACTAAATTTGTAGGAGATAAGTATAGATTTTCTAAGATACTAGCAGATCACTATGGTATTCCAGAAGTCAACATGGCTGGTTCAGGAATGGGTAATGAATCAATATTCAGAAGAGTGTATAGGTTTTTTAAAACGCATAAGAAATACGAATACCCATTAGTAATAATAGGTATATCAGGTCTAGCTCGTAAAGAAGTATTTTCAACCCACCAAGGCCGTTTCTTTGATATACACCAATCTGATAAACAGTATCATAGTGATGAAAACCAAAAGGCAGTAGAAGATAAAGCTATAAAGTTTACTGGAGATATAAAGAATACTGAAATCTTAAAGAGCTGTATTCAGTTTAACATGAAGTATTTTTTTGATTATGAAATGGAAAAAGAAAAACTAGATTGGCAGTTAACTTTTCTTATTGGGTTTTTAAATAGTAAAAAAATACCTTATGTTTTATTTAATTCAATAGAAGATGCATTATCTGATGAAACTAAACAGTCTTCTAATTACTTATCTTTTGGGAAACAACCTGTAAAAGCTAGTTTATGGTCTAGAGAAGGTTATCACTCAAACACAGATTGTTGGTATACTGATATGCATGATAGGCACAAGAAAAAATATGGTCATTGGGAATCAGCGGGTTCAAGAAGTATGTTTGAACCCTATGGAGAATTTGCGTGTGGTGGTCATCCATCTCCTGGTTCACATAAAACCATGGCTAATAAAATATTAAAGTATATAGAAAGAGGGTATAAAAATAACATTATATAAAATAATAAGATGGAAGAAATAGTAGAAAAAATAATTTCGGTAATAAAAACAATATATGATCCAGAGATACCTGTAAACATATATGAATTAGGATTGATATACGATGTTAGTATAATTGAGAAAGATGTAAGAATATCAATGACATTAACTTCACCAAATTGTCCAGTCGCTGAGAGTTTACCCAATGAGGTTAAGGAAAAGGTGTTAACGTTAGATGAGGTTGATACATGTTTAGTATTAATTACATTTGATCCACCATGGACAACCGAAAACATGAGTGATGAGTGTAAGTTAGAACTAGGTATGTTATAATTAAAAAATAAGAAATGATAAGAAAAATATTAATAATGTTTGGTAACCTATTCGATATGGGTTGGTGGGCAAATAAAATCAATACTAAGTTAGGTCTATATAAGTTGGCTGAAAAGAGTAGATTCCGTAAGTGGCAGGAAGGATTGACAGGATGGAAGTTTTGGGCTTGGCAAATATTCGGTGGAATTCTATTCATAATCATCTTTGAATTTATATTCAATAAAATAGGAATAACAATGTTACCTTGGAAATGAGTATAGAATCAAAAGAATGGTTAGATAAAAATGAGTGGGGAAATCAACCGATAGAATCGGATGCTTTTTCTCATTACACAATGTTAGATACTCTTTTAGAAGAATATGCTAAACATTATATGAAAGAGAAATTAAAAAAGATTAATAATACAATTAATGTTAATAAATTTATATAATGTACAATAACGCAACATTCGTAGATAAAGAACAATTAAAGAATCTAAAGAAAATAGATGATTGGTTGGTAAAGCATAATACTAAGATACCAAATGATGTAGTAATGGAGTGTAGAGAACTGATTACTAAGATTGAAGAAAAAGGACATTATTATGAAGGTCAAGCAGAAGTACTTAATATGTTAGGTACAGAATATAACAATTGGAAAAGAGAACAAAGATGAATACATTTAGAATTAATGCAGTAATGGAGAATGATGATGAAAAATCTCCTATTGTATTTACCTTTGATTTACCAGCTAAAGATGAAGATTCAATTTATACTATATTGGAAAACATGAAATCGGTAAAAAGAATTATATCCGTAGAACAAATATAAGATATGGCAAAAGCAAATACAATAATACAAAGTATAGAAATAAACAGAACATTAGATAAACTATTAGAAGATGGTCATGTAGATGAATACTTTGTAGAATCAATAAGAGATTTAATTATAATGGCAAGAAGATGAATAAACTAATATGGCAAATGTACAATGAGAATCGCATCTCATTAGAAGTAGCAGAAGAACTCTTAGATTGTCACTACAATCGAAGTAAATCTAAATACGCGAAATAATGGATTGGAAGTTAATGATATTGTTCCTTGTTTTATCTTATATTTTAGTTTCTACATATTTAAATAACAGAGAATGAATGAACTAGACTTACATGGATTTACTCACGATGAAGCAGTATTTGCTTCTGAAGATTTTGTATTACAAGAATCACAAGATTCTATGTTTCAATGTAAGGTTATAGTTGGTAACTCCTCAAGGATGACTAAACGAATTACTAGGATGTTAGATGAACATGGATTTAGATATTATATTCCAAGTTGGAATATCGGTGAAATAATAGTTTCAAACTAAAACAGATATGAAAAAGAATCAAGTAAAGTTTCAAGAAAATATGAAAATGGGGTTGACCTTAATAGTAGGAATATCAGCGGCAGTATCTTGTGCTATTACTATTATAGTATTATCAATATTTGTAATAGCAACTAAGCTAGGAACATGAACAACCAACTAGAACAACAGTTAAAAGCTAAAGAATATAGTTCACTACCACAAAAGATAATGATGGAAAAGTGGGAAGCAGCTGGTAGAGATTTACATACTTATTGGAATTCTATTGAATGGGATTCTGAATGGTTAAGACACGATACCGATGAAGAGAAACACGCTAAGAACGTAACACGAGAATTCAACAGACATCCTTTTAAAAAATATATTAAGAAACCTAAAGAATATATCGAAACCTCTTATCTTAGTTAATCATGCCAGAAAATAAAGATTCATTTCTAGAACATAGACGAAAACAAGAAATGATGCACATGGGTAGAAATGATGCATCCAATCCAATGAGTTCGCTACTTACAGTAGAAATAAGTACCACAGAGTTGTGTAACAGAACTTGTGTGTTTTGTCCAAGACATGATAGTAGAGTATATCCCAACAGAAACTTGAACATGTCATTAGAAATGGCAACAGCTATAGCAGAAAATTTAAGTAAAGATAATTACAAGGGGAAGATATCCTATAGTGGTTTTAGTGAAAATTTACTAAACAAAGATTTTAGTAAAATTATAAAAATATTAAAAGATAAGTTACCAGATACTACTGCTGAATGTAATACTAATGGAGATAGACTTACACCAAAACTTGTACAAGAATTATATGATGCAGGTTTAGACCTTCTTTATATAAACCTATATGATGGAATAGATCAAATTGAAAAGTTTGATAAGATTATGGAAGGGTTTGATAAAGAGAAGTATAAGTATAGAGCACATTACTCTCAAGCTGATTATGGATTAAACATAAATAACAGAGGAGGTGCTATCACTTGGTTAGGAATGGATGAATCTGATGTAGAAGAATTAAAAGGAAAACCATGTCATTATCCATTTTATAAAATGTTTGTAGATTGGGATGGTGAAATAATATTCTGTTCTAATGATTGGGGAAAAGAACGTAAGGTAGGAAACTTGGTAAAACAAAGTTTAAAAGATATTTGGTTAGGTGAAGATTTGGGTAAGATTAGAAAAAGATTAATAGTTGGTGATAGAAGTGAAAGTCCATGTAATAAATGTACCGTAAACGGAACATTGTTTGGTAAACCAAGTTTTGATATAATAAAAAAACATTATGAAGATATCGGTAACTAATAGTCATAGAGGTTTAGGATTAGCAATATCTAAAAGATTCGAAAACGTAATAGATGGGTTCGATGAAAACAGTGATGTGTTTATCAATAACAGACATAATAGTTTCAAACAAACAGAACTACTTATGGAAGTATTTGATAAATGGAAAGATACAGAAAAAACAATTGTTAATATAGTAAGTAGAAGTAAGTACCCAAATATATCAAAAGGATACTTATACTCAGCATCAAAAGCTTCATTATCTCATTTATCTAACAGCTTAAGATTTGTAAGTGATAAGAAATGTAGAATCATAGATATCAATCCTGGTTTACTTGAATCAGAATTACCATCTCTGAGTTATAATGAGATTGTTGATACAATAGAGTATTGTATTAATCTACCAATTCACATTGAGGTAGGAGAAATATCAATATGGCACAAAACACCATACAAAGAAATATCAAAATTAAAAGATGACAATAGAAAAAATTAAATTAGAAAGAGCCAATAGAATGATTCGTATAGGATTTGGATATCATATGTATGTTCCATTTATCCGAATAGATCTATGGTACTTCGGATTTAGAATAGTGTTAATTTAAACAAAAACAGATTATGAGTAAACTTACAATATACATTGGTTATGATTCCAATCAGAACAACCCTCCATTATGTAATGGAATAGTAAACTCACCATACGAGGTGTGTAAAAAATCAATTGAAAACCACAATAGTAATATTGAGATAGTACCAATACGATTACAAAAATTAATAGATGATGGTGTATACTTGAGGGAACATGACCCGAAAGCTACTACTGAATTTACATATAGTAGATTTCTTGTACCTTACCTCAACAACTATAAAGGCAAGGCAGTGTTCATAGATTCAGATTTTTTATGGCAATGTAATATAGAAGAGTTGTTAGAATTTTATAATTCAGAAAATTCTGTAGCAGTTGTTAAACATGATTACACTCCAAGACAAGTATGGAAGATGGATGGGATGAAACAATTTAACTATCCAAGAAAGAACTGGTCAAGTTTAATGTTGTTTAATTGTGAACATGATGATTGTAAAAAACTTACACCTGAAGTAATAGCTACAGAAACTCCTCAATATCTACATAGATTAAATTGGACATCTGATGAATTAGTTGGTGAAATTCCATTGGAATATAATTTTCTTGAAGGTGATTATGATTCTATAGATAATCCAAAAGCGATTCATTATACTAATGGAGGACCTTGGTATAAAACATGGGATGGGGAATATAGAAAAAACTGGATGGATATTTACAATACTCTATGTTAAAGTGGAAAAGTAAAACATATAGTGATCTAAAACCTTTCGATACTTTAACATATGATAATCTCTTGTCTAGAACTAGACAGGCAATGTTAGATATTAATGCTACTGAATTTTGGAAACAAAATAATTCAGGTAGAGCTTTTTTAAGTATTAAGACAGATAAGTTAGAAGATCCTGAATTAATTTACCTTTCTAAAAAATATAATTCTTCTTTAACACAGTATCCTACAGATACTCAAATAGTACTACGTCAGTATGACCCGAAATACTCCAAACCAAGTTACCATGAAGAAGAAAATAAACACATATTTAAAGGAATAACATCTAATGTAAACAATAGAGATGGATTTATAGTAGGAGGTTTTTCTGAAATTGATGCTTTCGGTACGTATATAGAACCAAAAAGAAGAAAAGAACTCACAGGAGATTGGATTTATCTAGAAATTCCTTACGAATACGTGTATAAATATATGAATACATCTATTAATAGTTCTCCATTAACAACTGCAAGAGAATTTGTAGAAGAAGTAGATGAAACGATAGGTTGGAACGATGGGGAGAAACTAAAAGAACTTGTTGCAACATACGATGAAAAGTTTCCTCATTGGAATCACGATTTTGCTATCAACAGTTTCGTTCAGGTTAAAAATGAAGGTTTATTATTTCCATGTCAATGGTGGAATCCAACAACAATTGCATCAAATGCTACTCATAGAATGGTAATGATGGGATATAATAAGTACGATATACCTTTTATTACCCAAGTTCCTTACAATCACCCACACGCTTGGTATAGTCAATCTAGAGAACCTATGTTTTTTTATGATAATAAATGGCAATACCTCATGATGTATGTTGATAGAGTTAAAGAAGAGTTAACATTTTCTTTTACAGAAAAACAATCAGTTGCAGCAATAAAAAATAAACAACTATGAAACTAGCTATATGTTTCTATGGTCAAGTTAGGTATATCGAGGGTTTTAATTTATTTTATAAACACTTCAAAGATAGTAATCCAGATTTAGAGATAGATTTTTTTATTTCTACATGGAACGATTTTGATATTAGTAAAATTAATCTTACCTTTAAAGAAGCAAACTTTGTTTCACCTGATGAATCAGGTTTAGATTTATTAGGGGGACATACTCCTTTAATGGCATACCATTTAAAAAAAGTACTTGAATTAAAATTACAACAAGAGAAGAAAAGTGAAATACAATATGATGCTGTACTAACCATTAGACCTGATATTGTATTTGATACTAATGTAATGGTTAGTAATATATTAGAGTTCACCTCCGTACAACATTCTGTTCCTACAGTAAGTTTACATGATGGGATAGTGATAGAGGAGAAAACATATAAGTTGAATGAAGATTATATGTTTTTAATGAACTCGATTGGAGCTGATGTACATTCAGAATTGTTTGATTTCTTTTTTATTAATAAAGAATATAAAAGTAAAAATTGGAATTATAGAGAAGGTGGACATTGGGTACATCCTCACTATTTTCTACATAAAAATTTTAATGTAGTTAAGTTACGAATTCCGGCTCTTATAATAAGACCGGTGAGAGATTTGGAAATACTTAAAGAACACTATAGTACACCAGACCTTATCTTTAAGTTAGTTCAAAATTTGCAGAATTATGAGATTGATATTGATATGAAAACATTTAAAAACAGAGTTATATCATGAAAGAGTTAATAGTAGGAGGATGTAGTTTTGTAGAAGGTTATAGTATGGTAGAAGAACATAGGTTTGATACAAAATTAAAACACGTGGATATTGAAACTACGGAATCAAACAGATTAAGTAAATTATTATCTATAGAATTAAATAGAAAAGAAATTAATCTAGCTAGTTCAGGTGGTTCAAACGAAAGAGCTATTAGAAGACTATATGAATATGTAAATGAAAACGGAGGTAACGATAAACTTTTTATAATCGGATTAACCGAATTACTTAGAAAAGAAAAGTATTCAAGTGAATCTAAATCTTATATTAAATGGAGAAATACTATTTTCTTTGATAAATTATCTAATCTAAAAGTTTTAGATGAAAATTTATTTAAACTAGTACCTTCATCTTTTCAATTTCATGATATAGTTAAAAGAGATAATATTCTGAGTGAACTAAAGGAGTATGCTAAAATAGATGTAATGTATTTTACAGATATTGATAATGAATTAAGAATATTATCACAACAACTTAATATGTTACATTCTTATATCGAAAGCAAAGGAGGGAAATTAATTGTATTTTCTGCTATGATGGAAGAATCTGATAAACTTAAACTTGATTTTAAATTACTTGATATGCCATATGGTAATTCATGGAGAGATTTTATAAGTAGTTACGATAAATATTATTCCTACTCACATCATCCAGCTATTGCTGATGAACATATATTATCAAAACACATACTTAAATCATTATGAGATTAACTGTACATTTAGATTCTAATGCAAATACCGAAGTAAAAGTTTTAGGTGAAAACGATACACTTATGATTATAGGTAAAGATGTAATAAGTGATTCGGAAATGACTAATATAGAATGGTTTTTTAAAGCATTGAATTATTCAACTATAATAAAATCTGAACTTGAACTACAAAGAGGAAGTGTATATGAAAAAGTAAAGTTAGTAAATTTAAACGAAGATGAGGATAACCTTGAGATACCTACAGTAAAAATATATCCTGATTGTATCTTCAGTTCTCACATTAGGAGGTTCGTACAACACATGGATGATGAAACATTACAAAATAAGAAACATCCTATTAAATTAATTTCACTAAACAAATGGGTAAGTGATTCTCTTACTTATGATAAAGTTGCTACTATGTTATTTAAGAATTACGAAAAGTTCGCTAAAAAATATCCTATATATACTTTAATAGAAGATAATCAAGAATCAATTATGTGGGATGATGGTTTTTCAATCAGACCAAGGTGGATGAATAAATTCGAGTATTATCAATTTAAAATGTTTAACAATCTAAATATTAAGTGTTATGAAATATAATATAGCAGTTCAAATATTTGGTCAGTTAAGGATGTGGGAAAATTCTGAACAGTACAGAGATTTTTTTGAATTTCTCAATACCCATGTAGATTCAGTAGATGTTTTTGGAAGTTTTTGGGATGATGAATATAGTAGAGAGAATCAGAAGGCTGGTAAATTTAATTTCTTTACTGATTTAGAACTCGTTCCCATACCGGAAGTTATTTATAAAGGTCTTTGGAGATGGGGTTACTGTCTTATGAAATCTAGAAACTTAAGGAAGGAGTATCAGAATAAAACAAATAAAACATACGACCTTGTTATAATGATGAGGCCAGATTTAAGGATAGATATAGGTTTTGAAGAAGATGAACGTGAGCGTTGTAGAGAAGTGTTAACTGGATTCTTAAATACTTTAAAGAATAAAAAAATGATTTACCGTACTTGGCTTCAAAAAGAAATATCAAATTCGAGTATAAAACCATTTGATGTTGATGATAAGGTAATTTATGCAACCGAGGAAGCAGCTGATTTATTTTGTTTAGGATTTAATCATTTACATAATAATCCAGATTCACCATTTCACTCAGCATATCATACTGACCCTATATCTTATATTAAAATGTTCAATCTACTAGTATCTCCTTTTAATATCATAGCTCCTTTTGCATTTTTCGATTTAGTAAGACATCATTACCTAAAAGATATAGATTTAACAACAGAACCTCAGTATGATGAGGAATTAAAAAAAGTAAAAACCTTAGAAGAGGTTAAAAACATAGTAAAAAAACATTTATGAGTCCAGAAAAAATAAAATTAGTAATATATGGAGTAATATTAATAACAATTGCTCAAACAGCAGTTTGGTTTCAACATAATTGGCAATTTGTTAACAAAAAATTCGGACCGGAATGGTGGGGATGGTATTTAATGGCAATTCCAATCACTTGGTTATTCTTAAAAGGTACACAAATAAACTATATAGCGTTTGATGATACGGTTTGGCCTAATAGATTCATTGGATTTACAATTGGAGTTATTACATATGTATATTTAACTACTCATTACTTAAATGAGCCAGTTACATGGAAGATAGGAGCACAATTATTATTATGTTTACTTATAATAGTAGTTCAAGTATTTTGGAAATAACAATATGAGTAAAATTCGTGAGATTATAGAGGGTTGGGCAAACGTAGTCAAGGATCAATTTGATGCAGTAGACCCACAAACTAAGGAATTATCAAAAAAAAGGTTACTTTCTTGTGATATCTGTAATATAAGACAAGGTAATAATTGTTCTCCTTCAATATTTGGGTATCATGAAGTTACAGGTCACAGAGTAAGTGGGTGTGGTTGTAATATTTCAGCTAAATCTTTATCAAGAACCTCAGTATGTCCACTAGGAAAATGGTAATATAATATTAATATGTTTAAAAAAACCATAGTTGGGTTCGGATGTTCCTTTGTAAGAAATAGTATTGATGGAGAAAATCCAAATAGATTAAATATAGGAGCTAAACCAACCCGTCCTTTAGTCCAAAACCATTCTTGGGCTCACTCAAAAGCATGTATATTACACGAAACTTCATTTATAATCGAGTTAGCAGAAAAACTTAAGGTTGATTCTAAGAATTATGCTCATGGAGGAAGTGGTGTCAGGTCTGCTATACATAAAGTAATACAATATGTAGATAATAATGATGCTTCTAATGAACTTATAATAATAGGAATTACCACATTTACTAGATTTGATATTATAAGACCGAGTTTAGGGTTAATGGGTGTAAGTGCTAAATACCCTAAGTTAAGTAATGAAGAATATGCAAAATACTATGATGTAAAAGATGTAGAAGTTGAAATAACAACACTACTTAAACTTCTACATATGTATTTAGATTCTAAAGGAATAGAGCATATTTTTATTAATACTTTTAATTATCATCATAGTACTAAAGAAATTATACCAACCTTTATATTCCCTTGTGGTTCTGAATATTGGACAGACCATATAATTCATTACGATGAAACCTCTCGTAATAGAAATCATCCCAACATATCAGACCATCAGATATTATCTAAATATCTTTTTGATGCTTTATCTAATAGATAATTTTTCCATATAAATTTGGTATTGTTAATTTTATTTCGTATCTTTATAGTATGAAAGAAACATATGTAAATGAACACTATAAAAAGGTCGATGGCAAATTTTATTTAAGAGAGTTGCAATCGAGTGGTAATTTAGAGTGGATTGAAATAAACATCGGTAACAAAAAGAAAATGAGCACACATAATGGAACTACATGAAATAATAGGTTGGATAGGTAATATCTTCGTAATACTACAATTCACAATGTCAGATATGAAGAAGTTGAGGGTATATGGGGTAATAGGTGCATCGGTATGGTTAATAGTAGCTATATTAATAAACAACGTATCTTTAATGGCCTTAAACTTAATCATAATAGGAATACAAGTATATCACCTATGGAAGATAAGGAAAGAAGAAAAGAAAAGAGAACACCCTTGGATGTATCCTATAAGCAAGGAAGAATGGAAAGACACTCCTCCTATAGTCTCTTCTTTAGAAATGGAAGAAGATGAGTTTATAGAAGACCCATTTGTAAGTTAAGATTAAAGATAATCACCTCGTACTATCCGTATGGGGTTATTTTTTACTATTTATCTAAAAGAGGGAGAAAAAATTTTCCTCGAAAAAAAGAATTTCGGTACATATAATAATACATAAGGGTATAACAATGAAGAACGGAGACCATATAACACTTATATAACATACACACAGATGCAAGATTATAATGATGATAACTATGAGAACGAGGATGAAGATGATTTATTCGGAACTCACCGTCTACAACAAGAACTAGATAAGGAGATGTTTCTTCAGGAGTGTAAACGAGGTTTCCCACTAGTACTAGACCCTACAGAGTATGAATCTATATTCGGTACTCTAACGGAAGAAGATAAGGAAACACTAACCCAAGTATTCTTTTCCCATTATCATCGTTTAGGAGTAACGGTAGATACCCTTGTGGATAATTGGGGATTAGATTGGATATGGGTTATCTTAAAAGACTGTGAAAGAACCCAAGAGTACGAACTTTGTGGTATAATCATGATAATAATTGAAGAATACTCCAATCCTCAACTAAATAAGTTACTTGGTGATATGACAAGGGAAAAGAAAAAGACTACTAAATCCTTAATATAAGGTGCTGAGATAAGGTTTGATGACAGGTAGAACAAAACTATCAATAAAAAAGAAAGGGAAAAATCTTTTCGACTGAAGAATAAACTTAAAAACGACTTGGGGAAAAAATCTTTAGTTTCGACACAACAAAAAAATTTTAAGAAAAACGACACCACTCTTAGTGTCTATACTATTAAGTTATAGGTTATATATTTTTGTTTAAGTTATTTCTTTTAAGTTGTCTGGAGCGTCTGGAGTATTATAACTATAGGGAATTTTAAAAAAACGTAAAAAAACTTTTCAACAAGTTATTAACAATTGAAGAAAAGGGATTTAAACCTCGTACTCCCAATTCTCTTTTCGAATCCCCATAGCAAAATAATTTAAATAAAATTAGGATATATAAAATTTATTTCGTATATTTACATAGTAAATCTGGATGAGTAGCTCAATTGGATAGAGCAATGCCCTTCTAAGGCATCGGTTATAGGTTCGATTCCTATCTCATTCACCCAAAACGTAAAAACAATAATAATGAGAAAAATAACATTTAGAATAGAGGATAGTACCTCAACGAAAAATATAGAGTTCATAACAGATAGAACAGTTGAATGGACCGAAGAACAATATTCTCGAAACCGAGAACCACTAACAATGGAATTAATAAGTGATGAAGCAACA
>Ga0257106_1000533_pt1 | contig 22210 bp, 22 predicted proteins | sample LP_taG_3_FD_190177 | JGI IMG/M metagenome (GOLD analysis project Ga0257106, IMG submission 190177) | Marine microbial communities from Northeast Subartic Pacific Ocean, Canada - LP_J_2011_P26_10m | ecosystem: Environmental > Aquatic > Marine > Oceanic | place: Canada: Northeast Subartic Pacific...
CAGTCGTTGCCATGCTTCGCTCAGACGCCGTTACTCAAGGCATTCAGCGCTCACCCAATCGAGCAATGCTGAGAGCGGTTGGCTTTGGTGATGATGATTTTGGCAAGCCAATCATCGGGATCGCAAATGGTTACAGCACGATCACTCCGTGCAACGTGGGATTGGATGCTCTGTCCCGACGTGCCGAAGACTCTGCTCGAAAGGCAGGGGGAATGCCTCAGATGTTTGGCACGATCACTGTGAGTGATGGCATTTCTATGGGCACCGAAGGAATGAAATATTCCTTGGTGAGCCGTGAGGTGATCGCTGATGCGATTGAAACGGCATGCAATGGCCAAAGCATGGATGGTGTTCTGGCCGTTGGTGGCTGCGATAAAAATATGCCTGGCGCCATGCTGGCGATGGCACGTATGAATATTCCCTCGATCTTTGTCTATGGGGGAACCATTAAGCCTGGGAAACTTGGAGGTTGCGACCTCACTGTTGTGAGTGCTTTTGAGGCTGTCGGTCAGATTACGAGCGGCAAAATTGATGAAGAGCAGCTCACAGCGATTGAAAAAAATGCGTGTCCAGGAGCTGGAAGCTGTGGAGGCATGTTCACAGCTAATACGATGAGTGCCGCGATTGAAACGATGGGGCTGAGTCTTCCCCATAGTTCAACAATGGCTGCTGAAGATGAGGAAAAAGCAGAGAGTGCAGCCCGTTCAGGTGAAGTTCTTGTTGAAGCGATTAAATCTAATATTCGACCCCTTGATTTGCTGACGCGTGAAGCCTTTGAGAATGCCATCAGTGTGATCATGGCGGTGGGCGGTTCCACCAACTCTGTGTTGCATTTGCTCGCAATCGCTCGCACAGCAGGCGTTGATCTCAGCATTGATGATTTTGAAATGATCCGGGAGCGTGTGCCTGTGATTTGCGATCTCAAGCCGAGTGGTCGTTTTGTCACCGTGGATCTTCATCAGGCCGGCGGTATTCCCCAGGTCATGAAATTGCTATTGGACGCAGGATTGCTTCACGGCAATTGCCGCACGATTGAAGGCAAAACTTTGAAGGAACTTTTGGCAAATATTCCTTCAACACCTCCGGAAGGACAAGAAGTCATCAGGCCACTGAGTCATCCCCTATATGCGAAAGGGCACTTGGCCATCCTGAAGGGGAATTTGGCAAGCGAAGGAGCTGTCGCCAAAATCAGCGGTATTAAAACCCCAGTCCTCACAGGTCCTGCTCGGGTTTTTGAAAGTGAAGAGGATTGTTTAGCTTCGATTATTGGCAAACACATTCATGCAGGTGATGTCATCGTGATTCGCCAGGAAGGTCCAGTGGGAGGACCTGGCATGCGTGAAATGCTTGCACCAACCGCTGCCATTGTTGGTCAGGGACTCGGGGATAAGGTGGCGCTTATTACGGATGGTCGCTTCAGCGGTGGAACCTACGGTTTGGTCGTTGGCCATGTGGCACCAGAAGCTGCTGTTGGTGGAGCAATCGGACTTGTGATGGAGGGAGATAGCATCACCGTGGATGCCAATCAGAATCTTCTTCAACTCAATGTGAATGAGGTTGAACTCGAAAGTCGCCGCCGCATTTGGTCAGGACATCAGCCTAAATATAAGACTGGAGTTCTTGGCAAATATGCTCGACTTGTTTCGAGTTCGAGCCTTGGTGCCGTGACAGATCAGCCTGATTAAGGCCCTGCTTAGAGTTTTTAAATGATCTATTCTTAATGATTTGATTAACAATCACACCATTGTTCTAAAAAATATTTTTCGTTGATGAGTGATCTTAAACATAGAACGTTTAGTCAATCTCGAGTGGATTGACTTACAAGTTGTGCTCTGAGCCGTCGTGCCATCGCTTCTAAGGGTTGGCCGTCTGCTGGTGCTGTGCAGCGCATGCCGTTGTCTCCATGCATCCAAACTGGATGCTGCCCTTGCCAAAGCATGGGGCGCTCAGCTTGATCACACCAACTCAGCATGAGATTTATATCACTGCCGCTCCGATAGATCTCGAGTTCGAGGTCCATCTCCTCCATGCGAGATCCGGTCGCATCACGGGTTTCGATGCGAACAAAGAGATCATCAATGCTCGATGTTTCTTCATCCTCGTGAATCGGAACAACAGCATGCTGATAAGGCTTGCGGCAGAGATCAGCCGTGTGGGCAATCACAACCGCTAAATCGATCATTTGTAGGCTTCGATTGAATGAATCAAAATGCGAATTGCACCTGCACGGAAGCCTGGATTTGTGGATCCCGCCTCATCAAACCGCGAATGGAGCACTTGCAAACGTGTGATTGCGGATGCATCAAAGCGCAAAGGAAGTCCTACTGGTTTGGCACGGACGACGGGCTGAAGATCTTTAAATGCAACATCCACAACAGTGGTTCCTTCTACCTCTGTCGGAACGGGTGTCACCCAGCGGAGTCCGCCTGGAATCATCTCTGTGAGTCCCATCAATCCATCAGAGCAGGCCACTGCAAATTTCAAGGTTCGCCCTTCTGCTTCGATTGCTAAGCGCAATCCGCTGAAACCCGAAAAATCGAGAGGTGGTCTAAGTAAGGGGGAACGGCAGCTCACAAAACCTCCGCCATCTGCGATCACCTCACCCTCCAACAACAGACCTTCAGAAGTGAGGCGGCAGCCGGCTTGGCTTCTCCCACCCATGATGGTGTCGTTGAGCGTGGCCCAGGAATCGAATGAGACGCGGGAGGTGGTCATCTCAACCCTGCACAAGGAGTACTTATTTAAAGACCTTCGCTGGCAGCTTCGTCAGCGAGCACAATAATTTCAGCCTCTGGTTGGGCCAATTTTGCAGGAGTTCGCTGTGAAGACTCAGCTGGATCGAGCAAGCGTCGCAGCGCTTCCCTTTTATTGGCACCACTAACAAGGAACATCACTGTTCGAGAAGCGCTGAGGACCGGTGCTGTCAGTGTGATGCGCTCCAATCCCTTACCCCGTCCAATCGTTGTCCAGCGATCACGAACTTCAGGAGCGTCAGTGCCTGGGAACAGTGAGGCGGTGTGACCGTCATCACCAAGACCCAAAACCATCATGTCAAAGATGGGTGGTTCGCCGCTACAGCTGTTGGCTATCAGCTGTGCGAAAGCATCGGCACTGGCTTCTGGTGTAGGCAGCTCAACGGTTGGAACAGGATGAAAGCAGGCCGCTGCACCAGGTTCGCCGGATTGCAGCAACGTGGAGCGGAGCATACGCGCATTGCTGGACTCGTCATCAGCAGACACCCAGCGTTCGTCGCCAAGAAAGACATCCACGCGATTCCAGGGCAAATGTTGTTGACCCAACCGTTGATAAGCCTTGGAGGGAGTCGTCCCTCCTGACAGAGCAATCTGAGCACGATCGCGTTGATCGAGCGCCAGTTGTATTGCTGAGGCGATGTATTCAGCGGCCCGCAGCGCTAGATCCTGGGGATCTGGCGCCCTTTCAATTCGATAGGAGGTCATCGGTCAGTTCAATCCAACCACTCGGTGTGAAAATTGCCTTCCTTATCAACGCGTTCGTAGGTGTGTGAGCCAAAGCAGTCGCGCATGGCTTGAACTGCATTTTGAGGCAGACGAGCTGTGCGGTAGCTGTTGATGTAGTCGAGGGTGTTGCTTAGGCAGGGCACAGGAATTCCGGCTTCTGCTGCTCCTGCAACGACTTTGGCTAAACCAGGAAGTCGGGTGTTCACCTGATTGGCAAACCAAGGATCAATGAGCAGGTTGTTCAGCTGCGGATCGGTTGTGAATGCATCTTGAATCCGCTTGAGCAGACGCGCGCGAATGATGCAGCCACCCTTCCAGATCTGAGCGATGGAGGGCATATTTAAGTTGTAATCATGCTCAGCGGAAGCAATCCGCAGAAGCTCCATCCCTTGGGCGTAGCTGGCCATGCAGGCGAGCACCATCGCATCCATCAGGGGTGCCATTCCATCGGCAGGGGTACCGAGATCAAAAGACTTGACCGCAGGCCCTTTAAGAATGGTTTCTGCTTTAACGCGCTGATCTTTCATCGAACTCATCACGCGGCCATTGAGAGCTGCGTAGATGGTTGGTACCGACGCACCCATCTGCAGGGCGCTCACCACAGTCCACAAACCCGTGCCTTTTTGGCCAGCTTTGTCCTGAATCTTTTCGATCAGATCGCTCCCATCTTCGGGATCCTTGGTGCGTAAGCAGACCTCTGTGATCTCAACGAGGTAAGAGGCGAGCTCCTCTGTGCTGTTCCAATGAGCAAAGACGTCGGCCATCTGAGTGCCATTCATGCCACCAACCCTTTTCATGAGGTCATAGCCCTCAGCAAGGATTTGCTCGATCCCGTACTCAATGCCGTTGTGCACTGTCTTGACAAAATGGCCTGATCCGCCGGGGCCGATGTAGGTGACACAAGGACCGTCTTCGACTTGGGCCGCCATTTTGGTGACGAGGCTCTCAATGGCGTCGTAAGAGGCTTTGGTGCCTCCGGGCATCATGCTCGGACCTTCCAGAGCACCTTTGGCACCTCCAGACACGCCCATTCCAATAAAGCCGAAGCTCTTGCTTTCCAACTCGGCAACCCGACGTTCCGTGTCGTGATATTCCGAGTTGCCACCATCAATCAAGAGATCTCCTTCATCTAAGAAAGGAGAAATCTGTTCGATCACGGCATCAACAGGACCCCCCGCTTTCACCATCATCAAGATGCGGCGAGGTCTTTCCAATTTGTTGACAAAATCCTGAAGGTCGGTGGCGCCTTGAATGTTTTTTCCGGCGCCAAGACCTTTTAGAAATTCTTCTGTCTTTGAATAAGTGCGGTTGTAAACAACACTCGAAAAACCATTGCTCTCAGCATTGAGAACAAGGTTTTCGCCCATCACGCCTAGACCGATAAGACCAAAGTGAGACTTGGACATCAAAAACTGCATTCACTGAAGCCAGTGTGACCACAGGATCAAAAAACGGCTGCGAACTGGTCCATCTCTGTCAGGGATAAGAGATGGAAGCGCCGATCTTCAAATCAATTTGTCGTCAAATCACTGTGTCATCGGCAATCGACGCATTTTTAACGACAACGATGATGCCGTTTCGGATGTAAAAGCCTTGGTCAGGACGATCAGCTTCTTCCACGTGATCCTTATTCACGATGGTGACGTTCTTACCAATACGAGCATTTTTATCAAGAATGGCTCGTTTCACAGTGGTTCCCTCACCAACGCCAACAGGAATACCGCCTCGCGCTCTCAGGGTGTCGCGTTCGTTTTGAGATTCAAAGAAGTCAGCTCCCATCAACAACGAATCTTGGAGGACTACATTGTTTTCCACGCGGCTGCGCACACCAAGTACGGAGTGGTGAATGCTGCAGGCCTTGATAATGGATCCCTCACTAATGATCGAATCTGTGATCTGACTGTCCACAAATTTGCTAGGTGGCAAATATCGAGGACGTGTGTAGATCGGGAATGCTTCGTCGTAGAAGCTGAATGGAGGAGTTGGCTGCTGCGTTAGGGCCAGATTGGCTTCATAGAAGGCACCGATGGTACCGATGTCTTCCCAGTAATCATCAAAGACGTAGCTCTTGAGGGTGTCGCCACGAGAGAGCGCTTCTGGGATCACCTCTTTGCCGAAATCCTTATGTCCGGGATTTGAATCAAGGAGATCAAAAAGTGTTTTACGACTGAAGACGTAAATGCCCATGGAAGCAAGGTAAGGACGCTCCTTAGAGGACTCAGCGCTGAGGCCAAAACGGGACGTGTCAACGGCCATTTCCTTTAAGGAATCGCCCTTGGGCTTCTCGCGAAATTCCTTGATGTTTCCTTCTTCATCGGTTCTCATCAAACCGAAAGCTTCTGCTTGCTCAGCGTCTACAGGCAGTGCTGCAACCGTGAGATCTGCTCCCGTACTGCGGTGATGCTCCACAAAACGGCTGTAGTCCATTCGGTAGAGCTGATCACCGGAGAGGATCAAATATTCATCAACATCCCATTCGCTAAACAGGGTTTGGTACTGGCGCACCGCATCAGCCGTTCCTTCGAACCAAGACGGGCTATCGAGCGTCTGTTGCGCGGCTAGAACTTCGACGAACCCTTGCCCAAATCCAGCATTGAGGTTGTAGGTCTGGCTGAGATGGCGATTCAGAGAAGCGCTATTGAATTGGGTCAACACATACATCTTGTTGATGCTGGAGTTGATGCAATTGCTGATTGGAATATCAATCAGGCGGTATTTGCCCGCCAAAGGCACTGCTGGCTTGGCTCTCATCTTTGTGAGTGGTTGGAGACGGGTGCCTGCCCCTCCCCCGAGAATGATTGCCAGTACTCGCTTCATGCCGCTCCCGCCTTTCGGCTATGCGGGGCAAACTTACTGGATTTTTCGCGTTCAAAACCAACCCTTGGGCCAGATGGTGGAGATTGCAGGAAATTAATCTTGCGAGGGAGCTCCAGATTCCAAATCAAAAATTCTTTCAACGACCTGAAGAGCCTGTTGTCGCTCGCTGCGTTGCTGTGCGCTGCGGAGCTGAGTCACAGGTGTGTGCAGGATCTTGTTGATCATTCCCTTGGTTAAGGCTTCCACAACCTTGCGTTCTCGCGCTGAGAAATCAGGACCCATGCGGCTCAGCGCTTTTGTGAGTTCTTCCACTCGGATCTCTTCAAGTGAGGCCCTCAAACGGTTGATGGTGGGAACGGCTTCCAGGCTGTCCCACCACTCGAGGAATAGGCGGCTCTCTTCTAAAAGCAGTCCTTCAGCCTCCCGTGCAACCTGCTGGCGGGCCTCTTGGTTGCGCTCTACAACCTCTTGAAGATCATCCACATCGTGGGATTCCACCCCAGACACCTCATGCACATCGGAGGCGATGTTGCGAGGCACGCCGATATCAACCAGTCGCAATGAGCTGCGGCGATTGAGAGCGTTCAATCTGTTGGCATCAATGATTGGATCATCAGCTGCTGTGCTCGTAAAGACCAACGAACAGGTGCTCAAGCACTGATCAAGATCGTCAAGCCCACGGCACTGAATGGGCAGATTTGGGAAGTCGGTTGCTAACGCCGTGGCCCGTTCGAGGGTGCGATTCAGCAACACCACTCCTGAGGCTCCCTTTGCTTGAAGGTGTTGGAGCAATAAACGGCTCATGCGTCCAGCGCCGACAACGGCGATCTGCTCCGTTTCAAGGGTGACTAATGCATCTTGGCCGCGAGATTGTCCGAGTTTGAGTTGAGCCAATTCAACCGCTGCTGAGCTCACAGACACAGCGCCGGTGCTGAGATTGGTTTCAGAACGGACTCGCTTCCCCGTGCTGACGGCCTGTGTAAGCAAACGATTGAGAATGGGCCCGATCGATTTGTGCTCTTGCCCCAGGCGCATCATTTTCTTGACCTGGGACAAGATTTGTCCTTCACCAAGGACAAGGCTGTCGAGTCCTGCCGTCACGCGCATTAAATGCGCAATGGCTTCGTCGTGGTGATAAGTAAAGAGGTGCGGAGAAAGATCACGGCTTTCCAAACCGGAATGGCCACTCAGAAAATCACGTACAGCAGCAATCCCTAAGTCTGGGTTGCGCACCAAGGTGTAAATCTCAAGTCGGTTGCAGGTGCTGAGAATCGAGGCCTCCAACACCTGCTCATGATTTCGCAGGTTTTGTAGGGATTCCTCCATGGTTTGCTCAGGAATGCTGAGCTTTTCGCGCACTTCGACCGGAGCCGTTCGATGACTGAGGCCGACTACGGCGATATGCATGGAGAAATCCCTCTGTTGCTGCTGAATCAGTTCAAAGCGATGCTTTGAGCTCCATCCTTCATATGGATGGTGTTTGTGAAACTGCAGGTGTTGTTCAGGTTGCTGATGATCAAGCTGCTCGTGCGGGTGCAATCAGTTTCGAACTTCACTCCATTGAAAAGAAGACCATCTGTGATGCCGCTGCCGGCGAAAACAACGTGCTCTCCGCAGGCAAGCTCACTGGCTTCGTACACCTTATCGGGGTCGGTAATGCCCATTTCTGCGAGGCGGGCGAGATTGCCTTCCTTCGTCATATCTGCCCACTCAGATGTCTGAGCAATGGCTGGGTCATACACCAGTTGTCCTTGGAAGTGTCCGCCAAGTGCGCGCATGGCTGCAGCGGAAATCACACCTTCAGGAGCAGCACCAATGCCCATCAAGCAGTGAGTGCCAGTTCCAGCAAAACCACAAGCGATAGCGGCCTGAACATCACCATCTGAAATTGGTTGAATCCGTGCACCGGTGGCCCGGATTTCAGTGATCAGATCTTTGTGACGGGCACGATCCATCACAACGATGGTGAGCTCATCAGGGGCAAGACCCAGGCACTCACTAAGGATTTTGATGTTTTCAGTCGCAGATTTGCGAATATCAACCTTGCCTTTTGCTGCAGGTGGTGCAGCCAACTTCTTCATGTAGAAGTCGGGAGCGTTGAACAGACCACCGCGGTCGGATGCAGCCAAAACCGCCATTGAGCCGCGCTGGCTGTACGCACAAAGATTGGTGCCCTCGCAAGGGTCAACAGCGAAATCCACGCCAGGACCAGTGCCAGTTCCAACTTCTTCACCGATGTAAAGCATGGGAGCTTCGTCGCGTTCCCCCTCACCGATCACAATGCGGCCCTGCATTTGGATCTGGTTCATGCGCTTGCGCATGGCATCAACAGCCAAAGCATCGGCTTCATCCTTCAGACCTTTGCCGGAGAGCGTGGCGGAAGCGATGGCGGCCTGCTCGACGATCTCGAGAATTTCCTGGATGAGAGTGCGATCCACGTAAGTGCTGCGGGGGTTAAAGAGGGGCTTTGAGTAGAAAGCCTGCAACAGCAGGGATTTCTGTCTCAGATGCGCGGCTCACTGTATCAGTGTTATCTGGACACCTCTTGAGCACCGAAGCATCTATAAAATTTTGAAAGTTAATGACAACTTTTAATGGCTGCGCCGCATCGCCCTATTCAGATCATTCCCTCTGTTTTGCCTGCTGACTGGGCAGCAATGGGGCAATGCGTAAAAGATCTCGAAAATGCGGGAGTAGATCGTATTCAGTTCGACGTGATGGACGGGAATTTTGTTCCCAATCTCACCTTCGGCCCTGAGCTGATCAAAGCCTGCCGGCGTTACTGCAACGTCCCGTTTGAAACGCAGCTCATGGTGAGCCAATACAACTGCGAAACAATGCTCGAAGAGTACGTAGAGGCCACTAAGGGCTCCAATGGGGAACCAGGAGTCGTCATCGCTCACGTTGAAGCAAACACCCATCTGCACCGGATTCTTGGAAAGATCCGTCAACTTGGTGGAAGCCCTTCTGTAGCCCTCAATCCTCATACTCCGATGGAGATGGTGAAGGACGTTTTGGACTTGGTGGATCACGTGTTGGTGATGACAGTCAATCCCGGCTTCGGTGGACAGGCCTATATCCCAACCATGCTGAACAAAATCACCGACTTAAGAAAAAACATAGTTGAGAGGAATCTTGACGTGGATATCGAAGTTGATGGTGGCATCAAGGCCAACTGGACCATCTCCCAGTGCTGCGCAGCTGGTGCAAACTGCTTCATCGCCGGAAGCGGCATGTTTGCTTATCCAAGCCTTAAAGAAGGTTGCGATGATCTCCGCCGTGTTGCTAGCGAAGCTCAGGCTGGAAAGGTTCTTTCGACACCAGTCTGAGATTCGTGTAACAGATGTAACGTAGAGCTGTATTAATTCATCTCTACTCCATGAGCACCAAACCCCTGGTGATCTCTCCATCGATCCTGTCTGCTGACTTCTCCCGATTGGGTGAAGACGTCAAAGCTGTTGACGAGGCAGGTGCTGATTGGATTCATGTCGACGTTATGGATGGCCGATTTGTTCCAAACATCACGATTGGTCCGCTGATTGTGGAGGCGTTGCGTCCGGTTACTAAAAAACCTTTGGACGTGCATCTCATGATTGTGCAGCCTGAGAATTATGTAGAAGATTTTGCTAAAGCCGGGGCAGATATTATCTCTGTGCAAGTTGAGGCTTGCCCTCATCTGCATCGCAATCTTGCTCAGATTAAGGATCTCGGCAAAATGGCCGGGGCTGTGCTTAACCCCAGCACTCCACTTGACACGCTTGAGTACTGCTTAGAACTCTGCGATCTTGTTTTGATCATGAGTGTGAATCCAGGTTTTGGTGGTCAGAGTTTTATCGATAATCAAGTTAAAAAAATCAGTGACCTTCGACGCATGTGCGATGAAAAAGGTCTTGATCCATGGATCGAAGTGGATGGAGGCGTTAAGGGCGCTAATGCATGGAAAGTGATTGAAGCTGGTGCGAACGCCATCGTGAGTGGCTCTGGAGTGTTCAACCAACCGGATTACGCAGCGGCAATTCAGGGGATCCGTAATAGCAAGCGCCCATAATTATTTAGCGTGCAGTAGGGGTTTCAATGATGCTCCTTCCGTCCTAATTCTTTCTTCTGTTACCCCTGCAATCTGCAGGGTTTTTTATGCGCTGAGGTATGCACAAAAGTGTTTTAAAGTGCTTTTGGCAAGGATGAAATTTTAGACAAGTCTGATCCAGTGAGGCTGCTGTTGAAATATTTTCTGCTGGTTGTTTTGTTTCCTTGATAGTTGCTCAGATCGTTTAGGAATTGTTTTGACCGCACTGTGATGCGCCAGTTCAATTGTCAGATTTTTTCTTTGAGGGCTTCTCTGTAGTCCCGACACTGGTAAGAGGAGTGAAGGCTTTGCGTTGTTTCGTCGATTGCGCAGTCAAAGCCTTCTCTGAAGGCAGCACGCTTCATGGCTTCGATTTGAGAGACAGCGTAAATGCCAAGCACAATCAAGATGAACAGTGAAATCCCTGCTCCAGTGCCTTTTGGGTACAACTTCATCTCATCCAGTTGATGTCTTGAATGAGTTTAGGGTGCTAAGAATGAGATGTAAATAATGAAAGATCAAGGCCTTCAAGCTGAGTTTGGTCAGTGATGACTCTTTGATTGATGATGGGCTAGTTGAAGCCTTTAGTTTGTTTTGTGATTTTTCCCTACCAGCCAAGCACTAAATGCAAGCATTAATACGCAGCCACAGAATTGTAGTAATTCTGAAATTGATTGCACTTGAAAGCTAATCATTAGCTTGAAAGCTGTAACGATTAATGCAACAATGATAACATTGGTAAGTTTTTGTTTTAAGCCTTCAAGTGAGGTGATGCTCAGGATATTTCGTCTTTCTTGGGATAGGTCTTGAAGTCGTGGATCGATATCAGAAATAATCAGCTCATACACGCCATATCCAAAAATAAGCAGGGCAATCCCAATCACATAATAATCAATGCCCCCCCACTGCTTTTCCAAGTAATAAAATGCTCTTTTCAGAATCTAAGTAACCTTGAAAAAAGAGTTTGTTGAGTGCGTGGATCTCCTCTTGGGTTCCAAGGATGAAACAGCTAACGCTGCCCAGGAGGCTCATCAAAACAGGAAGGATGGTCACCAATCGGAATCGCCAAAGCAAATGTTCAAAACGTGATTCGAAACGGGCTCTCCGACTCTTTTTGATTTCAAGTTCTGCCATTTGCTCATTCATGGTTGATTGTTAATGCTTGTGTTCTTGCCATTAAACCGTTGTGGCTGGTGGATTAGTTGGTGCCGGTAGCGGCCGCGGTGTAAACAGTGCCGGAATAGACAGAGTGATCAAGGCGCTACCAACGGCCAGCAACACGAGGAGGGGCAACGGTTTAACGAGGGGCTGTTTCTCTAGAACAGTTCCACAGCTCGCACAAATCGGCGTGGCTCCAGGGGGTGGACGTAGGACTACGGCTGGTCCACAACAGCATTCTGGGCAGCGAAAACGGGGCATGAATTGTGGTTATCAACGTTGTGTGTTTGTAGTCTTTTGAATCAAATGAGTCGTTAATATCTGTTGTTTGATTCGTTTCTACTTTTTGATCTGACGATCGAGTTTGTCTGTTCTATATGTAATAAAGAGCCAAGTTGACGTTGAGATTTTTTCTTATTCATGAAAACTGCTAAATACTTTTCTCCATTAAAGCAGTGATTCATTTAGCAGGCAAAGGCAAAGTCAAAACGTAGAAATCCTGCAGTTGGGGCCTAGTCCTTGACAGAATCGTGCGTTGCCGAAAGTTGTTCTGCCATGCCCCTCAGCTCTTTGGTGCGCCTGTTGCAGACCTCAGCGCTGAGCGGTGAGTTGTGCGAACGAGCGGAACGGGACCAAAGGCTGTTGATGCGCGGCGCTGGCCGAGCGGCTCGGGCGTTGGTTGCCAGTGCCTTGGCACGGCGGATGGATCAGCCCCTGCTGGTGGTCGTTCCCACGCTGGAGGAGGCCGGACGTTGGACAGCCCTGTTGGAGCTGATGGGTTGGTCCCGTGCGCAGCTTTATCCCACTAGTGAAGGGTCTCCATACGAACCTTTTGACTCCACTACTGAAATCACCTGGGGCCAGCTGCAGGTGTTGAGTGAACTGCAAACAGATCGCAGTAAAAGTGACTTAGCGATCGTTGCTACGGAGCGCTGTCTGCAGCCCCACTTGCCACCTCCGCAGGCACTGGCAGAGCATTGCAGGGCCTTAAAGAAGGGCGATGTTGTGGATCTCGAAGAGTTATCGACCTACCTGAGCCAACTCGGTTATGAACGCGTCTCGACGATTGATCAGGAAGGAACGTGGAGTCGTCGCGGCGACATTGTTGACGTTTATCCCGTTAGTTGTGAGCTCCCCGTTCGTCTGGAGTTCTTCGGGAATGAACTCGACAAGCTTCGCGAATTTGATCCAGCCAGTCAGCGCTCCCTCGATGCCGTCGACACGCTCAAGCTCACCCCAACCGGCTTCAGTCCTCTGATTGCTGAACGTCTGCGCGAGCAGGTGCCTGATGACCTTGATCAATTGCTCAGTGAGGCACAGATCACTGAACTGCTTGAGGGCGGAACCCCTGAGGGGATGCGTCGATTGATGGGATTGGCCTGGGAGACACCTGCGTCCCTACTGGATTACTTGCCTGCAGACTGCTGCATCGCTATCGATGAGCGCCGGCATGGCAGCGCTCATGGGCAGCAGTGGCTTGATCACGCTGAAGAGCAACACACCGAGCTTCCGGTTCCGATTCCTTCTTTGCATCGGCCCATCAAGGAGGCGATGGAGCTTGCCGAGTCGTTTGCTGGTTTCGATCTGGCAGAACTTCAGGAACACGACAGCCATCCCAATTCCTTCGATCTCGCCAGTCGGCCAGTTCCGGCTTACCCCAATCAATTCGGAAAACTCGGTGAATTGATCAAACAGCACCAACGAGAGCGTCAAGCTGTTTGGTTGTTGTCAGCGCAGCCCAGCCGCGCTGTGGCTCTGCTCGAAGAACACGACTGCATTACGCGCTTTGTACCGAATGCAGCCGATACGCAAGCGATCGATCGTTTGATTGAGCAGGGCACACCTGTGGCCTTAAAAACCCGAGGAACAGCTGAGCTCGAGGGACTGCAACTTCCCGCTTGGAGGGTTGTTCTTCTCACGGATCGCGAATTCTTTGGACAGCAGTCGCTTACCAGCAGCGGTTATGTGCGTAGGCGGCGCAAAGCGGCCAGCCGCACCGTTGATCCAAACAAGATGCAGCAAGGGGATTTCGTGGTGCATCGCAACCATGGAGTTGGTCGCTTTAAAAAGCTCGAAAAATTAGCGATTAGCGGTGAGGTTCGCGATTACCTGGTTGTTCAGTATTCCGATGGAATTCTGCGAGTGGCCGCCGATCAGCTGGGAAGCCTCGGTCGGTTTCGCGCCAATAGCGATACTCCGCCGCAACTCAGCAAAATGGGCGGCTCCGCTTGGGTGAAGGCGAAGGAGAGGGCCACCAAGGCGGTTCGCAAAGTTGCGCTTGATTTGGTGAAGTTGTACGCCGAACGCCATCAAGCGGCAGGGTTTGCCTTCCCGATCGATGGGCCATGGCAGGTTGAACTCGAGGATTCCTTCCCCTACGAACCCACCTCTGACCAGCTCAAGGCCACGGTTGATGTCAAGCGAGACATGGAGAAGCCAGAGCCGATGGATCGGTTGGTTTGCGGTGATGTGGGTTTCGGGAAAACAGAGGTGGCAATCCGAGCGATTTTTAAAGCCATCACCGCTGGCAAGCAAGTGGCAATGCTTGCTCCCACAACGGTGTTAGCGCAACAGCATTGGCGCACGCTTTCAGAACGTTTTGCCCCTTACCCGATCAAGGTGGCTCTTCTCAATCGTTTCCGCACGACAGGCGAGCGCAAAATAATTCTTGAGGAGCTGAAGGCTGGCACCATCGATGCCGTGGTGGGTACACACCAGCTGCTCAGCAAGAACACCGCCTTCGACAAACTTGGTTTGTTGGTGGTGGATGAGGAACAACGTTTTGGTGTGAATCAAAAGGAAAAAATCAAGGCCTTGCGCAAGGACGTGGACGTGTTGACGCTTTCGGCGACGCCCATACCGCGAACTTTGTACATGAGCCTGTCTGGGGTGCGTGAGATGAGTTTGATTACCACTCCACCACCGTTGCGCCGTCCGATCAAAACCCACCTAGCAGCTTTGGATGATGAGGCGGTGCGGAGTTCCATCCGCCAAGAACTTGATCGTGGTGGGCAGGTGTTTTATGTGGTGCCTCGGGTGGAAGGGATTGAAGAGGTAGCCGGCAAGCTTCGCGAAATGCTTCCCGGTCTCAAGCTCCTCGTGGCCCATGGACAAATGGCTGAAGGAGAGCTCGAGAGCGCGATGGTGGCGTTCAACGGCGGGGAAGCCGACGTGATGCTCTGCACCACGATTGTGGAGAGCGGGCTCGACATTCCTCGTGTCAATACGATCCTGATTGAAGATGCTCACCGGTTCGGACTCGCTCAGCTTTATCAGCTCAGGGGTCGCGTAGGGCGAAGTGGTGTCCAAGCCCATGCCTGGTTGTTTTATCCCGGAGATGCCTCGCTTAGTGAAGCGGCACGTCAGCGCTTACGGGCCATCCAGGAATTCGCTCAGCTCGGCAGTGGGTATCAATTAGCGATGCGCGATATGGAGATCCGCGGTGTGGGCAACTTGTTGGGTGTGGAGCAAAGCGGTCAGATGGAAGCCATTGGTTTTGATCTCTACATGGAGATGTTGCAAGAGTCGTTAGCTGAAATTCAGGGACAAGACATTCCCGCAGTGGACGACACGCAGGTGGATCTGCAGGTCACTGCCTTTATTCCTGCGGATTGGATTGTGGATGCCGACGAGAAGATGTCTGCGTACCGAGCTGCATCCGAGTGCCTGAGCTCTGAAGCCCTGGTGGAACTGGCTGCTGGTTGGGCTGATCGCTATGGGGCCTTGCCTGGACCGGTCCAATCCCTGTTGCAGTTGATGGACCTCAAGCTGCTTGCGAAACGCTGCGGATTTGCGCGGATTCGCCCTGAAAAACCAAATATTGCGCTTGAAACGCCGATGGAAGAACCCGCTTTTCGTCTTCTTCGTCAGGGTTTGCCTCAACATCTCCATGGCCGGCTTGTATACCAGGCGGGAAGTGGAAGCGTTGCCAAGGTCCTGGCACGGGGTCTTGGCGTCTTGCCTGTGGAGAGGCAGCTTGATGAGCTCAAAGGCTGGCTAGAGAAGATGGCAGCACAGATTCCGGATCCGGATGGACTCACGCGTGAGCAGCGAGACCGACAGCAAAAAGATCGGAATGAAGCTGTTTTGACGGTTTGAGCTCAAGCCCGCGCTGGAAATACGAGGAAGTCCAACACAATTCGCAATCCTTCGTTACAATATGGACATACGACGTGATGACCCTGTGGCTGAATTCATTGATCCAATTGCATCGGGAAGCTCTCTCAGCCTTCTAGGCAGTTTGGTTGGTGCAGGAGCCCTGGGAATTTTTGCTTTGTGGCAGAACGATGCAGAAAACGACGATGACGACTCCTCTCCAGGTGGCGGCCTGATGCAGCCTGTGGCCTGAGCTGCATTTCCCTAATACTTGATTATTCATCACCCAATTGGGTGATTTTTTATGCATCGATGTCTGATTGTGGTTGCAATGCTCTCGTGCAGAAGGCTCGTGAGGCGGCCCCAGGTAGAACAGCCACGATTCCAGCAACCCTCCGAGGCCGCCGTTATGGGGGGAGTCAAAGCGAACGGGAAGGGTTTGGGTTGGCCTCTTATCGCTGAAGCGCCGACTGAAGGTTGGCCGCTCCTGGTTGATACGTGCTTCCAGTTTTCGGAGCTTGCAAGGCTTTTAGCAGGGTTGTTTCTGCTACGCGGTATTGCCCATCTTTGTTGGTCCCTAATTGTTCAACAGTGAGGGTTTTAATTTCCTTTTCGCTCATCTCCACAGAAACATCCGGTTGGATGCCGTTTTTGTGGATATCGGTGCCCTTGGGTGTGAGGTATTTCGCAATCGTCACGGTCATCCCAGAACCGTCAGAGAGTCCTCGGACGGATTGGACGAGTCCTTTGCCAAATGTCTTTTGGCCCACCAGAAGTCCACGCTCATTGTCTTGAAGTGCCCCTGAAAGGATCTCGCTTGCACTTGCGGAGCCTTCGTTGACCAACACCACAACTGGCCGGTTGGTTAAAGCATTCCCTGTGGCGCGGCGTACGTCTTGTATGCCCTCACGGGTTTTTGTGCTGACAATCGTTCCTTCATCCAGCCACTGACGCGCAATGTCGACGCTGGCTTCAAGCAATCCACCGGGATTGCTGCGCAAATCAAGGACGTAACCCTGAGATCCTTGCTTCTCCAGTTCGCGAATCGCCGCACGCATCTCTTTCGAAGCATTGGCGTTGAATTGCTTCAGGCGGATGTAGCCCACCTTGGTGCCATTGGCACTGGTGTTGAGCTGACTGTCGACGGCATGAATTTCAATGCGCGCCCGCACAAGGGGGACGTCGATGATGGAGCCCTTGCGGCGCAAGCCCAGGACCACGTTGCTTCCTTCCGTTCCACGAATGAGCTTCACCGCATCTTCCGTGGTCATCCCCTTAGTGAGTTGACCATCAATCGAAACGATGACGTCTTTGGGTTGGACCCCTGCTTTTGAGGCAGGTGTGCCTTCGATCGGAGACACCACCACGATTTCTTTGGTGTCTTTGTCCAGTGAAATTTGAATGCCGACACCGGTTAATTCACCTGACGTGTCGATTTGCATTTCCTTAAACTCTTTCGGGTCTAAGAATCGGGTGTAAGGGTCATCAAGACTCGCCAACATGCCGCGAATTGCCTCATACGATTCAGCTGTTCCGGCATAGGACTTGGAGAGCAAATCCTTGCGAAGAATGGACCACTGATCGAGGTCGTAACCGCCAGATGAATCAAGGAAATCGCGATAAACGATCTGCCATACCTGATCAATCACCTCTTTCGGGCTGTTGGTGATAGACGACGAGGTCGTGCTTGGTAAACCCAAACCAGGGTTAGCCACAACCACTGCTGCTGTGATTGCACCTGCACCTAGTACCAAAAACCAGCTACGACGTTGAGAGCCATTGATGCTGAATTTTTTAGCGCGCATGCCGTCCACTAGGACCTTTTCAGCACCTTAACGACATCATCGGGCTCAACCCAGCGACCATCGTCTTTGATCAACTGAACCAAGGCTTCTACCCCTTCAGACTCGGGTACTTTTCGGATCTCATCACGATTGCGATAGAGCGCGATCACCCCAGGTCCTTTGCCGACGTAACCGTAGTCTGCATCAGCCATCTCGCCAGGACCGTTGACAATGCAACCCATCACCGCAATGTCGAGACCGGTGAGATGCCAGGTGGCGTTTCGGACCTGATGGAGAACCTCCTCAAGATTAAACAAAGTGCGACCGCAGCTCGGACAGGCCACGTACTCGACCATCGTCTTGCGGATTCCCAGCGCCTGCAAGATCGAGAAGCACACAGGAATTTCCTTTTCAGGGGCTTCTGTTAATGACACCCGGAGGGTGTCTCCAAGTCCTTCCGCTAGCAGCGTTGCAATTCCGGCCGTGCTTTTGATGCGGCCGTAGTCGCCATCACCTGCTTCGGTGACACCCAAGTGCAGTGGATAGTTGAACCCTTCGCGATCCATGGTGTCGGCCATCAATCGGTACGCCGCCAGCATCACGGGCGCACGGGATGCCTTCATCGAAATCACGATGTTGTGAAAATCGAGTGAATCGCAAATGCGCACGAACTCCATGGCCGACTCCACCATGCCCTGAGGGGTATCTCCGTAGGTGAACAGCATGCGTTCAGCCAAGGAGCCGTGATTCACGCCAATCCGCAAGGCCTTGTTTTGCTCTTTCAGCACCTTCACGAGAGGAGCAAACGTTTCCTTGATCCGATCTCCAATCGCATCAAACTCGTCTTGGCTGAACTCCTGGCGATCGGGATCTGGTTTGTCGAACACAAACAACCCAGGGTTGATGCGCACTTTGTCGACGTGCTTCGCAACTTCTAAGGCGATTCGCGTGCCGTTGTGATGGACATCGGCCACGAGTGGGACATTGCATCCCTGAGCTCGAAGCGCTGAGCGAATCTTCCCCATCGCTTTGGCATGTCCGATCGATGGAGTCGTGACGCGCACGATTTCGCATCCTGCATCGACAAGACGACGGATTCCTGCGACCGAACCGTCGATATCAAGCGTGTCTTCATTGATCATCGATTGCACCGCAATCGGGTGCTCACTCCCAATCGGCACATCGCCAACCATCACCGTGCGCGTCACCCGGCGATGAATCTTGGTGTCGTAACGCTGCGAGGCGGTCATCAAGGATCGCTCGAATCTGGAGTTAACCCTGACACAACCCCGTTAAGAGCGTGCTTGACGTTGGCTAGATCAGCCATGAACAGCGAGCGGGGCTTACCAGGGTCTCGTGAAGGATTGCGCAACAGGTAAGAGGGATGAAAACTCGGCATCACATAACGCCCTTGCCATTCCGTCCACTGACCCCTTAAGCGACTAATCGGGGTGCGGCATTCGAGTAATGCAGCTGTTGCAGTCGCTCCAAGAATGAACAGGATTTCCGGATTGACCTCAAGAATTTGACGATCCAGCCACGGTCTGCAGGCCTTGAGCTCAGCTGGGGTTGGACGTCGATTGCCAGGGGGCCTGCATTTGATCAAGTTGCAGATGTAGGTGTCGTCGGTTTGATCAAGACCGACATCCGCCAGGCAGGCATCCAAGAGTCGGCCGGAACGCCCAACAAAGGGACGACCCTGAGCATCTTCATCAGCCCCTGGTGCTTCACCAATCACCATCAGCCGCGCTGCAGGATTCCCGCGACTGACCACAACATGCTGGCGCTCTTTCGCTAGGTCACAGCGCTGACACTGGAGACAGGATGCCTCTAAGGCTTCTAACGACACGCGTATGGGTTGCTCAGCTCAAAACCCTATGAGCCCAGGGCAGCTTGCGGCAGCACCAAGGTGAGAAAGGGCTGTCCCTCCGGATCCTCCATCCAGCATTCCGCTCCAAACGATTCGAGACGAGCGGCTTCCCGCCGCCGTGCTCCCAACGTTTCCAATTGCTGGATCCAACGTCCGAGCTCCGTCTCTGGATGGTCGGTTCCGACCCGTTGAAAACAAGGGGCCAGCGCCGCTCCTCGAACGGGCCAAGGCCGTTGACGAGAAGGGCGATAAATCTGAAGCGTTCCTCCGGTTGGTAAAGACACCATCCAGTGATGGTCAGACAGTCCTGCACGGCACGAACATCCCAAAGCTTTTGCATAAAACTCAGCGAGAGATTGGGGATCGTTGGCCGCCAACACCCAACTCAGTGAGGTCGTTTCAGCTGACATCTTCGTCATGGTCAACATTTCGATCCAGGCTGTCATCAGCACATCGGTGTTGTCACGGACGCCACATCAGGCAGGATGTTGGTTCACATATCCGAGCATCCATCGAGGGGGTGCCGTGCTGATGCCAGGCCCCCCATCTCTCTCGCACCGAGCTTTGGCTCTGAAGCCATCGCTCACACTTGCCATCAGCGCCCGAGCAAAAGCTCTGCAGCAGCAGGGTGTGGATGTTTGCAGCCTGAGTGCAGGGGAGCCGGATTTCGGGACACCAGAATTCATTGTTGAAGCAACGATCCAGGCCCTCAGGGATGGCATCACGCGGTACGGCCCCGCTGCTGGCGATCCCGAGCTGCGCGCTGCCATTGCTCAGAAATTGAGTCTTGAAAACAAGATTCCCACCACCACCGATCAGGTCTTGGTGACCAATGGCGGCAAACAGGCGATCTACAACCTGTTCCAAGTTCTTTTGAACCCAGGTGATGAAGTCATCATCCCGGCCCCCTACTGGTTGAGTTATCCAGAAATTGTTCGCTTGGCCGGTGGAAAACCCATCACGGTTGCGTCGTCAGCAAGCGATGGGTTTGGACTTGATCTCAATTTGATCGAACAATCCATCACCCCAGCAACCAAGGTTTTGGTGCTCAATTCACCGGGTAACCCAACGGGTCGTGTGTTGTGCCTCAGTGAATTGGAAGCCTTGGCAGAGCTGGTGCGAAAGCATCCAAACCTGATGGTGATGAGCGACGAGATTTATGAATATCTGTTGGAAGATGGAGAATCTCATCACAGTTTTGCCGCTGTAGCTCCAGATCTCAGAGAGCGTTGTTTTGTGGTTAATGGTTTTGCCAAAGGTTGGGCGATGACCGGATGGCGACTCGGATATCTCAGTGGTGACAGCACGGTGATTAAGGCCGCGGCCGCCCTTCAAAGCCAAAGCACCAGCAATGTTTGCAGCTTTGCGCAACGAGGAGCCTTGGCAGCGCTTCAGGGGTCACGGGATTGCGTGCGCGAGATGGCTGTGAGCTACAACACCAGGCGTGCCGAGCTCTGCAAAGGGCTTCAACAGATGGAAGGCATCACCCTCGTGCCACCCAGAGGTGCGTTTTATGCGTTCCCTCGCTTGCCCGATGCCATTACCGATTCGCTGGCTTTTTGCGAGCGTGCTCTTGAGGAGGAGGGATTGGCGATTGTTCCTGGTGGTGCCTTTGGTGATGATCGTTGTGTGAGGCTTTCTTGTGCTGTCTCGCGTGAGACGATTTCAGAGGGACTGAGTCGGTTTCAGACTTTGCTAACAAGTTCCTAACTCCATTACTTGTCAACCATGACCAAACCTTTGACACGGGTCCGAAAAAAAGGGGCCGTTGTTCTTTTGGCTCTTTTTTGTGGCCAGGGCGCAACGGTCCTTCCTGCTCAAGCGCAATCAATACTTCGGATCGGGGCCATACCTGATCAAAATCCAGAACGTTTAAATCGTCGTTACGGCCAACTCGCCACTGAATTAAGCGACCAACTCAAGGTTCCTGTGCGGTATGTGCCAGTGAGTAATTACCCAGCAGCCGTAAGTGCTTTTAGGACCGGAAGTTTGGACCTTGTTTGGTTCGGAGGACTCACAGGGATTCAGGCTCGTCTTCAAACGCCAGGGGCCCAGGTTCTGGCACAACGAGCAATCGATGCGAATTTCAATAGCGTTTTTATTGCCAATACTTCAGCGGGTTTACAACCCATCAGCAGCATTGATGGTTTGAAAGCTCTTAATGGAAAGCGCTTCACCTTTGGATCAGAAAGTTCCACGTCGGGACGACTGATGCCTCAGCATTTTCTGGCCCAAGCAGGGGTGACCCCAAAGCAATTTGCTGGCGGACAAGCAGGCTTCAGTGGAAGCCACGATGCCACGATCGCTTTGGTACAGAGCGGCTCCTACCAGGCAGGTGCACTGAGTGAGCCTGTCTGGAATGTTGCTGTCAAGAATGGGAAAGTAGATCCCAACAAGGTGAAAGTGATCTGGAAAACTCCTTCTTTTGGGAATTACCACTGGGTGGTGAGACCAAATCTTGACCAACGCTTTGGGAAGGGATTCACCACGAAACTCCAGAAGGCCATTTTGGGTTTAGCCCCCACCAACGAGCGGCAAAAAAACATCTTGGAGTTGTTTGCAGCCCAACGGTTCGTTCCAGCGCAGGAATCTCAATATCAACCCATTGAGGAGGTGGGTCGTCAGCTTGGCAAGATCCGTTGACCGCTCTCCTTGAATTGGTGAACGTCAGCCTGAGTGGCCCGAGAGGAGATCGATTGCGCTCGATTTCCCTCTCGGTTTTCGAGGGAGAGCGCATCGCCTTGTTGGGACGAAGCGGGGCTGGCAAGAGCACCTTGCTGGCTATCGCCAATGGCAGTCTTCGTGTGGACAAGGGAGAGGTGCGTTGGCGCGGTGCGTCGATTCGCACCATGCCTCGCCGAAACAAAAGGGAGATCGGAATGCTCTGGCAAGACTTGCTGCTTGTTGAGGAGCTCAGCGTTGGACAAAACGTCAACAGCGG
>Ga0257106_1000535_pt1 | contig 22131 bp, 10 predicted proteins | sample LP_taG_3_FD_190177 | JGI IMG/M metagenome (GOLD analysis project Ga0257106, IMG submission 190177) | Marine microbial communities from Northeast Subartic Pacific Ocean, Canada - LP_J_2011_P26_10m | ecosystem: Environmental > Aquatic > Marine > Oceanic | place: Canada: Northeast Subartic Pacific...
GTTTTGACGTCATCTCAAGGTTTGTTAATCGCGGCGTCGAAGGCGAACGGGGTGAAGTACGATTACGCGGTGACGAGTGCGAATTGCACGGTAGAAACGACGAAGATGTTGATGTCTTTGTTGGCTTTGGTGAAGATTTGGAGAACGGTTGGCGTGAACGAGGACAACCGAATCAGCACGAGTTGGTCCGAGTTGTGGGTGTATCCGATTCCGGCGGCGTTGTATTTAGTGAAAAATCTGTTGCAGTATTACGTGTTTTTGTACGTGGACGCTCCGTCGTATCAGATTTTGAAGAACTTGAACATCATATCGACTGGGATTTTGTATAGAATCTTCTTGAAGAAGATCTTGAGCGGCGTGCAGTGGTCGGCGTTGATTTTGTTGGCTTTGGGGTGCACGATCGCGCAGTTGACGAGTGGTAGCGATCAGGTGTTGTCAACGCCGTTTATGGGTCTGATGATGGCGATTGTGATGGCTATTTTGTCCGGAGCGGCGGGGGTGTATACGGAGTTGATCATGAAGAAGCAACCGAAGAGAAACGTAAACGCGCAGAACGTGTATTTGTACTTGTTTGGGGTCATCTTTAACATGGTGGCGATCTTTTTGTACGATTACGACGCGGTGTTTGGACGGGGGTATTTTTACGGATACAACGCGATCGTGTGTACGATGATTTTAAATCATTCGTTGAGCGGTATCGCGGTGTCGTTGGTGATGAAGTACGCGGATAATATCGTCAAGGTGTATTCGACCTCGGTGGCGATGATTTTGACAACGCTAGTGTCTATTCCGCTATTTGGGTTTCAGTTGACGTTGCCGTTTGTGTTGGGGACGAGCGTGGTGTCGGTGGCGGTATATTTGCACTACCAATCGAAAGATCAGCCGCAACCGCCAGGGGCTTTGACAAAGTAAAGTAAAAATTCTTTTTCCTCTCTATATTACTCTCATACTCTCCGTTGGTTAAGTATCAAAACGAGAACGAACGAGATTGTTATTACTACTATATATATAAATCTAAATTACATTATAATCATCAAGGCGTTGATCACGTCTTCTTCGTCGTCGTCGTCGTCTTCTTCTTCGTCGTTCCTTTCTTCGTACCCTTCTTTGACCTTTTCTTTTTATTCTTTTTCGATCGAAACGCCTTTTGAATCACCCTCGCCGCCCGCGCGCGATTCAATCCATCCGCAACGGCATCATTCCGTGCCTTCTCCTCTCCTTCCTCGCGATCGTTCTCCAACTTCAACTCCTCTAACTCTCTCTCCACTTCTTCCAGTGCTTTTTCAATCGCCTCTTCCGCTTTGTTTTTTGCTCTTCTTTCCTTTCTCGCTTCGCCAACCTCTCGATCGTACAACGATATCGCCTGTTCCAACTCTTTCGCCGCTTTCTTCCGCGCTAGACGAGCGCGTCTCTCTTCTTTCTCCGCGCATTCTTTTTCCCTCAACTTCTCTTCCTCCGTCGACGACGATTCTTCCCCGCGCATTTTTCGAATAATACTCATCAACCGTTGCGTTTCCGCGATGAAGTTTGCCTCACGTAAACTCTCCTCTTCCTCCCGAAGTGTCTTCAGTTGACCTTTCTTCTTTTTCCCGAGAGCGACGGTGTGCTCGAACAACTGGCGCGCGGAAAGGAGACGGTTGGAGGCGCGAACAAACTCGCTTTCTTCCTCTTCTTCTTTTTCTTCTTCCTCGTCGCTTATTTCGTCGGTGGAATCCGACAACGCGTCGCCATGATTGGTGGTTTCCGTATTTTGAAGACACATGTGTCTTTTTATGAAGGGGAAAAATTGTCTTAAGGGGGGTGTGATGTCTCGTATTTTAACAATTTCTATTTTTAGTAATACGTCGTCCGCGTGCGATGATGCGGTCGCCAAGTCGTATCGTCCCGCCTTTTTTCCCCGTATTCCCACAACCACCAATCGACCGTCACCGCGGTGCACTTATCGTTGACACTCGCGGAGTATTTTTCGTTGAGTTTATCTCGTATGCGCTCGACGGCTTGTATCGTCGCGCATCGGATCTCGACTTCTAACTCGCACCCGATGACTAAATTCAGTTTTTTATCCACTCGTTTGTGTAAGTATTCGGAGTGGTAGTCTAAAATGTTGCTTTCTCTTAAAACGACCGGGACTCGGTAATCCGCAAACGTCGTCAGTTTGTCGATGTCCGTAAATTCGCCGGCGCCCGAATTTTTCAACGCGCCGTACACATCCGCTACAAAAATCTGAGCTCTCTTCAAGAACCAAATTTCGTTCGCAAAGAATTGTCCTTCTCTGCACTCCCCCGTGTGTCTGCTCATATCCGTAAACCCGACTGGAAAGGTTTGCACGACTAAATCTACTAACTTTGCCGCCGATTTCTTCGCCGCCTTGACGAGTTCAATCGCCTCGCCGCCGAAACTCCTCGCCAACCCTTCCCCAATCTCTCGCAACCGTTTCGCGCGCACCTCCTCGAACGGCAACTCGCGAGGCCACTCTAACATCTCTCTCAACTTCTCCCCGGTCATTTTACCTAAATTCTCCGCGCTTAAAATCTCAATCCCGTCTCGCTCGACGGATTTTTTCAACCCTCCAGCGACGTGTTCGTATTCTAATCCAATCGGGTGCTCCTCCGTCACCGCATCGTGGTCCGGCCAAAAGCAGAAGTTAATCGCATCCAACGCCAACAAATACTGAATCGTATCTTTCTCCTCTTTCCCTATAAAATGCACAGAACTGTCGAACCGATTAAACCCGGTTTTCGAGGTCATCCCAGCAAACTGATGCCCGGGAACGGTGTGCACTAATTTCGCGATGGCGTCGTCGTTTATTTTCACGTGGTTGGATTTTTCGAGGACGATCATCTTCGTGCTCGAACGAACTCGGTCGCATAAATTCGTCAATGGTGATACCAACGCCTCCTCCGTTGTTGTTGTTGTTGTTGTTGTTGTTGTCATCTGTGTGTTAAAAGTTTTTACTATTAGGGGAATTTTTGTTATTCGTTTGGTAGTTGAAGAAGATAAAAATCTGTATAAAAACGCTTCGATTTCATTTCTAAAAAAAAAAATACGAGCGAAAAAAAAGTTTGACTATTTTTAGCCACTATTTATTCAAAGCGCGCTTACGGTGTTGTGTTCTTCCCGCACTCCACAAGCTCGAACAAGAACAACAACCCGCGTAAGCTAAGGGCTCCTCCTCGTACTACTCACCGTTAGAAGTAAACCGAGAAGTTGAAGAAGAAGAAGGATGACGACGACGGCGCAAAAAAATGCGAAAGCAGGAGGCGCGACGGGGAAAAACAGATCTAGTATGGTGGTGGTGCACTTGCGCGCGAGACCACCAAGGTGTAAAAAAGACGAGAGAGGCGAAGGGTGCGTTTTGGTGACGAGCGAAGGCCCGCGAGGGTCGGTTTTGGTGAAATGTCGAGATCGGAGGATGCCGTCGTCCGGAGGAGGAGGAGGACGACAACAACAACAACAACAACAACAACAACAACAACACGCGTCGTTTCAATTCACGGGGAACGTTTTACGGGAAGCTACAAACGACGAGGTTTTTGAAGCGGTGGCGAAAGAGGCGGTGGAAGCTGCCACTGATGGGTTCAATGCAACGATATTGGCATACGGGCAAACTGGGAGTGGTAAGACGTATACCATGGGAAGCGGAGATGGGAGTTACGAGAATCGAGGGATCATACCGCGAGCGTTGACGATGGTGTTTGAGAAATTGGCGGTGGGCCGAAGCGTCGTCAGCCGCGCGAAAGATAAGGTATCGGTGAGTTTCGTTGAAATATATAACGAGAATCTCATTGATTTGTTGAGTTCGCACGAGGATCCGAAGAACGCGCCGGCGTGCGTGATTTCCGACGCCGGTCCCGATTCTGGCGTTTTCATCCGAGGCTTAACGACGAAAGAGGTATCTTCAGAAGACGAGGCATTGTCGTTGTGGTTTGAAGGCGACGCGCAAAGAGCGATTGGATCGCATGCTATGAACGACCGGTCGTCGAGGTCACACGCGGTGTTTACCTTAAATATCGAAACCGCGAGTTTTAAGAGCACCGAAACGTCTTCTTTGTCTTCGGCGACGTTGCATCGATCGAAGATACATCTGGTCGATCTTGCCGGTTCTGAAAGGTTGAGGAAAACGAAATCGACCGGTACTGTGATGCGAGAAGCTACGTTCATAAATAAATCTCTCTCGGTACTCGAGAGAGTGATTATTTCGTTGGGCGAACGCAACCAATCGAATCGCGTGGACCACGTGCCGTATCGTAGCTCGAAACTGACCCATTTGCTTCGCGACGCGCTTGGTGGGAATTGTAAAACAGTCATGATTGCGCACGTTTCCAGCGATTATCAACACGCGGAAGAAACGTTAACGACGTGTCAACTCGCAAAACGGATGATGCGCGTGAAAAATAACGCGAAATTAAACGAGTGCGTGGAAACGCCGAGTGAAAAACTGTCGCGCTTGGAGCGAGAGATTAAAAAGTTGCGAGCGGAACTGAAGTTGTTAAAGAGTAACGCCGCGGCGAGTAAGAAGAACGGTAGCGTTGATAACGATGAGAAACATCAGCGACGAGAAGAAGAAGACGACGACAAAACGAATACTGAACAGCCATCGGTGGTGCAAGAAGAAGAAGAAGAAGAAGAAGAAGAAGAAGTATGCTGCGCGACCGACGCGGTGAGTGAAGACGACGCTTCAATCTCATCGCTCGGATCGTACGAATCAGCGCGTTTAAACGATGAAGCGCGCGCGTACGATGAATTCAAACAAACAAACGGTCGCGAGAAAGTGAGGGAGTTATCAAACGGAAAGGCAGCTTCACGAGCGTGTAAACACCGCGTGAGAGCGCTTTCGGAACGAGTCAACGATATCAAACGCGAGATGGACGCCACTGAGAAAGAGTACGAACGGAGACGAAAAGAACGCTCAGAAGCAGGAACAAAAACCGGGACGTCGTCGTCTTACGGTAGCACGCGAAGAGAAACAGAATCACAAGAACGCGAAGAAAATGAAAATCCAGATGTCGTCGCGAATCTGGTTGTCGACGAAGTCTTAGCGGCTCTCCGGCACGACATCGAAACGCAAACAACTGGCGCAGAGAACGTAGCGGACGAAAAAGAAGAAGAAGGAGAAAGCGAAGAAACGACGAATAAAAAACAAGACCGCGACGACGAAAAAGGAGAAGAAGAAGAAGAAGAAGAAGAAGAAGAAACCCTCCATTCGCTCCTCCGCCCGCTCAAAGCGTCCTACCGCCTCGCGTTCGACCAGCTCCTCTCGGCGAAGGACAGCCTCAACGCGGCTGAACTCGTCGTCGGCGATTTGAGCGCGAAACTACACGACGCTTTCGTCTCCTTCTGGGCAGAGAAGAAAACCACCGCGAATAGTAGTAGTAGTAGTACTGCTCCTCCTCCTACTACTCCTTCGCGACAAAACGCGTCAAGGTCGTCGCCGCTTTCGTCTCCTTCTGGGCGGGACAAGGAGCCGTCTTCTTCTTCTTCTCCTCCTCCTCCTCTGCATCCTCCTTCTGCTCCTTCTTCGCAAAAAGGGCTTTTCTACGCGCAGTTGACCGAACAATGGTCCTCCTCCTCCTCTGCATCCTCCTCCTCGAACCAACCAACTGTTTCAAATAGTAGTTACTCGAATTTGAAGTTTTAGAATTTAGGGTTTATAAATCTCTTTTGGGATCGCTTTAACACTCCTTTATTCTTTAGTTTTCTTTCGACGACGACGACGACGAAGATATAATAATACGGAGGGGATAACCTGTGTCACAGAAGAAGCGTTTTTGGAGAGGCAGACGCGTTCACTCGCACACACACACTCTCTCTTTTCACATCCTCTCGCTCTTGTGAGTTGGAGATTTTGTTTGCACTCATCTCCGGGAAAAAATTCAAAATAATAAGAAGAGTAGTTCATCAGTGAGCGAAGGAAAAGAAGAAGAAGAAGAAGAAAACGGATTAAGAAGATGGAAGAAGCGAACCGCCACGCGTCCATGTCGACGAACGTCCAAGGTTCGGACATCGTCTATAACACGTTCCTCAATTTTCTCAACGAGTTGTTTCCGGTGGTAAATCCTGAGACCAACGAGTTAGAATCGAGGAAAATTTACGTCGAACAGCTGTACGAGATGCACGAAACGTCGAGCACGACCATGCACGTGAACTTTCACCATTTGAAAAATTTCGACCCGGACGTGGCGACTGAGGCGGTGGAGGCGAATTTTTATACCTACGAACCATTTTTGAGGCAAGCGGTGAAAGATTTTTGTCGAGAACACGTTCCGGAGATGGTTCGATGGGGCGCCTCAGCGAGCAACAATCAAGGCGCGCAGGAGAAGGATTTTTGGGTGTCGTTTTCGAATTTACCGGGGACGAAACGGTTGAGAGACTTGAAAGCGGAACACGTCGGGCAGTTGGCGTCGTTTAGTGGGGTGGTGACGAGGACGAGCGAGGTGAGGCCGGAGTTGATTATCGGAAAATTTATGTGCGGCGAGTGCGGCGAGGTGATTCCAAACGTCGAGCAGCAGTGTCGGTACACGGAACCGACTATTTGTCTGAAACAGACGTGCTCAAATAGGAAGAAGTTCGTGTTGATGAAAGAAGGGTGTACTTTCATCGATTGGCAGAGGGTGAGAGTGCAAGAGAACGCGGACGAGGTGCCGGCTGGGAGTTTGCCGAGATCTATGGATGTGATTTTGAGACACGAAACCGTGGAGATGGCCAGGGCTGGGGATAAAGCGGTGTTTACCGGAACGCTGACGGTAGTACCTGAGACCGCGCCGGCGAATATGGCCGGGGATAGGACAGAGCTGGGGAGTTCCGGGAAAGGGAGCGCAGCTGGGACGATGTCGACTGGCGTCGGCGGCTTGAGAGATTTCGGGGTGAGGGAGTTGTTTTATCGAACGTGCTTCGTGGCACATTCTGTCGTTAACGTAGCTGGGCCAACGGCTGGTGGGAACGAAAACGTGTCCGCGAATACCGGAGTGAACATCCGAGGTGGAGACGACGAGAAGGAGGTTGTGAACTCGTTCACGCAAGAACAGTTGAACGATATCGAACGCATGTCGAAAGACCCGAAAATTTACGAAAAGTTTGTTCGCTCGATCGCGCCAACCGTCCACGGGCACTTGGACATTAAAAGAGCCATTGCTTTGATGTTATTTGGCGGAGTGCACAAAATGACAAAACAAGGTGGGACGAATCTAAGAGGTGACATCAATGTTTTAGTCGTCGGCGATCCGTCGTGCGCGAAATCGCAATTTTTGAAATACGTCACCGCATTTCTCCCTCGCGCGGTGTATACGTCTGGTAAATCGTCCTCGGCAGCGGGTTTAACCGCAACAGTCGGGAAGGATATGGAAACTGGGGAATATTGCATCGAGGCTGGAGCGTTGATGTTGGCGGATAATGGGATTTGTTGCATCGACGAGTTTGATAAGATGGAAGTGAAAGATCAAGTAGCCATTCACGAAGCCATGGAACAACAAACGATTTCCATTTCTAAAGCCGGTATCAACGCCACGTTGAACGCGCGAACATCTATTTTAGCCGCCGCGAACCCGTTGGGTGGTAGATACGATAAATCGAAAAAGTTGAAACACAACTTGGCGTTGCCGGCGCCAATTTTGTCTCGATTCGATTTAGTCCACGTGATGATTGACGAACCGGACGATTACAGAGACCACATGCTCGCGAGACACATCGTCTCGTTGCACAGGATGAAAGAAAAAGCCATCGAAGTAGATTTCACGCTAGAGCAATTGCAAAGGTACATCCGTTACTCGCGATGTATTAAACCGCAAATGACACCAGAGGCACAGAGAGAAATCGTAGACGCGTATGTGAAGCTGAGAAGAGGCGACGCGCAGCCCGGGTCGACAACAAGTTATAGAATTACCGTGAGACAGTTGGAAGCGCTCGTGCGTTTATCCGAAGCGCTAGCGAGACTGTATTGTCGCGCAAAGATTTTACCCAAGCATGTGCGCGAGGCGAGACGTTTGCTTTCGGAATCAATCATCGCGGTTGAAGCCAGGGATGTTACGTTAGAGGAAGACGACGACGAGATTGACGAAGATGCAGATAAAGGACCGATATTGCCGAGTACGATGAGAGCGTCGATCGCCAAGGAAGAGCGAAAGATGGAGAACGAACGCGAGGAAGTCAGAAGACGCAGCGACGCTGGACTACCCGCAGAAACGAATAGGGAACGTGAGGAGAGGGGAGAGAGAGAAGAGTTAGCGTGGGAACGACGCACCGATGATACTGATGCTGGGGTTAGTGGTGGTGGTGTTGGTGAAGATGATGACGGCATGGTGCGCGATAATAATGCCGCTCCATCTTCGCAACAGCCCGCCGGCGTGGTTGCAAGCACGCAAATCATCGCGCAAGAAAACATTCCTCCAACCGCCGGAAAGAAACCAAAAAAGAAAATAACCATCAGCAGCGAAAAGTACCAAAGCGTGAAGAAGGTGATCGTCAATCACATCCGCGCGAAAGAGCTCGAAAACCCAGATCAAGATACATTGGGCGTAAAACAAAGAGACATTGTCGAGTGGTACGCCAACAACGAAGACTACGCCACGGAAATGGAGAAATTAATGCACGAGCTCAAGGTGTTTAAGATGATCATCAACAAAATGATCAACGAGAATACGTTAATCGTTATTCAAGAAGCCCCCGAGCCAGCAGACGAAGGGGACGTGCCCATGCTACCAGACGCCGGCGAGGGAGACGTTGACGACGAAGACACCGCGCTGGCGCTCCAAGCGGCCGAGGAACAAAAGAAGAAGCCAAAGAAAAAGAAGCCGGATTTGATGGAGCGAATTTTGGGTATCAATCCAAACTACCCGCACGAGTAGTAAATTATGTCGTCCGTCGTTTGGATAATACAATAAGAATAATGTGCGCACTTTTCATCATCAGCACATCAGCAATACATCAGCTCCTTTTTTCAACCCCTATTGTCGCCTACAAAAAGGAGAGAATTAATTCCTCACACAAAACACACACCCATCTCTCTCTTTCGTGACGATGATGCTATCCACCGAGAAAGATGAAGCAGAAGAAGTAGACGACCTGAACAACAGCACGGACGACCGCATGTACGCCCGTCTCGCCTCTCTCGAAGTCGATCGATCCATCTTACTCGAAGCGTTTTTGATTTCCAATTGGGGAAACCGAGAGGTGTTAAGATTACCTGCGAACGCGGAAACGGTGAAAGATATCGATTTCGCACGCGTGGACGTGCCGAAAATGATGAACAGTTGCGAGAATGGGATTCCGTTTGATTTGAGCATGTGCGGGAGCTCGTTTTACGGTGTGGGTTTGCCGTTGAAAGAGAGCAGAGGAGGAGGAGAAAAAGACGTGCCTTTCTCGAGCAAAGGCAACGAACAGGAGGAGGGGGAGATGGAAGAGCCGAAGACGACGACGACGGCGACGAAACCGCCACCACCCGAAAAAAGAGGAACAGAGAGTACCAGTTGGAACGCGAAGAACGACAACGATCAACAAAATAATGGAATAAGGAGAGATGATGTCGGTAACGACGTCGCGAGAGACGACGAGGGGAATAACAACGACGACGACGACGATGATAGCACCGCGGAGAACATACAACAGTTGCGAGAAACTATACAGAAAGAGTACGAGAATAAAGCAGACTCACAAGAGGAACAGAAATTGGACGATTCGCCGTTGGTGAAGTCTATGCGCGAACTTGGAGTTGGGTCGCCCGCTGCAACCGCGTCGCCGAAAGTAGGGGGAGAGGACGCCGACGAAGGAGAATTTCCGCGAGAACAAAAATCGAAAGAAAATCAGCAACCAGAGCAAGCATCGACGTCGAGGACTTCGACAGATAAGAGTAGCAACAAAGAAAAGTTCCAAATCATGGAATTACTTTTAAAATCGGCGCTGGATGATATTGTTGAACCGACGCTTTCGGCGTTTTCCGAGTCTGATTTTGCCGAGCTCGCGTTGGAGGTGTGGTTGTGTCGAACGCCGTCGTGGTCGAATGATGCCATATCGGAAGTCATTAAAGCTCTAGATATAGATGAGGCAGTAGGGAAGACGATTGCAAATATTGCGACGAAATGCCAAGGGTACGCACCGATGGAACCGGAACAGTCGGCGAGGACGCATTTGATGTCTATGAGTTTAGGTAATGTGCATCGCGCGACGGACATTTTGTGTCCAGAGATTGACTTTTTTACATCGAGATCGATTGCAATTTGCGAGGTTTTGCGAGCGGCGAAGAAGATAGAAGACGAGAACTCGACGAACGGGAAAACCAATCCGTTTTTACCAGCAGGTGGAGGAGGAAATGGACAGAACGACGACGGACAAAAGCCAGTATCCATGTCGCTCATGCTGCAAGAACTCACGAGATTCATCTCCGAATCGAGAGGAGATGTTCGAGCGTTTTTTACTTCGCAGGAAGATTGCGACCAAATACTCGAAGCTATCGAGCACGCGCTCGATAACGTTGACAACGAATCGCACGGGGCTAAGATTTCATCCGCGCATCCGCCCTCCGTCGCGGCGCGAGCGTATTACCAACTTTTCAAAACCGCACTCGATCCTGTTGAAGAGAGATCGCTCGCGTTCGATTGCGAGGATACTCTGAACATTTTAAAGAGTACCGTTCGCGTCGGGTTAGGTCCGTCCATCACGGAAGCTGCGCATAGCGCGTTACTTGTGCTCTTCTTGACTAAAGTTGCCACGAGGACGAATGAAGACGACGATTTAGATACGCTCGATGTTGACGAAGAGTTTGAGAAGCGCGCAAGTATTTTGACTCGAGCTGGTACAGAACTCGAGCGAGCGATTTTCTGTCGCACGGACGGTTACGACTATGTCGTCGTCTTCAAGAACGATAAGATAGCTGCGTCGACTTTGATGAAATTGGTGCGTTGGTGCGAAGCCGCAATTAGCGATTACATCTTCGATGTTTCTCCTCCAGCTGATTTCAAGGTCACCGAGCACCCTCTGAACACGTACGATACCGAAGCTTTCGCTGCGATACTGCGTTTGTATCGTTACGTAATGATTGCGCTTGGACAGAGCGACGATGACTTTGAGCACGCTTTGATGAGGGCGAGCACGGCGAGTGCGAAGAAATGTTACGAACGCATTCGCGTACAAGCCATGGAAAATGAAGTCTCCTCTGAAAATTCGAACGATACTTTGGCGCACAATCCAGCTGCGGCTGCCGCTCGAGTTCTCGAAGTTGTCGCCTCGGAAGTTTCTAGAATTGCCGACGAGTACGCCGCGCACGTCGCGCCACGCATCAAATCTTGTTTTTTTCCGTCCGAGTACGAATCGTTCGCCGCGAAGTCAGATATTCAGAAAAGACAAGAACGCGCGGACGTGGTCTTCCCACGCGAGCTCGCAAATTTATTCGTCGATGAATTCACGTGGTGGTTAGAGTCCGATCCGCCTTTAACGACGGTAAGTTTGCGAGCGTTGTGGGCGAGTGGCGACGCGCAAGCCGCATTAAGCGTTTGCTGTGACGCGGACGCTTTAAGAAGACACCAAAGAACATCTAATAACAATGATGGTGTAGCGATGATCAGAGCAACCGATGCTGATGCGGAACCAAGCGCTACTAATGCTGCGAGAGACCCGTATGCGACCTTTCCTCAACTCAACGTAAAGGAAAAAGCCGCGCCGCTCATTTTTAAATGGATCGGTACCAAAATCGACGATGCCAACATTTTTGCCGAGCGCGCAGCGCAATCTGAAAAATGGACCAATGACCGTCGGCAGAAAAATCATCCAGCGCAAAGCGCGGTTGAGTTACTCAGACTCGCCAACGAAACTTTAGAAGGGTTTTGGGGTTTGGGTATTCCGTGTTCGGTCTCGGCGATTCGCGCATTAACCGAAGGCCTCGACGGCGCATTTCAAAGGTACGCCAGCGAGCTCTTAAAAGACGTTGGAGATGTGAAAGATGGGGACGAGTTACCGGAGAAACCGCGCCTGACGAGATACAAAAAAGATATCGTCGATAAGATGCAACAAGACGCTTTAGAAAGTATTAAACGGCGTAAATGGGTATCAGAAAACGCGCAGTCGTTAGACGCGACATCTCACTCATACTGCGCCAAGTTATCGGCTTTAGATTTCATATTGGATGAACTAGAGAACGGATCCATCGAGCGGGATCTACCGAACAGATGGATTCGCATGCAGCGCGATTGCGTGGCGTTAACGAATGGATTAGTCGACGAGAACAACAACATTAACGGCGAAGAAGATGGTGACCACCAAGACGACTTTGAAGCCTCGAAATGGCTCGAGGACGTTTTCGACTCTGCGCGCCAAGCTCTGGCGTCGACTATTGATACGCTCTCGAATTTACTCGCCGCTCGCATCGTGCTTACGAACATGAAGGAAATCTTTCACGACGGTGCCTACGTCACGAAAGATAAGAGTTTGTCGCGTTTATCTGTAGTTGTCGTTCCAGCTTTAGACGATTATATGGGATCGATTGTGTTTTCCATAGGTCCCAGAGCCGCCGCGAGGTTGTTAGAAATCGTCGCTTCGGCCATGTTGCGCAAATTTTGCGAGATGTTCGTTCGAATAACTTTAGACGGAGGCCCGGGAAGAGCCTTTGAAGTCGCCGACGCGAGAGCCTTTGTTTTAGCGGATTTGGAAAGTATACGTGAGACGTTCGAGGCGAATGGCGATGGTTTGAGGGAAGAAGACGTGAGAGTAGTGATGAAAGAAGCCGAGCACATCGCTGCAACCATGGCCTCGGAAACCGATCCGTTGATTAAAGCAATAGAAAATAACGAAGGCGCGAATCCCACGCAGCAGGAGATTATGTTTCGCGTCTTGTGTCATCGAGCGGAACACGCGGCGTCGAAGTTTTTGAAAATTTACGCTAAGTTGCCGAAGAAATAGTTTAGCTCATTTAGAGTGTATTAATATATGTGTTCGTATGATGTTGCATGACAAAAGTACAGTGTACGAGTACCCAGTACAATTCCTTTTTCTAAAGTTGTTTTTCATTGTTTTTTAAATCTCATGTGATTAACCAGCGACCATGGTTTGCTTGACCCCTTCCACCTCGATCGGTTTCGACAACGCTTGGAAGCAGTTCAAAATTGGCTTCTCGCCTTTTGAGATATCCGCTTGGTTCCACCAATCCTTGTATGCGCACATGTTCCCGGCAGTAAACGCATCCACCATGTCTGCCCCGTACGTCGCTATGAAATTATGCGCCTTTTTAATAAAGCTCTGAGTGATGACGTACGATTGCAACCCACTCAACGCGCTCGCGCGAGTGTTCATCTTATAAATGTCAATCTTTGCGAACGCTCCGTTTGGACCTCTCACTCCGACGCTCTTAAAGTGTGGCCCTTCAAACCCGGGTTCTCGCATGAAGTTTTGCAAAAACAACACGTCCGCCTCCTTGGGCATGTTTTCCGTCAACGTTTGTACCGCCCAAAACGGCACGTTCGTCATCTTATTCCCATCTGACTCCATAATCCACGCGATTGGCCACCCTTGATCTTTTACCCACTGCCACTGATACAAGTGCGCGTACAAGCACCCGACGTGATGCGACAAACCTTTATCCAATGAAAACTGGTCCAAAGTCCCGTCTGCTTTCCTCGTGTCGATGTGTTTCAACAATCCCATCAACTGGTAAAAATCTTTCACGTCCGACGCGAAAACCGTCCCGTCTTTCACTTTCTTATGAAACAATTTCCTTATATCTTTCACCGCGTACTCCGCGTTCGCGATATCTTTCGGCCATTTCTTGGCATCGATCCCTTGCGAAATACTCACCGTCTCCGCCAAATCTTCGTAATTCACTCTCGTTTCCCCGGCTAAAGTTTCAATCGTTCGTCGGACTTTCCATAAATCCTCGTCGTTATCTCGCAACGCGATGAACACCACCGGTACGTCTAACACCGGTTCGTACACTTCGTTCAACGGTTTGTACGCGCCAGTCACCACGTGTGGACCGTCGCTGGATGATGCTTTCTTCCCTAAAGTTGGCAACGGTGTTCGATGTTCCGTCGTCGTATCGTATCGTTCTTGGTGGAAGGTGTTGTACGAATTCGACGGATCGTGATGCACGTCCGCTCGGTTGAACACCTCGAACGAATTCTCGATCGCTTTTTCAATCTTTTGAAACCCTTTCGATGGATTCATCATTCCCAGTTGCGCAGAAGAGGAACTCGTCACGAGCGCGTGTTTGCTCACCGCGGCGACGCCAATCGTGCTCAGCGCAAAGAGCGCGGCAGAAATGGCGAAGAGTGTGTATTTGCTGCTCGACGTGGAAGGTTGTCGATCGAACAGTTCGTGTTCCTGGATCGGGGCGAGTAAGTGTTCGCGCTCGTTCGCGTTTTTCGTCGTCATCGCGCGTATTGGTGGTGGTCGTGTTGTGTGTATGCCGCGCGCGCGTCTTGTGGAGATTTTCTTTGATTTCCCCGCGGTCCTTTTCGGGTCTTTAGGGTTTTATACGAACTCAAAGGGGGGAAAGCGATAATACTATGCAAAGAGTAGCGTATATAAATATATATATAATGATGTGAACAACCTCTTTCTCTCCTTCTCTAATGCTCTCTCCTTTGCATTCTTCTTTTCCTTTGTCTTCTTCTTTATTATCCGTGATGGTGACTTTTTTTCGAAGACGAAGACGAAGCGCCGCCGTGCTTATTAGATTTTTCCTCTTTCTTCTTGTTATGGGCGACGATTTCGTTGTCGTTGTCGTCTTTTTCTACTTCGCCCAACTGACTGGCGGGCATTTTACGCCTCCCAATCAACGTTCCGGCGTCGTCTACGGTCATCATCGAGTCTTTCGGCTTCGTCAAACCTTGGCCCGGGATTTGCTTGAATTTCTTTTGCCAATCGCGTTCCTTCATCGGAATGTAGTTGGCGGAGTAATCGCCGTTGGTAAACACGACGTGTTCTGTCGCCCAACTCATCCGGTAGTTATCCACCGACGTTCTTCCCATTGGTGCGGTGTTGATGTTTCCATTTTCATCCAACGTGACCACTTTCCCGTGCACTTTTTTCGTCGACGCCATGCCGCCGGAGCTGCTCGTTTCCACCGGTTCCACGTGCTCCGGTAACTTGCTCCCGTCCGGAATATCAAAATCTAACGCTTCTTCTTCTTCTCTCTTCTTTTTGCTGCTACTTTTTTTATTGCTCTTCCCGAGTTGCGGAAGTTCTTGTACGCGCGCCTCGCCTAAACTCGCGCTCATCATCGCTCTTACTTTCGGATGCGTCGTCACCCAATTCGTCGTCTCGTACGGCACGGATTCCGTGTTGATTAGACCGTTTTTCCACTTTGATTTCTCGTACTTTTGGCCGTTGAAATATACCTCGTTGCTTTTGCCTTTGTACGTTCTTCGATCGCTGTTCAGCGGGTAGGAGAAATGTTCCGCGTCAGCGCCGTAACTGCCTCCTTTTCCTCCTCCTTTCGTCATCATCATCATCGTCGCAGACGATCCTCCGCCGGCGGACGACGTAAACGACGACGACGACAGAGCCGTCGAGGCGACACCAAACGCGGCTAAAGATACCGCGCATCCCATCGCAAACGATGACACGATGTTGTTAGTACTCGATTTGGTATTCGCAGAAGAAGAAGACGCGTGAAGTCCGCCGCGGGGGGATTGGAAGGGGCGCGTCTGCTCCTCGACATCATTCTCGTCGGGAATCGCGTCGTAGTGCTTCGCCAGCATCGCCACTCGACCCATTTATTATTCAAACTTCTTCTCTGGTAGTAGTAATAAAAGTCGCAGTCGTAGTAGTCCTCGTCGAAACGCAGCAGCAGCAGCAGTCAAGGAATGGCGTATCTCTTCCGTGTCTCTTGTTTTTCGTGGTGAACGCTTGACTCTTTTTTTCAGAGGGGCATTTCAATTTTAGGGTGTAGGGTTGAGTGAGACGATTTTTCTCTTTTTGAAAATACGAGCGATTCCTTTCTCCATACTACGACTCACAAGAGATGGCGGCATCATCATCGTTGACGGAAGCGGAGATCGACAAACTGACCGTGTCGAAGTTGAGAAAACTTTTAGATGCGAAAGAAATCGCGTACGAGAAGAAAGAGTTAAAAGCGGCTCTGGCGGCGAAATTGAAAGACGCGATGAGGAAAGAAAAAGAAGGAAAAGAAGAAGAAGAAGAAGAAGAAGAAGAAGAAGAAGAAGATTCAGACGAAGAAGACTTCGACGAGTACGAGGACGACGGATCCGTGGAATGGATGTTGAGAATGCACCAAAAGATCGCGCGACCAAAAAACAAAAGAGACTGGGAAATCCGCGAAAGCGTCCTGTCAGGTGGAGGCATTCCCTGACAACTAAGAAAGAAAACGTCAGATACGAGTACTCACAAAAAGACACGAGAGACACGCACAAAAAGATAGATACAAAAGCGAGAGTGTAAATCTTTTCTACTTAAGGTGCCTTTAGTTACTTTACTATTACTTTACTATACACTCGAGTCTCTCTTTTTCTCCTCTCTCTCTCTCGCGCTTGGTTTCGGAAGACTCTTTTCTTCAAACGCCTAATCCGCTCGCGCTTCCGCTTCCATGCGAATGTTCAAGTCGTGATAATACTCCGGATCCGCCAACGCTTTGTAGCAGTTCAAAATAGTCGGCGTCGGATTTTGCGGATCGAACGGGTGCGTGTACTTTTGCATGTCATACATAGTCCAAGCGATGTTTTTCGCCTCTTCGTTGTTGTAAGACGTCGTGCACAGCTTGTTCAAAATGTACCCGTCGATCATGTCCGCGCCGTGTAAAGCTAAAAAGTGTTGGATTTTCTCGACGAACGTGTCCGTGGCGATGTACGAGGCTAAACCGGCGTAGCCTTGTTGCGGATGGTAGTTGAGTTTGTCGAAGGAGTATGTTTTGTGCTCGCCGGAAGTTGGGTGTTTGATTTCTACGTTGCGTCGTTCCACGCCGGCGGGTTCGTACGGATACAACTGCAACGTGACAAAGTCCGCGTCGCCGGGCATTTGTTTCGCGACGGACGGGATGGACTCCAAAGGCACTCTGGTTAAACCCAATCCGTCAGATTCTAAAATCAGCGCCTTTTTCAAACCTGTATCTTTAATTTTCTGCCACTGGTATAAGTGCGCGTACAGACATCCGTAGTGGTGGGATAAACCTTGCGATTGCGCGCGAAAGTATTCGTTTTGGTCTCGCTTTTCCACCTCTCCGATCCAAGGAAGTTCGGCAACCGTGCGACGTTCGGGAGGTAAATCGGCGTACAACGGATCGTTTTGATGAATGTTCCAAAACAAACGCGCGAAACCAGTTGCGTATAATGCTTCTTGCAAACCGCTTTGCGGCCACGCTTTCGGGTCCACGCCTGGGGATTTCTCCGCGTGAATCAATGGAATCTCTTTCAAGCGCTCTTGCGTGCGCTCCCACATGGTCGTATCAGTATCGCTATCCGCAGAACCCAAGTCTAAGCGTTTGTCGAGCGTGATGACGAACGCGTGCAAGCCAGTCGCGTCCGGGATCGGCTTTTGCTTTTGCGCTTCAGTTTGGGGGTATACGAATAATGTCTTGCCGTTGTTCCAAAGTTCGTGCGCTTTCGGTTGCATGTACTCTCTCCCGTCGCCGTCAATCAACTTCACGTTATCGGCCAAGATTCTAGGGATTTTGAGTTGGCCTTCTTCTTTTTGCTCGTCGACTCCAACATTCGCTTCTTGCGCTTGATGTTCTTGCGCGTATTGTTGTGCTTTGACTTCCTTTTCCTTTATCGGCACTTGCGAAAGGTACACCACCGGTCGATCCTGTCCTTCTTCTTTGCGTTCTTCCTCAACTTGAGCGTTGTCCTGTACTTGCTCCTCGGCTTTCGGCATAACGCCAGCTTCTGGTTGTTGTTCTGGTTCTTGTTGCTGCTGTTGTTCTTGTCCGTCTTTTTGCTCTTGCTGCTGTTGTTCTTGTTCTTTTTGTTCTTGTTGTTGTTCTCCTCCTTCTTTGCGCTCTTCATTTTCCGCGGCAATCTCATTGGCGGCTTCCGCAACTACATCCTCAATTTTCGGCATCTCGTGCACTTGTTGACCTTGAGCTGGTTCTCCTTCTTCTTGCTGCTCGTTGTTGATGTTGTTGTTGTTGTCGTTGTTTGTACTTTCAAGAGGCGTCGACGCTTCAGAGGAATCCGCCGCCGCCGCCACCGCTTTGTTCGCGTCATCCGTATCTTCGCCCAACTTGGGTACCCACGATCGTTTCGGAATCTTTTTTCCTTCCTCGTCTTGAGCAGAGGCTATCGACTTATCTCGTAAGGTCGAAGTCATCTCTTTCACTTTGGTGGACTTCAATGCCGACGTCGATGCAAAAGATTTCTCCGCGTCGAGATTCACGCCAGCTTTTAAAAGCATTTGTCTCGCGGCGGCTAAAATCTCCGGCGTAGGCTTTCCAAGCACGCCGTCTATCTTTTTCGCTTCCGCTTCGTTACCATCAGCGGGTTCGACTTTCTTAACCTCGCCTGCTAACAGTAACTTGGCAAACTCGATAGCTTTTGGCGACGGTTTGTCGTCCTCTTCTTCCGCGGAGGCCTCTACTTTTCCTTCATCCTCTTTTTTCTCCTCGCTTGGTTGTCCTTCTACTCCTTCTTTTTTCTCCTCTTTCGCCGCGGCTTCAATCTCCGCCTCGGCTCGTGCTTTTGCCTCTTCTTCGCTCTTCAAAAAGTTCTGCGCGATTTCGAGCAAAGACTGCGGCTGAGAAGGCTTAATTTTGTCAACATCTTCTTTTTTATCCTCCGTCGGCGACGAGGTGGTGGTAGAAGAAGGTTCAGAGGTTTCAGAAGAACCTTTCTTCTTCTTACTCTGCGCGACGACGCTTTTCTCCGCTCTGACCAGCGCGATCGTATTTGCCGTCATTTCTTCCGCATCTCGTTGCTGCTTGGCGTCCAATGGCGTCTCTTCGCCGTGCTTCTCTCTCAACAACTTCGTCGCCGCTTCCAGCAACGCCGGCGACGGTTTCTCCACTTCACCGAGTGCCGCTAAAAACTCTTTCGTCTCTCGCGATTGCTCTTCTTTCGCCTTCTCCGACGACTTCTTCCAGCTTCTTCTCGGCATAGCGCCTAATCCAGCCGCCTCCGCGTTCGCAAAGGCGGTATCGTCCTCGCTTCCTTGTCCTTCCCGTCGACGAGTATCATCGTATCCGCCTAAACTCGCCGCCGCCGCTTCCTCGGTTTCCATCTTCTCAATCTCTCTCCTCGACGGAATCTTCGTCGTGTACTTCTGCAATAACGCTCTTTCCTCCTCGCGAACGAGCAACCCGTTGAAAAAATGGTTTTTCCCGCCGACGGGTGCGTTCGCGGCGACGCCTTCACTGATCACCCCTAACTTGGCCGAGGGCAAGATACCGCGCGGCCTTCGGTGGCCTCCTCCAGCAACATCAGTATTCGTCGCACCAACACTCCCGCGACTATTCGCAGTAGTCGTAGTATTTCCGGTAGCGATCGCAACACCGGCGCCGACGGCTAACGCGATCGTGATGAACGTCTTCTTCCTCGACCAATAAAACGACGAGGATGATGATGTCGAGGACGCGGCTCCTCCTTGTCCTCCGTCGCGATCGCGGAGAATCAATCGCTCGCGTTCATCGTCGTCCTCTCTTCCAATCATTATGAATACGGTAAAAGTCGCAGCAGCAGTAAAGTTCTCTCTTTCCTTGTGTTTTATGCGCGCGTTGATTGTTAAAATACTTAGCGCGCGCGTTTATATCTATGTCGTGTTTTGCGGGGAAATGAAAACAGCGCTCTCTTTCTTAAACCCTACACCCTAACTCATAAACTGGTTTTTTTCTCACAACGAAGCTTTCGTCACTTCAGGGGAGGAACACCATGACGCCTTTTCAGTACTCGGATGAAGAGGATTCTCTGTTATTAAATCGCGATGATGCTAAAAGCAAGAGGAAGAGTTCTTCTTCTTCTTCTGTTATTCGTGCGGCCGTTTTGGGTGCGTGTGTTACGCTCGGTTCGCTCGCATTCGTGGCATCATCATCATCATCATCATCATCTTCATCATCTTCCCGCGCCCCACTGATGATGATGGAAAAAATGGGCGACGCTATGAGCGGCGAAGAGGCGTATTTAGGCACGCTTCCGAAACGAACGTGGGGAAGTAACGGTGCGAGTGGAAGTACTAACGCTCCTGGCGATGGTGGTGCGTCGTCGACGACGACGACATCGACGATTGATCATCCTCTTCTGAGTGTCGATCGGCTGGGAAAAGAAGAGCAGGTTGATGGTGTTGTTGCGAGCGGGGAAATGACTTCCAACAACATCGAGCAGAAGCAGCAGCAGCAGCAGCCCGTGGCACAACAAGAACAAGGACCGACGAAGCCACAAGCGCTGGAAGCGAGAGTGTGGCAAAAGAGCGAGTCGTTCGTCGAAGACGACGAGGAGGAACGCGCTGCGATGAAGGAACAAGAACAAGAACAAGAACATCCGGAAGAGCGAGAACAAGAACAACAGCAACAACCGAACCAAGAGCAGCAGGTGGAAGAGCAGCCGCAGCAGCAGCGCGAGGAAAAGCAGCTGCAACCGGAAGAACCTCGCGAAGAGGTGGAAGTTTTAGAAGTTTTAGAAGCTCCCGCCGACGCGGTTTTGGTCGAAGACGAAGAAGAATCAAAAGTCGCGGAAAGCGCGCGAGCGGAAGAAGGACCGAACGTCGTCGTCGCGGTTACGAGGGAAGAGGAAGAAGACGTTGTTCCTGCCTCCGTAGAAGAAGTCCAAGAAGAAGTCAAAGAGGAAGTCAAAGAAGAGGAGAAACAACCGATTCCGAGATGGCGCTTGAACATGCAAAATATCGCGCACAGCGCGAGTGATGCGTTGAAAAGGAGAACGTCTACGATATCCAACGAGCGAGAACAACAACAAGAACAGCACGTAGTAGAGGACGGGAAAGTGCAAGAGAAACAAAGAATCGACGCAGAAATAGAAGAGCAACGACGACAAATTGAAATGGAAAACGAACAAAAACGAAAAGAAGAAGAAGAAGAAGCGGCGAAAGTAGTAGAACCGGAAATGGGCGAGGACGAAGCTCCACCGCGAGGTGTGATGGAAAACTTATACGACATCGATAACGGAAGATACGAAGGCGAGGTTGTTCAAGTCCCGTTTGCGTTTTACGCCAACACGAAATGGGCCGGCGCAGATTTCTGGAAACACGATTGGGATACTCCGAACATGAGCGACGAGCAAAAAACGAAACCGGACCCGACGAAATTCATGCCGGTGTTTAAAACCCACGGCGTAGATTCCGCAGACGTCGTCGTTACCGCTCACGCGACAAACATCAAATCAACTGGATGGGTTATCGTCGATTCCGCGAAGCGAAACGGTTTACAAGTAGTCATCTCGGGCAACGGGACCGATTTCCACGGTTTCGCGGATAAAATGATGGGTTTAAAAGCCGCTTTACATTCCATCAACGGCAACCCGATCGTAATCAACACCGATGCCAACGATGTCATGCTTCAATGTTCCGGCCAAGAATTTAAAAACCGATTCAACCAAGCGAACGCGGATTTCATTTTCGGCGGCGAAACGCAGTTATGGCCGGAAATCCACGCCTACTTTGAGAAAACCGACGAAATAGCCTGGAAAGAGAAAATGTCCGACACTCTCGGTAAAATCGGCGCGGCTGGACCACCGGCACAGCTTACCGGCGCGCACCCGAACGTCTGGGCCAACGCCGGGTCATTCATGGCGAGGAAAAACGACATGTTAAAATACATCGAAGAAACCGAACAACGCATGGCGAGACACCCGGGATCAGAGCCAGACGAGTGGGGAATGACGTGCCGCCCGGCGGGCGTCACCGACGAAGACTTTGCCGACGTCAACGGTTCCGGATGGGTCAACTGGTTCGACGACCAAGAGTGCTTAACCTCCTTCCAAATGCGACATTTAATGGATCGATCCTTGCGTCACAAATTAGACGCGGACGGGTCCATCTTATTTAGCGCCGGCGGCACGCCCATGGACCAAATCGGCAAAGACAACAAAAACATGGTCTTCCACAAAGAAACCGGCAAAGCCTCGTGTTTGTGGCACTTCAACAATCCGCAGGCGAAAATCCGCTTAAAAGATTTCGCGAACGCCTTCCCGGATAAATTCTTAACCCCGCACGGAAGAGAAGTGATGTTGAGCACCTCGGACGAACATCCCGGAA